>Ga0315322_10000156_pt1 | contig 45186 bp, 44 predicted proteins | sample M110021515metaG_FD_203461 | JGI IMG/M metagenome (GOLD analysis project Ga0315322, IMG submission 203461) | Ammonia-oxidizing marine archaeal communities from Monterey Bay, California, United States - M1 100m 21515 | ecosystem: Environmental > Aquatic > Marine > Intertidal zone | place: USA... | reverse complement strand
TCAGGGGGTTGGTGCTAGAGGGGCTAGTTATTCCGCTTCTAAGTGACAACTGGGTAGAGAGTTTCAGTGTTGTATATATCCATACCCCATGTGGGATTAGTTTCCTGAAATAACCACGCCGAACCACTAGTGGTGGTGCCAAACTGAGAGGCATTTGCTGATAAAACAGTAGAAGTAGAACCATCGGAGACCCATGTAATCTGAGTCCATGCGTCCTGCTCTAAAACTCCAGTCGTTGTTATATATAAAATATGAGTATCCGTGCTCGCTATGGATAGAACGTAATTGAAGTCAATGAAGCGCACACCCGATATTGTGTCCTTCACCCATGTCCCACCAAGCGGACCGAGTATTGGCGCGGTACCAACTCCAGCAGCTAATACATACCCTTGGTCATCAGCAATATTAGTCTCAAACTCCAAATCGCCCGCTAACTTTATTACGCCAGCTGTGCTAGACATGAACATTAGCCTACTCCTGTACCGTATACGATTGCGGTAGATGTTGAGTCCCAGTACACAGTCATTGCACCACCAGCAGCCAAGGTTCTATCGCCGGTCAAAGGCGCTCCTCCAGCGGTGTATGCTGATAACGTAAGTCCAGTACCTTCTTCGATATCCATAGGTAGTCCGGTAGCGTTAAGTATTACTATCCAACGATTAATAACGCTCGCTGTAGCTACTGTTAAAGTTCTAGCTATAGAACCATCAAACTTTATTACGTTCTCCTCGTCAGCATCAGTAGTTGTGTAGTCAGCACTACTAATCCAGAACGGGGGACGGCGGGTACCAATACGTAGGTTAGTGTCACCATGCGCATCAAATACTACGTCACCTTCAACATCAATACGGTTATCTGAGCTAGAGGCATCAAGTGTAAGTAAGTTTAGCCTTCCTTCGGTTGTGGAGTCGTCTACGCTTAACTCCATCGTACCTAATGTTGGCGAAGATACACCTGTGAAATTCCGCGATTGGAACTCCAACCCTAATGTAGTTGTGGCATTACCCGGTCTAAAGGCGAATGCCCCCCATGTATTCCAGTCTGCGAGTATGCTTGCTGGGTAGTTTGACATGGTTTGAAACGCCCGCTGCCAACCCCCTGCTACACCCGGCTCCCCAATTTGATTAAGTAGAGCTATAGGGCTTTGCTCGTTATCCCACCCTTCCGAAGGTACTGGTAAGAGTGGTATATAGTAAAATAGTCCAGTTGCGGCACTGCCTGAGTATACGCAGTAGTCATTCTCTAGGATATCAGCGCGGTTATCAATAAGGTCGTTCACCATGAAGTCTAGCGTGCGATATGCGGGTATAAAGTCCCTTCGTATTCTAGAAGCGGTCATAAGTATGTACTCGATATGTTGACAAGCGTTTAGTTTACACTCATATTATCGCAATGAGCGAAAAAAACATACTGCGAGTAGTAACGCCTAAGGAACTTGCTGATAAAGAAGCTGCTGAGGTTAGTTTTGGTATAGCCACAGATACAGACGCACCCAAGTACACTGAGCTGGTATCCCACTTACGAAAAGAGTTCGGTAACGCTCGGAGCGCACGGTACCAATCCGGCATATCACAGCGCATGATTGACTCATTACGTACTTATAGAGCGCTATATTCCCAAAGTAAAGACAGAGAGATAGGGGCTTTTGGTGGGTCAAAGGTTCATAGCCGAGTAACAGCTACAAAATGTCGTGGGGCTACCGCGATGCTTAGAGACTTATACCTTTCAGCTTCAGACCAGCCTTGGGTTCTAGCGCCAACCCCAGTCCCAACTATCCCAGAGAGTATCGCAGCGTCAATATCGGAGATGATTGCTGCTGAGGTAGGTATGCTGCAGGAAGCTGGCATACCTATTACACCTGATATTTTAGCTGAGAGGCTAGAGCAGCTTACTCAGCAAGCTGAGCAGAACGCAGTAGCCACCTCTGTAGATGAGGCAGCTAAAAGTACAGAAGTACTAAACGACATACTTATAGAAGGTGGATACTATAAGGCAATGCGGGAGTTCTTAATCGACCTCCCCATCTTCCCCATCGCTGCCATGAAAGGTCCTATAGTTAATAACGTGGCTAAAACAAAGTGGGTAGATGGTGTCGCTGAGCTGGTGTATGAACCCCAGATGCAGTGGAAGCGCGTTAGCCCCATGGACCTGTACTTCACTCCAGATTCTGGCACTTTAGAACAGTCCTATGTCTTTGAACACATCAAGATGGCTAAGACGGACTTAACGGCACTTATCGGAGTCCCCGGATACAACGAGGAGGCTATTCGTGCGGTTCTTGATGACTGGGAAGCTAAGCGACAGTCCCAAGAGTGGCGAGGTTGGTTTGAGACAGAGCGGGAAGACCTTGAGTCCCGTGATTATTTTACATCTCGTGGCAAGCTAATTGACGCTATTGAGTACCACGGTGTAATTAACGCTGAGATGTTGGCTGAGTACGATGTGATACCTAAGTCTGAGGACGGCAAGTATGACTCAGCTGAGATGTACATGGTTGACGTTTGGCTAATTGACTCTCAGGTACTAAAAGTACAGATTAATCCTTCTCTCGCTATGAAGCCCCCGTACTACGTAACTTCTTTCGAGAAAGTGCCGGGTTCTATATACGGGTATGGTCTTCCAGATATCCTTACAGACATTCAGGATGTGTGTAACGCCACTATGAGAGCGCTGGTTAATAACGTGTCCATCTCCTCAGGACCACAGGTCATAGTTAATGACGACCGGCTAGCTCCGGGGGAGGCAGGCAATGAGTTATACCCGTGGAAGCGCTGGCATATTAGTGACCATCCAGATGGTAGCTCTAAAGGCACACAACCTATTTCGTTCTTCCAGCCGCAGTCAAACGCACAGGAGCTGATGGCTATCTACGAGAAGTTCTCAGCCCTTGCTGATGAAGCGTCAGCACTACCAAGATATATGACTGGTGGGTCGGCTGGCGGTGCAGGACGTACTGCTTCAGGGCTAGCGATGCTAATGGAGAATGCCTCCAAGGTTATGCAGAATGTAGCCGCGAATGTGGACGATGATGTGTTAGACCCTAGTATTACTCGTGTATATGAGATGGTTATGCTAACTCAGGGTGATAATAAGATTATCCGTGGCGATGAGAGCATTCAGGTACGAGGTGTAACCGTAGCAGTACAGCGGGAAACTGACCGCATGCGTAAACTTGAGTTCCTACAGATGACAGCTAATCCTATCGACATGGATATAGTTGGTGCTGATGGTAGGGCTGAAGTACTTAGAGAAGTTGCTACAGACCTTGGCATGGATGGCAATAAAATTGTACCATCTAATGCTGAGCTTCAGCAGGCTAAACAGCAACAGCAGATGCAGCAGCAGCAGCAGATGATGATGCAGCAACAACAGATGATGCAGCAACAGGGCGGACAAGGACAGCAAGGACCCAATCCACAAGAGGCTAGGAATCCTGCTATGCAAGCCCGTGAATCCCAAGAAAATGTAACTAGAGGTATAGTTCAATGAGTACATTAGGCGTAACAAACAGCAAAGACTACCCTAAAACTGGCAAGCCGGAAACTCACGGTACCGAAAAGTTCATCGAGGGCTACGCCCCCGGAACTAGCGCACCTGAGTATCAACAAACTACTAACGATATGGACTACCCTAAAACTGGGAAGCTTATGAAGCCTGACCATAAAGGTCACCAGTCTTCAGAGAATACTAGCGATGGTTTCGTGGCTTCTCCTGCTTCGTCTGAGTATCAGCAGGTAACTAATGATGACCAGTTTCCTAAAGGTGGAAAGCGCAACATGTTCCCGTCTGAAGGTAAAGGTCCTAACATTCGTGAGCCAATGCCAAAGGAGCTGTAATGAGCTACTACAAACAAGTATCAAGCCCGACTTCTTTTCCGAAGTCTGGTCAGGTATCTAAGATTCGCTCAGAGTCAGCGTCTATTAAGGACTTAAGACTAGGGTCTATGTATGACGCAGCGGATGTTGGTTCTATCCCACCTTCCTATCGCACCATTGACTGCAACCAATACGCTAAAGAAGCTAGTGAGCGTAGTCGGCAGGGTAAGGGCGATGAGAAAAATGAGATTCGTACTGAAACATATATCTATGGTACGTACTTGCGTTCTAGATGAAACTCGGTAAAGATATAGCTATAGCAGTTGCTGATATACCGGATGTCTACATACAAAAAGTACTGTCTGTTGTTGATGCGATTGAGAAGAAGCAGGTCGAGGCTATGCTAACTGCTGAGCCGAAAGACTTGTTACCATTGCAGAAGTCGGTGCAGACCTTAAGGCAGCTACGTAAGGCTGTTGAAAGCGCACCGGAAGAAGCTAAACTTTATAAATAGAGGAATACCTAATGACTGAAGCAGCAGCTCAGGTCAAGGCTCCGCCAAAGCAAGCACAGAAAGAAATAGCTGACGCGGAACGCATGCACAAGGAATTGTACCCGTCAAAGGACATCACTTTAGATGACAACAGCCAAGATGAAATTGATGAGCTAGTAAGCTCATTAGAAGAGTCAGAACCATCTAAAGTCACCCCAGTAGCTGAAGTAGCTGAAATAGTAAGCACTCCCGATAGTAAGCCTAGGGAAGACTGGAAGCAGAAGTACTACACCTTACAGGGCAAGTACGATGCCGAAGTGCCGCGCTTAAGTAGTGAGCTACGTGACCTTAAGGGTCAGATTAGCGAGATATCCTCACGCCAAGCCGCGCCTGTAGAGGAAGTATCTCCCCAGACTGTAGGTCATTCATTAATTACTGAAGAAGAAGTCGAACTCTACGGAGAGGACTTCATTGATGTAGTAGGTCGCCGCGCACAGGAAATCGCTCAAGCACGGGAGAGTGGTACCATAGCTGAGCTGCGGAATGAGATAGCGAATATTAAAGGCACAGTCAACGATACAGGCAAACGTATTGAACGGACTGAGCAAGAAAGTTTTTACGTTAAGCTCGATAGACAGCTCGAAGACTGGCGTGAAATAAATGTTGAACCAGAGTTTGTTGGCTGGTTGGACACAGTAATTCCCGAAACACGGGGATTAACTAGGAAATCTGTGTTGATGGATGCGTTTAATAGTGGTAATGTCGAAGATACTGCGAACGTGTTCAGAACATATAAGTCCGCAAAGCAGGGAAACGCTCAACCCTCTGCGAGCAACATGGTAGGTCAACCCGCTGACAAAGCGACACTTGATTTAAACCAATATGTAGCTCCATCAGCAGGTCAAGGTAGCCCCCAAGGTAATACTGGCGAGAAAACCTCCCAGAAAATTTGGACCCAGCAGGAAATCGCTTCGTTCTATGCAGATGTTCGTCAAGGTAAATTTAGGAAACGTCCTGAAGATAAATCCAAGATTGAACAAGCAATAGTAAACGCTAGCGCACAGGGCAGGGTTCGTTAAAATAAATTTAACCCTATAAGGCTATTAACATGACTACAATTACTCCCGGCTTTACTTTTCCGATTGGTACCGACCAGCCCGGCGCAACTCCCGGCGCTGCCGCACCTAACCAATTCTATGGTGGTACTTTCATACCAAGCCTATGGTCAGGCAAACTCGTAGAGAAATTCTATGATGCAACTGTACTAGCGGCAATTTCTAACACTGACTACGAGGGTGAAATCTCAAAGTTCGGTGATAACATTATCATCCGTAACAAACCTTCAGTCACTATTCAGGCATACACCGCTGGTGCAGAGCTTGTTAGTGAGCGTCCTAGTGCGGACACTGTAAACCTGCCAATTGACCAAGGTAAGTATTGGGCAACTGAGCTTGACGATGTTATGGAAATTCAGTCTGACATCGACCAGCTGTCAATGTGGGCAGATGACGCATCTGAGCAGATGAAGATTGAGATTGATACCGATGTATTAGCGTTCTTAGAAGACAAAGCTGACGCAGCGAACAAAGGCGCAACGGCTGGTCGTAAGTCGGCTTCTATTGACCTCGGTGTAACTACGGCTCCTCTGACCATTGATAAGAGCAACGTGATTGATATTATCATTCGCGCTTCTCAGGCTCTGGATGAGAACAATGTCCCTGAGTCAGGTCGTTGGATTGTTATCCCTGCTTGGGTAGCATCACGTATCAAGAACTCCGAACTGAAAGATGCATCATTGACCGGTGACGGCGCAAGCATCCTTCGTAACGGTCGTCTTGGTCAGATTGACCGCTTTACTCTGTACATGTCTAACCTTCTGCCACAGGCTACTGTCGGTGCTAATGAAGAGTACACAGTATATTTCGGTCATTCAGTAGGCTTGACCTTCGCATCACAGGTAACCAAAGTTGAAACTCTGCGTTCAGAGAAGACTTTCGGTACCATCATGCGTGGTCTGCAGGTCTATGGTCGTCAGGTTGTAAAGCCTGTCGGTCTTGGTCAAATTATCTGCACGCCTAACTAGGAAACAAGTAGGGGTGGCTTAACCGCCACCCCTCTTTCCTCATGGCATGGACTATAAATGAAGCAATAGCGTCAATCAGAGAAATCCTCAAAGATGAGGTATCTGATGCTTACCGCTATTCTGATGAATCACTAATCCGAATTATGAATATCGGATTTACTGAGCTACACACTAAACGCCCTGATGCATTTATTGTTAGCGAGCCGTGGACTGTTGCTAAAGTTAGTGATATGGATGCGGAGTTTCCTGTCGCACTAAATTTCTTTAACCCGATTATCTACTTCGTATGTGGCTACGCTGAGCTGCGCGATGATGAATATTCACGGGACCAACGTGCTGCTATCCTACTAGAACAGTTTAGGATGGAAGTTACAGGGGATAAACGTGTCTAACAGCGACTATAGGGACGGAATTGAGGACGACTGCAACGGTACCCTTCTTGAGATACTTGAGGAGATAGCCCCTAAGATACCCGGCGCGGTTACTCAGTACATACAGAAAGAACTGGTTTACTCGGTTAGAGAGTACTTCCGCCTGTCACAGTCGTGGCTAGAGTACCTTCGCCTACCAGCGCTAAACCAGAACATGATGCCGTATAATGTTAACCCTGTGGATAACAGCAACAGTAAGGTATACGCCATACTTGGTTTAACTCGTAATGGGCTACCCCTACACCGTGGCGCGGTTAATAATGTTACAACTGAGTTCGGTGCTAGGTTCGATGGCTCGATTACAAAGAACTCTTCCCCTCGCGCCTACTACTGCAATCCACCAGCAACCATATACTTCCTGTCAAATATACCAGACGGTGTAGAAGTAGATAACTTAATTGCTCAAGTTTCTTTAGTACCACTAACAACAAACTTAAGTAACATGAGTATGCCAGAGTGGATTATTGAGCAGAATCGTGAGGGTATAATTGCTACAGCAATGTCTAGAATGTACCGTGAGATTAACAAGCCGTACACTAGCAAGACTGACGCTGAGTACTATGGAAGGCTATCTAGATACTATATTGCGCAAGCTAAAGTTATGGCACAGAAGAACTACGGCAATGGTGAGCACCAGTGGATGTTCCCAAGGGCGACTAGATGAGTGGTCATAACCAGATACTTCCAACGTATAGACAAAAAATGCTACTCGGGCAGGTTAGCTGGTCCGTTGCTACAATACGCTGCCTAGCACTTACTATAAAGTTGGGCGAGGCTGATATAGAAAATAATGTGTATACCTATGTGGCGGATTTACCTTCTGATGATGTACTGGATGTACCCAGTGACATCGTTACGAATACGGCTGTAAGCTCCCTTGGTGTTGCGGAGTGTTCGGATATTGTTTTTACTGGACTTACTTCTGGTTCAAGAACCGTCCAGAGCTTTGTAATTTATGAAGATACTGGCGCTAGTAGTACAGACTTACTTATAGCCTATATCCCGTTAGCTAGCGGAATGCCATTTACAGCAGGTGGGGGCATTACAACTCTTTCACGACCGTCAGGTGAAGCGGGGTTCTTCCGTGCTTAGTGGTATAAACTCAGCAGCTGTTAACTCATACCCAATTAACGGTGGTAAGCAGGTTATTGTATCTACTAGCGTACAGGCTTTTTACTGGGAAGATTCCATAGTTTACGCTTTTAGTGTTAATGAGAATGTAAACACTGAGTGTGTAGCGATAGACTTCCTGCCCCGCGAAAATCGTACTGCATCCCTCCAATCACGTTCAAGCACGTTGTGTTGCTAATGACTGTCTTAAGTACATACACTAAACAAACTATAGAGAAGAAACGCTATAGAGTTGACTACAGCCGATGGCTTAACCAACCTACTGAGCGGATTGAATCTTATGAGGAACCAATAGTTACTGTATTGAACTCTTCTACAGTACTTCCTGATAGTTTGCTTGTTACTATTGATTTTCTTGTACTAGAGAATCAAGCACTTGAGTATGTTGTAGCTAATGGCGAAAATAATATCCATTACAGAGTGTCAATAGTTATGACTACGACAGAGGACCAGATTGTTGAGACATCTATAGACTTCAGGATTAGAAACTATGAGTAGGCTAGTATTCAGAAATCGAGTGAGTGTAGCTCTGGCTAATAATCAGAACACTGGAGGAGTAGAACCAAACTATAGTTCTACGGATACAGAGTTCTGGGTTGATGGGACTGGTACTGAGTTTCCTCCAGCGTCTGTGGGCATACTTAACGAATTTTTCATATCTATAAATAACCAAGCTGGTGTAACTGAAATTTGCTTGGTCACTGAAAGGACAGCCAATAAGCTAACTGTTTTACGAGGTCAGGATGATACTCTCGCAGTCGCATGGAACGTAGGCGACTTGGTGGAGATGCGACCCCACGCTGGTAGTATGGATAGGATGCTACAAAACCGAGATGATAAACTTATTGGTCCACTTGACGCTAATGACCAAGATATTACTGACCCAGCTATACGGGGGGGTTCAAGTTTTGGTATGGACATTAAGGCTACTGATGGTCTAGCGAGTAATACCTTAGTAGTTCCTCCTAATGGAGCACCAGTGACTATAGGGGGTTATGCGGTATGGACAACAAAAGAACACCCAGAGGATGACTCGCGGTATTACAACCCACCCGGAAGCATTATAATGTGGAACGGGGAGATTGCTCCCCCTGACTGGGCTTTGTGTGATGGCAAACCACCACCCGGTGGTGGTATTAAGCCTACTCCTGACTTGCGTGCTAGATTTATAATGGGCTGGAACTCTGGCGATGGTGCCTATCCCAAAGTTGCGGGCGCTCCTGCTGAGACAGAGACTATGCTCGCTGAAGCTGGAGACTATCTTCGTACAGTTACTGAACAACTGGGTCATAACCATACGGGGCTGGTAGGGGACCATGCACTAACCGAAGCAGAGATGCCTTCGCATAGACATGACATCGTAACCGTGGATAATGAGTCTGGTGGTGGTTATCCAGCTACAGGTGATATAAAAGACTACACAAAGGGGGGAGAGACCCAGTATACCGGCGGTGACGGTACACAAATCCCCGGTAATGGTTTACCACATGACCATACTATTGATACTGACGGCGCACATAATCACACGCTTGATAAGGATGACCTAACACCGTATGTTGTTCTGGCTTTTATAATTAAATTGAACGCTGCGGGACAAGTGCCATGAGAATAAAGTTTAGCAATAATGCCGTTGGTAGCTTAACTGAGACTGTTACAGCTTCAGCGTCATACACAACCGTAAAGGTAAATTCTGAACTTATACCTCTACTTCCGACTATTGTTACTAGCGAAGACTTCTTCGTACTTACACTTGAAGATAGTGACGCTGCTGTAAAGGAAGAGACTGTTCAGGTTACTAATGTATCTGGCACTGACCTTACTGTTATACGAGACTGGGATGGCACTGGTCTAGGAGTGTTTGATACTACTACAAGCAGCATAGGGCTTCGCCTCACAGCTAAGGCGCTTAATGATACCGTAGTAAAGATGCAGGACGATGCGCCGCTAACAGACGGTAGCAGAGTTATTGTTGATTCACAGGGATTACTTGTGGATAGCCCCCCTGAGTTTGATAGGGTACACCAGTACTATAGCGTGAGTGGCTCTGGCACTACTGGACAGGTTGATTTTACTGTTACCGGTTCAGGCGCTGCCGCCTCTTTCGCTGCTTATCCCGGCACTGAGGAGGTTTACCTGTCCTTCCTCAGAATGCCTACAACTGAATACACAATATCTGGTAATGTTGTTACATTAGCTAGTCCTGTATACAACCGTACTAAAGTTAGTATAAGCTACATAAAGATAATATAAAGGAACTGTCATGGGAAATGCTTCACAATTACATAGAGCGGTTGCTAACCGAGTTTTCGATGGCAACCCTTACCTAGCCTCTAATCCGTACTATATGCACGCTGAGACTATTATGGGCGGTGCTTCTGTATGCTCATTTAGACTTCTTGGGGACGCTGCTGATGGCAGTACCGTAGCCCTAAATGTACGTGCTAATATTTCCGGCTTTGAAACCACTGCCTCTATAGTCCTAGTATTGGGTAATAACCCGAACGGACTAGGATATTGGAATCCAGTAGAAGTAGCTAACATGTTTATGTCAGATGGTCCATCTTCCCCAGATATTGGTACTCCTACAGCTGCCAACGGGATAATTTCGTATGACGTAACGAGTAATGCTGGTGGTATTGCTTCCGCACACCCAGCAGGCTCTACTTACACAGCACCAGTATAGGGGTAACTAATGTCGTATTCAGGTAATGGTAGATGGACTATATCAACTGCGGGAGCGCAAGAGTCACATCTGGTCACCACACTTAAGTCTACTACTAAAGACTACTTAACCTGCATAGTTGGTGCTGGTCTTGAGCTTGATATAGAGATAAGCCCAGACAACTCGACTTGGGTAACCGTAGCTTCCCTTGGTGGTAGCAACTCCTTAGCAACTGATGTCTATGTATCTGAGGGCTATAGAATACGCCCTAATGTTACTACGGGTACTGGTTCTTTTTTTGCTAAATAGGGGGATGCTATGCATCTCCAGCTCAAAAACTTTAGTGGGATAATACCAAAGATATCCCCTAGACTACTGCCAGAAAATGCTGCTGTAGTATCAGAATCTACTGACCTATACTCTGGTGAGATTCGTGGTCTAAAAGTACCCACCTTTGTACGTACTGTTGGTGACGATGCAAGACGAGCTTTCAATGCATACATCAAGGATAACGAACCTACTTCGCCTACCAAAGGGGAATACGTTCCTGTATGGGTTGTATTCGATGACATAACAGTATCTTTCTACCGTGGTCCAACTGTAAACGATACCTACCAAAGACATTACTGGAGCGGTGAGAATACTTCACCCTCTGTTGTAGATGGTAACCAACTATTAGAGTTTGATGGGGACCTTTCCCTATGTGACGTATGGGTTTGGGGCATACCTAACCCGGTAACGGTACCTTCAGTCGCAGCCGCTACGGGTTCTGAGCCTAATGTAGAAACACGCTCGTATGTCTTCACCTTTGTTAACGAGTGGGGGGAAGAATCTGGACCATCCTTTGCCAGTGAGCCTAGGACCGGCGACTCTACTCCGGGGGCGGCGTGGACAATAACGAACCTACAACAAAGCTACCCAACCAGTAAACTCTTTAACCCGCTAGAATTTATTCGTATCTATCGGACTATAGTGGGGGACAATACTGTAAGTTTTAGACTTGTTGATGAGGTACCCGCAACACTAAGCTCTACCTACGTTGACACTATATCCTCAGATGAAGTATCTCTTAATGAGGCACTTGATACTACTCTATACGCTCCACCACTAGGTGCTATGGACGCTACAGTAGCTGAGCCTAATGATGGAAATATAGAAGGGCTAGTGCAGCTCCCTAACGGTATGTTCGCCGCGTTCAATGGTACGGATGTTTACTACTCCCAGCCATACCGACCTTATGCGTTCCCCCCAACGTATGTAATATCCACTGGGGCGAATGTAATTGGTCTAGGGGTTTATCACTCTGGACTTATTGTATGTACCGACTCTAACCCAAAGGTATTGTCAGGTGCATCGCCGCTCAACATGACGATGATAGACATTGACCAGCACGAGCCGTGCCTCTCAGCACGCAGCATTGTATCTTCCCATGATGGTGTGTACTACGTGTCCAAGAATGGACTCGTACAGGTAACTGAAGCTGGGGCTAGTCTTGTTACTCAACAGTTTGTATCTAGCCCTGAGTGGCAGCAGATGCTAGTTCCAGAAAATGTTCAGGGGGCTGTTAGTTCCCAAGGCTATGTTGGGATACAGTCTCAAAGTGAAGGGTTTTTGCTTGGTCCTGAAATTGGTAACCGAGCCATGATTTCCATTGGTCGGCTCTCTTACATCAAGTCAATCCAAAATGATGCTCGCACTGCTGAAGTTTATATTATACGCAATGGGCAGCTGTTTAGATGGAACCCTGCGCGTGGGGTGGCGATGGCATATAAGTGGGAGTCTAAGACTTTTGAGACTCCATACCCACTAAACTTCGGGGCGTTTACAATTAAGTGGGAGGCACCTAGGACTTACACTAATGTAGTTGATGAAGTTACTGACTATACATACTGGAACGAGCATGTATGGAACTACGGGGCACTGCAAACATATGACCAATTTTCCTATAACTCCAACACAATACCCCCACCACTAGGACCAAAGGTAGACACTGCAGCTTTTCCACCCGATGAGTACTACCCACTAATACCCAGTATAACGTGGGGCGGCAGTGAGCTTATAACAGAGGAGACACCTGACCTCTCAGATGGGGTTTTAGTTACAGTTTACGCTAAGCTAAAAAATGAAAAAGAGTTTAGAACTGTTTACAGTCGCTATGTTACGAGTGAATCTCAGCAGCGACTACCGTCTGGCTTTAAGGCTGACCTATGGCGTATAGAGATGCAGTCATCAGCGGATGTCTACTCGCTTACCATAGCGGAGACAGGTCGGGAGCTAGCTAAGGTATGACTTCCCCCCGAAAACCTCTGGCTCCTATGGACCAAAACCCAATTAAGGAGCTGCGGTATCCCGCAGTACCAACCCCTACTAATTCGCAGGACTCTATATTCCGTACAGTGAATGCCCTATATCAGGCTTACCACGCCCTTATTGGAGTACCGAATTCCACTGAAGTCACTGTAATAAGTAGAGGAAATTTACCAGAACAAGCTTCCTTAGAAAACTCTATATCAGCAGATGTATCTGGGCTGACCACTTTTGATGGGTTTGTATATAATGATACTGTAGGCGGGTGGGTAAATAGTAACGTAGTCAGTGTTTTAGCGGCAGCTTGCACAGTCACATCAAGCCTTTCTCCCTCGAATAACTTTAATATATCCTCTGTATCTAACCCGTCTACCGGGGTGTACCGCTTTACGTTAGACACGGTACAGTACCTTGATACCTACCTGCTGTATAAGGCTGTACCATCACTGGTACTAAATCTTGGAGAAACAGACTCTGGTACGGGTAACTACAAGTTTAAGACATGTTCCCTTGGTACGGTTAACTCCTCTGGGGGTACATTCGATGTACATGTGTACCAGCCCACTATCGGCACTAATACATGGCTGGATTCAGTGCCTACGGATTTAGCAGGAAATGATAGTATTGCTGTTACAGTGTCTGTTATAAGAGATACGAGCGTCACTTAAGAATTGGAGTAGAAGGTATGTGGGGAGAAATTATACAAGGTGGTATAGAGCTAGGTGGTGCAGCTATAGCGTCTAAAGCTGCTGGTGGACCCGGTGCTGTACCGTCTGCCCCAAGCTACGATGCGGAGCTGGACGGACTGGCGGACGCAGCGAACATGAACAAACAGTTCGCTGAAGAGCAGCGAGCGTATGCAAAAAATCTGGATGCCGAGCTTAAAACACTAGGTAATCAGATACTTGACGTTCAGCTACCCGCCATGGAAGAGATGTATCAGTGGGCTAACGAGGACAGGCAGCAGCACGCGGATATCTACCGACCCCTTGAAGCTGAGTTTGCTAAGCAAGCCGCAGAATATGCTGGTCCCGGTGAGATTCAGCGTCAGCGCGCTCAGGCGGGACAGGATATAGGGCAGTCTTTTGAGCAACAGCGAGAACAGCGTCAACGAGAACTCCGAGAAGCAGGTGTAGTCGGTGCAGACCCTACTCAAGCTGGCTCTCGTATGGAGGGATTGGTAGCTAATCTTGAAGAAGCTAAAGCTCAAGCTGCTGGACAGAACTTCGCCGCCGAACAGACCCGCCGAGAGGGTAGGGACCTAATGGGACAAGCTTCTCAGATGGGCAACTACTTAAATAACTCAGCTTCTGCCAACGCAAACACCGCTGCCAACATAGGTAATGTTGCGCTTAGTGGTCAGCAGCAGTCTGGGGCACTGGGTCTAGAGGGTCAGCGGGGTGCTGAAGGGTACCTCGGAGGAATGTCCGAAGCATGGCAGGGTTCTGCTGACGTACGTAATACACAATTCCAAAACCAGATGGACTCGTATGCAGCACAACAGGCGCAAGCTGAAAGTGGTGCTGGCGGTATGGGGTCTATGATAGGTGGCATGGTTGGTATGATGGGCGGACCACTAGGCTCAATGGCTGGCTCAGCTATAGGTGGTATGATAGATAAGAAGGCGGCAGCGGCAGATGGCGGTCAAGTGAACGCACCGGGAAACAGCACCTCAGACTCAGGACTCATGGCTTTATCTGATGGTGAGTACATCCTACCAGCTAAGGTCGTTAATAATATGGGCGCTAGTATGCTGGATAAGTTTGTAGAGAAGCAGACTGGTACTAAGCCCACTCACAAACAAGCGCTACCAATCCCCGGAGGTATGTAATGAGCGGTTCAAATATGGGTACTTTCGGAGCCGCTGCACGGGGCGTGAAGGAAGGAGTAAGACGGAATCTCACCAACAAAAACTTGGACCTCCGTAACCAAGGGCGTGAGCAGCAGATGGAAGCTGCCGCCCTAGACGAAGAAAGACGCACAAAGCAGTATGAGGCTAATGAGTATTTTAAGCAGCATATGACTGATAGGGTGGGTCAGATTTCTATAGATGACCTAGTACTGAAGCCTGTCGAGCCTGCGCAAGCAGGAGGTATGCCGGTAGAAGGAGAAGTACTACTTGAAGGGGTTGCTACAGGACCACAGCAATCACCTGCGCAACCGCAGCCGCAGCCCCAAGGTATGCCTTCACAAGCACCACAGCAAGTACCTATGGGTGCTCCTACACAGCAAGTACCACAGCAGGCACCTATCGGTGCTACTGCACAAGAAGATTTTATGCCAGAACCGCAAATAGTTGAGCTTGCTAATGCGCGTAGGGCTGCGCATAGAGCGTGGGTTAAAGAGGGGAAGAACGCAGCTATGCTAGCCGGAGGCATGCAAGGACTTAAAGATTTTGAAATGGCGGAACTGCGTACCATGATGATGGAGACTCAGGGCTACACCAGTGGCGCTATCATGGCTCTTAACCGTGGGGACAGTGCAAAAGGTGCCCTTCTTATGAACCTAGCGTTAGCCCACCAAGACCAAGACATGGGCTACGAGTTTGTCGACAATGGGGACGGAACACTAAGCGCTGTAGACCATGAAGGTAATGGCAATGGTGAGCCTTGGAATGCTGTACAAGTGGCTCGGTTTCAGGAAGAGAACCTAAAGACTGTGGACAACTATGCTGACTTCTCTAGATTCCAGCAGGAAATGACCTCAGGAGCACTGGGGGATGAGAATACGGTTGCTGACACTGACCTCAAATTGTCACAAGCAGATTACTATAAAGCTGGAGCAGCCAGTGGCGGAGCCGGTTCTACAAGTAATAGGAACTTCCCAGCGGAACAGGTTATTTCGGCTGAAGCTACGGCTATTCAGGAAATTAATGAACTATATTTGGATACCGCCAATGCCACGGGTAATGCCGATGTTTGGAGTCCGCAGCACGCTAGCATGTTCGCGGAGTATGTTAAACTTATACTCAACGAGGTGGAGCAACAGAAAGGTTATCGACCGACTGTTCAGGATGTTGAGAACGATGCGTATAAAATGGTTATAGAGCAGATAGGCGCAGGTAATTGAGCACTCCTAGAAGCGCAATACATAACCCCTCCAAGGTTTATGGTGGTGGTCCCGGCATGGACGAGTTCTCGGCTAGGGAGCGCGTAGACCAGCGGCGAGAAGAGAGAGGAATCCCTACTGGTGTAGCCGCGCAAGGAATACCTGTACTTAAGGGTAGTGGTGAGCCGTCCGCAGTAGCTATTGAGGGTGAGAACCAAGCCCAGTCAATGCGGGAAGCTATTAGCGCTGCTGCTGCAAAAGTAGCAAAGAATACCCCCGACCTTAATAAGCTAGATTCTAATAATAAAGACTGGTGGGGCAGTGATACATGGAACTCATGGGTTCGCGGTTGGGAGCGTGGCACCATGAGCTTGGACATGATGATGGGCGACTCCAGTGAGCTGGCTGAGCAGTTCACTAACATTGAAAGGCATAAGATGTCTGCTGAAGACCAAGAGTCGGTGCAGGAATGGATGGATGCTGAAGGCTGGGGTGGTAAGGGTAAAGTAATGCTTCAGAACCTCGATGCTATTAGTAACTTCGCAATAGAGAGTTTAGCCCAGTCTGTACCAGCACTTGGCGCACGAATATTTGCCCCAATAGCTATGGGTGCGATGGGTTCGGCGGCAGCGCCGATAGCTGGTACTGTCGCAGGGATTGGTACCGGCGTTGTGGCTGGTTCTGCTATTGGTGGTGCGCTGGATGGGCTTAATGAGTGGTCCGGTGTCATTACGGAGGAAATGACGGATGCTGGTGTTGACCTAACAAGTGAGGCTGAAGTAGCCGCGTTCCTTATGGACCCTAGTAAAATGGGTCCCGCCAGTGTGAAGGGCGCAAAGAAAGGGGCGATGATAGCCCTTGCCAGTGCGCTGGGACTGGGTGTTGCTGGTAAAGTTTTCAAAGCTGTCAACCCTGTTACCAAGATTGGCAAAGCTGCCACTGGTGCGCTGGAAACTATGGTTGTCCTACCAGCTATTGATGTGGCTGGTGAAGCCGCGTCCATTAAGGCTATGGGCGAAGACATCACAGGTCAGGAAGAAGAAGTACTACTTGAATACTTTGCTGGTGCACCCACCAATATTGTCCAGACCGCCATTGGCGTTAACGAAGCTAGAAAAGATGTACCTCCTTCAGGTATACCTCCTTCAGGTATACCTCCTTCAGGCAATGTACCTGACTTAGGTTCTCCTGAGGACCCTACCTCTACCCCTAACGCTTCGACTGGCGCTGACGCTGAAGCTGCAGCTTTGGGTGCTCGTACTGGACAGGATACTACGAAACAGACTCAACAAGATTTGTTCCCAGAAGGACCTGAGCCTGAGCCTCTTACCGGCGGTTCCCAAACAGATATGTTCCCAGAAGGACCTGAGCCAGCTACTGCTCAGCCTACTGCTGGTGCTGCTCCTACGGCTACAGCTGCTCCTACGGATACTGGTATTCCTCAGGAAGAAGTTGATGCTCAAGCTGCTGCCGTTGCCAAGGCTACTGAAAAAGCCAATGCTGATGCTGATGCCGCCGCCGCCGCTGAAGCTGCTGAAGGTGAACTTCTTGATGCTGAAGCTGAAGCTGAAGCTGAAGCTGAAGCTGAAGAAACCCCCACTCTGCCGCCGCAAGCCAACCGTATCGAGATAATCCAGAACGATATAGAAAAAACCAGACTTGGTTTAGCTGGCGAAGTCGGTTCAGGGATATCGACAGATGCCTCTGGCAACTCTGTAAAGCCGAAACTTAATGATAAGAAGCAACAGTTTGTTTCTTTGCTCAAGAATCTTCAGGACATGCTGGATGATGCGACCGCCGTATCTGGGGACACAGCTAAAGCTTTACGGACTAAGCTGGACCTAGTGGCGCAGCAATTAGGCTACCCAACTTGGGATACCCTAAGGACTTTAAACAACAAGGGCGAGGCTCCAAACCTCACAATACCTAAAATGAAAGCAGCTATGTCGAGCATAGATGCTGCCTATAATACATTATCGGAATCGGGCATCCAGCTTCCTGAGAGAGTTTCTGCTTCTCCGGGCAGACCCACTAAAGGTGGGGGGTACGCAGCGGCAGTGGGGGGGCTACCAAAACCAACTCAGCGGCAGGATGACGCACCAGCTCAGGGACTCCCCACTGATGACACCAGCCTAGTTGATGGGAGTTTAGCGCCAAATTCTGGGAAATACTTGACCCCATTTATGGGCAAGTACACTGGAGTCGTACTAAATGGTAAGCGCCTACTTGAGAAAACTATTGGCGCATCTACCCCAGCGGATTTAATCCGTGCCTCGTACGCTGAGTTAGATGCGTTAGTTGATGGGCTAACAGGAGAAAAGAAAGAAGCCGTACTTAATAAGATGTATGACTACGCCGCTGTCCTGCAAACTAAGGAAGGGGCTAATGCGCTCATTGGTGAAGGCAGTAACAAGCTTGCAGTAGGTACTATACTTGCTGCGGGTCGTAATAAATTAGGTAGTACACCTACATCTACACCTACATCTACACCTGCATCTACACCTGCATCTACAGCGGCTGCTTCCGCCGCTAAGAGAGCTGCTGAGAAAGCTGCTGCTGAGAAAGCTGCTGAGAGAGATGCTGAGATTGCTGAGATTGTAGGGGAAGAAGAAGAAGCAATAGAAGGCGGGGAACAATTAGGCGAAGACGAAGAAGCTGAAGCACCGGTAGCTGTCCCTCCCCGCGAACCAAAGCAGGTTGTCCGAGGAACGGAGAAGATATACGTTGGTAATGACCTAACAGAGTACACAGCGGGTACCCTTAACGACCACTTAAAAGGCTTGCTGAAGATAGCTAGTGCCGGAATGATGGGGGGCATGAAGCTTACCGGAGGTAATATTTCTGATATTAATGCTGAGATACAAGCGGTTATATTAGAGGTTGAGTCGCGGGAAGTTAAATATCAAGCGGCTTTAGATAAAGTATCTGCACTAAGAAGTAGTGGACTTAATTCACCGGAAGAAGTACAAGCTGGGAATGCTGCTGAGAAAGCTGCTGAAGCTGCTAAAACTTTGGCGCTTCTTAAAGGGGAAAAGGGTCTTAGGACTAGCTTGAAAGTAAAGCTCTCTGAACTAGCTACCGGCTACCAAAACCGCAGAAAGAAACTTAATGCTGAGCTTGCAGCCCTAAAAGAAGCTCCGAGTACCACTGAGAATATGGCGGCTCAAGGTGAAGCTAGACAAGAAATCGAAGCCATTGCCCTCGCCATTGATGACGCTAAAAGACTGGTAAACGCATTAAATATGAATGTCGCTACGCAGAAGCAGAATCAGGCGAAGTACGATGCTAAGCAAAAGCGGGATATAGCGGATGAGAAAACTCTTAGGGGGTACGTCCAACGTAAGAGGGGAGACATTAGAAAGAATATAGCTAAATACATAGAAGCTTACAAAGCAGCTGTTAGTGATGGCGAGACTGCTGCCTATGACTTAGATGGTGCACTGGAACTAGCCGAAGAGACTGTTGGATTTAACCCTAAAGTCCCTGCCGGTACGCCACCCGACAAGGTAGCCGAAGAATCTGCGAAGATTAAAAATAAAAACAAGCAGGCTGAAGTTGCAAACATACTCGTAGCTTACAAAAAAGTTATAGATAGAGCTAAGCGACAGGTTGCTATACGTAAGTATGTTGCAAAAGCTAATGATGGCACTGGTAAAGCGATAACTAGAGCGAATAGCAGAGCTAGGGCTGTGGCGCTACTCCAAGCAGAGAAAAAGTATCCCTTAGATTCACCTGAAACCTATGCCGATGTGGAGATGACCGATATTACAGCGGAAGACTTCTATGAATCTTTCGGTAAAGGAAAACAAAAGGGCGACTACCAACCCTTGGAAGCATTGGCTAGGTCGCTTGGCGTAGACCCCAACCCTAGCCTCGCAGGAACTAGCCGCGCTCAGACAGAGGCAGATGGTGGGATTAAAACCACGGTAGCCAAGGGTTCAAAAACTAACACTAGAGGTAAGGGTGGCGCTGACGTTGGGAAAGACTATCGAAAAATGGCAGAGCAAGTGTTTAACACGCTCGCTGATGTAGACCCAACTGTAAACATACAAAACCTAACGTCCTCAAAAAAGGCAAAGAGAGCTGCTGAGAAAGCTGCGGCTAGAGAAGGCGTTACCAGCACAGCAGTTACTCCGACTGGTAAGCCTAGAAAGCAAACGACTCAGGATAGACTTATTGCAGCAATCACTCGTAGGAGTGAACGGGAAGCTAGCCGAGCCGCTAAGCAGAAGGCAGCAGCACGCAAGGCGAAGGGTAAAAAGAAACCTGCAGGGTTGAAGTTTAAGGACGGCAAGCAACTTACTCCTAAACAGCGAAAACAAATAGCGGCAAATAAAAATAAAGAAAGAAAGGCGAAGAGAGAGGCTGAGCTAGAAGCAGAGCGTTTCCCTGTAGTAGACCAGCCGCGACAACGTGACAGTGACCTCTATCCTCCTCAAGTAGACCAGCCTCAGCCTGCAGTGGGTCCAGATGGACGTACCAACTACTTTCCAAAGCTCGATGACTCTACACCTAGAGTAGAAGTATTAGATGTAATAGTTGAAGAGGTTCCAAAAATAGTAAGCGATGTCGAAGTAGAGTATTCAACCGTTGGTCCTGTATCGAGCGATGTTACTAAGGTAACTAAAGCTGCTATGCGTAAGCTGGTGGAACTAGCCGGTTACGTAGACGCTACGGGACCTGATGCAGCCCTGTATAACCTTATTAATAAAGCGGCAGCGGCAGCGAAAAAACTTGATGGTCTTGCCTATACTTCAGATAGCAGAGAAGCAGTTGAACTAGACTTTTATAATAAGATTGCTGCAGTAGAGGACCTACTAGCTACTAATAAGTACACTAAGCTAAATAAGAATGTAGGTAAAGATACAGATACAGGTACAGATACAGATACAGATACAGGTACAGATACAGAAGCTGAGCCTGAAGCTTATCGACCTTACACACCCGTGCCTACCGCTGAAGCTCAGAGAATAATAGCAGCCTCTAAGAAAAAGAAAGAAGAAGAAGAAGCAGCCGCAGCCGCTAAGGAAGCAGCCGATAAAAAAAAAGTAGCAGCCGCTAAGAAGAAGGAAGCAGCCGCTAAGAAAGCAGCCGCTAAGGAAGCAGCCGCTGAGAAAGCAGCAGCTAAGAAGAAAGAAGAAGAAGAAGAAGCAGCAGCTAAGAAGGAAGCTGAGAAAAAGCCTATTGCTGAACAGGTAGAAGCACCCCTTACTGAGCGGGCACTTACTAAAGAAGAGATAGAAGAAGCTGTCGCAGCTACTGAAGCCAATGAGTCCCTACCGCATATAATAAACATTATCACAGGGGACTTTAGTTCAGATAAACTGACTAAGTATCTATCAATACCTAAAAAGTCTCAGAAGGTACTGCTGAAGTACCTGAAGCTTGCGGAAGACGGTGACGTTAGGGACCTTAAAGGAGTACTGAATGAGTTTTATGAATCATTGCCTGATACCCACCCTTACAAAGCTATCCTTAAGGTGTCAATTGACAACCTACCCGCAGTCACAATCACTTTCGGTAGAAAGGGGAAAGAACTTTCTCCATACACTCTTGGAAGACTTTCCCGCTGGGGGGCAGAGGTCACTAAAACGTACACTTTCCGTTCCCCGGGTCGCGCTGGGGATATTTCACTAAACCCTTTCTCCGATTTTATAAAGAGCCAGAGAATTCGGGCTGCAGGTGTTGAAGGTGGGAGTGCTGATGCAAACATAGCTACAGCAATGATGCAGGCACTTTTGCATGAGGCTACGCATGCATTTACAGTGTCACTAGGGGGTGGCTTAACCCGGAGCAAGAAAATAACAAACCAAAAAGCTGCGGCTGGCTTATACGAAGTAATGGCTTTGGCTCTTAAGGCTGCTCCAGAAGCGGGTATCAATGATGATACTGCATACGCATTTAGTGATATTGGTGAGTTTGCAGCAGAGGTCCTTAGCAATGTGAATTTACAGATACTGCTGGCTAGCATAGAAGTTCCCGTAGGTGTTCGTAGCCAGAATAAGATGAGTAACTTACTTGAGCTAGCCCTACAGCTTATTAGAAAAATAATAGGTGCTAAGAGTTCGACCAGCAGTACTACAACAGACCTGCTAACTGCTGCTTATAGTTGGGTAGATGAGGCTGCAGCGACTGACCCTACCGAACAGGTGCTGGAAGGTACGTCTGAGAAATATTCGCAAGAAGTACGAGACGCAATCTGGGAGTGGCAGGCTGCGCTGGGTAAGTCACGTAACTTAAGCGCTTCAGGGATAAGGGAGGGAAGGAAACAGTATAAGATTGTAGCTGACGCTGCTGACCCCGAGCAATTTATAGGTACGTACGAGGAGGGTGATGACACTGATGTTGTTTCACTTTCGGAGTTTACCTCGGGAGAGTTTGAAGAGTCGGAAGAATCTTTGGAAAGCGGACCTGAGGAAAGCGGACCTGAGGATAGCCCTCCTACTAAGATTCCTGCATGGTTCAACTCAGCGAAGTCTAAATCAGAATGGCTTAAGACAGGGGCTAAGTATCTTCTACGCCGCGCCCCAACACTTGACCACCTTGTGCTTATGGCAGGGGACATATTTAAAACGGATACTGTCGATGGTCCAGTGAATCCTGTACACGATTGGTACAAGGTGCAGCAGAGAAAAATCTCCACTGCCATGAGGTACATGAAGGAGTCTAATAATCTAGTATCAGAGCTTCGGTCGTTACCCAGTGAGGTTCGTCTTGAGGTTATGACTCAGATGAAGAACATGACCATGTGGGGTATTTACCCAGACTCACCCCTAGGTAAGGGGAGGAACTCCCACATAGATGTAAAGAATGCAAAGCCTGATTACGTAGCTCGCCTTGAGTATGCACTTTCAGAAATTAACAAGGCGAATAAGTATCTGGGTACTAAGACTACCAGTACTGGCAGGTCTGCCGCTTCCCTAGTTGCAGCTATGGAACAATTCAGCAAGGACTCACAGCAGAGAAAAGTTGAAGCCCTGTTGGGACGGCTAGCCAAGTCGTTTAATTTCTCCGGCTACGGAGTACCTCAGGCAGATATCGATAATTTTTCTAAGCTGCGTACTGTTAAGGCAGCGGAAAAACTAATCGCTTCTCTACCACCAGAGCTGGCTGGTAGTGCTAGCCTTCTCGAAACTGTTGAGCGTATAGTTGACATATCTAAGCTGGAAGGTCCTTACTTTCCACTCCGCCGTTATGGTGACTTCATCGTATACGGAGTTAAGAAAGACGTTACTACGTATGACACAGTAGAAGAGGCTCAAGCTGCAGTAGATAAATACAATTCCTCAGGCACTCTGGATTCTAGAAGAGACACTATAGAGCGGGTTGGAACTACGGTAACTATAGAGGCTCAGGCTTTCCTTACACGGAATACCTTAGAAGAAGCTAAGGCTCTCAGTAAAGAGATGGAAGCTAAGGGATACACAGTAAACCCTGTTGAGAAGAAGCTGCGTGTTCAAGATGATGCTAAGGGTGACTTGGTAAAAATAGCTGAAGTATTTATGAGGGACTTGACCGGCGGTTCTAACACTCAAGCTGGTAAGGATGCAAGAGCACACATAGAACTGCAGCTACTTAAGATGCTAGCTGATAACTCAGCCACCGCTTCAGCAATGCAACGGGAAGGCTGGGGTGGTGTAAATGTTGCTGACATGGAGCGCGGGTTTGCGGAGTATGGCGTGAGTTCAGCATGGCAAATTGCCGATGCCGAGAATGTATCTGAGTCCGAGGAATTCTGGGCGCAGATGCGTAGGCTAACTAAAGCTTCCAGCAAAACCGAGTATGAAGTTTCTTTAGAAAACCCTGCGATAGTAGCAGTCGCTGGAAAAAGAAGTACAGACGAATGGTCTGATTTGCTAGTCAAACGCGCTAACCTACTATCTGAGCTTGAGCAGAGAGAACTTGGCAACATAAAGGTACGCTCTGCTGGTGTGGCGGGTAAGGTTATAGGTAAGTTAGGCTTCATGTACTTCCTTGCTAGCCCTGCGTATAGCCTGCTTAACTCTACGCAAGTATGGCTGCTTGGGTATCCCGCACTACAAGGTAAGTATGGAAACAGTCCTCTTAATACCAAGAAAATATCAGCGCGGCGTGCAATTCTTGATGCGTACGCTGCCACCAACAAGGCGTTTGCTAAAGCAACTGTAGTAGATGGGAAGCTAGGCTTCGCTAAGATGGGTAAGGGTGGTTTCTCCGAAGAGAATACATTCAACGCCATGATAAAATCTCTGGACAATTACTCTGGAGACTTCAACGCTAGGGAACTAATCCAGCTGTTAGTCGAACGAAATATTATCGACAGTACTTTCATACAAGAGCTGATGGATTCTGCTAGTGGCGTTGAGTCAGAGGGTGCGTGGCAGGGTGCTATAGACATAGCTCGTTTCTTGCCAGCGTCTATTGAAACTATCAATCGGGTTACTATGGCTCTTGCTGCTGCTGAAATGAGCGGCTATAAGGATGGCGATAATATAGACCACATAGACCAGATGGTTAGGCAGACACAGTTCGATTACTCACAGGTTAACCGTCCAGATTGGATGAAGTCTCAAGCACTCGGTGGGGTTTTGAAATCTGTGACCATGTTCAAGATGTTCCCCCTAAGTGTGTACCAGATGGTAGCTTACAACCTAGTTAAAGCACCAAAAGAAGAGGGCTATAAAACTCTAGGGTATATGGCTCTGACGCATACGTTAGCAGCAGGTGTTGCTGGTGGTGTAATGGTAGAGCCTGTAAGGATTCTCATGGCAATGGTTATGAAGATGGCTGATGCTGTTGACCTTATTGATGATGACGAAGACCTAGAGACTCGCATGCGTAGGTGGTCGAAGAAGTTTGGCATCCCACTTAAGGTGTTCAAGGGGATAATGTACGGACCCGGAATGCTACTGCCTGACGGATGGGACTTCAATATTAGTGACCGCTTAGGACTTAACAACTTAATGCTAAGTGGTAGATATAACCTACCAAAGAATGACGAAGCGGAGTCCCTTCTTATGGGATTGGCTGGCGCACCGGGCAGTATGGTAGAAGCAGGATTTAAGTCTTACAACTATTTGGTTGAGGGTGAAATTGGTAAGGCAGCTACGCAATTTATACCTGTAGCAATGCTACGTAACTTAGCTAAAGCAGCTGTAGATTTTGATGGACCTACTGACAACAAGGGTACGCTGGTAGGTCAGCCAATAACTTCTACTCCTAAGAAGATAGCCACTGCTGCTGTTCGTACGGCGGGGCTTATGCCGGGAAGAAACTCAGAGATATCTAAAGAGAAGTACCAGTTCCAAAACACTAAGAGGTATTGGTCAGAGAAGAAAGCCTCGATTCTAAAGGATTTCCGTATGGCTGAGACAAAGATAGACAGGTATAGAGTCGCCGCCGCTATCCAAGCCTTCAATAAAAAAGCCCCAAGCTACGCTAGGATTACTTATCCCGGCAGACAAGTAGCCGCCAGTAAAAAAGCTGCCAACTTAGCACGCGGAGGTTTGCCTGCGGTTAATAGTCCAGAAGCTAGAGAGATTCGTGGTCTTTTTAGTGACGAAGAATAGCTATAGAGGTATGTCGTAGCATAGGCTACGGTCCGATGTGCCAGCCATACCACCAGAGTAGTTGCATTTTCTGGGGGATATCTCTCTGGCTTCAAGCCCATCGAGTACCATGGTGTTACTGATACCGACCCTTCTTGTCCAATCAAGCAGCTCAGACTTACATACACGCAGCTTAGTGCTGTCTTTATTAATTGAGCCTAGCACCTTACCGCGTATGTTATCAGCGTTAGCCATGCCCCAAGGCACTCCTCGCGAGGCTATCTCGTCAACTATTACAAGACCATCTCGGTTGTCCCTTAGGAACCTCTCTATGCAGCTCTCGAAGGTCATGCTACCCGTAGTAATCTGTGATGTGCGGCGCTGCTGAGCCTTATAGCTAGCGATTAAGAAATTCTTAAGGGCGCTTAAGTCTACACAGGTAAAGCCCAGCTTGTTCGCTAGGTATCCAGATAGAAGCAGCGTACTCATAGTGGCAAGCCAAAACCTCTCAGGTCCCTCAGCGTAGCCAATCTTGCTGGCTAAGTCAGCCCGTACTTTATCGTAAGCAGTCGCTATAGCCTTCTTGTTGTTCACTAAGTACTCAGCGTACTCAACACCCACGATGCCGTAGTTTTCCCTGAGTAGGGCATCGTTGATAGGCTTAGTACCTTCCGGTAGTGTTGGTACGTCCACCTCAAATAGCCTATAAGATGTAGCGTCCGTATTATTATAGTGAGACATACGGTCAGCCACACCTTCGTTAGATGAAATCGTTATCATCGTTCGCCATTCTGCAGTCTCTTTCAAGCTACCATCAGTAGTAGCCCTACCTCTGTCTCGACCTGCTGTGAATCCATAGACCATATCTACCTGACCCTTAGGGTCCTTATCGAACCTTAAGTCATCTAAGTAGCCCGGAAGGGAGCCTAAAGTAGCTAGCCTAGAGGACATAGATGTTGTTGTGTCCCTAGTACTACCCATACCAGTCTTTAGGTTGCCCCATATTGACTGACCCATACGCATAGATGTGGTCTTACCACTACCACTCTTAGGCGAGTTAAGGGAGAGTACAGCCGCGTCCACCTCAGTGAAAACAACCAGCGGCGCAGCGAAGCCAGACAGTATGCCTATGTCAGCAGTGGGTAGACCCTCTCCGTTAACGTGCTTGGCTAGGGATATCCATACATCTCTATCACCAACAGGCTTATACGCTAACGCAAGCGAGGCGCTACCTAGTGAGTAAGGCTCTTGACCTTTGGGCGTTATCCTAACTTCAGGCAAGTGAAAGTTATCACCAGCCCAACCCATGGCTGTTATAGCTCTTGTGGGTCTAGCGCGGCTACTGTTCATCTTAGATAGATAGCTCATAAAGAAATCCCGAATTAGCTTAGCGTTGTTACTTTTTACATGCTCAAGCCCTAGGGCTATGAAGTTATTGTAGTGGTCCGACCTTGTACCTAGGGCTTTCATAGGTACTGCGGTACGCATAATATCCCCGCTGTTATGTTTCCATGTTATAGCACAGATTTTTTCTGCATCACCGTTACTCTCTACCCGCATCTCTACATCCATACCCAATACGTGGAGGCTAGAAACCTTCTCCCACTGCCATGATACAGACCCATCCTCATCTTCCACACCTATCTTATGGGATATACCATTCTCGTTAGCTCGCCAACCATCAGCGAAGCCATCTTCTTCGGGGATTATATGTACAGGTGAGTACTGCTTACCTTTAAACTTGCACTTGGCGCAGGCTTCTGGCATATGCTGCTCGAATAGAGTGCACTTAGCTGGTCCTAGAACAGAGCTTTCTTTACGCGCCGTTTGCTTCTCATTAAACTTAGCAATGGTTTCGCGCTCACTGTAACTAGCGTGCCCCTCAGATATCTCATGTATATAGTCAGCACCATCTTCAGCGAATGACAATACTTGTAGCTGTAGCGCCCACAGTTCCTGAGATTGGTCAGCTCCACTGGTGCGTACTGATTCTTTGAGTACCTCACAGTTACTTATGGCTGTACCCGCGTAGTATTTCCTCTCAACTTTAGTTAGTAGTGGCTTACCAAGGTGTATGTCCTTAACAGTACCGGCTAACATATCGACAGCACTAGAGCCAGAGAACAGCATCAGCGCGGCTTGCATATCAGCAAGGGGTATGTCAGCTTTTTGTGAGCCTAGTACCTTAACGCCTTTTGGTTTGGTAGGGTCTTTCCAGTTACGTGTGTTAGGTACTCGGAGTATACGTGCGCTGTCAGCTGTAACAGTGGGGTCAATTCTCAGGTCGTTATCTAGGCACAGTTCTTTGAGTGCGTCAGCCATAACTTGCCACTTGTCGGGCGCTATGTCCTCATTGAATACCCAATAGGCGTGTATGCCGTTACCACTATCAACGGTTATGCTGGGTGGGAGGAAGCCTGTAGTGCTTAGGAAAGTCTTGAATGCGCCTATAGCTGCGCCCTTAGTTTGGTAGTCCTTAGAAACCCCACAGTCTATGTCTACATATAGGCAGCGCTTATGCTCGGCGCTATTCTTCTTACGTTCACCACTGTAAGTACCAGTAGCAAAGTATACATTCTTGTCATTACCATCCTGTTGGTCTATGTATGTAACAAGAGCATCTATGTTAGTTAGTGGTGCGCTTTGCCTAAAACTATTAGCATCTCCAGCAGCACCGTAATATTGTGTTCCTTTGACGGGCAGTACCCGCTGAAGAAATCTCCTTGTCTCCATCCCTATCTCCTTAAGTGCAGGGTAGGGGCTGCCCCTCCATTGAGTTAAGCAGCCCCAAACTGTTAGTTCCTCTAGTCTTCCATGCCACCGAACAGCGCGTCAAGCTCCCCATCAAGCTCATCGTCCGTAGTCTCTACAGACATAGCCTTGGGCGCGTCATCCACCTCTTCAACGTCAGGCTGCGCTTCAATTTTGCGCGGCGACACCTTCTTAGCGGCTACCTTCTTAGCTGTCTTAGCTTTCTTCTTAGCTGCTGGGGTACTGACTGGCACATCGAAGTCGGTATCCACAGTCTTCTTAACTTCCGGTGCTGAGTCCATGCCAGAAACTTTATCAGCGGTAGCCTTAGTTACTTCTCTCTCGTCCATTAACATCTTGTCGATGTTGCCTTCAGAGAAGTGCTTAATAAGTTCAACAGCCTCTGATTCTTCCAGCGCTCGGACAGCTTTGAACATCATCTTAGGGTAAGGCACATCAGGGTCAAACGAAAGTCGAGTTACTACTGTGTTGTATGGAAACCCCTTAGCCTTCATAGCTTTACCGTATGTACCTAAGTCACCAAGTGACATAACAGGTATACGTAGTAGCAGTGGACCACCGAACTGCTCGTTAGTTATGTCGTTAGCGGGTACTACTATCACTCGGCGGGAATCAGAACATGCTTTAGTTTCTTTACCGTCAGCATTTATCTTGCTGCCCCACTTACCCTTAGGGCAGATACCGCACAGCTCAGCTTGCTTACTCGGTGAGCGGCTTGATGGCTTCACACCATCAAGACTAAAGCAGTCAGGTTCTCCTGCTGAGCTTTCAGAGAAGACACCTTCGTAGTAAGTTTTAGCTACGTAGTCTGAAGCCTTAACCAACACTACCTCAAGCGACATCTTAGGGTCGCCGTTTGCATCAGTGATAAGATGCTCGTCACCAGCGTACTTAATACGGAACCGACTGCCCTTGATTGACAGAACACTGAAGCCGCCACTTAAGCCAGAGCTAAGGGCATCGTTGTCATCAATCTTAAACGCATCCCGAAGTACTGCGGGTACTGAATTATCAAATTTTATTACTTCACTCATTAGGATTTCCTCCGAAAGCGGATAACGTCCGCTGATTTAAACTCGATACCGGCTGGTATCTCGCCAGAGTTCTGCATGAAATCACGCACAACTACCTTACTAGCCTTTACTTCCATCAACTCAAACTGTCCTGTAGTAGTGACGAAGGAAAGGAAAGCATCCTTGTCAACAACTTTGCATGTGTCTGCGTTGCTAAAGAAGACACTACCGGCTGAGTTACGTGACTCTTCCAGCCCCTGCTTATTTAGTTCGCGGCTTGTCCACTTCTCTATAAGCTTCATCTTCTCGTTAATGGCACAGAGTTCATCCTTGTGCCTTCGTGCGATTGTTTCCTTCTCTTCACGTAGTTTTATATAGCTAGTTATAGCTTGGTCTAGCGTAGCCATTATGTTGCCTCCTTAAACATGTCTAACAGTATTCCCTGACACTTCTGCTTACCCTCAAGTCGTTTGTATATCTTCTCCTCGACCTTAGAGCCAACGATGTGCAGGATGTGCGTGTGCTTGTCTTGCCCTGCCCTTGTAATACGTCCGCAAGCCTGCTCATATATTTCTGTTGACCATACAGGTGCGAACCAAATGACAGTATCTGCCTTGGTCAATGTAATACCATGAGCCATACAACCGGGGTGTGCTACTAATACCTTTGGATGCATACTCTGTTGGAACGATGTAAATATTCTATCTCTTTCTGCTTTGGGTGTTTCACCGCTGATAGAATCAACAGTGAAGTACTGCTCCAAAACTGTACCAATCATAGTAACAGAAAACTTGAACGGGGTGAAGACAATAACCTTCTCATCGGATTCTCTTATCATCTCTATTAAGAGCTTGAACCTAGGGTTGCTCTTAATAATCTTACGTACTCCGTCATGCCCATATATAAATCCCGATGCTATCTGTAACATCTTAGAAATCTTTACGCCTTCATTAGCTGCTGTTATCTTCTTCTCACGAACCTCCACTGCATAGCTACTCATCATAGCCTTGTATGCTGTTTCCTGCTCCTTTGTCATATCTATACTGCGGTAGCCGTATGTGGTGGGTGGCATGTCGAAGCTGTCGTCACGGGTATACCTGACTGCTGGCTGCATTGCTTCATGCACTACATCATATGCCTCTGGTCTGGCTATCCATCTGAATGTACTGACCTGACGCATAACCTTAGCTTTGAAGGCACGCCCGCTATATGAAACTCTTTCTGGTGTTAGCAACCTAACCTGTCCCCACGCATCAGTAGGTTCATTAGGTGTCGGTGCGCCCGTCATACCCCATGCGTACTTAGCTGCGCTAACAAGAGGCTGAAGAAGTTTCCACCGCTTAGTACCAGCGTTGCGGTATATAGCCAGCTCGTCTATGATTACTACATCGAAATTCATCGCGGCTAGTTCATCCCTTATCACAGCTATGCCGTCATGGTTTATAACGTATATGTCAGCGGGCACTTGTAGCAGCTTAGCTCTCTTAGCCTTAGTACCGAACAGGCTTATGCATTCAAGATGATTGAACCTAGTAAATACTTCACGCTCCCATACCGAGGTGAGTGTAGACAGAGGCGCAACAACTAGGCACTTCTTTACTACCCCTTGCTCCCGAAGGAAGTCGTAGGCAAATAGGGCGGCACATGTTTTACCCGTACCGATACTATTAAGTACGTACCCACGCTTACTACTAACCAGCATGGCGGCGGTAGATATCTGAGTATCAAAAGCCTTAACGCCTGACCACCCATACTGGCTGAGTATAGGAGAAGGAACTTCGTACCCTATGTTATTGAGTAGCTTTGTTTCCTCAACGCTGTGTGGTACTGATAGCCACTTACCATCCTGCCATTCATGTGTGAGCGCGGTGGGTATTAGCGCGGCTACTTTCCCACTATAGGGAAGCATAACTTTCTTGTGCTTAGTACTAATAAAGATGTTATTCATTTAGAATCTTCTATGCTTCGCAACATCATTATCTTAATGATGTTTGTCTCCAATTCTTTTATGTCCCCATCACATACGAACGCATACCCTCCAGAATCTCGTATGCTATCCATAGTCATAACTTGTCTTGCTGTCGCCTTCTTGCCGGGAGCCTTCGCTTCTATGCCAACGTACATGCCACGTACACAAACTAAAAAGTCTAATGAAGGTGCGCCCATACCATTACCAACAGGCATGAACCAATAGGCTTCGTACTTACGTAGCATTTTCTTTATGTCTTCTTTAACTTTCCCTTCTGGTGTCATAGCTATATCCCATTAAGCGGGCAGTCTTTTACCTCGCAGTTTCTCTTGCACAAAAAATTCTGTCGTTTAGGGAAGGTATCTGTGCGGTGCGCTTTGTTGTACGCCTCTATCCTAGGCATGAGCATGTTCCATACCTCTACAGTATCTTCCCTAGTAATTACTTCGCTTGTTATTTTCTTATCCTTAATCCACCAGTACATCAGCTTGATGCGCTCTAGTTCTGGACGGAATAGAAACAGTATGCATGCGGACACTTGTAGCTGAGTGAAGTCGTCTGACATACGCCCTGTCTTGTAGTCTACTAATACTGCATCGCTACCTTTGATGGCTAGGTAGTCAACGATAGAGCGAAACCAAACATCCCTATCGAACCAGCCTGTTGGTCCCATGTCTTCGGTAATGGCTAGCTGTTGCTCGGTTAGTATCTCGTCAGGCTTAGGCTTAGGGTTGGCGAACTTGGCTGCATATTTTTCTAGGTGGGTCATGTGCATGGGAAGTTTCTTGCCCTTCTTAACACGCATTTCTAGGGCTGCGTGTACTTCCTTACCATAGTCAGCGGCGCTACCAAACACAGGACTAACGTCCTTAACAACACTGGTGTGGTAGAACTTCTTAGGGCATAACTCATAGGCATTGAGCCTACTGAAACTAACAGCTGGTTTTTTCAAGTTTAGTACTCACTTCTATTGCTTTACGTATATACCAGTCGGCTTTTTCCAAGTCCTCTGCCCGACTTCCCTTTAGTCCAGCTCTCCATAGGTACTTCATAGCTGTACCCCTACAATGGGCTATGAACCCAATGTCGCCTAGCGAAGCGTGGATTGCATCAATACATTCTATCCCTCCCTGATTGTAGTGGGGTGGGTTGGTAACCATATCTGACTTACTCATTGTCAGTCTCCTCTGGCAATGTTTTTAAAAAAGTACCGGCTGTTGAGTCCTGCGCCGGTGGACAGGTAAGGGATTCCGCTCTATTTTAAAGTCACGCCGTGAGCGGAAGGCACTCAACTTGCCTACTATGGACCGACATGACCGACAACAATTTATTTACACTGTGCGTAGTTTTCACCTACATTTATCTCGCTGTCTAGTGGTACGTCCTTCATCCAAGGGGGGCGGCGCATAAACACAGCCCTCAAACCATGGCGAAGTTTTTCAACGTCTTTGTCTTCACATACAAACACAAGCTCATCGTGAACACTAAGCGCGGCTAGCTGATTGAACTCAGCTAACTTCAGCTCAGCCCTTGTCATTATTATTCTAGCCAGCGCTTGTACTATGTTCTCTACTAACTTAGCACCATATAAAGTATACGTACTCTTACCTACATAGTACGTGTAGTTTCCTGTTGACTCATCCTTACTAAGTCCGTTGTAAACTATTGGCATGTTGTTGGGTAACCATACTGTGCCAGCTGCATCAGTGGTGCATGGACCGAACTTAACTGGTCTGCCCTCCGCCATACATTGCACAACGTGGTCGGCTTCTTTCCAGAGCGCACGAATCTTCCAGAAGGTTGTGCGGTAAGTGCGTACTGTTGACGCACAGAACTCATGGGATAGCTCATGCCCATCGGCTTGCATCTGTTCATAGAACCTATCCGGTCCCATTCCGTAGCCTAGCCCTAGTATGCATGTCTTACCTATGAATCTTTCGTCAGGGTTATCCGTCTTGTTAATGCTCCGACCGTATATCTTCTCAGCGAATAGAGAGTATACATCCTCACCCCTACTGAACTGCTCCATAAGGTCAAGCTGCCCTGCTAGCGTTGCTGTTATGCGTGCCTCAATCTGTGAGTAATCGGCAGCGACAACTTTATGCCCCTCAGGTGCTACTAACCCTTGCCTTAGTACCGACCCACGCTTCATGTTTTGTAAGTTAGTCTTGTCTGTACCACCGAACCTACCTGTACGTGCAGCCCAATACATAAGTGCTGCTGGAAAGCTACCACCTGTTAGGTTGCTTATGTTTTTAAATCTTTCTAGTCGGGTTACTAACTGCGTTGACTTAATGGCTAGCCTAGCCTTACATATAGTTTTTACATTAGCGCCATTAACATTCATAAGCTTTTGGAAATCTACATCGTCCTTAGCAAATGCATACGTAGACTTACCAGTAGTAGGGCTTATCTTCATAGGGACATCTACACCCAAGTCCTTCAGCACCTTAGCGAACTGAGGATTAGATGCTAGCTTAGTCTTTGGTATGCCTGACGCAGTAATAAGTAAGTCACGGTCAATCACATGCTGGTCAAGGGCATCTTGGAATACTCCAACGTCACCCATTAGCTGCGGCTCAGAGAACTTACGTATAGTAAGGTGAACTTGTTCTCGCTCATCTACTGGCATGCCGTACTCAGTAACATACTTATGGTACAGCTTCACGGTCAGGTCAGTATCCTGCCTACAGTACGCCATGTACTTTTCCATAGCGTCTTCAGAGAAATCTTTGCGGCGCATACCAATCGCTGCGACAGCTTCATCACCCTTAACACCAAGCCCTAAGTACTGAGTAGTATTGTTAAGAGACATGCTATCCGTAAATGGCACAACGTATGGGCGCGATGCCATCATCGTACAGAACATACGGTGCGGGTGTATGTCGAACACCCACGCTAGTATTGCAGCCTCAAAGTGTGCGTTGTGAGCTACCATTAAACCAGTACCCCAATCGAACTTATCTAACCACGCCTTAGTATCAAGTCTTGAACCAGTGAACGACTCAGCAGGCTCGTCATTGACAGCTACTGAAACACCGATTACTTGGAAGAGCGGGTTTAATATATACTCAGGGTAAGATAGACCACGTAGCCCGTAACCGGAATCATAATATGTCTCGAAGTCAATAGTGTACCTGTCCATGATAGCCCTTATGCTGTGTGGATAATGGGAGTATACATTGGGGGAAAGTGTTTGGCAACCTATATATGTGAGGTAATACAAAGTGAGTGCAGAAAATAGCGTATCAAGAAGTGTATCGAAGAGTGTCGGAAGAGACTTAACTGGTAGTGGTGGGGGTAGTGGTGATAACCCTGACCATGTACGTGCCTTAGCTGATGCGAACGCTGCAATACTAAACCTTACTAGCGCATCCACATACGCCACGGATATAGTCTGGCAGTGGGTATACAACACCTCATACGCTGATCAATGGAAGCACATAGACCGGGTTTATATCCCTAGGATTAACGCGGCTTCGGCGTTCACCTGCTTGAAGACTGGCACTGTAGCTACAGCTAGTGATGCTAACGGTTCGGACGTACCACAAGATGGGTTCTCTATGTCCGCTACTACTAGCGTTGACTTGAACACCTCCCTTGCCAGCCTGTATGGTACTACTAGCGTTGACGCTTGTGTTATTGGTACGTTTATAAGCGCGGTTTCTTCTGAGACAGGGTTCTATAACGTAATAGATGGTGACCCTGACAGTTCTGATGTTGGTGTTTCTGGTAACGTAGGTACTGGCACGGCGGTTTTAAATTGGTTGGGTGGGTATTTCCCTGCTGCTTCTACCGTGCCTAACTCGGCGTTGGTAGGTAAATTAATACAACTGCAAAGTGATGCGACCGCTACTGCTGGTACAGCTTTGCTATCATTACCTGATGGTACTACGTACTCAAGTACCAACTATACAGGGCAGACTGACCTACCCTCTACACTAACTCAGCATAAACCAAACGCATCAGCAGGTGCGTCTGTACAAACTTGGGCTATGACATACGTAGCAAGCTCTGACTTGGATTACCTTAGCTTCGCGGCTGATACTACCGAGATGCTTGAAGCTCTTACAGAAACTATACATCCTTGGACTGAGGTGTTTAGCGGTGGCGATAGTCTACAGCGGTACAACTCAGTCCCATACCCCGCTGCCGATGACACGGTCTTCTACGGTATGGAGCAGTACTTCACAGCCTTCGTTACCACGCTCAACAGGCATGCTGTTACAGGCTCTACACTAGCTGAACTAAACGTGAACATGGCGGCTGATATGGCAGGGGAGAATAACGACAGCGCAATCATAGGTTCTGGTGTTAACGACATAGCAATACTCTACAACCGTGGAGATTTGTCTGTTGCTGAAATCATTACTAACATGGCGGCTAGAGTAGACACTTGCTTCGCTAACCTAGCTACTAACAATATTAAATACATATACTGGCGCAACATCATGCCCGCTAAGGGCAGTCCTTATTCGAGGGGTACGGCTGCTGATGGTTCGTTCGATAACTACGATGAAGTTATGGAAATACTTAACGCACACCGTGACAAGATTGTAGCTGAGTGTGCGGCTAGACCAAACGCATACACCGATACCAGATTGTACGGGATACTGGAATCCTCTGACCCAGACTATGCTGACTTCATAGAGGGCGCATTTAATACAGGGCAGACGGGTGAATGGGACGGGTACGGGAACAATCATGCTGGGTATACAACAGGAACTAAGCCAAGATTTTCCGCTACCGCAAGCGGTGCAATTATGGACGGACTACACACCAGTGAAGCTGCCGCTAAGCTTTGCGCGGCTATAGTCGGTGGCACTATCAGGGCAGTTAGATACTACAAGGGGCTTAGACCATAGAGGGGATGGTTTCTGATACCCTTTTTATGTCCGATATTTCAAGCTCTATTTCAAGCTCTTCTAGTACTCCGAGCGGTTTCCCGTGTACTCTGAATCCACTCTCTGCGATTTCGTGTACTACTGGAAGTACATCGACAGACTGCCGATCAATGAACGAACAAGCCACCGATGTTTGAATCTCCTTACGTTTAGGGAGTGATCGGCAGTGGAGTATGTACTTCTCCACCACATCGTTTGGCAGAGATACGAGTGTGGCTTTGGCTTCTGTAATGCCTGTTACCTCGTACCACTCACTAGGTAAACGCAGAGTTGCACGAGGTAACACATACATACCAACTAGGGTGCGTGCTAGGAGTCTCCTACTCGCTACGTCCATAGTATGGAACTTTTTGTACTGGTAGTGCATACGGGTTTTGTAAAACATAACCTTGTCTTCTTCTTCTTTTAGTATACTCATAGCTTTAGCCACTTATCTTGCTTACCAAGCCACCCTGATAGACTGCTCGTCTCTCTCTGATGTCCAGTGCCTTGGTTATTTATAGTATAGAGCAGGCACAGGTTAGGGCTAACATCAAGCCAGCGGTCTAGCTTAGCCCGCACCTCCCTGTTTTCCTCTGTATCGTGGGTGAGTATGGTATCGCGTATGTAATCCCTACTTTTCTGCAATGACATTCCCTGCTCCCTATCTCCGGCATAGTACTCCGCCGCCACCACGTACTTACCGTTATATCCCGACACTTGCTGTAGGTTATACGCGGCTTGCCCCATCCATCTTTCCTTTTCGGAAGGTATGAACATATTAATTTCCCCGCGCACCCTGCCAGTACTCATTAGCAGCATAGCTGCCTCGATATGTGTTGCTTGCTGGTGATCTAGGTTAGTAATAAGAATACTTCTCCTCGTAGAAGTAAGTGATACATACGCAGTAGGTAACTCCAAGTATGAAGCGATAGGTGCTAGGAAGCTGAACCCCTTCCCGCTTACAGCTTGGTGAACACCTGACCTAATGGATTTCCTAATTGCATTGCGGCTAGCGAATACATTATCGAACTTCTTAAAGTACTCCGCTTTCCTAGTTACTAATCCCTCATTAGTTGCGATACACCCTAGTGGTGTGAACGTCCATGTGTCCCCGCCGGAAGAGGGCTTGCTGACTGTGGTTGAGTTTATATATTTGGTTTTCATAGTTGTTTCTCCTTAGTATTAAATTACTGTTCATCCATTGGCAGGCGGTCAGTATCCCTAGTTACATCTAGCCTGCACGTACCTTCCATGGGGGTGTTCCTCAAGGAAAATTGGGCTATGTTCCGCACATCTTCATCCCCGTTCGCTACACGCTTCTCATGCACAACCTTGTTTATCAGCCCCTTACCTAGCCAGTCGCTTAGTAGCTGGAGCTTGTACTCCATTGACACGCGCTTACTTAGGGGCGTGGGTGGCAAAGCAACCGCTACTGTACTAGGGCGCTCTACAGTGGATAAAGTATCAGATATCGTTTCTTCATTGCTCCATATCTGCTCAAGCTTGTAGCCATGAGCCAACATCTCCCGCTCATACTTTTTATCCGCAGCGATCTTGTCTTTGAAGTACTTAGGTAATGAGGGCTTGCGTGTGTACTGACCTGCTGTTTCCAGTATATGGTCAGGAAGTATCGTACTGATGTCTGGCACTAGAGCCTTGAGCTGACCAACAGTCCTAGCATGGGTATGTATGAGGTTAGTTACTTCCTGCAACATGTTAACCACCGCTGCCATCCTCATGGTCTCGATACATACATCCAGCATCTCTTTATAGATAGGATGCCCCACATCTATAAGCGGTACTCCGATTCGCCCAGATACCTCTGGCAAGGTGAGCGTCTCCTTCCGATTTGTAAGGCGTGGGTTTCTGCGGGTGACAGAGTTACCCCCCACTTGCTTACCTATACGGTAGTTATACCTGTACCTCATTCCGTCTGGCGCGGCTACGTCCATCGTATGCCTATAGCCACGCTTTAATATTGATTTGGAATTGGTCTTGGTTGCTACCGATAGGAACAATTTGTTATCAGGGGTAAGCGATTCCGTCCACCATCTGTCTGAGTTGGCTACCACCCGTAAACGAATGGGGTCAACGCAGTGGTCTATAAGCGAATCGAAACGCTGTTCCACCCTATCCCTATCGCTAACCGTTAATCTATATTGAGTCGTCATTGTCTATCTCCTTAAAAAAGGGCGCTGTCTAAGCCGCCCAACAGCATCATTTGTCTATGTCTAAACGGATTGTCTCCCCGTATGGACACACCTTATTGGTCGTACTAACCACAACTACAGGGTAAGGCGGCGCAACATCCCATCGTGTATAACCATCAGTAAGTATGATTAACACATCAGGTGTTATGTCCTCCTCAGCAAGAGTCTTATATATGGCAGGCATATACGTACCGCCGCCACCTTCAGCCACGTACTGCTCAATCTCACACACTTCCTCCATAGTGTGAGGTGGATAGGCTTGCGTATCACATGAGCCTACCTGTAGTACCTCAGGCGCGGCTTCGGTCAGTATCCCAGCTATCTCCGATAGGAAGTGTGTGAGTTCATGATCACCAATAGAACCTGATGTGTCTATGTACACCACAACATGCCCAGCATTAAATCCCGTTGTCCCGGGAAAGTATATGTGCGGAGGGCTGCTGATACGCCTACGGTTAGGGCGCTGCCATGTCGATGAGTCCTTACCAGCTTTAGAAGTAATCTCTAGCATCAGTTTCTCTGACCACTTAACCTGTGGCTCAAGTAACTCAGTCACATACCTCTTCATGCTTTCTGGCATAGAACCTGCTGCCTTAGCTGCTTGCGCAGCACCGGCTACAGCCTGCTTGACCTTTGCCTCATTAGGTGTGGATGAGTCATCACCTTCTTGATGTTCATCGAACCCGTTCTGGTCATCGTTGTCATCGTCCTTAAGCAGACAGTAGACATCATCAGCCAGCATAGCCCCTGTGTAATCAGGGTGGTATAGCCCCATACTAGGCAGCTTACCTATGCCATCGGAGTGCAGCGTGTGGTTGATGATGTAGTCTGTCGCCCTGTTCCAGCGCATGGGTGAGAACACCTTCATGTCAGGACCAAAGCCACGCTCGTTGTAAAGCTTTAGGCGTGGGCAATGGGCGAAGATTACATGCAGTACCTCATGCGCTAGCACGAAGATACGTTCCTCCACATTATTAAGCTCCTCTTTAAAGAACTTAGGGTTTATGTACAGCTTCTTACCATCAGTTGCAGCAGTGGGTACTGCATCTGTTTCCTCAATGGTAAGCAAGCCCATTAACAACACAGCATAGAAAGGCTGCGATGATATGAGGCGGGACATTGCCTCGGTTACTTCATATGAACGTGCCATAGTTGTATCTCCTTAGAATACTTAATGGTTTATGTGTGACTCTTAACTTAGAAAGTCATCAGGGTCAAAGTCGAATGACGATGCCCCGCTATCATGTACTGCTTCTACCTCCTGTGGTTTAGGTTTAACTTCTGCTACTGGATCAACGATGCCTTGATCCATTGGGGTGATGCTCATAGGCTTAGGCTTAGGCTTAGGCTGTGGATTAGCTTGTGCCTCACTACCATCCATGGTTGACAGGGTTGCTAGTACGTCCACCGTATCATCCTCACTAGGTGCAGGCTTTGGTGCGGCTTGCTTCCCAGTTGGGGTAATGTCTGCGGGTACTTCGCTGCCCCTAAGCAATGCTATAGCTCTGTTGGCATGGGTTGCTACCTCAGCACTAAGCGCGGCGTTGCCCTTGAACACTGACACATCAACGTACTTGCTGGTGATTTTGTCATGGACATAGCGTGCGGCATCCTCTATAGATGTTCCCGCTACTCCGTCAGTGGTCGAAGCAATCGCACCAAGCAATCCTATCTCTCTCGATACGTTGGCAAGCATCGTGTTAAACATACGAGTCTTACCTCCGGTCGCTTCTTTAGTTAGCTGCACACTCATAACATCCAGCTTAGCCACAGCCCTATCAACAGCTTCCTGCTTAGCATTCTCCAGTTGCTTAAGCATTCGCTTCTGATACATGGTCTGCAAACCCTCAGCCACCTTAGGTGGTACGGACATACGACTGAAGTCCGAGTCTGTGGGTATGGGTGTGACCGTCATCTGCACATCAAAGTACCGCTTGAACTCGTCAGGTGTAGGATATTCCTCCAATGCCGGAGCCATGCTACCCATCCTAGCGCGTGCGTCTGCGATAATCTGGGGTAACTCATTCGCTACCTCATCACGCAATACCTTTGCAGTGTCCCTGCGTACAGCGAACTCCCGTATAAAGTCCAAGCTATCCGACACTGGCAGTAGTCTATCGCCTTGCGCTGCGCCACTTGTCTCACTGACCCAGCATAGGGTGCGTGAGTACAAGAAGTTACGCATGAGGTTGTATGCCCCACTAACCTGCTTGATGCGCTTGTTATTCTCACCAAACATATTGCGCACGTACTTCCCTGTCGCAGCGGTCGCACCATGTGCAGTATGCACTTCATCGGATATGGCACGGTCAACACGCTGACCACCATACGTCCGCACACGCACGTTTGCCAGCATATAGTTGCTGCTAACGATTGTGCCTATCTCTGTATTTGTTTCTTTGGTACTCATGTCCAATCTCCTTAAATACCCCCCACCATTATTGGTGAGGGGGTGTAGCTACGCTTACTTAAGTGTTGCAGCGACAAGTGCTTTGTTCTCACTTATCCACTTACCTAAGCTCGGCGTATTCATCAACGTACCCTCCGTCTTCTCAATGAACGAACAAGCCGCCGATGTTTGAATCTCCTTCGGCAGTCTGTCGATGTACTTCCATAAGCTCTCCACGTTATCTGAATTGACATGATGCACACAGTTCTGCACGATCATGTACACCGCATCCAGCCTCGAATCGTTAGGAATCTTAGCGGTCAGCGGGTTATCGATCACCTCCTCAATGGTAGGCAGCTCGTCCTTACAGCTAAGGAACGCAAACATATTCGCGGCTGCGCCCTCACCTATATATCCAGCCACCGCAGCCTGAGGTATAGCACCCGTTACGATGTTGTTAATGTCCCCACCACTAGCTGCGGTCATCCAGTTCCAAGCGAACGTATATGAGCGCGGCGTACAGAACGGGCGGGCTTCCTTAGGTACTTCAGTGGCAAACACACCAGCTTGCTGCTTGGCAAACGCCACACCATAGGGATGCATACCAGTACGTTCCCAGTACTTAGTGTAGTCATCCATGTTGAAGTCAAGCTCAACTATGCACTCACGGTTAATGCTGTGCATCATTGGCTTACCCGCACCACTTCTATCAGCCTGCCTATTGGACAGAGCTACTACCCACCACCCCTCAGGTAACTTGAAGTCACCGAACCTACGCTCCAACGTGACCATGTTAGCTGCCTTGTTGGTTAGGTTATCGGCTGCGTTCTTCTCCTCAAGTACCAACACACCACGGGGATGTGCCTCAAGGTATGCCTTGGTTGGCATTAGCCCTGACCGTGTGAAGATAGACGTAGCATTACCCTCGGCATCTTTAGTGGGTATACAGAACCCACGGAAGTCCACCGCATCTATGCTAGGCATATCAACCACCACGATACCAAACTCCTCACCGTAGTGGTCACTCAGTACCTTCGGGAAGGTAGTCCGCGCAACGTCCGACTTACCACCTCCGGGCGGTCCCATTACATGCAACGTCTGCCGTGTCTCATATGTTGGCAGAATGAACAACGGGTTTTCTAAGTCTTGTATTCTCATAGTTACTACTCCTTAACGCTAGGCTCAGTTCCCCTAGTCCTCAATTACCTCACACCTTATGGGTGAGGGTCGTACCCTTAATTACTTACTTACATCGGTGTGTCCTGAACCGACCTAATATCCTTGTGTACGTTGCGCGGCAAGACTTGCACTCTATACGTACTGCATCTATACCTTGCGCGGCTAAGTCATCTACTATTCTCTGGTTCTTTTCATACTCCTCGTACTGTTCGTACTTCCTAGTCGCTAACACCCTTGCCGATACCCTCTCAGCCCTACTCACTCGGGAACCTCCACAGGTATATCCATGCCATAGAAGTCTGTGTATCTGCCACCTTTGATGGGGTATATAAACCTAGCCTCATCCAAGCACTCCCCACCCAGCACCTCACTCCCGTCACCCAACAGCGTTACGCCACCCGTGACTGAGCGCAGCCCACCATTCTCTTGGCAGGCTACTGACAGGTCATGTACGTGGTACATATCTATAGTTACCTCTGTTGTGTACCGACCGAACATAAATATAGCGGCAGCCATCAGCATCACCACTCCCAACTCCGTAAACTTATCCATATTGTTTCCTCCTACCGTGTCAAAAGTAACACGTAGTTACCCACCCCTAAGGATGGGCAACGACTTGCCACTTAGTTTAGATTCCATAGTGTCCAGCTATCTTCATAGTCATCTTCAGCGTCACCGCGTGCCGCGTCCTTGCTTTGCATCACGGCAGCGTGATACCCCTCGTAGTATCCCAGCTGCTCCCTTTCTTTGGCTGTCCACTCTATCTCGTTGTGCAGGTAGTCGATGTACCACTCAAGCTCCAGCACTTTGACAGAGTGGGAGGAAATAATATTTTTTCCTCCTACCGTGTCATACTTTCGCTGTGACCGCAGGTCAGCCCGCCACTTATAGCCTGCGTATCTCTCACGCAGGGATTCTTTCATACTCTTAGCTTTTTCTGACATGACGTTGTGCCTCCTCGATTAATGTACGTACCAGCTTGGTTAATAGTTTGATGTCTGTATTTAAATCCTGTCGAGCCTTCCTGTTGGCATCTTTTAGTGCGCGCAATCGCACCTCCTGTTTGTTTACTTGCGCGGCTAATGATCTAACGTCACCACATAATGAATCTATCTGCCGCTTAACAGCGGGCGGTAACTCAGTCTCTTTACGTATTGGTGTCGGCATTCGCTTTATCCTCGGCTATTCTCTCATGAAGACTGAGGTAGAGCAGGGCTTGCTCTCTCCCACAGGTAAGCAGCAGCTCTTCGCACCTATCCCAATAGAGCGCTTTCTCCTCAAACTCTTTAAGCCTATCCATAATGTCGGCTCTAGTGAACGGCACTCTGCCATCATACATATCACCAAAGGCAAGCTCAGATACCTCAAGCACCTCAAGTTCATGGGCAAGGATGATGCCTATTAGTGTTTCCTTACTCTCATTGCGCAGCTCATCAGCCCGCTGATTCCACTCATGTACAGCTTTGACAACCATCTTCTATTCTCCTGTCATGTGTGTACGCTACAGGATTGTGCATAACACACAGCCATACCCACCCAATGGGTGAGCATGACTCTATGCTAAAACCTACTCATACTCCCCATAGTAACTTGCTGAAAATAGATTTCTTAGGGAGCGTTCGCGTTCATAGTGGTAAGCCTGAACCTCTTCTTGCAGTACTTCGAGTGCATCCCAATAGGATTCCGCAGCATATATGATGCTACCTTCCTCGTCATAGACTGCCCAGTTATCTCTGACTCGGGGTTGTGTGTTGCCGAATTCATCACAGGGTGCATTGAGGTCTACAATGCGAGGGTTGGTTTGTTTCTTAGCCATACTATTCTCCTTGTGGTGGTGGTGGTGTGATTAGTAACGTCTTACCTAATGATATTGTAGTCGATAAGGTAAGACGTTACTACTGTTTAACGGGGTGGCTTATTGCGCGGCTGAACGCCCATTGCGCGGCTGAATGTAGTCGGTCGTCCCTGTAGTCGTCCCATTGAAACCGTTGGTATCATTGGAGTCGACCCAAACGTCCCCGTATATGCCACTTTCAAAAGTAAAGGGGGGTGGTGGCAATAAATGCGGGTAAAAAGTTTAGCCTTTTAATCACTATATTTTTGGAGACCCCTTTATTCTCTGCATGAGCATATTAGGGCGGTTATAAATCTATTTCTAATAAAAAGGTATATAGAGCAACGGTTTCAGCCCTTCTGCCTTTCAAAATCCATGGGCGGTTAAGGGGACGACCGAGGGCGGTTATCCCTGATGACCGACACTTTCTAGCTTTTGTCGGTGTGGTTTGTTGTCATTCATTGCCATGAAGCCGCGCAATGCAGCCTCATGGCAATAAAATAGCCGCGCCAATAACATCTCACCATTAAGGTAAGACGTTACTAGCGCGGCGTACGTACCACCGTCAAGAATTATCCCTGACGGTTTGTGTACGCTACCTGTAACATCGCAGCAGTAGCACCTTGAGCAATCATTCGTTTCTCAAAGGCTAGCAACGCAGTATCAAGCGCGGCTTGCTTTTTCATGCGAGTAGTTGAAGCTTTCTTTTTGGCTTTCACTTCAACGGATGCATCAACTTGAGCATTGTGCAGCTCAACCTCAATCCGTGGTGCATCCTTCTCACCTTCGACTGACATGGTATCCTTAAGGGCAGCGCGGCGTTTCGCGCCCAACGCTTTAGCAGCCTTACCTTTTTGGGCAACGTAAACCCATTCGGAATCCTTGTTACCAACCAAAGACCAAGACGCGCCGACAACCTTACGGATAACAATGATGTCTTCCTTGATTGTCCGTGCTATGCGCGATGCATCAAGCAACGTATTGAGCATAGGCATATCATCATGCGTCACCGCATGGGTGATAGCCGAGTCACGCATCAGCTTGAAGTCAGCTGCTTTCTTTTTAGCCTTCGTACTTGTTGCTTCAACTAGCGCCGTTCGTGTTGCTTCAAGTGTCATTAGATTTCTCATAATATTATTTCCTTATGGTCACGCAGGAAGTCCCCTTGTGTACCGGTATGCGTTCTCATGGTGAAAACGCATAACGGTACACACTCACAATGTGAGTGTGTCCGATATGTTAATTACCAATGCTGGCACGCTGTCCATGCTGCGCGCCGTGTTCACCTATCCCGAAGGCATAGGATCAGCACCTGTATGATATGACGTTGTCACGCCTATCTGCGAAGCCCCATAGCGGCTATTGTCGCGATGCACCACCTAGCCAATTCGCCCTTCCACGCCCGCGCTACCGTTCGTGCTGAATCCGCCTACCATC
>Ga0315322_10000155_pt1 | contig 45189 bp, 48 predicted proteins | sample M110021515metaG_FD_203461 | JGI IMG/M metagenome (GOLD analysis project Ga0315322, IMG submission 203461) | Ammonia-oxidizing marine archaeal communities from Monterey Bay, California, United States - M1 100m 21515 | ecosystem: Environmental > Aquatic > Marine > Intertidal zone | place: USA... | reverse complement strand
TATCGCTATGCGGGGTTTTATCACCAATTCCAATCCACATATTATCAGCCGTATCCCATAATTGATGCATAAATGTTGGGGTATTATACGGTAACAGAGCTTGCCCTAATACATCCTTAGCGCATACTTTATGTTTATCTATCTCTTTAATACGATGCTTTACAAGGCAAGAAATTTTATCTCTTACTTTTTTACTTTTATTAATTTTTTTTGCATATTCTAATGTGCCTTCATCTAACATTATTGCCCAATGAACTTGAATGTCTTTTTCAGGATTGGGAAATAATGCATTGGCATTGGCATAATCAATTTTGCAATCTTTACATGCTTTTTTTAGTGATTCGCTTGAAAAACCATCAAAAACAGCGTGTTTTAAGCAAGATTTAACAAGTTTATCCTTTTCTTTTTTACCGTAAGTATTTGAATTATCTTGATTTTTTTTATTTATTTTATCGTTTTTCTTCATATTCACCTTAAAATTTTGACAAATGGTAGTATTTGTGTGTATAAATATCCCTATTGTGTTATTACACAAGTATAATATATCTTGAAAGGATGTGATTTACAAATGCAAATTAATGTACGCGATAATAATGTGGAACAAGCACTTCGTGTAATGAAGAAAAAACTTCAGCGTGAAGGGATTCCTCGTGAAATGAAAAAGCGTCGTCATTTTGAAAAGCCTTCTGAAATTAAGAAGCGTGAAAAAGACGAAGCTGTGCGTCGCTATCGTAAGCTAGATCGCAAGCGTCTTGAAATTGAAGGTTTCTAATCTCAATTTTAGCATTTTAAATTATAAAAGGGATTAAGTTATTTAATCCCTTTTTTATTTGTTCAAAATATTTATTTTATTTTTCCCGATATATAAATCTTCGTTGATATGTTGATTTCGTATGATTGCAATCCCGATATTATCAATTGCACTTGTTAGTGTTGCAATGACGCGCCCACTAGAATTGGTTATTTCATTTTGTGATTGTAATTTTTGATTTGCCTCGATCGTATATGCGTTCTTTTTCACCGAATTTCTGTAATGCATTCTTGCTGTTACTTCTTGTCCAATAAAACAGCCCTTGTCAAAATTAACTCCATTTAACTTATCCATATTTAATTCCAGCGGGTATGAATTGTTAAATATTCCGTCAGTATCTAGATCAACAACAGTGTTTTTTATACGGATTTTTTCATATTGATAATTATCTGTTATGGCATCAAGTTCTTGATTTAATAATCCATAAATTCGCTTGCCCATTACATTATGTCTTGGGTCATTCATTGTTAATATGTCGTTTTTTATTGTTACATTGTTTTTATTGTTTGTTTCAGATAAATCTGCATATACTGTAATGTTTTTATTAATTGCGAATACTACATCTATGTTAACTGCAAATTTTGTTAGATGTTTACCTAAATCCATCAAATTATCTTCATTAGTTTCTATGTATAATGTATTTTTATACTCAAAAATAAAAAATCCATACTGAAATTTACCTTGTGGTGATAACACCGCACCCCAACCGCCTTGTTCAGAATTAATTTTGTCAATATCAATTGTTGTTATTCCTTGCAAGAAAGATTTAACATCATTTCCAGACAGCGTAATAAAACAGCGATTCGGTATTTTAATTAACATATATGAAAATCCTTTATTTTTTGTTATAATTGTATCATAATATAGCAAATTTTAAAATCAATTTAAGGTGAATTAATTATGCAAAACAAACCAAAGAGAATGGGTGGTCGTGCTGGCGTAGGAAACAGAGTTCGTGAAATGTTGCCTGAATTACAAATAGTTCGCCCTAATGATATGCATGTTCATTTTCGTGAAGGTGCTATGTTGCAGTCTGTTGTTCCTTATACGGCAAGACAATTTTGTCGTGCGGTTGTAATGCCTAATACTAAAATTCCTATTACCACCACAGACATTGCAAAAAAATATAAACAAGAAATTATGAATTGTGTGCCAGAAGGTGCGACATTTGACCCTCTGATGATGATTTATTTAAATTCAAGTAGTAATCCTGATGACATTGCCCAAGGTTTTAATGATGGTGTTATTTTCGGGGCAAAACTATACCCTGCAAATGCAACTACCAATTCACAATACGGGGTTTCTGATATAAGTGAAATATCTGATGTTCTTAGTGTAATGGAACAAATCGGAATGCCTTTGTCTATACACGGTGAATCTGTTGATAAAAATGTTGATATATTTGACCGCGAAGCAGTATTTATAGAAAAAACACTAACAAAAATATTAAATGATTATCCAAATTTACGCGTTACTATGGAACACATTACAACTGTTCAGGCTGTTGAATTTCTAAAATCCGGTGGTGATAAATTGGGTGCAACTATTACTCCGCAACATTTAATGTATAACAGAAATGATATGTTGGTTGGTGGTATTCGTCCGCATTACTATTGCTTACCAATTCTTAAACGCGAAGAGCATAGGCTAGCTTTACGAGAATTAGCAACAAGCGGATTTAAAAGAGTATTCTTAGGAACGGATTCAGCACCGCACTCTATCGATAACAAAGAATGTGCTTGTGGTTGTGCTGGTGTATTTAGTAGCATTAATGCATTGGAATTTTATGCTCAGGTGTTTGACGAAGAAAACGCATTAGATAAACTAGAAGACTTTACAACAAACAATTCAAATAGTTTTCATATGTTAAAACCCTCTGATGAATTTGTACAATTGATAAAGAGTGGCAACATAGTTCCGAAAACAATTAGTGTGCCAGATAAAGGGCAATTATTACCGCTATGTTCAGGTGAAATTATTCCTTGGCGTGCCGATTACGAATTAAATCAAAAGTGTGTTCATCCGTAGGTTAAATAATTGTGAATAAACGAAAATTAAAAATATTACTTGCAGGTCCAAGAGGTTTTTGTGCCGGTGTTGACAGAGCTATTACGATAGTGGAAAAAGCACTAGAAAAATACGGCGCTCCTGTTTTCGTTCGTCACGAAATTGTTCACAATAAATTTGTTGTACAAACTCTTGAAAAAAAAGGTGCTATTTTTGTAAAAGAATTAGACGAAGTACCACCGAATGCACCTGTTGTATTTTCAGCTCACGGTGTGCCTAAATCTGTTCCTAGTTATGCAAAAGCTTATAATATGACTTTCTTAGATGCTACTTGTCCGTTGGTTTCAAGGGTGCATCGTTCAGTTGAAAGAAATTTCAAAAAGGGCTTAGTAACAATATTAATAGGGCATCAAGGACACCCCGAAGTAATCGGTACTATGGGGCAATTACCCGAAGAGGCGATGATATTAGTTGAAACGGTTGATGATGTTAATAAATTACAAATACCAGACACAGTAAAATTATCTTGGTCAACACAAACTACATTATCTGTACAAGAAACATCGGAAATTATAACAGCACTAAAAGAAAAATTCCCTAATATAATTGGTCCTTCTGATGGTGATATTTGTTTTGCTACTACAAATCGACAAGCTTCGGTAAAGAAAATTGCTAAGATGAGTGATGCTTTGCTTGTTATTGGTGCGCCTAATTCATCTAATTCACGCCGATTAGTTGATGTTGGAAAAATTGAGGGTTGTGATAAATCTTTATTAATTCAACGAGCATCTGAAATTGATTGGGAATTTTTAAACGGTGTTAGTACACTTGGTATTAGCGCAGGTGCATCAGCCCCTGAGATTTTAATTGATGAAGTTGTTGATGCTTGCAAAGAACATTTTGATGTAGAGACAGAAGAAATAATTACAACAAAAGAAAATGTGGAATTCCCATTACCACGAAATTTAACAAGAGATTAAAAAATGGCAGTTTATACGAGTTTAAATAAAGATGAAATTATAAATTTTCTGAGTGAGTTTGATGTTGGAGTCTTAAAAGATTTTCAAGGCATTACAGCAGGTGTTGAAAATACTAATTATTTTATTCACACTGATAAAAACACTTTTGTATTAACTATATTTGAAAAAAGAGTTGATGTAAAAGACCTTCCTTATTTTATTAGTTTAATGAATCATATAAATAATAAAGGTATAAATTGCCCGTATGTAATTCCAAATAAAAATGGTGAAAATATTAATGAAATAGTCGGTAAAAAAGCTATTCTAATTTCATTCCTAGAAGGTGAAGATATTTCTGATAATATAGATAAAAATCACACTAATGATGTCGGTTCTGTTTTATCTAGTATGCACAATGCCACTGCTGATTTTCCTTTACACCGTGATAATTCATTAGGTTTAAAAGGTGTCATAGATGTTTTTGAAAATATTCGAGATAAACTTAGTGATGAATATTTCGAAGTAATAAATAATGAAATTAATTATCAAAAACAAAATAAAATAACAGGATTGCCAGTTGGGGCAACTCATCTTGATTTATTTTCAGATAATGTGTTTTTTGATTTAAGCACAAATAAATTAAGCGGTGTAATAGATTTTTATTTTAGTGCTGATGATTATTATGTTTATGATCTAGCTATTACTATTAATGCGTGGTGCTTTAAAGATTTTGATAATCTTGATATGTCACTTGCTAAGTCTATGATTGCAGGTTACGAAAAAAATAGAATTCTTAGTAACGAGGAAAAGCTTGCACTGCCTTTATTATTAAGATTTGCTTGTCTGAGGTTTTTACTTACACGAAGTTATGATAAGATTCATACACCTAAAAATGCTAATGTTGTTGTAAAAAATCCAGATGAATATTTACAAAAATTAAAGTATTGTCAAACAATTACAAATGAGGATTTATTTTAATGGATAATATAGTTGAAATATTTACAGATGGGGCTTGTTCCGGAAATCCGGGTAAAGGTGGCTGGGGGGCTATCTTGCGTTATAAAGGCGTAGAAAAAGAATTATCAGGTTTTGAGAAAGATACCACAAACAATCGAATGGAATTAACCGCGACTATTGTTGCATTAAAGAATTTAAAACGACCTAGCAAAGTTGTAGTTACAACGGATAGTGTATATGTGCAAAAAGGTATTACAGAGTGGATTGACAATTGGAAATTGAAAAATTGGAAAAATGTTAAAAACACAGATTTATGGAAAGAGCTAGATGAAGTTGCACAAAAACATAGTATTGAGTGGCATTGGGTTAAAGGACACTCTGGACACCCTGAAAATGAACGATGCGACAAACTAGCAACTGATGAAATAGCTAAGCACAAAAATAAATAACAAAAACAACAAAAGGTTGTATTTATTTAAATTTAATACATATAATTATGATTTTATAGTTTGAATAAAAGTTTAAAAAATTAAGTATAAATAATTATAAAATTACTATTTTTAATAGGTATTTTTATTTTTGTTGAGATATTTTCATTATTGTAGTAATATCCTTTAAAGTAGTATTAATTTTATTGGTGATTATTATGAAATCAAGCAAAGAATTAAAAGAACTGGACGAAGCAATAGCACAAAGCTTACTTCAACCAGATTATAGACCCAGTAAAAAAGAAGAATTTATGTCTGGAAAGCAATTAGAATATTTCAGACAAAAATTACTTCGCTGGAAAAAAGAATTGATTATTGAAAGTACAGGGACTATTGAATATCTGAAACAAGATAGCCTTAACAGTGCAGATTTAAATGATCGTGCTTCATTAGAAACAGAACATTCATTTGAGCTTCGTACTAGGGATAGGTATCGTAAACTTATTGCAAAAATTGATGAAGCATTACAAAATATTGAAACTGGTGAATATGGTTATTGTGAAATAACTGGTAATCCAATACCTCTTGAAAGATTAGAAGCTCGTCCGATAGCTAATATGACAGTCCAAGCACAAGAAGAATACGAAAGAAGCGAAAAAACTCGCAAAGATGAACGCGAATAGATAAAAACTTTTATCATTCAAAATTTAAAAAATCTTTTTAAAATTTCTTATTAATGCATCATCAAAATCTTGCATAGTTGCATTAATCCCTAGTTTTTCAAGTGATGTAACACTTAAATTATTATCATTTATACCACACGGCACAATACCTTTATAATGTGATAGGTCGGGATTTATATTAAATGCGATACCGTGATACGAGACCCATTTTTTTATTCTTACACCGATTGCACATATTTTGTCTTCTGAGTTATCTTTCTTTACAACCCAAATTCCAACTCTACCGTCACGCCTTTCACCGATAACATCAAAATCTGCTAAGGTATTTATTATCCATTGCTCCAAATTATATATAAATTCTTTAATTCCTAAGCCTCTTTTTTCCAAGTCTAGCATAACATAAACAGTTCGTTGACCAGGCCCGTGATATGTATATTGTCCGCCTCTACCTGATTTATAAACGGGAAATTCATTACTTAATAAGTCTTGTTGTAGTGCTGATGTTCCACCTGTGTAAAGTGGGGTATGTTGCACTAACCATACGCATTCTTGTTCGTTATTTTGACGAATTCCGATAGCGCGTTTTTCCATAAATTTTACGCAGTCTTCGTAATTGGCAAGATTTTTTGTTTCAAGCCATTCTATATTACCAATATTAATATCTAGTTTTTTCAAATACATATAAAACATATATTAGTTTTGCTTGAATATTGCAATATTTTATTATTATAAATTCTAAGATTTCGTTTTAATTACAATTGTTTTAATATATATTAAATAATATGAAGAAAATATTTAAAACATTATTAAATTCAAATTCAAATCGTAGATTTAAAAAAATTGTTATTGTTATTCTTGATTGGGTAGTTGCATCTTTTGCTTGCTATTTATCTTTTGCATTAAGATATATAAATGGATTGATTGAATCAATGAGTGATGTTTTAGTTTCATCATTTATTATTGCTCCAACCATAATGCTTATATCATTATGGATTATGGGTGTTTACAATTTTGTACTAAGGTCTATTGGTTTACGCGAAATATGGAAAATTGTTATTGGGGTTGGATTCGCTGTATTTGCGTGGGGTACGGCTGTTTTACTATTGCGATTATCTGTTCCTCGTTCAGTAATATTAATTTACGGATTTACCGCAACAACTGTTATTTTAGGTATTCGCTTTTTAATTTCATCTATGCTTGCAAAATATGATCCCGTATCTGGAAGTCTTGCCAAGTCTTTAAATGCTAGTAATGTTTTAATTTACGGTGCCGGCACAGCGGGTCGACAATTGTTAAATAGTTTAAATAGGGGAAATGAATATCAAGTAAAAGGATTTATAGATGATAATAAATCATTACAAGGTTCGTCAATTTCAGGTGTTAAGGTTTATTCATTTTCTCGTATTAATACATTAATTGATTTTTCAGATATTAGATATATATTAATGGCAATGCCTTCAATTTCAAATAGCGATAGAAAAAAAATTGTTAAACAACTAGAAAAATTTCCTGTTTTGGTTAAAACCTTACCTAGTACAGCTGATATAATAAGTGGTAAAGCGACAGTATCACAAATTCGTGAAATCGATGTAATAGATTTGTTGGGTCGTGATGAAATTGCACCCAAAAAGGATTTAATGGAGAAAAATATTAAAAATTGTTCTGTAATGGTTACAGGTGCGGGCGGTTCGATTGGTTCTGAAATTTGTAAAAGTGTTTCTAATTATAAACCCAAGAAAATAATTGTATTTGAATTAAATGAATATGCTTTATACAATATTGAAAATACTCTTAAAAAAATTATCGACGATAAAGAAATTGAAATTGTATCTGTTTTAGGTAATGTTTTAAATGAAAAATTACTGGAAAAAACTATGCGTTTGCATAGTGTTGATACCTTGTATCACGCCGCAGCTTATAAACATGTATCTATTGTAGAATCAAACAAACAATCAGGTGTATTAAATAATATTTTTGGTACACACAGTACGGTTTCTTGTGCAGTTAAAACAGGAGTTAAAAACTTTGTATTAATTTCAACAGACAAGGCGGTTCGTCCAACAAATGTTATGGGGGCTTCTAAGCGAATGGCTGAAATGGTTGTACAATCAATAGCTAATAACCTAAATGATGATATTAAGTTTTCTATCGTGAGATTTGGTAATGTTCTTGATTCTTCGGGTTCAGTTATTCCAAAGTTTCGTCAGCAAATTAAAAACGGCGGGCCTGTTACCGTGACAGATAAAAAAGTAACAAGATTTTTTATGACAATACCAGAAGCGGTTAATTTAGTTATCCAAGCCGGTGCAATGACGACAAAAGCCGATGTATTTGTTTTGGATATGGGTTCTAGTGTAAAGATATTAAATTTAGCAGAAAAAATGATTGAATTAGCTGGTTTTGAACCGTACAAGGATATTGAAATTAAATTTACAGGTTTGCGTTCTGGTGAAAAACTTTATGAAGAATTAGTGTTAGGTGATGATATTGCAAAAACTGAACACAAACGAATTATGCGAGCTAGTGAAAAAACAATTAAACAATCTCAATTAAACATTGTGCTTAAAGATTTAAAAAAAGCTTGTGATAATAATAATGACAAGGAAATAATTAAGATATTAAAGCAATTTGTTGATGGTTTTAAAGAAAATATAAAATAATTCGAATAGATTTTTTATTATAAATCTTATATAATATTATCTATTATGCTAGATAAAAGTTTTATATATAAAGATTTAAATGAAATACCAAATGAATTTCAAGATTGTGTAGCTATTCTCGGTAATTTTGATGGTGTTCACCGCGGGCATCAAATGCTTATTAATCAAGCAAAAAATATTGCTAATGATAATAAAAAACCGCTTGTTGTTTTTACATTTATTCGTCACCCTAGGCTTTATTTTGATTCAGACAAAACTCCGTTTTTAATAACTTCATTAGAAACGAAATCTTTATATTTAAAAGCCCTAGGCATTAAAGCTATTATAGCTATTGATTTCAATGATGTTAAAAATCTTTCAGCAAACGAATTTATAGATGATGTTTTAATTAATAAACTAAATGTAAATACTGTTATAGTTGGCTATGATTTCAAATTTGGTAAGAATAGAACCGGTGATACTAATTTGTTGAGACAACAAACTAACTTTAAAACATTTATAGCGGAAGCAAAATCAGATAGCGAAGGCGTTGTTTTTTCTTCTACTAACATAAGAAAATTTATTAAAAATGGTTCAATGCAAAAAGCAGCAGCACAATTGGGGCGACCGTTTGAAATAAACTCAACTATTATCAAAGGACAACAATTAGGTGGCAAGATAGGTTTCCCAACTGCCAATATAGAATTTGAACAAGATATTATTCGTCCTAAGTACGGTGTTTATGCGGTTAATTTATATATTATTGAACAAGATAAATGGTTTTCAGGGATTGCTAATTTTGGTATTCGTCCAACGATAAAAGATAATAAAGAAGTTTTGGAAGTTCATTTATTTGATTTCGATCAAAACATATATGGCAAACAAGTTCGTGTTGCATTTATTGAATATATCAGAGCAGAACAAAAATTTGAAAATCTTGATGAATTAAAGAAACATATTGCTAAGGATTGTTATTTTGCAAAACAAATTCATAAACTAAGATTTGCCGGAGGGTAATATGCGTATGAGATTTTATTTTTTTATAATTTTATCTACAATCTTTTTTATGATAGATCAATTTGTTAAATATTGGGTACGAGATACACTTTACAAAAATGTTTTTGGAACTGAAATATTTAGAATTGGCGATTTTAACATCAAATTTCAATATGCTTTGAATAAAGGCATTAGTTTTTCAATGTTTGGTAATGATAATCAATTACCAATTTTATTTATTTCATCAATACTAGTTATTATTTTAATATTTTGGTTAAAAAGAAATAAAGATATAATTTCTTCTGTTGGAATATCAATTTTAATTGGTGGGGCAATCGGTAATATCTATGATCGCATTAATATAGGTGGAGTTATTGATTTTATTAAGGTTTCTTACGCAGAATATTCTTTCCCAACATTTAATAGTGCTGACACATTTATATTTATCGGGGTAATATTGATTTTATTTGAAGATATATTTGCTAAAAAAAATAAAAAAGTATAATATGTCTTAAAAAATTATGAATGATACGGAAAGTTTATTATGAAGTTAACAAAAAATATATTATTATTATTATCTATGTCATTAGTTGTTTCAGCTTGTTCTGGAAAACGAAATAGCCCTAGTGAATTATCAGTTTTAAAATACAATAAATTAGTTATCCCTAAAAAACTAGAATTAGTAGAACCTGGTTCAAAAGATAATTACTTAGGTTATAAATCTTCTCGTGAAATTATTTCAAGTGCTAACACTCCTAAAAATAGCGGGTTAGACATTGACATACTAGAAAAATTTAAAATTAGAAAAGCTGATAAAGATATAATTAATCAGATTAATAATCTTGGCGATTCAAATGTTGTTGTTAACATTAAAAAAGAAAGAATTCGTATTAAACAAAATCTTGAACAGGGAAGGTCTATATTAGAAGGCAGAACACCTAGCATTAAAGTTAATAATACTAGGTCTGGTGTAGACGAATTATTTAATGATTAAAAATAAAAACGTTGATTTAAAAAATACTAATAAATATTATAGTCAAGAATACTCTAATTGCTTTTCAGATAATATTGGTAAGTTTGGAATTGACAAAGATAAATTTGATTTTTTAATGGAAAGACTTAAAAAAGGTCAAAAAAAATTAAAATCAGATAAAGAATCAGGTGCTAGATATTTAAATATAATAGATGAAACTGACGATATCCAAGAATTACAAGAAATAGCACAAGAATATCGTAAATTCGATGATGTAATAGTATTCGGAACTGGTGGATCTTCCTTGGGTGCAGAGGCATTAAATCAAATATCGAAAATTACCAAAGGTATTGGTTATCCTAAATTACACATAATTACAAATATTGCTCCTTATACTTATCAGAAAGTTTTCTCAAAAATAAATTTTAGTAATGCCGGTTGTATTGTTATTTCAAAATCAGGTGCAACTGTTGAAACTATAATGCAATTTTTAAGTATAGTTCCAAATTTACGAAAAGCTGTTGGTAGTGAAAATTTAAGAGATAGAATAACTATTGTTTGCCAATCAGGTGATAGCCCGCTTCGTAGATTAGGTAAAACACATAATATTCGTATAATTGATCAAGATCCAAATATAAGTGGCCGTTATAGTGTTTTTTCTGTTGTTGGATTATTACCTGCGATGATTGTTGGACTTTCTGCTAATGAATTTAGAATTGGTGCGAAAGATATACTTGATGATGCTTTAAATAATGATATTTATTCAGTTGCCCCTGCTATTGGTTCAGCTATACAAGTTGGTTTAATGGAAAAAAATATTAATAATTCTGTTTTACTTGCTTATTCTGATAGGCTCGGTTCATTGTCAAGGTGGTATCGTCAATTATGGGCTGAAAGTCTAGGTAAGGACGGCAAAGGTTCTTCGCCAACTTATGCTATTGGACCTGTTGATCAACACAGTCAATTACAATTATGGGTTGATGGGCCTAGGGATAAATTTTTTACCATATTACGCACTGAACAAGATGTACAAACGGTAAAAATAAATGATGAATATCTTGATTGTATGGATATGGAATACATTCGTAATTCTTCTTTAATTGATTTAACAAATGCATCTTGTATCGCAACATATCAAAGCTTGTATAAAAGTGGTTGTCCAACAAGATTAATTTCAATGCTTGATACAGAAGTTTCAAATATGGGAGCATTAATGATGCACTATATTTTAGAAACTGTATTTTCTGCATATTTATTAGATGTAAATCCTTTTGATCAGCCAGCTGTTGAAAAAGGAAAAAAAATCGCTCGTGATTTGATGACAAAGGCGAAAACATAAATGTCTATTCGTTTATTACCTAATAATTTAGTCAATCGTATTTCGGCTGGTGAAGTAATCGACAGGCCAAGCGGTGCTATCAAAGAACTCGTTGAAAATTCTATCGATTCAGGAGCCACTAAAATAGAAGTAGTTGTGCGCGATGGCGGTAAAAATTTCATTTGTGTTTCTGATAATGGTTGTGGTATGTCGAAATCTGATTTGGAATTGTGTGTTCAAAGACACGCTACATCAAAATTACCTGATGATGATTTATCATTTATATCGACTATGGGATTCAGGGGCGAAGCCTTACCAAGCATAGGTTCAGTTGCACGAATGACAATTACAAGCCGTAGCCTTAATGATGAAAATGCTTGGTCTATTAGTGTTGATGATGGGAATGTTGAAGCTGTAAAACCAAGTTCGGGGGAAGTTGGCACAACAGTTGAAATAAAAGATTTATTTTATGCAACACCGGCTAGATTAAAATTTTTAAAAAGTAATCGTTCTGAATCAATGGCAATACTAGATATTTTACAACGAATTTGCCTTGCCCATTACAGCATTGAATTTATATTTATTGATGATGGTAAAAAACGATTACATTTGCATAAATGCGAAGGCGAAAATGCTCAATTAAAAAGAATTAGCGATGTTATAGGATCTAATTTCGTAGAAAATTCAATGTATATTGAAAACATCAAAGACGATATAAAAATATATGGTTATGTTTCGCTACCTACATTAAATTATAATAATACAACAAAACAATTTATGTTTGTTAATGGCAGAGCAATTCGCGATAAACAAATATTGGGTGCAATTCGTGCTGGGGTAATGGATGTTGTTCCAGCAAACCGATACCCAATGGTTTCAATTTACATTGTAACTCCACCTAGATTTACTGATGTAAATGTTCACCCTAATAAAGCAGAAGTACGCTTTATGGATTCTGGATTAATAAGAGCGATGATTGTATCGAGTATTCGCAAGGCTATTGAAAAAAATGGTTGTAAAACTTCATCATCATTATCTAATAAAACTATTGATATATTATCAAATTCGTTAAAAACCCAGTCTAATTTTAGCAATGCTAAGTCTGCAAATTTTAATGGTGAATTGAAAGATTTTTATAATAACCAAAAAAATATATCTGATTATAATGAACTTGTTAAAGAACAATTTGCTCCGATGGCAAAAAATGAAAATTTTGAAGAAATAGATGAAAATAATTTTTGCGATTATCTACTTGGTGTGGCAAAAACACAAATTCATAAAAACTATATTATTTCACAAACAGGTGACGGACTTATAATAACCGATGCCCACGCTGCTCACGAAAGAATAGTGTATGAAAAATTAAAATATTACCATAAACAAGATATTGCTACACAAATATTATTATTGCCCGAAGTTATTGAATTATCGCAATTACAAACTTCTGCTATACTTGAATATTCTGAAAAACTAAGAAAACTAGGACTTGTTATTGATAGTTTTGGTGATGATGCAGTTAATGTTCGTGAAACTCCTGCGTTACTAGGGGAAACAAACATAAAGAAATTAATTACTGATATTGCCGATGAAATAATCGAGCTAGATGATAGCGTAACCCTAGATAAAAAAATTGATTGTATTTGTGCGACTATTGCTTGCCATAGTTCGGTTCGCACAGGCCGTATGTTAAATCAGCACGAAATGAATGAGTTATTAAGACAAATGGAACAAACACAATCATCGGGACAATGTAACCACGGTCGCCCAACTTATATAAAATTATCACTCAAAGATATTGATAAACTTTTTGAAAGATAGTTTTATTTCTTTTGATTATTACTTTTTCTAGAATTAGGTCTGTTTTTTTTAGGCTTTGCTTTTGCCCAAGATTTTTTAGGTTTTTCACCCATTATTTTTTGGCGAATTTGTCCATTTGTTAATTCTCTTACGGCACCTTTTTCAAGATTACCTAAGCTAAATGGTCCGTAAGATATTCTGATTAAACGGCTTACTTTATAACCAAGATATTCCATCACGCGACGAATTTCACGATTTTTACCCTCAGTTAAAGTTATTTCAACCCATACATTACTTGCTGTTTGTGGTGTGATTAATTTTGCCTCAATTTCACCGTATTTTATACCGTCAATTGTTATACCTTTTTTTAATCCATCAAGCTTTTTTTGTATTATATTACCGTGCAAACGAACTTTGTAAGTTCGCCTCCAACCATTATCAGGTAATTCAAGAGAACGGGCAAGGTCACCATCATTAGTCAATAATAATAAGCCTTCTGAATTTAAATCAAGTCTACCGACGGTTATAACTCTGGGCATATCACTTGGCAAGTTATCAAATATAGTTTTTCTTCCCAATTCATCACGATTACTTGTGATGTAACCGTTTGGTTTATGGTATAACCAAATTCTTGCTTTTTCCACATCAGGTATTTTTACATCATTAATAGTAATTACATCGTCATCTTTTACATTAATAGCAGGGTCATTAATTAATTTACCGTTTAATTTTACCATATTATCTAAGATATATTTTTCAGCTACGCGTCGAGAACAAACCCCTGAGCGCGCGATTTTTTTTGCTATTCTCATTTCATTTTTATTATTTTCAGTCATTATCTTTTCTTTTATTTGCAAAAAAATCTTTTATTATTTTTTGACATTTTTCTATTTCTATTCCGCCAATTACCTCTGGCGTATGATTTGTTTTTATCTTAGAAAATATTTTACCGTTATGTTCAATACAACCATTGTTCATATCATAACAACCAAATATTACTTTTCTTATTTTTGAGTGTGAAATTGCTCCGGCACACATTATACAAGGTTCCATAGTAATATATATATCACAGGCATCTAAATACTTGGAATTTAATTTTTTCATTGCTTTATTTATGGCAATAATTTCTGCGTGTTGTGTAGAGTTATTGTTCTTTTCTACCATATTATGCTCACAGGCAATTATTTCATCATTATGAACAATTACACAACCAACAGGGACTTCGTTTTTGTCGATAGCTGATAATGCAATTTTAATTGCCTGTTGCATATAATAATTTATTTTTTGCATACAATAATTTTATTTTTCCACATCACTAGCAACAGACATTTTTATTATTTTATCTGGATTGTCAACTGAACCATTGTTGCCAGAATCGCCTTTTTTAATTTTATCGACAAATTCCATACCTTCAACTACATACCCCCAGACAGTGTATTGTTTATCAAGAAATGTTGCATTGTCAAAAACAATAAAAAATTGACTATCTGCACTGTTTGGGTCTTGGGCTCTTGCCATTGATACAGCCCCGCGAGTGTGCGGTAATTCATTAAATTCTGCATCTAGGTTTTTACCACTACCGCCCATACCTGTTCCTGTTGGGTCACCTGTTTGTGCCATAAAACCGTCAATCACTCTGTGGAATACAATACCATCATAGAAACCTTGACGAACTAATTCTTTTATCCTTGCGGTGTGCTTTGGTGCGAATTTTGGTTCCATTTCAATTACTACGCGTCCATCTTTTAAATCAAGATATAATGTGTTTTCTAATTTATCGTTGCTCATTGCTGTTTGCCCTCCTGCAAAAGATATTATAGTAAATATTAAAAATATAATTTTTTTCATTTTTTATAACCTTTACAATTATTGATTATATTTAATTAAATTATTGATATTTTAGCCTTTTTATTTGTAAAAAATCAATTTTTCTGTATAATAATTTTAAAATCTTATATTGTAAAGTTTAATTTTTAAATCCAATAAATTAATAAAGGAAATCTATGACTGTTGACAATTTACCGAAATGGGACTTATCTGATTTATATAACAGCATAGACGATAAACAACTCGACAAAGACTTAAAAGATCTTGATAAAGAAACACTAAATTTTGCCAAAAAATATAAAGGTAAAATATCACAATGTAGTGGTGATGAATTGTATCAAGCTATCAAGCAATACGAAAAAATATCTGAATCTATTGCTAAAATTATGTCATATTCAGGATTGTTAAATGCGGTAAATGTCTTAGATACTAAAATTAGTTCTTTTTACCAAAATATGAATGAAAAAATTACATTGTTATCATCAAATATATTATTTTTTGGCTTGGAAATTAATAAAATAGAAGATGATGAATTAGAGAATAAATTTAAACAGAGTAATGATTTAAAATTTTATCAATCAGTAATAAATGATTTAAGAGTATCTCGCCAACACCAACTAAGTGATGAAGTAGAACAAGTTTTACTTGAAAAGTCAGCATCTGGAAGTTCAGCTTGGCGTCGTTTGTTTGGACAAACAATGGCAGAGCTAGAATTTGAAGTTGATGGAAAATCTTTAAATGAAAGTGAAATTTTGGATTTGATGACTAATGGTAATGAAAGTCAAAGAAAAACAGCAACACTAGAATTTGGGCGAGTATTAAATAAAAATATTAAAACATTTGCATTAATTACAAATACCCTAGCCAAAGACAAAGAAATATCAGACCGATTACGAAATTATAAAACACCAGTATCGGCAAGAAATATTGACAATTTAGTAGAAGATGAAGTTGTTGATGCATTAATTAGTTCAGTAAAAAATAACTATAAAAACATATCGCACAGATACTATAAATTAAAAGCAAAATGGATGGGTGTTGAAAAATTAAACCTATGGGATAGAAACGCACCTTTACCTGAAAGTGATGACACTAAAACATCATATAATGATGCAGTCGAGTTAGTATTAGATGCATATAATGATTTTTCACCAAAATTGCATTCAGTTGCCAAGAAGTTTTTTGATAATGAATGGATAGACGTAGGAGTTCGCAAAGGTAAGCGTTCGGGTGCTTTTGCTCATCCTTGTGTGCCATCGGCTCACCCATATTTAATGTTAAATTACCAAGGAACAAATCGCGACATTATGACTCTTGCTCACGAGTTAGGTCACGGTTGCCATCAAGTTTTAGCTTCATCTCAGGGATTTCTTAAATCACAAACTCCGTTAACTTTGGCAGAAACGGCATCTGTGTTTGGTGAAATGTTGACATTTCGTAAGATTCTAGATAATTGCCAAGATGCTAATACGCGCCGTATTCTAATTGCTAATAAAATAGAAGATATGATTAATACCGTGGTTCGTCAGGTTGCTTTTTTTGAATTTGAAAAATTAGTGCATACTAATCGTAAAAACGGTGAATTAAGTCCTGAACAATTAGGTGAATATTGGATGAAGGTAACAAAAGAATCTCTGGGCGATGCATTTAATTATGAAGATTGGTACAAAGATTTTTGGGCATATATCCCACACTTTATTCATAGTCCTTTTTATGTTTATGCTTATGCATTTGGTGATTGTATGGTTAATTCAATATTTTCATTATATCAAGATGGATTTGAAGATTTTGAAGAAAAGTATTTGCAAATGTTATCTAGTGGTGGCTCACTAAGACATCAAGAGCTATTAGCTATGTTTAATCTTGATGCAACAAAAATTGACTTTTGGGAAAAAGGTTTAGGTGTTATAATAAGCTTTATTGATGAAATAGAATAGATGTTTTAATAAAATGTTTGGTAAAGATAATAAAAATAATTTTAAAAAAAAGGTTAATAATAATTTTTCTGAAAAAGATTTTGACGAAGAAAAAATTATTCCTGATTCTATTTTCCGTCAAAACATAAAAGAAAATAAACCGAAAAAAGTATTAAAGCAAATACCTTATAAATTTATACTTAAAAAAATAAATCACAAGACAATCTTTAATAAAATAAAATCCTTTATTAATAAATTTAAAATAAAAGAAAAGTCTAATTTTAAGAAAAATAACTTTATTAGTCGCTTCACATTAAAAAATAAATTTTTACTTGATTGTTTGCATAGATATTTAAACTCACCGATGAAAGAAAGCCGTGTTTTTGGTTCTATTCTTGTTGTTTTTGGTTTGTTATTAATTATCATAATTAATTTTAATAGATCTATACCTGATTATATTTTACCATTAAATAGTATCGGAGTGGAGCAAGACGGTAGTATATCATCACCTGTAATTCCAACTAGTTCTGATATTTATTATGAAAATATAACGCTCGGAAATACTTATAAAATATCTACAATAGTTGCTAGGGGCGATACTTTCGGAAGCATTCTAAAAAAGTTCAATATAAAAATGGACGATAGAAATGTTTTATTAATTCGCAATCTTAAAAAATCCTTTAACATTAGAAATATTTTCATTGGACAGAAAATAGATTTTTATCTGCAAGGTGGACACTTTAAGGGTAATGACATAAGAATTGCAAAAATAGATTTATTTGTTAGTGATGAATATTCTGTAATCGCAATTTGGAATCAGAAAATAAAAAAATACGATGTAATAGAATATAAAAAACCTTTAGTTGAAAATAAAAAACAAGCATCTTCGATTATTAAATCTTCGCTGTATCAAGCAATGAAAAAACAAGGTGTAGGCCATATTGCCATTAGCCAATTCATCAATCTTTTCAGTTTTGATATTGATTTTCAAAGGGATATTCGTAAAGGTGATAAGTTTGACATTGGATTTTCTGAATTTAAAAATAAACAAGGTAAAACGATACGAACAGGTAATATTCGTTATGCAGAATTATCTGTACAAGGGGTAACTAAACGCTACTATCGCTTCAAAAAATCTAATGGTGTAACAGATTATTTTGATGAAAGTGGTAAATCTGGGCGCAAGGCATTAATGAAAACACCTATTGAGGGGGCTAGATTATCATCTACTTTCGGTCGTCGCAGACACCCTGTACTAGGATATACAAAATTACACAAAGGCACAGATTTTGCGGCACCTAAGGGGACACCAATTTTTGCTGCGGGTGATGGTATTGTTGAATATGCAGGCAGAAAAGGGAGCTTTGGAATCTATATCAGAATTCGCCATAATGGTTCATATAAAACGGTTTATGCACATATGAGCGGTATTGCAAAAGGCATTAGAACCGGAAAAAGAGTAAGTCAGGGTAAAGTAATTGGTTATGTTGGTTCGACAGGTCGTTCAACCGGTAATCACTTGCATTATGAAATTCATAAAAATGGTTATGCCGTTGATCCTAGAAAAATAAATCTTTCTTCGGGAGAAAAATTAAAAGGTAAAGAAATGGAAAGGTTTAAGAAATTTATTAAACCAATGTTCCGAAAAATATTTAGTATCTAACAACTTTTATTCTTTTAGGTTTGTTTAGTACATGTTCACGCCATACCATATATAAGCCACCTGTAATAATTAATAACATACCTAGTAATGATTGATTAGATAAAACTTCATTAAATATTACATATGCACCGATCGATGTTAAAACTAAATTAATATATTTTGATGATGCGAAAAGTGATGTGTCACACATTTCAACAGCTATAACCATAAATAGTTGTGCTAGTATTCCAGCAACCCCCATTAAGATAAGTAAGAAAACGGTTTGCATATCAAAAATTGGTGTCATTCCATTAAACAAACTAACACTACCGCCGACGAATACACCGGCTAGTGAAAAGTAAAAGGTAATTGAATTTGGGTGGTCGGTCTTAGTTAATGTGCGCATAGTTATTATTACAAATGCCCAGTTAACTGCTCCGAACACAGCATACAAAGAATATATTTGAAAATTAACACCAGGTCTTATGATTAACAATGATCCTATTATACCCATTAAAAGGGCAATTGTTCGGTGGATACGAATTTTTTCATTGAAAAATATAACAGATAACACTGTTAGTATAATTGGGCTAGTGTATAAAATTGAAGCTGCTTCGGCAAGAGGCATATATTTATATGCACTTACAAAGCCGAACATACCTAATATGCCAAGTATTGTCCTAGTAAATTGTAATTTAACATTAACCATTTCTAGTGTTTTAAAACCTTTTATAGAGTAAATATAAACAAGAAAGAACGGTATTCCGCACAAACAACGATAGAATATTATTTCAAAAGTCGGCATAAATTGTGTTAGATATTTAATTAATATGTCAGTTATTACAAACATTAACATAGAGCAAATATTTACAAAAAAACCTAAGACATTATTTTTTTCATGTACCGACATAACCACGCCATTATTATAATTTATTTCTATTTATATATATTATGATGCACCATTTTTTTTGTAAAAACAATAGACAAACTAAACAATATTGTAATATTATGTATTTTGTTAATGACAATTAATAAAAAAAAATATATATTGCAGTAATGAAAAGAATAACTCCATTATGTACAGCAACATTTATGCAAAGCACAAGTATTGGAATGCTAATACCTGTTATAACACATTATGTTTTGTCGATGGGTGCATCTAAACAATATTCACTATTAGTATTTTCAACTTTTTCTTTATTTGCGTTTTTATCTAGTTTTATGTGGGGTAAAATTGTTGATAAAAAAGGGCGAAAATTCGTGATGTTTTTCTCTACTCTTGGCATAACAATTGCTTATGCTTGGCTAGCTGTTGCTAGCACAGTTTGGGAGATATTTGCATCAAGAGCTTTTGCCGGAATTATGTCTGGTTTCAGTATAGCTGCATTCGCTTGGGTTGCCGATAGTTACGATGAAAATTCTCGCCCTAAAGCTTACGGCTTATTGGGTGCATCATTTGGTTTTGGATTTATAGCAGGACCTGCTATTAGTGGATTACTGGTACAACAAGACGCTTATGTTTTAGCTTGCTTTGGTTCATTTTTAATTTCATTGTTATCAATATTTATGATTATATTTTGTATTAATGATTCAGATAAGTACGAAAGAAATCTAAATCCTTCGTTTCGTGAATTACTTCATATCAAAAAGTTTCGCCCAGTAATTATTGTTGCTGGTATTGTATACTTGGTATTCACAATGATAGAAACCTCATTCGCATTATATATATACATAGTATTTCAAGCTACGGCTCGCGATGTTAGTATGGTATTAGTGCTTGCCGGCTTGGCTAATGTTTTAGTACAAGGTGGAATTTCTAGTAAGGTTATTAGAAAAATAGGTGCAGTTAATACAATTCGACTTGCTATTATATTTTTATTATTCGGGCTTTCATCTTTAATTAAAATCGAACTATTAGGATTTTATATACCTATGGTACTTACTAGTATCGCTATGGCTTTATATATGCCTGCATTGCAAAGTTATTCTATGGGTCTTGCCCCTAATAAGTTAAGAGGTTCTGTTGCTGGTTTATTACAATCAATTCAAAGTCTATCAAGAATACCAGGCCCTATGCTTGCAGGATTTTTGATGGTTGTGTATTGGTATAAATTATCATATGTTATAGGGTTTGTGATTTTGTTAGTTCCGTATTATATATTAAGATTTATGCGTTAAGAAAACTACTCTTCCTCCACCCATAATTTTTTCTTTTATAATTACAAAATTTTCTATATTTGGAATTTCTTCCTCTTTTGCTACTTGAATAATTAATAGTGTATCTTTGTTAAGAATCTTATTTTTAATTAACGAATCTATTGATTTTTCAGTTAATCCTAAGTTATATGGTGCATCCATATAAATTAAATCAAATTTTTGATTTTTGGCTACATTTGTTGCATCATTCATTATTAAGGTATTTTCAAAACCTGTTTTTTTAATATTTTGTTTTAATGTTTTTATTGCCTGTTTATCATTTTCAAAAAATGTACATTGTTTTGCACCTAATGAAATCATTTCAAGGCCAACATTACCAGTCCCAGCAAACAAATCTGCAACATTTTTACCAACTAAATAATTTCTTAGCTGTGAATTCATTATTATATTCATTATGTCTTTTTTTGTTCTTGTCATTGTGGGACGAGTATTTTTTCCACTAAGTGGATATAATTTTAATCCTCGTTTTTTTCCTGATATAATCTGCATATTAACCACTACTCTTATTAATAGTTAGTTTTGGGCATTAATACTTCGCGTTTACCAGTTTTTGTCGCAGGAGAAATCATACCTTGTTCTTCCATTTGATCGATTATTTTGGCAGCACGGTTATATCCAATCCCCAGTGAGCGTTGCAACCTACTTGTTGATGCTTTTTGGTCTTTTGCTACCAATGCTACGGCTTCATCAAACATTTCATCATTTTGTGCTGATTTATATTTATTTCTGTTTGTTGCCATTTCTAATTCTTGTGTTAATTCAGCATCTTCGGTAACTGCATTAATATATTCAGGTTTTGCTTGGGCTCTTAACCAATCACATATTGATTGTACTTCGGCGTCTTGGACAAATGGTGCGTGATGTCTAGTTGGTCTCATTCCACTACCCAGATATAGTAAATCTCCTTGTCCTAATAATTGTTCTGCACCACCTTCGTTTAAAATAGTTCGACTATCAATTTTTGATGTCACCATATATGAAATTCGTGTTGGAAAGTTAGCTTTTATTATTCCTGTAATAACATCAACACTTGGCCTTTGAGTTGCCATAATTAAATGTATGCCGGCAGCCCTTGCTTTTTGTGCTAAGGATTGTATTGAACCCTCTATCTCTTTGCCTGCAACTAACATTAAATCAGCCATTTCATCAACAATTATTACTAGGTATGGATATTTTTTAACTTCTCTTTGTCTCTCTTCAAAAATTGGTTGTCCTTGTTCATTAAAACCATTTTGAATTGTGTCGGTAATTACTTCACCCGTTTTTAATATTGTTTCAACTTTTTGATTATATCCTTCAATATTTCGGACATTCATTTTTGCCATTAATGCATATCTTTGGTTCATTTCCTGAACAGCCCATTTTAATGCAACAATAGCCTTTTTAGGGTCTATAACAACAGGTGAAATAAGATGCGGAATATCTTCGTACATTGCAAATTCTAGCATTTTTGGGTCAATCATTATCATTTTTAATTCATCAGGATTGTATTTAAATAATAACGATAATATCATTGCATTTAATCCAACTGACTTACCAGAACCGGTTGTACCAGCAATTAACAAGTGTGGCATACCCGCTAAGTCTGTGACGGTCGGTTCACCTTCAATAGACTTACCTATAACAATAGGTAACTTCATACTAGAATTTTTGAATTTTTTAGATTCAAGAATTTGACGATAATTAACTATTTCACGATTTGAATTTGGCATTTCAATACCTATTACTGTTTTACCAGGTATTGTTGCTATTCTTACAGATTTTGCCCCCATAGTTCTTGCTATGTCATCTGTTAAACTAATTATACGATTTGAACGCACACCAGGTGCCGGTTCTAGTTCGAATGTTGTTACAATAGGGCCGTTACGAACACCCACAATATCACCTTTTATACCAAATTCTGAAAGTATTCTTTCGAGTTGTTCAGATGCTATTCTTTGTTCTTCTACGTTTACAGGGCTTGATTTTTTTTGAGCAGGGATTAATAAATCTGTGCTAGGTAATTCAAATTTATCTGTTGATGGTTTTGATTTTCTTGTGTTTGCTTTTGCTCTTAGTCGTTTACGACTTATTTTTTGTTGTTTAGATAATTTTTTTTCTGTTTCTTGTTGAATAAAGTTATCGTTATCTATTGATTCATCTGGTAAATCCAATAGGTTTTGTTGTTTATTTGAACGAATTTTATTGTTTGTAAAATCGTATACTTTTTTATTAAATTTTATAAAACTATATATTCCTTTTTGTGACTGTTTAAAACCTTGCTTCCATTCGGTCATTTCAATTGCAACAGCATACATAAATAATGGAATAGACAATAATATTAGAGCAATACCTATGTAAATTTGTTGATTTGGAAAATGTAAAATTGTCGTATTTCCAATTAATGTGCCAATCATTCCTTGGATTGTCGTATTATGTGTAAGCATAACATTAAAAGATGATAATCCTGTACTAAACATTAATACAAATAATGCAAGCATAAATAGCCTTATACGAAAGTTATATAGAATTTTAAACCTTGTTAATTTATAACCCCAAGCTATAATTGAAAATAATACAAATAATCCAGCAAGACCAAAGAATTGTAATACAAAATCAGCAGTGTATGAACCAAAGTATTGAAAGAAGTTGCTGTTAATATTTGAAGATGTGTTTATTGATATATCAGATGATGAATACGAAAGTATAGATACCATCGCACTTACTCCGAAAACTACAAGTGAAATACCGCACAAAGTTACACATATATATTTAAAAAAAGTTTTTATATTTTCAGGTATAATATTCATAATCATTAATATAACAAAAAAGTTTTAAATTATCAAAAAATATTATACAATATTGCAATGATTAAAAATAATAAATTATGTTCCTATGATGTTATAATTGTCGGCGGTAGTCTTTCCGGACTTCAAATGGCTGTTTCACTTGGTAGTTATGGTATTTCTGTTTGTGTCATAGATCGAAGCAAAATCATTGATATATTAAATGATGAATTTGATGGGCGAACTTGTGCTATTGCCTCAGCATCATCTAATCTTTTAAAACATACCGGTGTTTGGGAAAAAGTCGAAAAATACGCTTCACCTATGCTTGATATTCATATTCAAGATGGCGATGTTGTTAAAGGTATGTCTGCTTACTCAATGCATTACGATAATAATTTGGTCAATGGTGAAGCCTTGGGATATATTTTTGAAAATAATACTTTGCGAAGGTGCCAATATGAACGACTTTGCGAACTAGATAATGTAGATTATATCGAAGATTCACAAGTTCTTGATTATGAAATAAACGATGATGAAGTTATTGTTGAAATAAACGGTAAAACAATTTCAGGTAAATTATTACTTGCTTGTGATGGCAAGTTTTCAAAGATCCGTGAAAAAGAAAAATTTAAAACTATTAATTGGGATTATAAACAAACAGCTATTGTTTGTACTGTTGATACTAAGGATAATCATAACGGCGTAGCATTGGAATTGTTTTTCCCAGGTGGGCCTTTCGGTGTACTACCTATGCAAGGTAATAAAATGAGCGTAATTTGGTCTGAACAAGACAAAATAGCAAAACAAGTTTTAAAAATGAATAATAATGACTTTAAAGAACACCTAAAACAAAGATTTGGTGATTGGTTAGGTGATATTTCTGTCACAGATAATAAAGTTTATTCATACCCATTAACCGCTCATCACACAACAGGTTATATCAAACATCGTTTGGCACTTGTTGGTGATTCAGCCCATTCAATGCACCCAATTGCAGGGCAAGGATTTAATATGGGAATAAGGGATATTGCTAGCTTAACAGAATGTATCGTAAAAGCAAAAAAGGCTGGCCGTGATATCGGTAGTATTGAAACATTAAAACACTATGAACAATATCGATATTTTGATAATGCATCATTGGTTTTAATCTGTGACGGATTAGTAAAATTATTCTCTAATGATATCGGTATTATCCGCACACTAAGAGTTGCAGGAATGGGCATATTAAATAAAATCATTCCAGCAAAGAAGTTCTTTATGCAACACGCAAGGGGTATGGTTGGAACTAATATACCTTCTCTATTAAAAAAATATACCGATTTATAATATTGATTATTTATAATAAAAAGAATATAATGTAATCTAAGTATTTTAATGTTAAGGGTTACAAAATATGATTAAAAAAATTGTCAGTTATTTATTAGTTGTTTTTTCTTTGTTAATTTCTAATGTCGTTGTTGCCAACGATGACATAGAAATTATAGAACTTGAATCAATCTCAAACCCTAATACAAATAAAAGTGCTAATGTTAAAAAAACTGAATATCAAATAGCTAATCCTAGCGGTTCTGATATGGCAAAAAATCGTCGTAATGCTGAAAGATTATTAATGGAATCTTTCTATACTTTACAAGATTTTGAATCACAAAAAAATTATTCTGAAATTAAAAAAGATTTAGGTAGAGCGAGAGCTGTATTAATATTTCCATCTGTAATTAATGCAGGTTTATTTGTTGGTGTAAGTGGCGGAACTGGTGTGATGCTAGCACGAGCAAAAAATGGTAAGTGGTCTTATCCTACTTTTTATACATATAACCAAGCTTCTTTAGGTTTGCAAATTGGTGCTGATTCATCAAAAGTTACAATGTTAGTTATGAATGGTAAAGGATTAGGTGCATTAATATCTGACAGATTTCAGTTAGGCGCATCTGTAAAAGGTGCCGCTGGTGAACAAGGTGAAGCAATAGGTTATTCCGCTACATCAAACCTTGGTAATGATATAAAAATGTTCGCGATTTCAAAAGGTGCATTCATAGGTGCAACACTAGAAAGTTCATCAATTAGACCAGATGATAATTTAAACCGAGCATATTATGGTCGTGATGATGCTAGTACTCAAACAGTAATAATTGATGGATTATATGCAAATAAACATGCTGATAGTTTTCGTGAATATTTAGATAAATTCAAATATCAGTACGATTAAAATCTTTTATTAATTCTAATTACTATTTAAAGCTTTTACTATTACAATAAAAATTACCATAATGACACTTATTTTTTAGTCCTTGTTTCTTGTATATACTATCTATATTTTTATGGTGTCTATGTATGCAAGATCCATTGTTTTTATAATGCCTGTAAACCCAGTTATTCGCGAAAGAATAATTCTGAAAAAACAATGTGCTTGTTACTAGTAAAATTAATAATACTTTTTTCATTTTTAACCCTATATTTTAATTATTTAATTTTTTTAAAAAAGAAGATAATTAATATTATTTTATGTGTCAACTAATATTAATTTGAGATTTCTTTGTTGCAATATAAATTACCATTTTTACATTTATTAGTTTTTTTAATCCAGTAATTTATATCATCTTTATTTTTGTGATATTTATGTATGCAAGATCCATTATTTCTGTAATATCTAGACACCCAATTGTCTGCAAACGAAGAGTTTGCAAAATATATTATTCCCATTGCCGATAATATTAATAATATCTTTTTCATATACATAACTAAGTCCTTTTACAATCTATGGTAGTTTTAGTGATTGATTTTGTCAACTAAATTATATTTATTTGATAGCAACCACCACCCTGCCGTTGAATAAATTCCTTGTGAGCCTGTGTGTACAGGTGGGTGTTATTTAATTAAACCAATAGTTTAAACAGGGACAACTCCCTAAGAAAGATTATAGCCCCCAGAACAAATATTCTGACGAACAGGGTAGTTCTTGGGCATATTAAATGTTTTTTATTTTTTGTGCAAGGTTTTCTAGTTCGATCGCCATATTTTCGAATTTTTCAATTGTTTTGTTATCAAGATTGTTTTGTGAATTTACATCAATTTTTTTATTATTAAGATTGATAAGGGAGTTTATTACAAATAGATTAATGTCTGATACATTAGGAATTTTTTGTTGTAATTCATTCATTTGCGAATTTAATTTTTCTGCTAGCTCTTGAACTTTCTGTTCTTCCCCATCTTGACATTGTATTGTGTATTCGCGATTTAAAACATTGATTTGTATTTTTGTCATTTATTGTTCTTTCTGGATAACTTGTTCAAGCTCTTTAATAATAGAATCAATTTCCGACTTTACATTGTCAATTTTTTCATCATCTTGATATTGTATTGTTTCTGATATTTTTTCAAATCCGTCGTTAATATCAATTGTTGCTTGTTTTATTCTATCGAATATTTCATCAATTTTTTTCATATTTTCCCATTTGTATAAATTATAATAGTTATTTATATATCTTACTTATATAATTTAGTATTTTATTTTTATTTCGTCAAGTTAAGGGTTTTATCTTGTAAAATTATGATAAAAATAATATATTATTGTAAAAAATAGTTACTTGAATAGTTTAAGGAAAATACCTAATGATTACAACATTAAAAAATATGTCAAATGCAATTCGTTGCCTATCTATGGACGCTGTACAAAAAGCAAATTCAGGTCACCCTGGAATGCCAATGGGAATGGCCGATGTCGCAACTGTATTATTCACTAAATTTTTAAAATATGATTCTCAATGCCTAGATTGGGCGGACAGAGATCGATTTATTTTATCCGCAGGTCACGGCTCAATGTTACTATATAGTTTGTCTTATTTAACAGGTAATGATGATTGTAGCATAAAAGATATAAAAGATTTCCGACAACTTAATGCTAAAACCGCTGGTCATCCTGAATATGGTCATATGAAGGGTATTGAAACAACAACAGGACCACTGGGACAGGGTATTACTAACTCTGTTGGATTTGCCTTAGCTGAAAGAATGCTAAATGCAAGATTCGGCGATAATTTAGTAAACCATAAAACATATGTAATAGCCGGCGATGGTTGTTTAATGGAAGGTATATCACAAGAAGCAATAACAATGGCTGGACATTGGAAGTTATCTAACTTAATTGTTCTTTGGGATGATAACGATATCTCTATCGATGGTAAGATTTCACTAGCAAGTTCTGAAAATCAAAAACTAAGATTTGAATCTGCTGGTTGGAAAGTAATTTCTTGTGATGGACATAATTTTGATGATATTGAAAATGCATTAAATCAGGCTCAGGACTCAGATAAACCTGTTATGATAGCTTGTAAAACAGTTATCGGTAAAGGTTCACCTAATAAGTCGGGTACAGCTAGTTGCCACGGCTCTCCTTTGGGTAATGATGAAATAGCAAAAGCTAAGCAAGAATTAGGTTGCGATTGGGAACCTTTTGTAATTCCTGATGATGTTTTAAATGCTTGGCGTAGTGTTGGAAAATCAGGCCAAGATGCAAGAATAGAATGGGAAAAACGCCTAGAAAGTTCAGATAAAAAATCTGATTTTCATAAATGTTTAAACCCTGATTTAGGCAAGGAATTTTTAACTGCAATTAACAAGATAAAGCAAAATGCATCAAGTGATCAGAATAAAATTGCGACACGAAAAGCAAGTCAAATTGTATTGGAAGAACTATACAAAGAAATACCACAATTAATAGGTGGTTCAGCTGATTTAAGTGGTTCTAATTTAACAAAAACTAATGATATGGATGTAATTCAAGCTAATAATTATGGCGGTTCGTATATACATTATGGAATTCGTGAACACGGTATGGGTGCAGTGATGAATGGTATTGCATTACACGGTGGTTTTGTGCCTTATGGTGGAACATTTATGGTGTTTGCTGATTATTGTCGTCCTGCAATTCGTTTGTCTGCTTTGATGGGTATTCGTTCGATTTATGTAATGACACATGATTCAATAGGATTGGGCGAAGATGGTCCAACACATCAACCGGTAGAACACCTTGCTAGCTTGCGAGCAATTCCTAACTTATTAAACTTCCGTCCTGCTGATTTAGTTGAGACGGCTGAGGTTTGGGCATTAGCATTACAACACAAAAATACTCCATCTATACTAGCCTTATCAAGGCAAGGATTGCCAACAGTCCGTACAAAACACACTGATAATAATTTATCAGCAAAAGGTGCTTATGTATTGTCTGATTGTGACGGAGAAAGAGACGGTACAATAATTGCCACTGGTTCAGAAGTAGAAATTGCTTTAAATGCACAATCTGAACTTATTAAACAAGGAATAAAAGTTGCCGTTGTTTCGATGCCTTGTATGGAATTGTTTATTAAACAAGACGAAGATTATAAAATGTCTGTTATTGGTACGGCTCCAAGGGTTGGTATCGAGGCAGGATTAAAAATGGGTTGGGATTGTGTCCTAAGACGAGAAGATGGTTTTGTTGGTATGGACTCATTTGGTGCATCTGCACCTGCCGATGAATTATATAAACATTTTGGCATAACAGTTGATAACTTAGTTTCACAAATTAAGCAAAGAATATAACTTTTATTGCCCTAGTATTTATTTACTAGGGCTTTTTCTAGATTATAAATATTACATAAATTATAAAGAGGTTAAAATGACAGTAAAGGTAATGATAAATGGTTTTGGACGAATTGGTCGCTTGGTAATGCGTGCGGTTGTTGAAACTGGTCGTAAAGATATTGAAGTGGTTGCAATTAATCATCCCCGCGGTGTAGAAAGTGCTTATTATTTATACAAATATGACTCTATTCACGGTATTGCAAGCGGTGATGTAAAATATGGCGATGATTGGATTGATGTTGGCACAGGTAAAATCAAATTGCTAGCAGATAGAAATCCATCAAACTTTGATTTATCAGATGTCGATGTTGTAATGGAATGTACGGGTGTTTATAAAACTAATGATGATGTTAAAGTTTTCCTGAATGCAGGTGCTAAAAAAGTTCTTGTTTCTGCACCTAAACCAGGTGACAAAACTATTGTTTACGGGGTAAACCACGATACATTAACACCTGATGATGTTATCGTGTCAAATGCATCTTGTACTACTAATTGTCTTGCACCTGTTGCAAAAGTACTAGATGAAAAATTCGGCATTAAAAGCGGATTTATGACAACAATTCACGCATATACAGGTGACCAAAACACTCTTGATGCTTCACACAAAGATAATCGCCGTGCAAGAGCTGCCGGTTTGTCCATAGTTCCCACTTCAACTGGCGCAGCTAGGGCAATATCGTTGGTATTACCACAACTAGAAGGTAAACTAGATGGCGTCGCAATGCGAGTACCAACACCTAATGTAAGTTGTGTTGATTTAAAAGTTGATTTGAATAAATCAACAACTGTTGCTGAAATTAATTCGGCGATGGAAGATGCATCAAAAGGTGAATTAAAAGGTGTATTGGGATATGAAACCGAAGAATTGGTTTCTGTTGATTTCAATCATAATCCAAACAGTTCAATCTTTGATTCTACTCAAACTATGGTAATGAATGGAAACTCTGTTCGTATATGTGCTTGGTATGATAATGAATGGGGATTTTCAATGCGAATGCTAGATACTTGCATCAAGATGATGAAATTTTAAATTGTATTTTTTTTAGTGGAAATGTTTATATTATTATATTATATATCTTAACTATTATAAAATATAATTTTTAAAAGGAGATTTTTTATGAAAAAACTTATTGTACTTACTATGTTGGGATTTTTAACTGCTTGTATGGATAATCATAATTCTGATTATGTATCTTCTTCGTCTTATTCAACACACCAAACAATTAAAGTGAAAGTAATTTCACGCCGTGCAGTGACTGTTTCAAGAGATGATGGAGTTGTTGGTGTTGGTGCGGGTGCTGCAATTGGTGGTCTTGCTGCTAGTAGTATAACTGATAGTGAAGCTGAAAAAACAATTTTAACAATAGGTGGTGCAATTCTTGGTGGAATTGTTGGTGATTCTATTGAAAAAGAAGGTTCAAAAATAAAAGCTAACGAATATGTATTAGAAAAATCAGATGGTTCATTGATAACAATTGTTATAAAAGATGGCAGTTTCCGTAAAGGTGATAAAGCTTATTTAATAATGGGTAAAAAACCTGTTCTTCGCCTTATAGATTAAAAAATTTTAAATAATTAAAATCAGTTTATTTGGTTAGTCATAATAGTAATATTCTTTGACTCGATAAATATAATAGATTATATTGTAAATGTTTATAAAATCTTAATAATAGGAAGTAAATATGAGTAACTTTAATAGCGGTTGGGGTGGAAATGAAACACCAAAACAGCCCAATAACCGAAAAAAACAAAATATAGAAATAGATTTTAATAATTTTGAGTTAGATAATAGAAAGATTTTATTTGGTTTTGGAATACTAGCTGTAATATGGCTTGCTACTGGTTTTTACCGTGTTAATCCTGGGCAAGAAGGTGTTGAGTTAGTGTTTGGTAGATTAAATGATGTAACACAACCAGGATTACAATATAATTACCCTTACCCAATTGGCAGAACAATTGTTCCTTATGTGCAAAAAGTCCGTCGTGTTGATATTGGTTATCGTCCAAGAGAACAGCGTTTTGGCGGTAATGAAATCGATGTAAATAATATCGTTGATGTACCTCCTGAAAGTTTAATACTAACAAGTGATCAAAATATAGTTGATACAGATTTCACAGTATTTTGGCGAATTAAAGATACGATAAAGTATTTATTTAATATCCGCGATCCTGAACAAACAGTTAAAATTGCGGCTGAATCAGCAATGCGTGAAGTTGTAGGGCAAACTAGTTTTGACAATGCGGTAACTGTTGGGCGTGAAGATATTGAAACTCGTACAAAAATACTATTACAAGAAATACTAGATTCATACGGAGCTGGTATTGATATTGAGCAAGTTGAGTTACAAAAATCTGATCCACCTTTGGAAGTTATTGATGCATTTAATGATGTACAAAGGGCAAGACAAGACCGCGACCGTTTACGAAATGAGGCTGAGGCATATGCAAATACAGTCGTGCCAGAAGCAAGAGGTAAAGCGGAAACTGTTGTTCGCGATGCAGAAGGTTTTAAAGAAAAAGCTATTCAAGAATCAAAAGGTGAAGCCGAAAGATTTTTAAAAGTTTACAAAGAATATAGAAAATCTCCTAGTGTAATTAAAAAAAGAATTTATCTTGATACACTAGCTGAAATTTACGGTGAAGCAAATAAAGTAATCCTAGATAAAAATGCATCAGGTGTATTACCTTACATAAAATTACCAGATGCAAATCGAAAGAAAGGACAATAAAATGAATAAATTATCCTATATTCCAGGTGTATTATTGGCATTGTTGTTCTTTGGATACAATATATTATTTACTGTTAATCAGACTGAACAAGCTATTATTTTACAATTTGGTGACCCTAAGCGTGTTATTAAAGAAGCAGGACTTAATTTAAAGTTACCATTTATTCAAAATGTTATTAGGTATGACAATCGAACACTTGATCTTGACCCACCAGAATTTGAAGTTTTGTTAAAAGATAAAAAAAGAATTAATATTGATGCCTTTGCTAGATATCAAATTGTTGATCCTTTAAAGTTTTATCAAAGGGTTAAACGCGAACAAAATTTACGAGATGTATTCGGTAAATCATTAAATGCAGGTGTGCGTCGTGTTATTGCAAATGTATCTTTGGCTGAATTATTATCTGATAAACGCTCTGATTCAATGGCAAAAATTGCTAATGAAATTAAAGTTCAGGCTATTTCATTAGGTATTAAAGTAATCGATGTAAGAATTGGTCGAACTAATTTACCAAGTACTACGGCTCAGTCTGTTTATGATAGAATGCGTACCGAGCGTGAAAGAGAAGCGCGTGAAGCTCGTGCCGAAGGTAGCGAAATGGCACAAAAAATTCGTGCAAAAGCTGATTTTGACACTACTGTAATACTTGCAGATGCTGAACGCAGAGCTGAAATATTACGAGGTGAGGGTGATGCTGAAAAAAATGGGGTATTAGCTAGAGCCTATGGTAAAGACTTTAGATTTTTTGAATTTTATAAATCTATGCAAAATTTACGCAAAGGTTTAATCGGTAAAGGAGAAACAACTATCGTAATCAGCCCAGATAATGAGTTCTTTAAATACCTAAAAAGAAGTAAGTAGTGTATGGTAGAAACTATATATTATATAAATGACGAAAAACCGCTGGATACAAAAAATGTACCAGCGGTTATTTGTAGTAATTATAAAATTTTAAAACATCATATTGAAAAATGTCATAATACAGACACAGCAGTTTTAATTGCTGATGATATTTCACAAGTTAAAGATTATGATATTGATGGGATATATTTTAGCAAAAAAATATCATTAAAGAAATTTAAAGAAATTCGCAATAAATATCCTAATTTTTCAATTGGGGTTAATTGTGCTTCATCTAAGCACGATGGATTAAATTATGGTGATGCAGGTGCAGATTTTATAGTTTTCGATGACGCAGATAATGAATTAATCGATTGGTGGGTTGAAATGATCGAATTACCAGTTGTATTAAATTGTACTGTTAATAAACAAACAAACGCTGATTTTATTATGCTTGCAACTGATGATTAAAAAATGTATAAAGCCAATTACTATAAAAAATATTTTTGAGGAATAACTATGAAAATTAATGGTAATGAAATAACACCCGGTACATTAATTGAGTATAACGGTGGTTTATATCGTGCAGTAAAAGTACAACATGTAAAACCAGGTAAAGGCGGTGCTTTTGCACAGGCAGAGTTAAAAGAAATTCGTACAGGACAAAAATTAAATGAAAGATTTCGTTCTGATGAAAAAGTTGAAAAAGTTCGTCTTGAACAAATATCACACACATTTTTATTTTCTGATGCTGATGAACATACTTTTATGAATTCAGAAAACTTTGAACAAATTCCCCTTAGCACAGATGTAGTAGGGGAAGAAACTGTTGCATATTTGCAAGATGGTATGGAAGTTGAAATTGAATTTTATGAAGACGAAGTTATAGGTGTTAAAATCCCTGAAAGAGTTACAATGGAAATAGTTGAAGCAGATGCAGTTGTAAAAGGACAAACAGCATCTTCATCATATAAACCAGCTAAGTTGGAAAATGGAGTTTCTATTTTAGTTCCCCCACATATTGAAGCAGGAACAAAGGTTATTGTAAATACTACAACTGGTGAATATATGGAAAGAGCAAAAGACTAATGAGCATTAATCCAACTCTATCTATTATGCAAAAAACTGCTATTAAGGCGGGAAAATCATTACTAAGAGATTTCTCGGAAGTTAATCAGTTACAGGTTTCAAAAAAAGGGCCTGCTGATTTTGTTTCAATTTCTGATAAACGCAGTGAAGAAATAATAAAAAATGATTTAATGTATGCACGCCCTGATTATGCTTTTTTAGGCGAAGAAAGCGGTTCTAATAATATTGATAGTCCACACCGATTTGTAGTTGATCCGTTAGATGGCACAACAAATTTCTTGCACGGATTACCACATTGGGCAATTCATATCGCATATCAGTATATGGGTGAAACTCAATTATGTGTTACATACGATCCAATAAAAGACGAATTATTTTATGCAGAAAAAGGTAGTGGAGCATACTTAAATAATCAAAGACTAAGAGTTTCGGCAAGAAAAAAATTATCAGAATCTATATTGGCGACTGGAATTCCTTTCCTAGGCATTAATGAAAATAAACACGAAGAATATTTAAAAAGATTATCTCGTGTAATGGCAAAAACTGCCGGCGTACGCAGATTTGGAGTGGCAAGCCTAGATTTAGCATATGTAGCATCAGGTCGTTACGAGGGATTCTTCGAATATGGACTTAATCCTTGGGATATCGAAGGTGGAATTTTGATGATTCGTGAAGCTGGCGGATTTGTGTTTGACGAAAAAAATTGCACTTACAAGTGTGAAGGAAACGAACAACAATCAAAATGGATTATTGCTTCTAATAATGAATTACAAGACGATATATTTCAGTTATTAAATTCTTATTAAAATCTCTTAAACTATCCAATTTTAGTTCTTTTTTATCGTAAGTGATTGTTTTTACAGTATTTTTTTAATAACAATATTACTCTTTTTAGTGTTATACTATAATTATAATATATCAAATATAAGGGGTAATAAAAATGAGATTAAATAAAAAAGTATACGATCTATTAAACAAACAAATGAACCGTGAATTTCAAGCTTCAAATACTTATTTACAAATGGGTGCTTGGGCGGAAGATCAGGATCTAACCGGTTGTGCAAAATTTCTTTATAAACACGCAGAAGAAGAAAAAGAACATATGCGTAAAATATTTGATTATATTTTAGAGCGTTCTAGGCAACCAAACCTTGGTGAAATTCCTGCTCCTAAAACAAATTATAAAGATGTGAAAGAATTATTTGATATTGTTTATAAGGAAGAGAAAGATGTTACCGATTCAATTCATAAAATTACACACGAAGCTTGGGAACAAAAAGATCTAACAACTTTTTCATTCTTGCAATGGTTCATTGATGAACAAAGAGAAGAAGAAGCTTTGGCGGTAGAGATAGTTGGTAAAATAAAAATTATCGGTACACAAGGTCAAGGTGTATATATGATTGATGAATTCGTTGGTTCAAAAGCTTGAAATTAAAGCAATCAAGAAAAATAATGAATAAAATCTCGGTTTTATTGGTTTTTTACTTTATATAATATGGTATTATCCTTTTATGTTTAAAAATACACAACAATCAGAGATTATTACGATACAACATAATGATAATACATATGATTGTATTGTTAAAAGAACGACTAGAAAAAATATTTCTATATCTATTAGTCAAGATTGTGACATAACAATACATAGTACAAAATATGCTCTTAAAAAAACTTTAAAAAAGATTGCTGATGATAATATTGTTTGGATAATGAACAAGATAGATCTACAAAAAAATCGTAACTTAAATTCGGAAAATAATTTAAGAAAAAAAGGATTAGTAAAATATTTAGGTGATAGTTATAACATAATACGAAAAAATGAACAAAGCACAGATGTTATCATAGAAAACGATATGTTTTATGTGTTAGGTAAAAATGAAATAGATATGGAGCTATCGATTAAATCATTTTATAGAAAACAAGCTAGAAAAGTATTTTTCGAAAGAATGAATTACTGGATACCAAAAGTTGATGGTGCAAGTGAAAAAACACAGTTGGTTATTAAACAGATGAAAACCCGTTGGGGATCAATGTCAAATAATGGTAATATGAATTTAAATATTGCTCTTATTAAAACGCCTCTTGATTGTATTGATTATGTTATAGTTCACGAATTATGCCATCAAAAACACCCGCACCATCAAAAACCATTTTGGGATGCTGTCGCACTTGTTATGCCTGATTACAAAAAACACGAGGATACTTTAAAATTATATACTACTAAATATTAATCGTATAATAGTTATTTCTTATTTTTTTTATCTTTTGCTGAATATTTACCGTCTTTATCTTTTTCCAGATCAACAATATCATCATCTTTTTTATGTGAATTTGTTTTCGGCTCTGCTAGTTTTTTAAACGTTAAAATTATTATTAATATTATAAAAATAAGGACTATTGCTTTGGCTAACATTATATTTTCCCAACCGCTTTATCATATTCATTAATTATTTTTTCACATAATTTTCCTGGTGTGAATTTATATTTATTATCAATTTGTCTTACCGGCATTACCTCGGAAGCTGTCCCTGTTACAAAACACTCAACAGCATCTTTTAATTCATCTAATTCAATGTGGCGTTCTACTACATCTATACCAATATTTTTTGCTAGTTGGATTACAGTTTGCCTTGTAATACCATTAAGGAAACAATCAGGTTTTGGTGTATGTAATTTTCCATCTTTCATAAAAAAGAATATATTTGCAGCGGTTGCTTCTGATATGTAACCACGATAATCAAGCATTAATGAATCATCATATCCTTCGGATGTGGCCTTGTTCTTAGATATTGTGCAAATCATATATAGACCCGCAGCTTTGGCCTTGCTTGGCGCAGTTTTAGGGTCAGGGCGACGATATTCTGCGATATTGAAGTTTAGACCTTTCATTTTATCTTCACCGAAATAAGCACCCCATTCCCAAGCACTTATAACTGTATTTACAGGAACTCCTGTGCCTTGCAGACCCATTTCACAGCCCAAGAACGCAAATGGACGAATGTAACAATTTTTTAAATTATTAGCCTTCATCACTTCGTATTTTGCTTTTTCCAGTTCATCGATAGAATAAGGTATATCAAAATCAAGTATTTTTGCACTATCAAGTAATCGTTGAGAGTGTTCTCTTGATTTAAATATTTTACCGTTGTATGCTCGCTCGCCTTCGAAAACAGAAGATGCATAATGTAAACCGTGCGTTAGAGGATGCACCTTTGCATCGCGCCAGTTTACCATTTCCCCATTTACCCAAATGTAACCATCACGATTATCCATATTCCCCCCTTTTTTTTATTTAATACATCATACTTATAGCTAGTTGTATAAGAGCAATTTTTATTCCTTGTAATGCCAATAATATAATAACCGGAGAAAAGTCTAAACCAAAGACACTTGGGATAACTACCCTAACGGCATCAAATATAGGTTGTGTTAAACCTGTGATAACCATCACAATTCTGTAAATAATATCATTGCTCATTTTTAAAATACCAAATGCTAGTAACCAAGAAATGATAACAGAAGCAAATATTATATATGTGTATAAATCAATTAACCAAAATAATAATGAAAATATTAAAACCATCTTTTACCTCTTTGTATGACGATGATTTATTGTAACATAAAAATTAAAAATTAGCATAGATTTTTTTGTCTATTTTGTTTATATTAACGATTAAGTCTATACAAAATAATAGGAGCATAATAATGACTGGATTAATGAACGGTAAGCGCGGTGTAGTTATGGGTTTAGCAAACGATAAATCTATTGCGTGGGGAATTGCAAAAAATCTTGCTGAACAGGGCGCACAAATTGCCCTTACATATCAAGGTGATGCTTTGTTGAAACGAATTAAACCATTAGTTGATGAGTTAGGTTGTGTTAAAACAATACAAGAATGTAATGTGACAAGCCAAGAAAGTATAGACAAAGCGTTTGATGCGATTGAATCTGAAATGGGTAATATTGATTTCCTTGTTCACGCAATTGGATTTTCAAATAAAGAAGAACTACAAGGCAAGTACTTAAACACAACTCGTGATAATTTCCTTAATACTATGGATATTTCTTGTTTTAGTTTTACCGCTGTTTGTAATCGTGCTTATAAAATGATGAACGAAGGCGGTTCTGCTGTTACTCTTTCATATCTGGGTTCAGAAAAATATGTTCCAAATTATAATGTAATGGGTGTTGCAAAAGCTGCGTTGGAAGCTTCGGTTCGTTATCTAGCTGTTGATATGGGCGATAAAGGTATTCGTGTTAATTCACTATCAGCAGGCCCAATTAGAACACTTGCTGCATCAGGTATCGGTGATTTCCGTACAATGTTAAGATGGAATGAATTAGGCGCTCCACTAGGTCGTAATATGGATATTTGGGATATTGGTAAATCTGCTCTTTACTTATTAAGTGATTTATCAAGTGGTGTTAGCGGTGAATTACATTATGTCGATGGTGGTTATAATATGGTTGGTATGCCCAAATTGGACAATGCCGGCGAACTAGCAAAAGTATTACAAACCATAGCTGATAAAAAATAAATTATATTTTAAAGGATTAACAGGTTATGGCGGGAAATTCTTTTGGTGATTTATTCAGGTTTACATCTTGGGGTGAATCACATGGTCCAGCCATCGGGGTTGTTGTTGATGGTGTTCCTAGCCTTATAAAATTATCCGAAGATGATATTCAACCATTTCTTGATAAACGCAAACCAGGTAATTCAAAACATACAACACAACGCAAAGAAGATGATATTGTAAAAATAATGTCTGGCGTTTACCAAGGAAAAACTACCGGCACGCCTTTATCAATGATAATTGAAAACAAAGACCAAAGATCAAAAGATTATTCAGAAATTGAAAAAACATTTCGTCCAGGGCATGCTGATTTTACATATATGGAAAAATACGGAATTCGCGATCCAAGAGGTGGCGGGCGTTCTTCGGCAAGGGAAACTGCTTGTCGTGTTGCTGTTGGTGCAATTGCTAATAAAATATTAAAAACATTTTTAGATTCAAATGTAAAAATTCGTGGAGCAATGGTTCAAATGGGTGAAATTGCTCTAATCGATGATAAATGGGCTTGGGATGAAGTTGAAAAAAATGACTTTTTTTGCCCATCAAAAAAAACAGCTATTGAATGGGATAAATATTTAAAAGATGTTCGTAAAAATGGCTCATCTGTTGGTGCAGTCATAGAAATCCACGCAAGTGGCATTCCTGCCGGCTTAGGGGAGCCTGTATATGATAAACTAGATGCTGATTTAGCAAAAGCTTTTATGTCAATTAATGCGGTAAAGGGTGTTGAAATCGGTGCAGGCTTTGAAAGTGCTTTTTTAACAGGTGAACAAAATGCCGATGAAATTCGTACCGGCAAGGTATTTACATCAAATAATGCAGGTGGAATATTAGGCGGAATTTCAACAGGACAAGACATAGTAGTAAGGTTTGCAGTAAAACCAACTAGTTCAATATTAACTCCTAAAAAATCAATAACCAAAACCGGTAAAGAAACTACAGTTAGTACAAAAGGTCGCCACGATCCTTGTGTTGGTATTCGTGCCGTTCCAGTCGGAGAGGCAATGATGGCCATAGTTCTAGCTGACCATTTATTACGCAATCGTGGGCTGAGTAATAAATAATTTATTAATATATTTAAATTTCCATTATTTCAAAAATTACGCCAAATATACAACTAATAATCAATACTTAATGGTTAATACTTATTAAAATAGATATTTACTCATTTTTCGTTGAATTTATAAGTGTTTTTACATAGCTTAATCCGCAGAAAAGCTAGGGTTTCATTGACATAATTACTATTTAAGGTTATTATTATAGGTGAGTTTTAATGTTTATTTAAAGTTGTTTTTAAAGGCATTATTTTTAGTATTTATTTAAAATTATTATTTAGGAGTGTTGAGTTTTTATGTTCAATAAATATTTATTATCGATGATAGTATTAACAGGTTCTATCTTACCGGTAATGGCATCAATTCCACTAGAAAGCACCCAAATTCGTAATTATAGTCAAATTACGGATAAGGATAAGTATATGCTTTCTGAACAAGATGTTAAAAATTCTGAACTTTTAAAAAATGATTCTTCTAATTCTGGAAGTTTCACCAAAGAAGAAAAATCACAGAAAAAATATGATGAAAATATAATTATCAAGAAAAACCAAGATACGGTTGATAATAATTATATATCAAAAAGTATTTATACGGTAGATAAAGAGCAAAAACTTAAAGTTGACCCTTTATATACTAAAAAAACGCTTAAAACAAACGTTTCTGTATCATCTAAAACATTTAAAAAAGATGTTACGGCATCGTATAATAAACCGGTAAATCGTAAATATTCATTTTTAGGTGTAATTAATCATAAAGAGTCAACAATTGACTATGATAACGATATAATCGGAAAAAGACATCAAAATAAAATTTCTAATAATTATATTACGAAAGGTATTTATAAAACAGATAAAGGCCGAGAATTTAAATTAACAGCTAAGTATTCAACAAACACTGCAAGAATGTTAAAAGAAAAAATTAAAAATAGTGATTATACTGTTAAAAGCGGTGAATATAATATTTATGGTGAATTAAAACATAAAGTAAAAGATTATGCGGTAACTACGAAAATTGGTTTTTCATTAAGTAATGAAAAAGTAAAATATGATGCCGATAATTATTTCTCTTGGCAGAAACACGGTTCTAAAAACTGGGGTTCAGGTGCATATTCTAATGAAGGTGGTTATGGTGCGTGGAATACCAAGAAGCAAACTGTTACTTTAAAACAAGATTATTCAGCTCCTTCTTTCAACAAGAAAGGTATTAAACACGAATTATCGTTCGGTTGGGGTCTAGATATTGCTGATGCCAAGTTTAATCGTGATAAAGATACATCATTGTATTATATCTCAGAAAACACTTATATTAATGATAAATCAAAAATATCTGCTATTAGCATTAAAAGATCAAAAAGATTTAATGCTAAAATGGCTAAATTAAAGAGATTAAGAAGAGCTAATAATTTACATAAAATTAATAAAAATAATGCAAAATATTCAGAATCTTCTGCTTTTTGGAAAGGTCGTTGTATACCCAATGATCCGTCTTGTATTGTAAAAGAACAATTTTTGACTAATAAAACTGTTTATAAAGCCAAGAAAATTAATGTAAAAGATAATGCTTTATCTGCTTATGTTCAAGATAAAATGACTATGGGTAAACTTGAAACTACTGCTGGTTTAAGGTTTGATCGTACATCATTATTAAAGAATAATAATATCGCTCCTAGATTATCTAGTGTATATAAATATGATAATACAACTCGTATATTCGGTGGTATAAATCGTTATTATTCATCGAACATTTTATCTTATGTATTAAATGATAATATTTCTGCTAATACTCGATATGCAAGAAAATTTCCTACTAGATGGTTAACAGGTGTAAGTTCTTCTCTTACTGATTTTAAAAAGTTGGAAACACCTTATTCTGATGAATTGAATCTTGGTATGACAAAGTCTGTTGGTAATGTTGAATTTACATTACAAGGTGTATATAGACACGGTAAAAAACAATTTGCAAAAACAAAAGATGCAAATGCAAAAGATGTAAATAATAGATATGTAGTAAATAACAAAGGTAAATCAAAAGGTCATACTCTTAGTTTCAAAGCGAATGGATTAAAACCAATTATCGTTTCAGAAGGAATTTTGATGTCTTGGAATGTGGAAACATCTCATTCTAAATCTACGAGAAATTATAACTCTTTATCGAATAAAATAATTCCAGAAATTTTTAGGAAAAAGATTATTTTTAACGGTAAATTAATAAATACGAATGATATGCCTGCATTAAATAGCTCTCGCTCAATCCGTAGTTCTGCGAATGTAAACTTTTATATTCCTAAGTATAATTTAATATTTGGTAATACAATACATTATAGATCTAGTTATGATGGTTATACGAAAAAATCATTTAATTGTGGTAGTAATGAGCCGGCTTGTGGTAATTTTACTGATCCAACATATGAGTACAAGAAAACTAAATTTGATAGTGATATAAATCTTGATTTACATTTGATTTATCGTCCAAAAGATGCCAAGGGCTTGGCATTAACACTTGATGTGATAAATGTGTTTAATAAAAAACAAGATGATAATTTTTCTATTGATTCAAGTAATTCAGAAGGCCGTACTATTTGGTCAGGTATAAAATATACTTGGTAAAATATATCAATATTATTAATTTCGAGATATTAAAATCTGTTGTATCTATCTAGTATCTTAGGAACAGGCTTGTTGTTTTGACGACAAGATGCAACTATTGAATTATGTAACAACACAGCAATAGTCATCGGCCCAACTCCACCTGGTACAGGTGTGATTGCTCCTGCCACAGGCTCTACATCAGCGAAATCAACATCACCGACAAGTTTACCTTTTCCGTCTACTTCGATACGGTTAATACCAACATCGATTATTGTAGCACCTTGTTTAATCCAGCTAGCTTTTACCATTTCTGGTCTACCTACTGCTGCAACTACTATGTCGGCTTGTTTTGTCATTTCTTCTATGTTTTTTGTTCTTGAATGCACAATTGTAACAGTTGCATTTGCATCAAGCAATAATTGTGCCATTGGTTTTCCAACAATATTTGAACGACCAATTACAACCGCATTTAAACCTGATAAATCTTTGCCGTATTTATCTTGTAACATCATCAGACACCCATACGGAGTACACGCTATTAATGGGCTTCCTGTTCCTGTTGCTAGTTGTCCAGAGTTAATAATTTGGAAACCATCTACATCTTTTTCCACAGCGATTGCATTTATTATTTTTTCTTCATTAATATGTTTTGGCAATGGTAATTGAACTAAGATACCGTGAACTTTCGGGTCATTATTCAATTCTTCTACTTTTGCAAGAACATCTTGTTCACTAGTTTCAGCCGGTAATTTAAATTCAAAAGATTCCATACCACATTCAACAGTCTGTTTTGCTTTTGAATTGACATATACTTTTGAGGCGGGGTTTTCACCCACTAGTACTACGGCCAGAGCGGGGGTATAATTATATTCTGATTTTATTTCATTTACAGCACTTTTAATATCTTGCCTTAGGCTTTTTGCTAATGCTTTACCATCAATAATTTTACTCATAAACTCTCCTTGTTTTTATTATAATTGCTCTGCAATTTCATCTGACACATCCATATTTGTATATACGGATTGCACATCGTCTAGGCATTCTAGGGCATCGACAAGCTTAATAATTTTTTTTGCTTGTTCCAGATCAAGTTCAACCGTATTTGTTGGTTGCCAAATTATTTTTGCTGATTTGATTTCACCAAATTTATTATTTAAAGCAGTTGAAACATTGTGTAATTCAGTCATTTCGCAATATATAATATATACATCGCCTTCTTGTTCCATATCCGTTGCGCCGGCTTCCATTATTGCTTCGAGCATTGTTTCTTCGTCTGCAACTGAACTATCTAGTGTTATTTCCCCTAATTGATTAAAACTAAATGAAACAGAACCAGTTTCCCCAAGATTACCACCGTATTTTGTAAATGTAGAACGAACTTCTGATGCAGTGCGGTTACGATTATCAGTCATAGTTTCAACTATTACAGCTATTCCATCGTTTCCATATCCTTCATAACGAATTTCTTCAAAATTTGCACCTTCGTTACCCTCACCGGTACCTTTTTTGATTGCTCTTTCGATATTGTCCTTAGGCATTGATTGCCCGCGAGCAGTTGTTATGGCTAATCTTAATCTTGGATTTGAGTCAATATCGCCTCCACCCATTTTTGCCGCTACATATATTTCTTTTGCAAGTTTAGCAAATAAACCGGCTCTTTTTTTATCTTGGGCACCTTTTCGGTGTTGAATATTTGCCCATTTGGAATGACCTGCCATATTATCCTCAATCAATTTTAAATACTATTATTTGAGAGTATATTTAACATTAAATAATTAATAAAATCAAGATAGATAATATTTTTTATTTAATATATTTTAGTTTAATAGATGCAGTACCTAGGGTTGGGTTTTGTATTACTATACGAAATACTTCTGATTGATTTATGGCCAAATCTAAATCAAGTTTGACATGGTGATTTTCAATTAAATTACCTTTGTTGTTTAATAATTCTACTAATATTGTTGGTTTTTTTAAGGTATTATTTAGTTTGTTATGAATTATTCCTTTTAAAACCATAGAGTTTTTTGCAGATTTTTTTTGATTATTACTGGTTAAAATTAATAAAACATTATCATTAATTTTTTGATGATTCATTAAACCTAAATTGTAATAAATATCCTGTGTCGCGGGAAAAGTTTTTGCTATGCTATCTTTTGCCAATATAATAACTGAAAATAATAGGACTACTGACGATATCATAAAACTGATATTTGAAAAAGATTGTTTCTTTTGTTTTTTATTATTTGGTTTAGTAAAATTTAAAATGTCATCAATTTCATTATAAACTGAATTTCTAGCCGATATTATCCAGTTATAAGTACAAACACAACATTTAACACTATCACCCATAGCAATTGATTTTTCACTATCTTGGTATTTTGTTTGACAAGACGGGCAAGTTATTTTGAGCATGTTATATCCAAAAAAATATTTAAATGTAGTCTTGTTATTTATAGCATAATTATTTATATTTGTTAAATGACTATTTTAGAAAAATCAATAATTAGATTTCATAATGTTAAGTTTGGTTACGGAATTTCAAGCTCTATATTAAATAATGTGAACATAGATATAAAACAGGGTGGCTTTTATTTTCTTACCGGCAAATCAGGTGCGGGTAAAACAAGTTTATTAAAATTAATGTACATTGGTAACCGTATTACAGATGGTAATTTATTTATGTTTGACAAAGATGTTGATTCATATTCTAGGAATGAAATTGCTCTTATCCGTCAAAATATTTCAG
>Ga0315322_10000152_pt1 | contig 45684 bp, 31 predicted proteins | sample M110021515metaG_FD_203461 | JGI IMG/M metagenome (GOLD analysis project Ga0315322, IMG submission 203461) | Ammonia-oxidizing marine archaeal communities from Monterey Bay, California, United States - M1 100m 21515 | ecosystem: Environmental > Aquatic > Marine > Intertidal zone | place: USA... | reverse complement strand
GCCCCAGCTATCTGAAACCTGGCACTCTCACGATGGCGGAGATGCTGAAAAAGCAGGGTTATCACACGGGTGTCTTTGGCAAGTGGCATGTTGGGCTCACCTGGTTCGATGAGAACAATCAACGACTCGGCGGCGGGTTCAAGAACTCACTGCTGATTGATTACGAAAAGAGCACTCCACTGATTGACGGTCCGAATGCCCGCGGTTTCGATGAGTCGTTCGTCACACCCAACTGCCCGAATACGGATCCGCTTTACGTGTACATTGAGAACGGGATGGTCGCGCAACCGGCCAACCAGCGACATAAGCGAGATACCTTGCCTAACCTTGGTGGCAAGTGGCTTTGGGACAATGACGAAGGCTGGAAATCACCTGGCTACGACTTCATCAATGCTGACCTGCTGTTTTATGAAAAAACAAAAGCGTTCATTGAACGCCACCGCGCCACGGATGCAAAGGCTCCCTTCTTCGCCGTCCTATCAACACAGATCGCACACGCACCTGTCTTGCCTGCCCCGGAATTTAATAACGCAACAAAAGCTGGCCCCCGCGGCGACTTTGTCTGGGAACTCGATGTGCTTGTTGGCCGTGTACTCGATCTGATTCGTGAACAAGGCATCGACGATAACACCCTGTTGATCTTCAATGCGGACAACGGAGCCGAAACCTTGCACGTCGATTGGATGAGACGTGACCATCAGCACGACGCCTCTGGAGGCTATCGAGGCATGAAACGCGATGGCTGGGAAGGCGGCCACCGCGTACCCATGATCGCGAGATGGCCTACTGTCATTCCCGCTCATCAGGTCTCCGCCCAAATGACCAACACGACTGATCTGTTTGCCACCTTAGCGTCGGTTACTGGTTATACCCTGCAAGACAAAGACGCAACCGACAGCTTCGATATGTTGGCTGTCATGCTGGGTCTGGTCGACGACGCAAAGCCATTTCGTCCCCACCTGTTAACGCAAAGCTTCCGTGGTGAATTCCAAATCAGACAAGGACCGTGGAAATACCTCGACCATCCTGGCTCCGGGGGAAATAGGTACGACCGTCCACCGCTGCAGCAATACGCACTGCCCGAAAATGCCCCTGATGCAAAGGGGCAACTTTACGATCTGGCTTCGGACCCCGGCGAAACAAAAAACCTTTACTTTGATAACCCTGTGAAAACCAAACAACTTCAGACGCTGCTACAAAAACTCAAGAATTCGGGTCGCAGCGCGCCGACCGCACGCAAGCCACTGGGAATTGAAAAGATCCGTCGCATCGCCTCCCAACGCTAATCACCCCTCTGAATCCCTGTGCCTAGGCGAGGCAAAGCGATCAGGCCGAGTGAATTACCCTTGCCCCGCGCACTCAAGCTCAAACTGATTGATGAATGCGCGCATGAAGTCCTCGCGGGATTTCGCCATCTCCCGCCCTCCGTCCGTATTCATCAAGTCCCGCAATTTGAATAGTTTTTCGTGAAAATGCCCGATCCCTGTCTTCTGCGGCACAACATTCGGTAGCACGGAAGTTGGGGCATAAAAGGGCTGATCGAATGCAGCACCAAACTCGATGGTCCGAACGATTCCAACCGCACCCAAGGCATCCAAACGGTCCGCATCTTGAACCACCTGACCTTCTAACGAAAGCGATTCTGCTGATTCCCGCTTGCGAAAAGAGATGTTGTCCACGATCTGTGCCACGTGCTCGATAGTCACCGCATCGACGCCAACTTGGTTCAGAATTTCAACTGAGAATTCTTTGCTGCGTTCCTTTCCGTCATGGAACTTTGCATCACCGATATCGTGCAAAATAGCAGCCAGTTCAATCACCAGCAGATCTCCCCCGCACATGCTCTGGAGCTTGCGGGCGGTATTCCAAACTCTTTCAATGTGATCGTAACCGTGTCCGGCACCTTGGTCAGCCAACCGTGACCTCACGATCGAGGACACTTGTTGTATCAATTCTCGCTGGTTCAAAGCCATGATCTACTCGTCGGTTTTCAGTAAAAGCGGGGTCCCTAATATTCAGGCATTTTAACGCCACGAATATCCAAGAACGCGGAAATCTACTACACAGCGTTGCAAAGCCAAGCTCGGTCCCGCCACGTTTGATGAGATGGCCCCGTGTCTGCTTGGGTGACGAAGTGAGCGGCAGCAAAGGCACCATCGTAAACTGACCAACACCACGTTCGGGAAGAGGCGGGTCAAGCAACCGGGACCTGAACAGCGCGTAAACTGATGCCAAGGCATCCATCGGGCAGCATCATAGTCCCATCACTTGTGCTTTAGAAAGGCAGGCAAACCCCAGCGTGAACGATCGACCTGACTAGTGATGGATAGCTTCATCAAACTAGAGGCTCACGTGAGAACAAACAATCTCGCTGATGTGGTCGGAGGCATTGGCCTCCGTCAACCATGCGACCATCGTCCGGCGTGAGCCCTCAGCGTGCCCCAAAAGAAAGGTGCGCCGCAATGTCGGCATCTTCACAGAGAGCAGTGACTAGAGGTCAGTTGCTGTCACTGGCTGCTGGATATTGGTGCAGGCAAGATAGCCAGACCTTTCTGATTTTATCCACGTTTGCAGCGGCGATGTCATTGCTCGAAGCCGCAGTAGTGATTTACATACGGCGTTTATATTACTCGGAAAATCCGCTTGATCTTTTCCCGCTTTCATTCTTGACCTCCTACGATCCAACCCTCGAACTCGCTCGAGAGGTATCCACGATCGTGATGTTAGTCACCGTTGCGATGTTGGCAGAAAGGTCCACTCTGATGCGTACGTTTGCGGCGTTTGTATTTGTTTTTGGGTTATGGGACATCCTGTATTATGCCTGGCTCAAGCTATTGCTCGGTTGGCCGCGTGATTGGCTGGAATGGGACGTGTTGTTTTTGGTGCCGACCATTTGGCTCGGGCCATGGATCTGCCCAGCACTCATTGCTCTCCTGTTCGTCGGTTGGGGCGCGGCAATCTTACTGAGTCCAACCCAGTACCATTTCCGTAAGTGGGGATTTGTGGCATTCGTACTCGGCGCGGTTGCAGGCCTCGTGACGTTCTTTCAGCCGGCGGTTGCGGTCTGGCAAGAAGGTGGAATGCCTGCTCTCACTGCCTATCGGCCTGGCACTTTTTGGTGGTTGCTTTTCATTCCTTCCTACATCGTGATGGCACTGGGACTAGGCAGTTGCTTTCTGACGTCAGAACAGCAGACCAACGAAGATGCCGCACCAACTCGGAAAATTGTTGACTTCTGACCCGCGAATCTTCCTGAATGCACAGTTGATCCTTGATCAAACAGTAGACTATTGGCATGAAACACGCTGTTTTCCTCCTTGTCGGTTTCGCAGCCATCGCTGGATGCAGCGATGGGGAAGAGGGTGCGTCTGCTATACCGCAAAGCACAGCCGCCGTCTCTACCGATCTGCAGGATGATTTGTGGCACGCACATCGACACGTGCACGACAATGTCCAAGTTCATGATCATGAGCACACCGATGGATTCATCGGAGGTCACGAGCATCGCCATGGGCACACACACCGCCACACTGAAACCACCCTGGGTGGGATCGTGGTAAGCCTGCAACGAAACGCAACCGCCGGTCAACTTCCCGGCGGCAGCATCACGGTCCCGCCGAGGCCGCATCTTGAAATACTTCCTGGGTTGCCGGCACAACTCAATGTTTGCCTGCTATCCGAGCTTTTACCTTCCGCGAGTACAGGAACCATTCCAGCGAATCCCAATGAGACAGACTCCGACGAAACGGATCCTGCCACCAAGCCGGCAGGATTGCAAAGCCGTTTCGCGGCCGCCCCCCCAAATGGCAGCAGTAGCTGGTCGAATTGGAACCCTGATCTCCCACAAATCACGATTCAATTTCAAATTCAGGGTACGGAGTATACGCTTGCCTGCGAAAGCCGCACGACGAGCTCCACAGCCCCCGAAACTCCCATGACAGTGTTTGGGGCTGCACTGCCTGATGCCCTGCGAGAAAGTTTGAATAGTACAAAAGCCCGACTGCGTGTCGCCAAATTAAGGGTCGAAGTCGGTCAGGCTCGGTTCCGAGTCACCGAGCAGATTTATTTTCAGGGCGACGAACTTTCCGTCTCACTACAGTAGAATGAAGGGACGCCCATGGAGGCAAGTTCCGGCCTCAATCACTTCCCCACGGATCCTCCCAGATGAGAACAGTAAACACCCCGAACCGCGGCTTTACATTGGTTGAGCTGCTGGTTGTGATCGCAATCATTGGTATTTTGGTGGCCCTCATGCTCCCGGCGGTCCAGGCAGCTCGCGAGGCCGCCCGGCGAATGTCATGCCAGAACAATCTGTCTCAGCTTTCCTTGGCTCTCCACAACTACGAGTCGAGCTTCCGGCGCTTCCCATCGGGTTACTTGCACAAGTACGGGCCAACGGGAAGCACAAACGAGCGGGCCAACCACATGGGACTTTCTTGGGGTGCAGCCATGTTGCCGCAACTCGAGCAGGGATCGGTTGCTGACCGCATCGACTACGAACGCCCCCTTTGGGATGATGCTAACCGAGCGGCTCGCGACATCAGTCTGCCAGTATTCCTGTGCCCCAGCGATACCTACTCGGATTCCGCGTTCGTGTACCGTGACGATACGATCACGCCGGCCGAGCGTTACGCCGCTGCCAGTTACGCCGCCAACTGGGGACCTGCGACGCCGACAACCAATCTCGATGCCACTCCACTCGCGAGTCAAGGCGTTTTTTATCGCAACAGTCGAATTCGAGTATCGGCATTGATGGATGGATTAGCAAACACCTTGGCATTCGGCGAACGACACAATGGCCCAATTCCTCAAAGTCGCTCCACTGCTGGTGGACACAGCGTCTTCGAGAACGCTTGGATTGGCGCTGTGCGAGATGTTGACGAACTAGAGGACGACCACGCACACATGGTGCTGTTCGAGACACAGTACCGCCCCAATCAATTGGATGGAGACGATAAGGGACTTGCTGCTCCCCACACAGGCCTGTGCCAGTTTGCTTTGTGCGATGGCTCAGTTCGCGCTGTCACAGAGCATATCGATGCAAAAGTCTACGACGCCCTCGCAACGCGTAACGGCAGGGAAGTTATTGAGGATTACTAAGCGAACACCCCGCTTGGCTGACGCCTCACCAAAACTTGACCAGCAACGGGAGACACTTGTCTCCTGTTTTTTTTGCGCATCAGGGCTTCCCTCCCGCACGCGCTGATCAGATTTGCATTGCGAATCAACTTGAGCGACACTGAGTCAAGTTCAGCAATCTAAATTCAGATCCAACGAAAAAAACATGCCTAAGCTTTCCAAGCACATGCTTCACGCTTGCATCGCTACCGCCGTTCTCCGGTCACTCGCACCTGCCCACGGCCAAATCGCGGCCCCCCCGCAAACAACCCAAGGCACGCAGCGTGTCAACCTCCAACGAGAGAATACAGTAACTGAATTATGGTATGGGGTACTGAAAACTCCAGTGCGAGAATTCAGATTCGTTGTTGAACTGGATCGAAACCCACAGGATTCAGCGGGAAAATTACTTAGCCTTGATGAGGGAAACCGTACGTTTACCATTACGAAAGTACGTCGCGCGGATGGGCAGTTCAGCTTTCAGTTGCCTCTTACCGACGCAGCGTACGAATCAACCTTGAATGGCCAAGGTACAGAGAGCGTGGGCACATGGACCCAGCGCGGGCAACCACTGCCACTTTCTTTGAATCGAGTTGTTACGGTCCCCAAGCGAGACGTCAGTAAACTGCTCACGGGTACTTTGAACGCAATCGTGCAGAAAATCGACGTAGGATTTGTAGAGCTATCGTCGGGCAAGGTCTACTTCAACAGTATCTCTCAAAATGCTGGAGGTTTTGTCGCCACCAAAGAGGTGAGTCAAGAGGGCAACGTCATCTTTCGCGTTCCAGGCGTCCAAGGTGTGTTCAAAGGACAGTACTCAGATGCCCAAAAAACGAAACTACAGGGCAAATGGAGCCAAGGTTTGGTAACACTTGATCTTACGCTGACCAAACAAGACAACAGCCCCGCCGTTCTGACACCTAAGCAAACAAAAACGCGACGCAGACCACAAACGCCCAAAACACCGTTTCCCTACACGACTGAGCAGGTGATGATTCCCACCGCGGACACAACCGTCACACTTGCCGGCACGCTGACTCTCCCTGCTGGAAAACCAAAAGCGGGCATGATCCTTGTCTCGGGGTCTGGGCCGCAAGACCGGGACGAAACCATTTTCGACCACAAGCCGTTTCTGGTGATTGCTGACCATTTTGCTCGACAAGGGATCGCCACGCTCAGATATGACGACCGAGGTGTCGCAAAATCCACCGGTGATTTTTCACAGGCCACCTCGTACGATCTTGCCAACGACGCAGAGGCAGCCTTCACTTTTCTTTCTAAACGACAGGAGCTGCTTGATGCGTCACTGGGAATTTGTGGGCACAGCGAAGGCGGTCTGCTTGCTCCCCTGATTGCGGCTCGAAACGCACGCGTGAACTTTGTCCTTTTGATGGCAGCACCGGGTGTTGATGGGAAACAGATCATCCTCAGCCAAGGACCTTTGCTCATGCGAGCCCAAGGCGTGCCCGAGAAGCAAATCGCGGCGCAGAATAGAATACAGGAGATCATCCTCACAATCATCCGTGACAACGCACAACCCGACGCTGAAGCGGTCGCAGACAAAATCCGAACAGCATTTGGTGAGGATCAATCGGATCTATCGCAGCTCATCGAAACGAGCCAAGCCGCTGTGGCACAACAGGCATCACCGTGGTTAAGAACATTTCTCAAGCTTGATCCGAAACAAGCTCTGGCTAAGCTGGACTGTCCAGTTCTGGCCATCAATGGCACCAAAGACCTGCAGGTGGATGCCGTGCTGAATCTCCCTGCCATCCGAGACACGTTGCTAGCAGCTGGCAATCAAAACGTCGAGATTAATGTGTACCCCGGACTGAACCATCTCTTCCAAGAATGCAACACGGGCCTTCCAACGGAATATGGAATCATCGAAGAAACTTTCAACCTGGTTCCCCTGCGACGCATGACAAGTTGGACCTTGGAGCAGGCCGCACGACGTTAAGCACTGACTCCTGCAGACGTGATTTGCTGTCCAATCAAATTACGAAGGTTTCCCTCGCCGCCTCAGGGCCATTCTTTCCAATCGTGCCCGGATAGCTCATTCATTGACGTCGACTATATTAAGATCAACTGCACGGCAGCCCTGACCGCCTCTGAAACTCCACACAGCCCCTGCACACGCCTCCAAGAGACCCCATGATCACCAGACTATTCAGCGCCGCATTCGTCGCTTTGACTCTCATCTCATGTTCCTACGGAAAGACGAGCAAGCACGATTTTAAAGACGGTTGCGTGGCCGAGGTTTACAAAGAAGCGTCTGGCGACAAGCTGTGGATTTACCGATTTGACCCGCCACATAAAGGCGAGGCGGCGAAACCCGCCGTTGTGTTCTTCTTTGGTGGCGGTTGGAACGGCGGCACTGTTTCGCAGTTCGAGCAGCACGCACGCTATCTCGCTTCTCGTGGCGTCGTGAGTTTTGTGGCTGACTACCGAGTCAAAAGTCGACAGAACACGCAGCCCGATGCGTGCGTTGCCGATGGCAAATCAGCCATCCGGTGGGTCCGGAAAAATTCAGCCCGACTTGGGATCGACCCTTCCCGCATCGCGGCAGGGGGCGGATCTGCTGGTGGTCACGTCGCCGCTGCCACGGGCATATGCGACGGCCTTGATGATCCCGCCGACAAAGATCCAAACATTAGCTCCAGAGCGAATGCACTGCTGCTGTTTAACCCTGTCTACGACAACGGGCCCAAAGGGTACGGACACAGTCGAGTCACAAAATGGTTTCCCGCAATTTCCCCTGCACATAACCTCAGCAAAGATGATCCTCCCACAATCGTTTTCCTGGGGTCTTCCGACAGCCTAATCCCCGTACCGACAGCTGAGAAGTTCGATGCCGATCTGAAAGCACTTGGCATTCAGTCCGAGTTATGGGTCTACGACGGCCAACCACACGGGTTCTTCAACGAGAGCAAGAACCAACAAGCGTTTCTCGACACGGTCAGAAAAATGGACAGCTTTCTGCAATCCATCCATTGGGTGAAGGGACCTGTCGACGAAAAAACCCTCACGTCACTTCTGAAAACAAAGCCCAAACAACGATAGCGTACGCGATCGGATCGAAACAGCAATCACATCCCAAACATGGACCGTCCAATGGCTACTCTCAGATCATGGGAATTCAAACTTACGCCGTGGTGTTTTTCGAAATTCGTCACTGCTAGCTTTGCTTTCGCATCCGCAGTGCTCCTCATCTCGAACGCCTCTGCTGCGCAACTTCCCAACATCATATATGTGATGTGTGATGACCTGGGTTATGGCGACGTTCAGTGCCTTGCCCCTAAAACCAGCAAGATACCAACTCCTCACGCTGATCAACTCGCAGCTCATGGCATGGTCTTTACCGATGCTCACTCGGGGTCATCTGTGTGTACCCCAACTCGCTACGGGTTACTCACTGGGAGATACAGTTGGCGGACACGACTTCAAAAAGGAGTGGTCACTGGTTTTGCTCCCTGCTTGATCGACGCTGAGCGACCAACCGTCGCGTCGTTCCTGCGAGACGCTGGGTATGACACAGCAATCATCGGTAAGTGGCATTTGGATTTCCAGTACCTTAACCCTGAAACCGAAGTCGCCTACGAGCAAAAAGCACACAAGACACCCCCCGTGGGAGCCAAAATTCCCGATGGCCCCATCCACCGAGGTTTCGATTACTTCCATGGATTTCACCACGCTCGCAATATGGAGGCAGTCATCGAGGATGACCGCGTCATCGAACATGATGCAGTCATCAACATGCTGCCAAGACTAACTTCAAAATCAGTGGATTACATCGCATCGCGCAAAGGGAATCCGAAACCGTTCTTTCTCTATGTCCCACTAGGCTCACCACACACACCGATTGTTCCGAGTCCCGAATGGCAAGGAAAAAGTGGTTTAGGATCGTATGGCGATTTTGTCATGCAAACTGATAACGTGCTGGGAGAAATCAAAACCGCAATCAGAGAAAATGGCCAACAGGGCAATACCCTGATCATTTTCACCAGTGACAACGGTTGCTCAAAAGCTGCCAACATCAAGAGTTTGGCTGAAAAAGGTCATCGGGTGAGCGGAAGTCTACGAGGATCAAAAGCCGACCTGTGGGACGGAGGGCACCGACTTCCGTTCATCGTCAGTTGGCCGGGCAAGATTACCGCCGGCACGGTATGCGACCAACTCATTTGCCACACCGACCTGTTCGCAAGCTTGGCAGAAATCACCCAGCGACCTCTTCCCTCCAACGCTGCAGAGGACAGTGTCAGTTTTATTCCGGCGCTACGGGGCCAACAAATTCAGTCGACTCGCAACGGGGTCATCCACCATTCTTTCAGTGGCCACTTTGCTTATCGACGTGGTAAGTGGAAGTTGCTGCTCGCCAAAGGTTCGGGAGGCTGGACTTCTCCCAAAGAAACCGAGATGCCCAAAACAGCTGCCGCAATGCAGCTTTATGACATGACTGCTGACCTCGGCGAGCAGAACAACCTCCACGAACAAAACCCAAAAGTGGTCAAGGATCTTCTTGCTCAACTGAAGGCAGATATTGAGCGCGGCCGAAGCACTTCTGGCCCCGCAGTATCAAACGACACGGATCAAATTATCCTCTGGAAAACCACGCATAAAAATAGCTCGGCTCCGAAATCAAAGCAGCGATCCCCAAAACGCAAGACTGGAAAGTAGCAGGCAATTTCGCTCGCGAAAATCAACACCGGATATGCTGAAAAGGTAACCTCAGCCCGATAGTCCGACTCGCCACGCAGTGCCCGCCCCACTCCTCGCCACCTTGACTCCATGCCCAACCCGTACCGGCTCGAATGGTCCACGAAAATGTTGGAGATTCCGCGACACACCCCACTTTCCAAAAGCGGTGATAGGATCTTTACATGGTTTCCGTTCCTGTACCCGCTTGTGCTACTCGCTGCAATCACTGGGACGTGGCTCTTTGCTTACTTGGAACTTGGGGCGGTGCCCAAACCAATTATCAATGACCCAAGTCGCTCAGTTATCTCAAACCGATCTACGCAACTGAGATCACAATCACCCTTCTGGTGGGCGCGGTCTTGGCTGGACTGTTTTCACAATTCATCGTCTTCCGCCGCAGCCTCGAACGTCGTGTGATGTTGGCATGCTTACTCGCAGGCGGCTGGGTCGCTTGCTTTCTCATTACAAAATACGAGCCATTCAACGTCCTTGATTGGCTGTTCAATTAGCAAGAACTCAGTTCGGGAAAACCTATTTTTTTTCCTGCCCCACAATTCAACAGGGTGCAAAACGTCGGGCTTCGCAACAAGTCACCTCGGACCCAAAACCGCAATTGCAATCGTGTTCGGGGACCCACCGGACTCTGACGATTCGCTACGATAAGGCGAGATGCAAACCCACAGCTGTGTCCATGTTTGCAAAATCAGCCCCAAGCTTCCAACGCAGAATCACAAACGGAGCTTCATGATGACACCAGAAACGCTGGAAATCCATCGTCGTCGGACACGTCGATTCTTCATGCAATGCGGGGTTGCTGGGATCATTGCCATGGAGTCGCACCCGTTGCTGGGGCAGAACAGCGTCAGCAATCAGACCCTTGACGAGGCGATCGACGGGATCGAGTCCTGGCTGACTCGACAGGATGAATTTCGTGATATTTCCCGCGGCAATCCTCTTCCCCATGAACTTCCCGAAGCCGAAAAAAAAGATGTTGGGCTGAGTCGAGAAACGTGGAAACTGGAGATCGTAAGTGACGAGGATGATCCGTCGCGGCTCCGAAATCCGTTGACAAAAGAGACGGGAACCGCCCTCGATTTCAACCAGTTAGTCGAACTCGGAAAAACACACGCGGTCCGCTTTCCAAAAGTCATGTCCTGTTTGAATATCGGGTGCCCTTTAGGGATGGGGATCTGGGAAGGGGTTCCCCTGCGTAAACTCGTCTGGATGACCCAACCTGTTAATAACTTGCGCCGTGTATTCTACGATGGCTATCACAACGAGGATCCGAGTCAACTGTTCCGCAGTTCCCTGTCGGTCAACCGGATACTCGAAGACCCAACAGACTTGCCACCTGTGATCGTATGCTACAAATTGAACGGTCAGTGGTTGACATCTGAACGGGGCGGTCCCGTGCGAATGGTGGTGCCGGAAGCCTACGGGTTCAAAAGCATCAAATGGCTCAACCGTATTGTGCTTTCCAACATTTCACACGCAAACGACACGTACGCAAAACAGAACAATGATCTGGACAGTCCCATCAAGACGTTCTGCAACCTGTTTCCGACAGGCACCAGCTACGCGGCAAATACTCCCATCGCCCTGACCGGCTGGGCGCAAGTGGGACGGGCGGGTCTCGACAAGGTTCAGGTTTGGATACACCCAAATAACGCCGCACTGCCAGAGGAAGACAAGTACTTCAAGACCGCACCCTGGCGTGATGCTAAAATACTTGGCCCACCGAAAGCGTGGGGAGGCGATCTACCGGACGGAAAAATCGTGATCCCCACAAAGGGATTCGGTGCCAGTGGGGCTCCTGAACAATGGCCACTCAGGCTGACGAAAGCTCACTGGGCAACGCTGCACCCCGGATTGAAACCTGGAAAATACACCATTCGTTGTCGCACCGTTGACAAGAATCAACACGCCCAACCGATGCCCCGCCCCTTCCGAAAGTCAGGACACGCGGCAATTCAAGCCGTCAACATTGTCGTCAGCTGATCGAAACACATTCGCCAGCGATTACAACTCGATTTCGTATCCCTTACGGAAGTCACGCGCCAGCATGGCGTTTGCTCTTACATCACCTTGAATGGTCTGAGATTTCGCATCCCAGTTCACTTTCCGATTCAATCGAATCGCGATATTACTAAGGTGACAGGTATTGATCGATGCGACATGACTCCAAACATCGGAAGCAGGTTTTTTTCGACTTACAATACAGTCACAGAAATTGTTCACATGCTCAACCAGCGGCCCGCCATACATCTCCTCAAGCCAACCCGCCGGGAGTGGATTTGAGGCAAGGTCTTCAATTGGCTTTCCTGCAATCGTGCCACGGTTAACAAAAATCCGACCTTTCGTGCCTTCCACCAGAATTCCATTGCGTCCTTCGCTGGTGATTTCCATCAGCGTTTGATTAGGGAAATGTGCATGAACCGTGAAGCGGTGCGGCGCGTTGTATCGATCATCCAGAGTCGGGTTACCATTTTCATCGAATGGTACCCGCGCCTCCACCATGACTGGTTCGATCATGGTGGGTCCTTGTCCTGCCCCACATTGGTCGATGATCCACTGTGCAATATCCACATGATGGGCTCCCCAGTCTGTCATTTTACCCCCGCTGTACTGCAGCCACCATCGAAATTCTTTATGGCAATTCGATGCATTGATACTGCCGTCCCCCAGCGTACGCACCAGTTCCTGGCCCGCTTTTCCGTCTTTCAGAAACCGGTACGGCACATCCTCCGTGGGGCCTTTCCAACGATCCCAATTGAGCGTCTTGGGCGCCGATACCATTGGCAACGGTTGGCTGAATGGATTGTGATTGATGCCGACCGTAACTTTACGAATTTCACCCAAGCGCCCCGAGTGCGCGATAGCCACGGCTTGCAAGAATCTTTCGTCAGATCTTTGTTGGGTGCCCACCTGAAGTATTTGCCCCGTCTCCTCGGTGACTTTCGAGATTATCCTGCCCTCGTCGACCGTCAGCGTCAATGGTTTTTCACAGTAAACATCCTTTCCTGACCGCATTGCCTCCGCTGAGATTTTGACATGCCAGTGATCAACCGTGCCACAAATGATCGCATCGATATCATCACGGTCAATGATCGCGCGATAATCATCGTAAACGTCGATCATCGCCGTCTTCCCCTTCGCCGCCATCCGCCGAGTGTATCCCGCCTTGGCGTAAGCCGAATGCGCGGTATCAACATCACACACCGCAACAATCTCAGAATAATTTTGGGCGCGACGTCCGTCACCCATTCCTTGGCCGCCAACACCAATCACTGCTAATCGCGGTTGCTCATTCGGCGACCTCGCCTTCAACGGGCTTGAACTAGTGAAGTAACCCACTGAACAACTGGCAGCCAACAAGTGACTGGTCTTAAGGAATTCACGCCGATTTTTTCTTCGCATCTGAGCGTCCATGTAAAATTTTTGCCTACTCACTGACATTTCATTCATCAACGATTTGTCACACTCGCCAATCACTGCCCTCAAACTCACACGTTCCAAACCGCAATTTCGGTTCAAGCAAAAGTGCGATGGCAGACAGTTCCCCGATCACCGGATCGGATTGGAATACCAAACAATGTTTCCGCTGTCATGGCCGGCCACAAGAATATCGATGTCGCCATCGTTATCCATGTCCAACAATCGAATATCATAAGATGACTGCAAACGATCCACCACGTGAGCCTGAAACGCGCCCTTCCCATCATTCTCGTACCACACCGCCGCACCATTCAAACTTGCACTGCACGCCACAATGTCCAGATCACCATCAAAATCCATGTCCGCTACTGCCAAGCTATGGGGGGTATCTAGTGACTGATCAATTTCAATCTTTTGGAAATCAGGCCCCCTGAACCACAGAACACCCCGACCATGTCCTCGACTGGCTACATAGTCAACCGCACCATCCGCATCCAAGTCGACAGGCAGTATGTTGGAAGCACCTGGTTCACGCGTCGACAGAATTCGTTTTATCCATTTTCCGTTGGCCTGCTTGGGTTGTTCCCACCAAGCGAACCACTCTCCACCGGGTAACTGTGCACCACCTTTGGCTGCACAGGCGATGTCAGGTCGATCGTCACCATTGACATCCCCAAATCCCATGTAATGGTTCCCCCCCGGCGCATCACCCTTGGCAAACACTACAGGATTCCAAATTCTTTCCGCCTGAGGTGAATCTGGTACAGAGAACCATGTAATGGAATGGGGAATTTTACTTGCAGCCTCATCCCGCCAGGAGTTAGCGATCAAATCAGGTACTCCATCTCGATCAACATCCCCTGTGACCACACAATGAGCGCCGTTGACGTCCAAACTGATCGTGCGACACACCCATCGATCTGAAAGCGGGTTCCCTGGGCATTCAAGCCAGAACAGCATTCGATTGGAACCGACATAGTCCAAGTCACCATCTTGATCCACATCCATCAATGTGCTGTGAATGCAACCTCTTTTTGCTATACGGCCAGTTTGATCTTCCGGCATCTCAACCAAGATCACGGTCGAGTGCCATTCTGGACCACGATACAAAACCACTTTTCCATCAAACGAGGCTAATAAGTCGACATTCCCATCATTGTCGACATCGCTGGCAACCACAGTATTTACCTGACCTGACGTTCCAGCAGTCGCTTGAACCACATGCTTTCGCCACAACGCATCATCACCCACAGCGGTTGTTGCGAACTCTAAACCGAAAACCAGATGTCCCAAGGCAATCATGAAATAGACGCGAATCCGCAACCTTCGTTTGCCTCTAAGAATTGAATTGTGCGCCATCAATTACTTCTTTCAAAACAATGCATCACTGCTTAGCGCAGTTGAGAAACCAAAAGCACCGGCTAATTCTTGCTTACCCGAATCGGACCTCGTCCCGATTAAAAGATCAAAACCATTCCCCATCTGATCTCTTACCTGCACAATGCCCCCATCTTTGGTTTCATTTTCCCAAAGCCCGCTTTATCATGAACTGAGTCAGCGTGTCTGACTCGAACCACCCACGCCACATATTGTGACCTTGGCCTGGAAACAACTCAATTTCAACAGGCCCACCCAATGCTTGATAACGTGCTGCCAGCAGACCCGAGTTTTTCTCATGGGGGACCACTTTGTCCGAGTCACCCTGAATGTGAAATACAGGGACGCGTGCCTCAGCCAGCGACTGCAAATTGTCGACTGGATTGTACTTCGTTAAAGAGTCTTTGAGTTCCTTAGGGGTCAAGGCGAACGCAGGTGCCGCCCTCTCGATACCGGGGTAACTGGCGATGTTACACACCGGATAAATTCCCGCAATTCCGCCAACACAATTCGCATGAGAAACTGCCCAACTGTAAAGCATCAACCCCCCACGACTGCGGGCTAGCAAAACAGGCTTGGTACTAAATCCGCGTTTTTCAGTCATCGCGCTGAAAAATTCATGATACACCCTCACTCCCTTCGGGCTTCCATAGCTCTCCCCAACATCTACACCAGCGACTGCGATTCCTGCGGCATGCAACCGATCAATCATCCATTGCTCATCTCGGTTGGGATGTCGATTGCCAAGCGTGGGTGCGTACCAAACCCACGGTGTCGCTCCTTTGACTCGACTGGACGCGGGTGGCATGATGACAAACGCGTCGCTGTCACCGATTTGAAATCGCTCACGCTCTGCCGATAAACCACGTGGACATGAAGTCAAACCAATGAACAACACCGAAGCAAATAAGGCCAACTGACTCATATGCCGCCGAAAGCACGGATGGATCGCTGTGTAACGCATCGCGGACAACCCTGCAAAAAGTACCAACAAAAAGAAAACAATTTTCATCGCAGCATACCGAACCGCATCACCCCCGTTGCTGGGGGCACACCCCCACCACGACTTGCACACTCCCCCTCAGCGGTTCAGTTGTTATCATAGCCATCTCAATTCACGATTCTGCGCACATTGCTTCCGTTCTTGCGCAGCCATCCAATCCGCGGGCAGCCCACCCATGCTTCCTCACAATACACTCTTCCCAGAGCCTCGGCACCAACGACATATATCGCCATCACTGCGGCCCCAGAAAGTCTTTTTCGCGTCAGCTTTCTCGTTCTGCCATGGGGCTCGCTAAGGATGGCCGAAGCAGCGAAACGCGTTGCCATCATGCTGGACTTGCAATGGCCCTACAAACGCCACGCGAGTACCTTCGCGGGAACGCAACAATTCGCGAAGGAACATGGCTGGCATTCCATCATCGATGAGTTTGCCCATGACACACTGCCCGCGCGACGTGGCAAAACAGTTCCCTATGATGGCGTCATTGCTCGAGCGAACCATGAATTAGCTGAGCGTGCTCAACGGCTCGGAATTCCGGTCGTAAATATGTGGGCTAGCTCTCCGGTCTGGAACAAGCTTCCTGGTGTTTTCCCAGACTTTGACGCCAGTGGTCAACTCAAGGCTGAACATCTTCTTGCTCGAGGACTTTCAAACTTTGCAGCCATGACGGCCTACAAGAATAGGGGTGAACGCATGGAAGTTGTTCAGTTCCGGAATCTGCTTGAAGAACGTGGTTACGAATGCATTATCGCAAACACCCCCCAAAGTTTATCTCGCAGTCTGGACCACTGGCAACGAACAAAGCAACTGGTGGAAGCATGGATGGATCGCTGGCAGTTGCCCATCGGGGTAATGGTGGGCGGAGAAGACCTAGGCAGACTTGTCGTGCAAATGTGCCATGATCGTGGCTGGAGGGTCCCGCAGGATGTTGCCATCATCGCTGGTCAAAACGAAGAGAACCTGTGCGAAAACCCAAGCCCTTCCATGACCAGCATGGAGTTTGGTTACGAGCGTATCGGTTACCAATGCGCCAAGTTGCTGCAGCACCTGATGGATGGTGGGACAGCCCCCAAACGGCCCATTTCTTTATCTCCCTCGGGCTTGGTAGTCCGCGAATCCACCGACTTCCATGCTGTTCAGGATAAATTGGTTGCGGAGGCATTGGACTACATTTCGCGAAACAGCCATCGCCATATTGGTCAGCACGACGTCGCTCGAGCAGTGAACGCCGAGACGAGAACGCTCCAACTACGTTTTCGAAAATACCTCGATAGCCCAATCGCAACCGAAATCAGACGTGTTCGTATTGAACGCGCAAAACGTGAACTAGTCCAAAGTAATCGTCGCATCGAACAGATAGCACGAGATGTCGGTTTCAAAACGGCAAATCGAATGTGCGAAATCTTTCGGCGCGAACTCGGAATCACCCCGACAGATTACCGCCGGGAACGCCAGATCAAAAACAAACCGTGATACCCCGCAGACAAACATCCCACCCACCACATTGACGATTCGAATTTCCGACTTACGTCACGCTAGCTCCGCATTGTGATTACTGCTTCCTCCTCCCCCTGACAAAGAGAACGGCACTACTTGATCCCGAAACGGATTCAACGTGTCGCCCCGAAAATCTAAATTTTCAGCAACAACCAAGTGTAAGTTCCTCGTAACTGAAAAACCACGACTGCATCATCCACTGCGTTATCTCACGGCACCAGCTACCTCGGCGTGCCCTTTTGCCACAGAAACAAGAAACGGCAGAATAATTGACAACCAAGTTCCCTGCATCATGATTGCCTGTATTTCACAAAACCCCGCCTGCTGTAAACTGCGCACCTAAGCTTCCTCCCAGCTAATCAAAGGCAAACGCACCCACATGCGTCCAATGAAAATCATTCGCAACACCGCCCATCAACGAAACACTTTGACACTTTGCAGCAACGTTCTGCTCACAACTTTGCTTGCATTGTGTGGGTCGACACTGGCAACCGAAGCTAGTCGGCCCAATATTTTGTGGATTGTCGTTGATGACATGTCGGCCAACCTTTCCTGCTACGGCGAATCAGTCATCCAAACCCCTCACATTGATTCAATCGCCAGGAATGGGCTTCAGTTCAATCAGGCCTACGCAACTTCCCCCGTCTGTTCCACCTTCCGTTCATCCCTGATCACGGGGATGTACCAAACCACTATCGGTGCCCACCACCATCGCAGTGGAAGAGGCAAGCATCGCATCACGCTGCCCCCGGGTGTTATTCCCCTACCGACGTTATTTCAGCAGGCGGGATATTACACATGCATGGGAAGTGGTTTAAAAGATTTCGATTTCCGAAGTCAGACGCCCCCACAAAACAGGAAGACCGCATTCGGGAAATCGGACTACAACTTCACGTGGGACCGAAATATCTTTGACGGAAATGACTGGTCAGGGCGTGACGCAGAGCAGCCTTTCTTCATGCAGGTTCAATTGCATGGCGGCAAGCTCAGAGGTGCCTCAGAGGCCTCCTATTCCAAATTCGAACAGCAGGTGACTGAGACGTTGGGGCAGACCACCGACCCTGCCTCAGTGCACCTGCCACCCTACTATCCTGACGACTCGGTCATGCGGCGAGACTGGTCGACTTATTTGGATAGCGTTCGAATCACTGACTGGCATGTCGGTAAGGTACTCGCCCGACTGAAAGAAGAAGGCTTGAGCGAACAGACTCTGGTGATCTTCTTTACCGATCATGGAATAAGTCATGCACGAGGGAAACAGTTCCTCTACGACGAGGGCACGCACATTCCACTGGTCCTTTCCGGCCCCAACATTCCAGCAGGAGCAATTCGAGAAGATCTTGTCGAACACATCGACATCGCTGCCTTATCACTTGCGGCGGCAGATATCGAAGTGCCGACTGCTATGCAGGGACGCGACCTTCTGTCTAATAATTATCAACCAAAAGAATTTGTTTTTGCAGCACGCGACCGCTGCGGAGAAGCAGATGATCGAATACGCTCTGTCCGTAGCGAGCGATACCTTTACATTCGCAACTTCTATCCAAGTCGGCCCCATCTCATGCCCAGCAACTATAAGGATGGCAAGTTAATCATCCAACGCCTGCGCCGCATGCATGCCGAAGAAACGCTCAATCCACTGGCAAAGCGGATTCTCTTTGCTCCTGAGCGACCAGCCGAAGAGTTGTACCTGCGTTCCAACGATCCTTGGCAAATCACAAACCTTGCCAACTCCCCCGCCCATTTTGCGGAGCTCAAACGCCACCGCAAAACGCTCAATGAGTGGATCGTTGAAACAGATGACCAAGGCCCTGAAAGCGATGAAACCTATGCCTTAGAAATTGCAGATCAGATGGGTGCCACCAAGAATGCTGCAAGTCGTGAACAGTTCCGACGCAACAGCGAAATCTACAAAGCTTGGCGAGCCGCGGGTGAGTAATTTCACAGAGACAGGGGCTGAGAAACCGCGAACATTTCTTTTATTCCGAAGCCGAATCCTCGTTCACGAAGGAACAACATTCACCGTTCCTGCTGGCACGGTTCCTGCTGACACCGCTCCAGCTGACACCGCTCCAGGCTCGCGTGCGTCAGCATCAGACTGATCAGACTCGAATTCCGAGCTGGCGAGACTCCCGCCAGCGCTCCAATACAAGGAATAGGTGACGGGAACCAGATACAGCACAATCAGCGTGGCAAACAACTCGCCAAAGGCGATGCTGGTAGCCATGGGAATCAAAATCTGTGCCTGTATCGAGGTTTCGAGCAGAATGGGAAACAAACCACCAATGGTTGTGATGGTCGTTAACAGCACCGGCCGAAACCGACGCAACCCAGACTCTGCCAATGCTTGATTGATCGGCATCCCCGCGCGAACCCGCGAGTTGATGAAATCAATCAATACAATCGAATCATTGACCACAATACCCGTCAGAGCAATGATTCCGTAGAAGCTGAACAAAGTGAGCGGCAGCCCCATGATGACATGGCCGAACACAGCACCGAGCGCACCAAAGGGAATGATAAGCATCACTAGCAAAGGCTGAACCGCAGATTTGAATTCAACGGCCAGCAACACGAACATGGCAAGCAACGCAGCAAAAAACCCAGAGAACAGACTTCCAAACGATTCAGCACGTCGTTCCTGCTGGCCCTCCCAGCGAATCCGCAAGGATGGATAACGCTGTAACAAATCCGGCAGGAAACTTGCCTGCAAGTCGGCAACGATTTCTTCAGCGTTCCCTATCTCTTCATCAAGATTGCTTGAGACAGTGATCGAACGTGCCTGATCGATCCGGTTCAATTCTGAGTAAGCTCGCACCACATCAATCTCGGCCAGTTCAGTGATTGGCCGTTCCAGACCGTCAGCCAATCGCACACGTACCTCATCGAAATTCGCAAGCGACCGTCGATCTTGCCGCGGATAAGTCACCATGATTTTTACTTCGTGCCGCCCGCGTTGAACTCGCATCACCTCTTCGCCGTAATAAGCCGCGCGGACGGTTTCAGCGAGGTCAGCCGTCCGAACCCCCATGCCGAATGCCTCCGGCTTGATCCGGAAGCGGTATTCCAGCTTTCCGGGAACGGAGTCGTCCTTGATGTCATAAACCCCGTTGTAGCTGGCAAGTTGAACCTTGCACTCCTCAACAGCGTTTTCGAGATCTTCGACCTTTTCCGAAGCCCCCAACACTTTAAACTCGATTGGCGTTCCACCAGGCCCGAAGGACCGCGTTCCGATGGTCAACTCTTCAGTCCCTGGGATTGCGGGAATCCGTTCTCGCCACTTGGCAACGATCACGCGACTGTGGACCCCGCGGCTTTCAGAGTTGATCAGCTCAATCTCCACGCTGCCCTTGTGTCCACCACCGGCCGAAGGCATCGGTGCCCCCCCCGGTCCGCCACCGGACACACTTGCCCCCACCACGCGAAACGAAGTCTTTGCAATCGGCTGTCCTCTCTCCTCAAACTCGGCCGCAACCTTCCAGAACGCTTCTTCAATTTCCCGTGTCGCCTCAATGGTAACATTCTCTGGTGTCCCATCAGGAAACGTGATGGCTGCATTAAGCGTGTTTCCATCAACCCTGGGGAAAAAGCTCAGTTGAATCACCCCCGAGCGGTAAAGCCCTGCCGTGACAAATAAGGCAGCAAAACTGATCGCGACCGCAACGGATCGATTCCGTAAACACCACGCCAAACTGGGTGTATAGACGCTCTGCATGAAGCGATGTAACAGCCCCGTGGCTACCGCATTCAATTTCGATGCAACCCAAAGTAACGGTCGAAACACATAGAACACAAGCGACATGATCTGAAAGAAACGCGTATTCCTGTGAGCCAGGTGACATGGCAGAATCGTAAGACATTCCAACAGGGAAACTAACAGGATTGCAATGATTGCGGCGGGCATCACCGCAGTGAATTTCCCCATGGTGCCACTTACAAACAACAACGGAGCAAACATCACAACTGTTGTGAGCACTGCCGTGGTCACGGAAGGAATCACCTCCGCAGTGCCTTCAATGGCAGCCTGTTTGATCGTTTTGCCCATTTGCCGATGAGCATACACATTCTCCCCCACAACGATTGCATCATCCACCACGATGCCAAGTGCCATCACAAAAGCAAACATGGAGATCAGATTCAGAGTTTGGCCCGTCAGGTAAAGAAAAATTCCTGAGGCCAAAATTGCAAACGGAATTCCAACGGCCACCCAGAACGCCAGCTTTGGATCCAGGAACAGCAACAGGAGAATAAAAACAATCAGCAGCCCCTGAGCACCATTTTCAAGCAACAGATCCAACCGGCCTCTTACTTCAACTGACTCGTCACTCCACGTCATCAACTCGTAACCCGCCGGAACGCTCGCAGTCTGAACGTACGACTGCACCGCATCAATCATGACAAACAAGTCTTGCGTAGTGCTACGGATGACTGAAAGTGCGAGTGCCGGGTTCCCATTGATCACGTTTAACGCCGTCGTATCTGCAAACTCATCGCGCACATTTCCTAAATCCCCCACCGTCAAGACTGCACCACCCGCCTCTGTCACGAGAGGTAATTCTGCAAGTTCCTTTCCTCGGGTCCTTCGGTTGTTGCCCCTTAACAACACCTCCTGAGACTGGCTGCGAATCGCACCCGCCGGCAGCTCGCGATTCTCCCTACGAATGATGTCCGCGGCCTGCTTCAACGTTAGCCCATGCGATCGGAGCGCTTCTTCAGGGATCTCTATGTCGATCTGGTAATCCCTTGCCGCCAGATAATCAACTTGCGCGACAGCAGGCAGTGCTAACAGGTCATCGCGAACGCGTTCTGCCACCTCCCGAAGCTCAAGTTCTTCACTGGTCGTCAAGGACCCATTGGGCATGCGAAGGGCAGAGTCCGGTGCAATCAACCCAACGCGTATCGAAGGCCTTCGGTTCGTCACCAAAGTGATTTGAGGATCTTCTGCCTCGAGAGGGAAACTTGGAATCCGTTCAACTCCTGACCGAACCTCATCCAGCACCCGATCAGGTAACCTTCCACCCGGAATCAGCTCCAAAAGAACCGTGCACGCTCCTTCCTGAGCCACGGTCGTCACCTTCTTGATCCCCTCAATCGAACGCACAGCCTCCTCGATCTTCTGTCCAACACCTTCCTCGGTCTCTTGAGGAGCCGCCCCGGGGTAAGGCACCATCACCATGATCCGATCCAGCTCAAATTCTGGAAACGATTCACGATGCATTAAATTGAGGCACATAGCACCTACCAACATGGTGGCGACCATGCACAGGTTTAGCGCCGAATGATTTCGTATCGCTGTCCCAACAATCTGCCTGATCATGAGCCGCGCCTCACCTGTCCGGTGCGACCTTCCGCTGGCTCAGCCGCCGTTGGCGGCCTCTTCCCTGGGGACTCCGCTTCTCTCGCAGCACCGCCGTTTACGATCGGTTCGACCCGCATGCCGACGGATGGCTGTGCGAGGGGGGAAACAATGATTAAATCGCCCGCGCTCACCCCGCCCGACTCTTTCAGCACAACTGAGTAATCGTCGTTTGAATAAGCGACGGTGACAGGTTTTTGCACCAATAGGTTGGCTTCTACGATCCAAACCTTTTCCTCCGGCTGAATGGCTTCCTGCGGAATGCGAAGCAGTTCAACGGGAGGATCCGTATGAATATGAACCTTGACAAACATCCCCGTCATCAATGTCGGAATTCCGATCCCTGCATCAAGCGAAACCTCCGGTTTCAACACGGCGCTCCCGACGTCGTGTTGATTTTCCCCTATTGTGGTTTCGCGGAATCGGGGAAGGTGTTCATCAAGAGGTACCGTCCGCACCTTTGCCGGCTCCGGGACATGAACCCGACATGAAATCATTCGTGTCTGGCTGTCGACGCCTGCACCGTCATACCGATCGACGATAGCATCCCAGATAAATCTATTTCCAGCTAACTCGAAAATCACCGTAGCGGGTGTTTCCGGAAAATCGTGAGCCCGCCGTTCGCCAATGCGTTCAACGCCCTGCCACAACCAATTCATCTCTTCCATCTGCAGCTTGCACGCGACGTCCAGGCTCGTGGTTTCCTGTAACAGGCAGATAGTATTGCCTGGCTGCACATAACTGTCTTCTTCTACATTGTGCTGCACCACAACGGCATCAAAAGGCGCCTTGATGTTCGTCCGTTCCAAACTCAACTCTGCTTTTTCGAGGTTTGCTTGCACAAGCAACTTTGCTGCTTCCATTCGTATCCGGCGTTGTGCCAGCACATTTTTCTCATCCACAAGCGTCTGCAGGGAAGTACGAATCGCGAGCTCCGATTTCCGAGCCGAATCCACCTCCGAAGCAGACGCGGCTCCACGCAGTAACAAATCATTACTGCGAGCCAGCTGTCTCTTTTCAATCAGCAGTTGTTTCTCTGCATTACTGATCTGATTCACTGATGACTGAATTTCGGCTTCAAGCTCTTTTGTCATTGCGTCTGCTTGCGACACCTCCTCCTTCAGACGGCGAACCTCCAGCTCATAATCACTTGGCTCAATTCGGAGCAGTAGCTCGCCCTCGTGTACAGTCCTTCCCACTTGGCAGGATTCACTTTGGAACTCAACCTTCCCAGATACCTCGGCGGCCAATTCAATCTGCCTGAACGGAACGACGACCCCGTCAACCTCGATAGAAATCCCCTGGGTGTGACGAATTGCAGGCTCTGTTTTTACCTGCACCGGTTTCCCGGCCTCTTCTCGTCGCGGCTTCATCACGGGAGGCGTCATCAGCAAGAACGCCGTTACCCCGCCCAACAAAATAGCCAAGGATAGAACAGAGCGTGCCAAGATTTGGATCCAACGCGGCATGGTGCGTTTCAAACAGTAAAACAGGTGCGATGAAAAGGTGAACCACCCCAGAACATCGAACTTCGATTGTCCAGCGGATGGAGAAGTATTAGAACCCCCAATCACAAGACCAACAAGCAGCAAGACCGATACTCAAAGCCTGCAAAACACCATCATTGCTTCACATCGATTGGAACTACCTAACCGTCACGCCTACCAACATCACACCAACTGCCAACTGAACAATCACACATGTGGTAGGCTCCTGATTAGCCAGAGGAATGCATCCACCTGATCGGTTTATCGCACGCATGCCAAACACCACATACGTCACCAACTTTGGGCGCAACCTGAATCTCACACCCGATCGCTTCTACACGCCGCGAAGTGAACAGGAAGTACTTGAAATCATGGATCGCCACGCTGGCAAGGTGATTCGATGCGTGGGTCGGCTTCATTCATGGAGCAATATTCTCGACTGCAAAGATATCATGCTAGATCTGAAGCACCTGTGTGACATACAGACGGGCACAGATAAAACTGGCAATTATGCCAAGGTGGGAGCTGGTTGCCAGATCAAGTACTTAATCAAACAGTTAAGCGAATGTCGGCAATGGACACTTCCCTCTCTTGGATTTATCACGGAACAGACAATCGCGGGAGCTATTTCCACAGGCACGCATGGGTCTGGAAAGCATTCGTTGTCTCACTATGTTCAATCGGTACGACTCGCGATCTACGACGCAAATAGCGGCCGGGCTGTCATTACCGAAGTCAATTCGGGCGACGAACTAAGGGCCGCAAGATGCAGCTTGGGTAGCTTGGGCGTGATTTTGAGTGTGCAACTTGAGACCCGCGACGCGTACCGCGTTGAAGAACAGTTTCGTCAATATTCAGACATCAAAGATGTTCTTGCCGCTGAAGCAGACTTCCCACTACAGCAGTTTTACCTCGTCCCTTGGAAATGGACTTATTTTGCCCAACAGCGCAGAGAAACCACCAGCAAATCCTCGCGGCACGCGTGGTTGTATCACCAATACAGGTTTTGGGTTTTCGACGTACTCATGCACCTGCTGATCCTATTGCTGACTCGCACGCGTTTTCCAGCAGTCTGCACCCGATTCGCATTCAAATGGATCATCCCCGCATGCGTCGTCCAAAAGTGGAGCGTTGTCGCAGACTCATCTACGCAACTTGTCATGGAACATGAACTGTTCCACCACATCGAAATGGAAATCTTTGTTCAACGGTCAAAACTACCCGATGCACTGTCATACTTGACTAACGCATTGACCACGATGGCCGGAACCCAGACCGAAAGCACATCAAAAATGGAAGATCAAACCGGCTCGCAGCCGGAGACCGTTTTTGAACACATGCAGGGCAAGTACTGCCATCATTACCCAATCTGCATACGCAAGGTCCAATGCGATGACACACTTATCTCAATGTCGTGTCGCAGTGCGGATCTTTCCAATCCCGAAGGACCGTGGTACTCGATCACACTCACGAACCTCCATCGCGGCAAACAGAGAACCTCCTTCATGGAGATGATGCCGATTCTCACCCATGAATTATCAATCCGATACGGCGGAAGAACCCACTGGGGCAAGCTATTTGGAATGTCGGGTGCACAGATTAGGTTGCTTTATCCTCAACTACAAAAATTTCTCTCTATTCGTGAACGATTTGACCCAGCCGAACGTTTTTTAAATAATTGGACCAAACATTGTTTTTCCGACCACAAGGCGTTGCCTGAACCAACCGGGCTGCCTCCAACTTAATCAGTAGTCGGTCGCGCGATGCCGGCCCCGCTCCACCCCAAGTCTGCATGCTTGCAAACAGCACGATGACTTGGGACAAACTCTCGCCCCTCTCCACTCAGGGGGGAATATTTTCATTCCGAGTCCGCCCATCAACAACGAGCAACAGCCACTACCCGACGGTGTGTCGGCGCATGGCAATGCAAGTGCCCCGCAGGAACACTCTCCAATGAACAACCAGGTTATCCGTCCAATCATCATTGCATGCGTGTTATTTTCAAACACAGCCTCAGCCCGAAAAGTCGAAGATTGGCCCTACCAACGACTTTTTCAACAAGCCGATATTGTGGTCATTGCTGGGGCCATCGATTCTGTCTCTCACGAAGAAAACTGGACCGAGCCGTTGTTCGACCCCAAGCAATTCAAGGGCGTCTCAACACAATTGCGTGTGATATCAACCGTGAAAGGTACCCCCACCCAGATCATCAAAGTTCTGCACTACAAGTATGCCGATTCCAATATGCGCATTAACGATGGCCCCGGGCTGATCTCTTTTCTCTCCCGCCCAGTTTCGATCAATGTACACCCCCTACAAGATTCCGAACAAAACCCGAAGGCGCCGTTGATCAGACGCGTGTCTGGCAATCCCGCACCTGAATACTTACTGTTTCTTAAAAAGCGGCAAGACGGAAGCTATGAAGCGGTGTCAGGCCAGGTCGATCCTACCTTGTCTGTACGTGTTTTACTCGATTTGGAAGCAATTCAAAACTAACACCCTAAACCACACGCACGTAAAACAATCAGAGAAGCAGGTTGGTGTGAAGTGACTGTAGCCCCACGCAATTCACAGGTCACGCGTACCGGTAAGTCATGGCGGTGAACGCAGAGAGTGATCGCAGAGAATGGTGTTGCTCATTTGTGTTTCATCCATTGTTCGACTCTGTCAGTCACCAACCAGGTAAAACGATGGGCAATCAGATCCAGGAAAGGGTCGTATTGAACCAAACGAATCAAGCATGACTGCAGACGATGAAGCCCCCATCACAAAATATCTGTTATCATTATCTCACGCACGAGGACGATCATTCTCGATTGACTTCGCACGAACCGATGCTTGATGCCAAAATTAAGCAACCTGCTTCCTGTTAAATCACTTCCAGTTTCCTTAGAGTCAATCCAATGAATCAGAATCCCAACTTAGGCGGCAACCCCTATACGGACAACGCGCAGACTCAAGGTGGGAATCCGATGGGCCACGTCCCGCCTCAGCAATACAATCAGGGTGATGCGACTGGTGGAGTGATCCCCTACAAAAACCCACCAGCTCTGATCGCCTATTATGTCTCTCTACTGTCGCTGCTTCCTTTGATCGGTATTCCTTTTGGAATCGCGTCGTTCATCCTCGGCATCATCGGGCTCAAAAAGAGAGCTGCAAATCCGGTCATTAAGGGAGCCGCTCATGCTTGGATCGGTATCATCCTCGGCGGAGGAACCACAATATTGTGGATTACACTTGTTGTTATCATGTTCGGTGCCGCGATCTATAGTCGTTAGCCCACAAGCGGATTTTTTCGTCAAGCCGATCCATAGTTTGCCCTAGGCACAGGCTTGAGCAAAGAGTTGTGATGCCCTGCGGTGTTGCGGCGTTTTGGAGCCATTTTCAGAACCGTTTGCGTACGTCGAAGCAAGAACCGCGACACCTTCGCGTGTCTTCACGCGCGGTCCCCTGTTTACCAGATCCGACACGCAAAGTCCGATGGTCCACGCACCCAAACTGCGGATGTACGCCGCTTTCTTCAAACGCTCGGCACCTACAGCCAGCGGTAAACGATCCATTCCTCTGCCATCGAAACACGGTCAAAAGAACGCGGTTGTGTCCTGCTGCTCGGAGAGTCCCGCTGCTTGCCAGTGCAGCTAGAACGCATTAAGGTGCCCTCATCCTCACATGCTGCCTTGAACCTAAGCCGACCAGCACATGGACGGAGGACGCCCTACACTTACGTGCGGGCAATGAACTCACACCCCGAGTTCACTCCGAAATTGCAACCGGTTCAACCAACATTTTTTCAGCAAATCGTTGGTAGCTCGCTTGAACATCACTAGGCGTGACTTCACCGCGGAAGAACTCCACCCGATAGCGTAACTTCAGGTGGTCGTCTTTGGCGATCTTGAACGCACCGGCTCCCTTTTCTTTCTTCAAAAAGTGATGCAGCCCAAAAGGATTTGCAGTCACCAATCCATAGTCTCTCGCATGCCAAGTGGTTGGATGCCTGAGATTCCCGGGATGATCGTACATAGCGATGCTCATCGGTTTGCCATCGACCGTACCTTTGTACAACAACCACCTGGCCTGCTTGCCCCATATTGCCTTGCCCGTTATTCCTTCGCTGTTGACAGCCGAACCAAACACTTCCTCAACGCCCCTTTTGGGAGAGCTGGTCAAACGCAAATCTGGATGCGTTCGGATCGCGAATAAACCTTCCTTCGTATCATCAAACTGGATATTTCCGAAAGTCGCTTGAAAATCTACCAAGCAATCAATCCATCGACTCTTGTCTGTTCCACCGAACCAATAGGTCGTTTGATCGGTGAGCAAAGGTTTGTCGCCGTCCTTGGTTCGCCACACCGAGGTCGCCCGCAACACATTGCTTGGCTTAGGACTTCCGGAAAAATCTGTTTCCACTTTTTCCGTGATAACTTTTCCCTCACTCTCACCCCAAAAATCAACACCGCTAATTTCGTGTGAAATCCACATTGATTTGTGGTGTGGATGATCGTGCGCTTCACCCTCAACATCATCCTTCATGGGCCAGTTTCGAGTCATTCCAACTTGGCCTGGCCCATAGATGGGATACAGAATGGGTTTGTTGTAATCACTGTAATCGTATTCAGTAAAAGGCTCGTCACCCAGCGTAACCGTCACCTGCTTGCCTGTATCTTTCAGCTTCACTGACATTCCATCAGCCACTGGCGATTCCGCACGCGCGACCCCACACAGCGTCACAACAGCGAGCAAACAACCGCCAAGATATCGAGATGGGAATACATTTGCAGTTAGCAAACGTTGAAGCAGTTCAATCCTGTGCGGCGAAAAATGGCAGGGCATGGGGACTCCGGGACACTTGCTGGTGGGTAGGCGTATTCAAACAGAGACTGCGGGCTGTTCCCGCAACTCGAGCCGATAACCTACCAAATGCAAACAGCGAAATCCACGTTCCGCGTGCTTCGAGCACCCCAATTGAGCGAATTCCGCCACTCCAAAAATTGGTGTCCGCTGAGATTTTTCGCCGATGAAATGCACCAAAACACCCCGGTTCCTCAAGGCACAACCGAATGCGCCCAGCGTCAAACACAAACTTTCTCGCTGGGTTCGTGCCCGCCCAACACGTGCAGAGCTGCCGCACCCATGACAGTGCACTCATCGTAGGATGCATCGCATCCGTTGCAGGCTCACTGCATTACCCGACTCGTAACGCCCTCGTTTCGCACAGTGTCAATTATCCGTCGGGACTGATCTCAGCCGACAGACCTTGCGACAACTAATGCCATTCATCTGCCGAGCGACATGCACGTCTAGACTCAATATCTGCTTCAGCCAACTTCCACGCAATCGCCGCAACCACGACCGCCCCCACAGCAAGAGGCTTAAGGATCCGTTTCTCAAAACTCTTCGGGGGTGAAGGATTGGGATCGTACTCTGCCGTCTCGGTAATTACATCAATTCGGGGTGCATCCATGAAACGCGCGCAATTGCATGAGAGGCACAGCACGACAACAATCATCCCCCAGCACAGACCCCGATTCAGCGATCGTGATAATGCCATCACTCAACAAACTCCCTACGATACCGACGCATTTTGCAACACCTCCGATAACCAGTAGACGCTATCAAATAGTCTCCTTTCAATGAAAGGTAGGTATTTGCACCTCACACTTGGGTCGTGAAGAACCAGCAAACCTCACTCAACTGCGTTAATCGATGTCGAACCACAAACCAAATTTGCCATTCTCGTCGTGTGAAGAAGCTCTCGATTTGCAGTCAAAACTGTCGCATCCAGACTAGCCAGTCACTTAACCACGACTCGGATACTGACATCGCGTGTTTGTGCTGCTTTGCGTGGCCACATCAAGTAAACTTCGTGCTAAGCACGACCGTCCGTGTCCAACTTCAATTCGCTGCTCATCGATCATGCCAGACAGATTCACTCAAGTTGACGCACCAGTGCAACCTTACAAACGCCCCGACCAGGCAGTAAGAAACGATTCGATTAGCAATAACACGATTGTGATTGCAGCGATCCTGTGCCTCGGAGGTTTGATATTCGTGATCGCCACGACACTTGTGATCAGCAAAGTGTCCTACGAACCGACTAGCGCTCTTACCGAGGCCGAGAAAGCAAAAGCAGAGACACCCAAAGCCCCCGTGGTTACCGAATTCAAAGAGGGTTACTCAATGATCCTGCCGTCTGGGTTCGGAAAGCAAACACGTAGAGAAACCGAAGCTGGAGATACCGTTTACACCTTCACCGGAGAAAACGGATGCAAGCTAACGTTTGCCCTCATCAAAGACGACACGCTCAGCCGTTACTCAAGCCCTCCCAAAACCTACCCGGCATCGCTGATTCCTCACATTCCTGAACTCAGCACCGGAATCGACGGTGAAGTTGCACCCGAGCGTTTCACCGTAGGTGGTATGCCAACCGTCTTATTCCGATTCTATGAGAAGGAAACCTATCGCGGCGTCGTGTTCACCTACTACATGGTAAGTATGGATCGCGGGCAGAAACTAGCTTTAAAGGTTGCTGGTAAGCATGGCAACTACAGCGAAAGTGAGTCGAATATCATCATGCCCAACCAATGGTATGACGCCATGTTGACTCTTCAACGCACTGGCCCTCCTCGATAGTCGCCACAAGTTGCCTTGCCCTGCGACCATAAGGGGATTTTCAAAATGAGGGAATCTGGGCAGGCTTGCCCGTACTCTTTTCAATCGGAAGCTTTGGCTTCCACGTCGGATGGTCCTGCTTCAACCACGTCCCAATTTCCCCTGCAAGACGCACCGCGACTTCGGGTTGATCGTCCACGACATTTGTGGACTCACCAATGTCTTCACTGACGTTGTACAGTTCCCACTGGTCACTCTCAAAGTAATAAAGCAGCTTGTACTGTATCCCATCGATCCTATCCATGACCGCAACACATGGCTGGGCACGCCGATCCAAGTAACCTGGGAACAGATAAAACACCGGTTCCACACGATCCGAATCAGCGGGATCCACAAGTGTGTCCGCAAAAGAAACCCCATCCAACGGATGCACCTCTGCCTGCGGCATCCACTTACCACCTGACAACTGCAGATAAGTGGGATAATAGTCCACCGTATGAACCAGTCGACTTGTAACCGTCTTTGGTGGAATTTTCCCCGGCCACCAAGCAATCAACGGAACACGGATTCCTCCCTCCGTAAACATTCCTTTCGTGCCCTTCAAGGGCAAGTTGTCTTTGTGCGTTCCGCCGTTATCAGAGGTAAAGAGAATCAAAGTGTGCGCGGCAATACTGTCCGATTTATCACCATCGCCATTTGGGTCTTCGATCAACTTCAAAAGTCGGCCAACAATGGAATCCACACTGCGCACAAAACCATAGAATGCATCGTTACCTGACGCTGCCTGCAGATCAGGTCGCGACCGCACCGGACCGTGCACCGCATAAGGGTGCACCTGCACGTAAAAAGGCTCACCGTTGCCCGAAAACGATTTTACAGTTTCCTCCATGGCATCAGCAACTGCGTCACTGACGTGTTTGGGACTTCCCGCAAGTGACAATGGAAAATGATGATGACGCAGATATGCCACATCGTACGGAGCAGCAAACCGATCTAAATTCCCGCGACCTAAACCACGAAAACCCCATCCACCTGTAGCGTTTTCGCTCGCAAAACAGACAGGCTGGTGACCTTGCGTGTATCCACCAATATTGATGTCAAAGCCAACATTCTCTGGCAGCGTCTCGGGCCCCTCATGCCCACCCACGTGATACTTGCCAATGTGTGCTGTTTGATAACCATTCTGTTTCAAAGCTTCGGCGACCGTTACCGCTTCACTTGCTACATCTTCCGTCTGCTTGGGCGCTAAAAACTTTGCGTCTGCGCGCGATACGCCCCCACGTCCATGGCGACTTAGACTGCCCACCACATAAACATCATTGTGTATTCGACCTGGATATTGTCCGGATAACATTGCCGCTCGCGTCGGAGCACAATTCGGTTGAGCGTAGGCGTTTGTAAAGCACAATCCTTCGTCCGCAAGCCGCACCAGATTCGGTGTGTGGTAATGTGACGAATTGCTGTTGAAGGTTGCCCGTGGAACCCCGAGCTGATTCCACCCCAAGTCATCAACCATCACCGTGATAATGTTGGGGGAACGATCAAGATCACTCAATGACCCAACTTCAAACTCAGGGTTCTCGTAGCGTTTGAGAGATTGGCCCCGTTCGCCATTCATCAGCTCCACTTGCCCAACACGCTGTGTGGAATCTGCAACCTGTGGATTCTCCATCGGTATTCCATCCAGCACAAAAATCAGATCGCTGCGCCCCGCACTGCCACCGGGAACCCACGCACCCTTCGTTGCCGCATTCTTCCTAATCAAGCGACCTCCGCTATAGAACTTACCCAAACTGAGCTTCAGCTTCGATTTTTCGGTGCTTACGATAAAAGCATATTCGCCTGCCTGCAGATCCAACGGCTGGTCCAACGTCAATTGAATCAACCCGCCACGGGCCACTCCACGAGGCAGGGTAGCTGCTTGCTGAACTAAAGCCTCGCCTGCTGGCACTCCGTTTTCCACCCGCACAAACCGAACGGTGAGGTCACTGGATTCTGTCACCTCACTTATCTTTAATACCAGTGCTTTCAGCGTCACGGCATTTTCGCACCGGAAGGTTTGTCCCTTGGTATTCCCTTTCTCGATCAGTGTTGCCCCCTGCACCTTTGCAACGGATTGGGAAAGCTTCCCGGCAGTAACTATCTCGAACTCGGCGCCCGTCAAATCACAACAGAGGCACAAAAACAAAATTGTCAACAACGATCGGATACTCATATCTCTCTCAGTAGCTCCAACTCTAAACATGGCTTTTAGAACGATTCCCACCAGATCATAACCGCAGTTCGCACCCCGCAAGGTCCAGACAAATCATACCCACATCATTGACAGGTTCCAGCTAATCCACTTTGTACTCATGGGGGTGAGGTTGCCCAAAGTTTACATCCTCGATCCGCTACAGCGTTTGATTACCTCGAAGGACCGCGGTTTTTCACGCACCATTCCTCACTTCCCCCCAGTGTTCCACCAGTCGTCATTCACGGGTATCCCCGTGTTCCGACGAGCCCCGGCCCCCAATCCTCAACCCCTCAACCGCTCCATTCACCACGTGCCGGAAAGTTAGATCAACCATGCCAACGAGAAAGTCTCGCTGACTTCAATCACTCAGATGCCATGTAAACCTGCCTGTATTCCACAATTCCCTGAAGCTTTCCGTCGATCGATGTCCATTGTCGAACTAGCCAAAACCACTCAGCGGTCCCACCTAACAAAAACCGAGAGCGGGATTGGTGCCCGTTGCTAAGCGAAGTGGACGCCCCAAACATCCAATACACGACCTCCGATGCTCATTTCCTCGGTTACGCAAAGGACAGTAGTAATCGTCCGCAAGCAGGAATGTGACGCAGCAGATCGGAGGCTAAACTGACGTTGCACTCCGCCGACAATGCACGCCTGTTTCCGCACTGCTGCATGCCTGCTGCCCCACTGAAATAAACGACCCATGCGTTTCACCCACTTCTTAATCACTTCTGTTGCTTCCGTCACGCTTGCTTTTGGCATTCTCGGTTGTTCACCCAAACCAAGCGTCCTGCTACCGTCCGAATCGAATTCTGATTTCCATGCTCAACCTGGTGAATCGCTGCTCCTACCTCGCGATAAGGAGATGGCTCAAGCCACGGCCGAAGGAGGTATCAACCCACCGAACGTCAGCAAATTCTCGTATGCAACCTCTGGGTCTGTTCGGTTACTGGCGTGGAATGTGGAATCCGGAGGAAACGATCCTGCTGTAATCAGCAAACAACTCGCGGCCTTCCAAGGCTACGACGTCATTTGCCTGAGCGAAGTGGATGAACGGAATTTTGAGCGCTACAAATCAGCTTTATTGAACCACTATCATGAATCCCATGGCAACACAGGTCGCGACGACCGTCTACAAATTTTCGTCAAGAATCATCGTTACGATCTTCTCAGTAGCCAAGAACTAAGCCGGCATCGTGAATACACCCTGAATCAGGGTAACCACCGATCACCTTTGTTCGTAAGGATTAAAGACAAACAGTCTGGGCAAGAGTTGATTGTGATGACAAACCATCTCGCGAGGGGTAACGCCGAGTTTCGGCAGCAACAAGCTGCAGGACTTCGAGAGTGGGCACGTGATCAAAACGTTCCGGTGATCGCATTGGGAGACTTTAACATGGACTATGACTACCGAACCATGAAAGGTAATGCCGCCTTCGACGAGATGGTCCATGACAACGTCTGGTCATGGATCGCGCCGGAAGATTTCATTGACACGAACTGGGCAGATCGTGACGGGGACGGAAAAGACAACTATCCAGATTCAATGCTCGATTTGGCATTCGCTGCTGGTGCCGCCAAAGAATGGGGCATCGAATGCCGTGTGATCGTTCGTCCTAATGACTTTCCTGATGATCAATCCACCAGCGACCATCGCCCAATTGAACTGATCTATTCACGCTGATGCGCAGGCTCTCTGAAACTCGGGCCCATATCAAACCTTGCTTCATCGTTTGCCGCTAACACCGAGCAAGGAAAAACCTTGGCCTGGTCCGTGCATGATCTAGCAAACCGAGCGTCAACCCTTGCGCGCCCCGCTGTGCAGTTTTGCCAACCAAACACGTACCAACGAATTTATACGACAAGGACCGTTAGTGACTCTCCTTCACAGCTTCACTATCGCAACACCCTGTGTACAAATCCCACCATCTCAAGACTGCAGTCACAGGAATACCTCGCCGCCCCGTCAGCATCGTGGAATTTGATAAGGATTCCCCGTCTCTTCCGTCGTGCCAGCTTTGTTAATCGACATGGGGGGGGTTCAGCATCAACCACAGCCCCAAGTCTTGTTCTCCCCCACTGCTCACCTGTCAGATAACCAAGCAAGGAAAACACTTCTAAGCTAAACATTAACGCCAGATCCCAGAGTCCGACTACAGCAAGCCACTGAATCAGATCTTCTGGTGTTGAGATAGTCAGAGTGACTCCCCCCAGTCTTTGCACCAGGTTGAGTGAGAGGATTGGGGTTGGTAAGGCGGCTGTGTTCTGTAGGCTGAGGCGTAGCCGAAGCCGGAAGAACACAGCCTGCCGCGATAGCTACTTTCCCGACCAATGGGCGGAAATCAAAGCCTGCTTTTCCGACCTGTCAAAACGAATCAAACCCGATTTGATCTTCTCCCACCGCCCCGATGACCGACATCAGGATCATCGTGTTATATCCGAACTGACGTGGTGCACCTTCAGAGACCACCTGATCCTAGAATATGAGATTCCGAAGTACGAAGGAGACTTGGGAAACCCAAATTGGTACCTCCCCATCTCAAAGCGTTACTGCGGAAAAAAGATCACCACGCTGCTGGAGTGTTTTGACTCGCAGCTCGACAAACCGTGGTTTGACGCTGAGCTATTCCGCTCGCTCATGCGGATCCGCGGCATCGAGTGCAACTCGAGATCACGCTATGCCGAAGCATTCTATTCCCGCAAAGCAACATTCGGCTTCCTGCCATCGAAAAACTGAAGCAGAAACAGTTTCACTGCAGTGGCTGGAAAGATCCTGATCCGCATTCAAGGTGCAGGCTTCAAGGTGCAGGCTTCAAGGTGCAGGCTTCAAGGTGCAGGCTTCTTGCGGCAGCCTACGTCGAAGTGCTTGAGAGTTCAGGGCGTGACCGGAAGACTGCAGGGGTTTTCTGCATTTCAGCTGCAACGCAGGAAGGCTAAATCCCAACAAAGACGAGGTGGATTAGCGTCCTTCGCGTAAACGCAGACCAAGGTACTCGTCCAAATCAGGCTGTTCATTGATACCGCGAACGGTACGTTCGATATCATATTCGACACGGCGAAATTCGACGACATCCTCGTCATACACAACGTAACAACTACGCGGATCACCATCACGCGGCTGACCAACGCTTCCAACGTTGACCATCATTCGCTGCTCATCATTTTGAATCTTGTAACCGCTGCCGGTTTCTACGGGACGGACAAAACGCAAATCTTGGGTAAAGACACCCGGCACGTGCGTATGTCCCTGAAAACAAATCCGTGAAACCATGGAGAACAACTTCTCCATCTTCTTCACGTTCTGCGTATCTTCTGGAAAAACATATTCGTTCGTTGGTCCGCGCGGTGACCCGTGCACAAACAATGCATTGCCCTCATCGACCATACGAGGCAACTCACAGATGAACTTCATTCGTTCACGACCCGCTTCAGGTCCGTCTTGATTGCATTCGAGCTGGGCACGAGTCCAGAAAATAGCCTGCTCAGCAGCCACGTTGAATCCTTCAGGATCAAACAAGGCGCTACTATCATGGTTCCCAAGAATGCAGAACTCAAACTTCATGACAGCGTCGATGCACTGGCTGGGTGCTGGTCCATAACCGATCACATCCCCAAGACAGACGATACGATCCACCTTCTGCTTGGAAATATCTTCCAGAACCGCCTCAAGTGCAGCCAGATTTCCATGAATATCGCTAACGATTGCGGTTCTAGTCACAAGAGAATTCGGCGGTCACAGGGAACGCGGTCTAAGAGTTCGAACGATGTGGCAAGACTGACAAGTGATTCCTGGCCGGTTGCCGCCAACGCTGAGCGGTAAAAAGCAAGAATCCCCGCACCAACCCGTAGGTCAATGCATGATCGCGAGTCTCATTCGGATGTCAAATAGCCAAAAGGGCCACGCGACACCGCTATTCTAACGCCCGTGCTTGAGGCGGTCACCCAGTGCATCGGACAGATCAGCGATGGCATAGATTTTATTGGCAGTCTTGTTGATATCGTACTCAACACGTCGATATTCAAGCGTTTTGGCATCCGTATCAATGATCGCATAGCAGGATCGATTGTCGTCGTCACGCGGCTGTCCAACGCTGCCAACGTTCACCAACACTTTTTCTTTGCCAAATGTGTAGGAGTAATCACACTCGTCGGGCGAAATGAATTCACATTGAGTCGTGAAAACTCCCGGCAAGTGCGTATGACCCATGAAGCAATAATTTTGCACTTTACCAAACAGAATTTCCATTTTCCGCTGATCAAACACGTACTCAGGAAAGACGTACTCGTTCGTGGGATCCCGTGGCGACCCATGAACAAAGCGAAACTCGCCTTCATCGAGGTGGCGGGGCAGTTCGCCCAGAAAATCCCATCGCTGGTTCACCACGGCTGGCGAGCCTGGACCGTTATCCAACTGATCTCTCGTCCAGTAGATCGCCTGCAGCGCCATGGGATTGAAACCATCCGGATCGAATAGCGCGGCCTGATCGTGATTCCCCAAAATGGTGGATTTGCAATTTTTGATGACGAGATCAAGGCATTCACACGGATTGGGCCCGTAGCCAATGATGTCGCCGAGGCAGTAGATTTCATCCACCGAAACCTGCTGGATGTCAGCCAGCACGGCCTCAAGTGCCTCCAAATTGCCGTGGATGTCGCTTATGAGCGCTCGCTTCACCGGTGTTTCCTAATGTAGACGGACCGCATCCGGCCGTTATGTTGCTTGTACTTCTATGATTGTAAGGGGAATCAAAAATTAACAGCAATCCCACCAACTCAACGTTGTCGGCAGATTCCCCCATTCTTGATATCGCCCATCTTGCAATCGAAACCACAGGAAGATTGGGTTCGGTGGCAGTTTTGCGGGGTCAACGCATTATCCGGAAAGTGAACTTGAGTCCGAATCAGCGGTCTGCTTCGACCCTCGCGCCCGCCCTAAAAGAGATTTTGGAGTGGTGCAAACAACATGATCACCCACCTTCCATGGTCTCTGTGGCGGATGGCCCAGGCTCCTTCACGGGCCTCAGAATCGGCGTTACAACGGCCAAAACATTGTGTTATGCACTCGAATTGCCCTTGGTACCCGTCGATTCTCTGGCCGCCATCGCCGCCGCCGCACTCCATGACCATCCCGAATGCCAGAACATCTGGGCCGTGTTGAATGCCTACCGCGGACAAGTCTTTCTGGGAAAGTTTGATCGCGAAACGCTGTTGCCCGAGCCATCCTCGATCCCCTTGAGCTGGACGCCGCACCCGGAAACCACACAAATGCTTCCCCATGAAGACTGGGAAAAGCAACTCGAAGCAAAACTGCACAGCACCGGCGTTGCGGGTGATGAAAAGCCACTGGGCGCCCGTTCAGTAGAAGCGTTGCCTCGAGAATGCGACGCAGTCGGTGTCGGACTGTTAGCCATCAGGGCAGCGGCACAGCAGCAGTTCTGCGACCCCATGCAGCTCGTCCCCCGATACCTCAAGCCAAGTGCGGCGGAAGAAAAAGCAAACGACGGCTGAATCTGCAAGCCTGCCGCGGGCAATCAGCCCTGCAGTTCACAAACCGACCCGACCAACTTCCGTACCCGCGCCGTAACGCCACAAAGCACTCGCCGTAACGCCACAAAGCACTCGCCGTAACGCCACAAAGCACTCGTTCTTACCTCACAAAGCAAGGGTTCCCGAATCAAGTCGTTTCCCGCAGCTTGCCTGTGAACTCTGGAAACGCCGCTCGCACGCGTGTCCAATTTGGAATTGCTTCAGCCCCTCGAGGATCCGCACGAAAGATCTCCGATGCAGTTGTGATGCAGTCCGCGAATGCATCGATCGATATCTCCTCGACATGGCGATCAAATGACAGGTCATTGATCACAGCATCCGCCGCATACTGGCGAATGCAGTCCTGCGCCATCCGGCGATACGACGCACGCAAGGTGGTGAACGTCGCGTCACTCAGCAGCACCCCTTGGCTGGCCAGCGTCCGATAAATCGTTGTCAGAATATCGGTCGCCATCCGCATCAACCCGGCGTTCTTCTCCTCAATTGAAAAATCCTGATGCTTGTGCTCATAAAGTCGACACAGGTCAGTCTGACACACGCGTTTCAACGAAGTGTTTCGATAAACCTCTGCCAAAGTTCCCACTTCCAGACCCCAGTCAGATGGAATGCGGTTTGTCCTGGCTAAATTGCGAGTGAGCGAAAACTCACCCGAAAGCGGGTAACGAAAACTCCCCAAAAACCGCAGGAACTCGCTGTTGGGATAAATCCGCATCAAAGCACGCAGCAGCGGGGCCACTAATAACCTCACCACTCTGCCGTGCATTCGATCGGTTGCTCGCGCGTAATACGCTTTGCAAAATTCGAAATCCAAACCCGGGTGGACCATTGGCAAACACAACCGAGCCAACAGCAAGCGGTCATAGTCAACGATATCACAATCGTGCAAAACGAATGTTTCGATCCTCGGATCCGCCAACAAATACCCGAAAGCAGTCCAAACACTTCTGCCTTTACCGGGTGTCGACACCGCGATCCCAGCATCAACCAATTCGCTATACAACGACTGGATCTCTGGTCCGTCGGTCCAAAGCACTTTGGCGCGTTCTCCCAGCGGCGCAATCTTCCGAAGCGTCTCTTCATAGTCCCTCACGTCAGGTGCAACCCCAAGACTGACAACGATCGTGTCGATGTAGTCCGCAGCCGCCAACTCCTCAACAATTTGCCCAAAGGGATCGGCCCGCATATCAGATGCAGTCACCGGCAAGACCAAACCTACTGGGTTTTGCTGCGTCGCTTCACGCAGCATGTCTTCAAGCCGATTCAACTTACCTGTCTGCAGGTCATGAATCGTGGTGACTAAGTCGTGCTGAAAGAAATCAGGCATGGAATCGAAACGCCCCCCGAGTGCAAAGGAAAGAATCTGTCCGTATTCGTACTCAGATTAGCCGTGCCCACAGCCCCTGAACATCGGTGAACACGCGAAAAATGCTTTGCTTTCTCGGTCGTCTGTCAACTTCAACGCAAGCAAAGCAGACGCTGCCAAACCGCCAAGGACGATTTTGCATCCCGTAAGCGCTGCAAGTGGAAGAAAACGGTGCTTTCAAGTCAACTAGCTTGAAGCATCGGTCATCGAAAAGCAACTTTCGCCGCAACCCTTGCACGACGAAAAAATTCTGTCGCCAACAGTTGCAGCGAAGAAAACCCCCAGTCTGCTGAACAAACTGACGAGTCCCAGACAACGCTCCACGCACTCCAAACGCTCACCCTTTGCCAATCGCATCCCACGAGCCTACTCGCAGACGCCAAGCACCTACCTGCCCGCCTGACTTGCGGCGGGCACCGGGTGGATCTCGCACTATGGCTTGCCTCTAAAAGTGGGCCTCACCCCATCCGCCTTATTTCTCCGGTTCAAGCAATTCCAGTCCAAAGCTGTCACCCTTTTTGACAGCAGGAATTCCCACCGCCATCCATTCCGGTTCCGGCGCATCCATCAAATAGTGATCAAAGAACTGCTGCATGCGGATCGCAAAATCTCGACGGTTGTGGTCATCCATCACCCAATGCGGCTCACCATTGTAATTGAGCATCCATGCAGGCCTGCCAAGTCTCCGAAGTGCAACGAATAACTCAATGCCCTGATACCACGGTACTGCACCGTCTTCGTCATTGTGAAGAATCAACAAAGGTGTGTTGACCCTATCAGCAAAAAACAGTGGTGAATTTGCAATGTACTTATCACGCGCTGACCATAAATCTTCGCCGATCCGACTTTGAGTTCGCTCATACTGAAACATTCGGCTCAACCCGCTTCCCCAACGAATGCCACCATAAGCGCTGGTCATGTTACTCACGGGTGCACCGGATTCGGCACACGCGAACATGTCTGTTTGCGTAACCAGGTACGCGGTCTGATATCCGCCCCAGCTATGGCCCTGCATACCGATTCGGTCCTTATGAACGAATCCTTTTTTTACCACGTGCTCCACTCCAGGCAGAATAGCGTTCACCGCACTCGGCCCCGGCTCTCCCGTCTTGTAGGGGATATCTGGAATGAACACCAAATAACCACGGCTCACGTAGAAGCTGTGGCAAATGATCGAACGCCCCGCCGCAGGCGTGTAATAGCGATGCAAATTATCTGAGTTGCGTTCATAAAAATAAACCATCATCGGATACTTCTTGGACGGGTCGAAATCATCAGGTTTCAACAGAATTCCGTCCAGCTTCTGCCCATCTGTCGCCCGCCAGTGGACAAGCTCGGCAGTTCCCCACGAATATTCTTCTTGCTGAGGATTAATATTGCTGACCCGACTGATTTCTCGAAACGCCAAAGTACTGGTCCAAACATCAGGACACTTCCGAAAGGTGCTACGTGTGAATACGACTCGATCACTTTGTTTTGCCTTTCTAAGACCAGCGAGTCGCTCATCAAGCATGATCAAACGCCGCAGTGCCGGTTTCCCACCATCTGCTTTTTCCGCACCGTTGACACTCAAGTCAAGCGAGTAGTACCCACTGGCTTTTGTCTTGGTTTGTACCGCCGACAGAATAAGCTTCTTCGTCGGGTCAATCGCCGGTTTGCTGGAATCCAGGTTCTGATATCGAAATTGAATATGTTTCTTACGACCCGCACCAGCGGTGACGCAAACCGCTGGTAACTTTCCGGTCGGATCCAGTTTCCAAAGATCATACCGGTCATACACCAGCATCCCCTCGTCCTCGGTTAGCCAGCCAGCACTGCCATAGGCACGCGCCAGGTTGGGAGTATCGTGTAATTCATTCTGCAAAGGAAACCGAATCCCCCTGCTGACCATTATCGGTTTCGCCTTTGCACTTCGCACAGACTTCGCAAACCACTCTCGTTGTTCTGCATCGAACCACGTCAGGTACTTCCCAAGAGGTGACATCGCGGCATTCCACTTCACTCGCTGAAGCACCTTTTTCCGCGCACCGGAATCCAGATCAATGACATACACATCCTGATACCCGGGGTAATCCCAAGACAATGTCCTGCGATAGGGAAGGTTAGTATTGGCTACCGCTAGTTTTGCCGTTGAACGGTAATCGATACTTACCGACGGTACTTCGCGGTCCGCCAACTGGACAACCTTGGCGCTTTTGAACACAAAGGCAGCCCGATATCGACGCTTCCGCTCCGTTTCGGCTTGCAGCAATTGCTGCGGTTGAAGAAGGGGATCCTTCCAGTGCCAGAGATCCAATTTTGCTTTTTTTCTCTCGTCGTCATTGGCTTCTGTTTTTTTGTCGCCTTGCTTGGCCTGTTCACGCTCGTTCAGTACCCCCTTTGAAATCGGTGCCGTATCAAAATACAGCCGTGTGCCATCCTCAGCAAATCGGACACTCGACTGGGACGCTACCCACCATTGATAAGGGATACCTTGAGTCCCCTCACCTGCGATTTTTTTGGCCACGCCTCCTTTGGTGTTCGCCACAAGTAAGCTCCACGACGGTGTCTTCGCATCGTAGTCATCCTTGTTGGCAAGGAAGGCCAACTTTGACTCGTCCTCGGAAAACTGCAATGCCTTGTACTCACCGAATCCCGTTGCGACTGTCGTTAGCCGAACAGCATCAAGATGAACCACGTGAACCCCATCTTCGTCAAAGGAGTCCCCTCCTTTCTTTGACGCTCCCTTGTCGTTTTCCGCCGACTTTCCATTCTTTTCAATGGATGTCGTCAGGGCCAGATGCGTTCCACTCTTCGAAAATGCATAGTTCACAACGTCTGGATACGACCACTGAACGCCCGTTGCCAAATTCACCAGCACCAATGACGCACCAGCAGGTTTGTTTTTTTTATTTCCATCACCAGTGTTTTCATTTTTCTTCCCAGAACCGGTGGCTGTTTTCGCGGGCGCTTCTTCCGCCTTTCTGTCAGGTTCTTTTTCACCACGTTCCTCTGCCAACGTCTCGCGACTTTTGAGCTTCACTGGCTTCTTTGGTTGCTGCAACCCTGCCCCTGTCACTTGATACGTCTCAGCTGTCAGCTTCCGACTCTTCAAATCAGTCGGAGCATCTGCCTTACCAGCCAGATAAGCGAGCCATTCCCCTTGTTCCTCAGGTATCCGGAACGAAGTCACATTTTCAATGGTGTCTAGCTTTCCCGTAGACAACTCCAGGTACTGTAGTTTCGGTTTTGGTATCGCGTCCCCACTCTTCTTGTCGCGGCGTGCCTTCTCAAGCAATTCCTTTTCCGGCATTACCCGATAGATCACGTAACGACTGTCGTAGGTAAACGTGGCACCAGCAGCACGAGGTATTGAATATCGCTTTCCAGTACTCGCATGAAACAACTGCAGAGTCGCCTCCCCATCGATTGCCCCATTCTGAACGGTGTACATCACCCAATGCCCGTCTTCAGAGATGCGTTCCCGAGACACCGTGTTCCAGAGATCATAAGCGTCGTGCTCCAAACGCTTCTTGGTGATATCCTGCGCCAAAGCACCCTGTACCAGGCAAAGAACAGCACCGAGCACAACAACGCTGCTTAGGGACAACATGGGCCACTTGCTACGCATCATAAAACTAACTCCGAATTCAAAAAACTGGGACTTCCCCGAGCATAATCAAACAGCCTAATCATGCGATTCAAAGCAAGCCTAAACCATCAGGAAACCGCGCATTTCCCGCCTTTGCTATCCCTGAAGAGTCACGATAGCAACCAAGACCGTCATTCTGACTACTCGGGCGTCTTGGCTACCCGTGAAACAGGATCGGGAACAACGGATCGTCACGCGTCATCTCCGCTCTATCACCATGGCTTCGTCATGACTTCCAGAACGTAAATTCCAAACCATAAAAAGAGGTTGTCAGTGCGTGGAAAAAGCACAGTTTCGAACTGCATCAAGACGCAGACGAGGCCTTTCACGTTGGGACTGCTGCCTTTCAGACAAAGTCGTCGCTGTTCATATCCCCGAAATGTTATCCCCGGAACCCAGAGCAGCGTGCAAGATGCAACCGTCCCCCTCATCGAAAAACCTTCTTCCAACCGTCTTTCAGCAACGGATGGCCGCTTGACCACGTGGGCCCTCCACTACGCCTGCCGCCTCCTCGTACTGTAAAAAACCAGCTATCTATCAAGCCAAGTGCTCAAGAACGAAACCACTGCCTCATCGTAGGATGCAGGATCGAATTGGTAGAGGTCCTCGTGGACTGCCCCTTCAAACACAAACAGTTGCTTGGGTTCAACCGCAGCCGCGTACATCTCCTTTGATTCGGCGAGCATGGTGTGACCATCCATGTCTCCCGCCAGAACCAATAATGTACAATCAACCGCGGCAACGTAATAAACCGGACTCAAGTCGTCAGCTGCGACACCTAACCTCAAGTAAAACTGACTGGTCAGACAGGGCGCAACCACGTGATGCAGCCAGCCAACTCGCATGCTTACACGATTATGCACCGCCTCAGTCACATTTGAGTAAACTGATTCCGGAATGATCGCATCGACTTCCAGCGGAGACGCGAACAGCGCTGCGGCACCTCCGAGTGACCAGCCTACCATTGCCACCCGATGCGCGGGATCATCTTTCTTGATGAACTTCACCGCTGCAGACACCGCGTGGCGTTCACGCCAGCCAGCTGTGATCATTTCACCTTCTGACTCACTATGCGATGGCAAATCGACCAACAGCGTCGAATAGCCAACCCTGTTCAACATGGCAGCCCGACCCAACATTGAGCGGCGGTCGCCTCGAATGGGATGCAGCAAAATAACCGTAGTGGTGGAATCAGCTGATGGAATATGCCATCCCCGAACCTTGATCCCACTTTCAGTAACCAGGGTGATCGACGTTCCGGACATTCCCGCGGGAATCGTCCCCACATCCGACTTACTCGGTGCGACCAATTTCCCACCTACATACAAGCAAATGGCTGCTGCACCCAAGGCTGAAACAACCAATGTACAAAGGAATGCGTTTCGTATTCGTCGTCGCAGCAGCATCAAACGGATTCACGCAACAAACAAACACATCTTGCGGAAAAAGTTGATCACCATTCACCAACGATGAACAGGTGAACACAAGGCAGAAACACAACAAGCTCGCAGTTACAGACTCGACAGCGTCCCGGCAGCACCAGAGCGTCACATCAACCGGAGAGCCAGCACTCCAGGCAACTCTCACCTCGATGAAATCCCGATCACCGAGGCAGTATCCTAGTCCACTACCCCACCGACCTGAAGCATTTGTCTCGAACGTCCGATAGCCAGCCAAAAAGTCAACGGAACCTGGACCACAGGCAGCACTTTGAATCCGGCTCCCTCCCTCAAAATACAGCGTCTCAAAATACAGCGTCTCAAAATACAGCGCCTCAAAATACAGCGCCTCAAAACTCACTCCTCCAAACGCTGCGCTTCTACTAAACCGCTTTCACCATCCGGTCATTCGATGTCACCGCTCCTTCAGCTTCATAAAAAAACCGCCCAATTCAAAGAACTGGACGGCTATCACTCCTACACGCAGACAAAAGCATCTCGTGTAACAACTAACAAGCGGGGTTTTATTGGCCACCCCGGCAGCAGCACGAGCGATCATCACCATCACCGCCGCAGTTTTCACAAACACAGAATTTTCCGCAGCAGCCACATCTGCCACCAAGGGAACTGAAACCGCGTGTGTCCATGTTTTGTTGATTCATCTTTTTTTTTCTCATAGTTCTTTCTCCATAAACAAGTAATGTCTTAGTTGTCGTTCAATCGAAAACACTGCATTCCTTTCTTATTTCAGCCAAACCCCCAAGCATGCCTGCCGTTGGCTGTGCCCAAGCACCCATGTCTCAGGAGCATCAGCGATTCGCTGCTTGTATCTGTATGGATCACTCCGATAGAAACTAAGGATGGGCGTACCAGCCAGATCGCTCCTAA
>Ga0315322_10000151_pt1 | contig 45724 bp, 39 predicted proteins | sample M110021515metaG_FD_203461 | JGI IMG/M metagenome (GOLD analysis project Ga0315322, IMG submission 203461) | Ammonia-oxidizing marine archaeal communities from Monterey Bay, California, United States - M1 100m 21515 | ecosystem: Environmental > Aquatic > Marine > Intertidal zone | place: USA... | reverse complement strand
GCTCCTAGCTTTGTGTTAAACATTAAGTTAAATTGTCTCACATCTGTCCAATTACACGTTCCACTAACTGCACATTTTATCTCTAGATCATCAATAAGTTTTTTAACTGCTGTCAAATCATCATTCTTAAATGCAGAAACCATTCTAAAATTAACATCTTCAATAGATTTTTTAATCTCCAAAACTCTTGGATTGGTTTCAACAAACTGTTTTTTATCAAATTTTTCTTTAAATCTTTTTTCTGCTTTAGTTATTTCTTTTAAAATTTTTGAGTTTAATTTTTCAATGTAATCCTCGATTAAAACATCTGCTCTATATCTTTTTTTGGAATCTTTATTGTCAATTAGTGGGTCATTAAACGCTTCAACATGGCCAGATGCAATCCAGGTTTTAGGATGCATAAAAATTGCAGAATCAATACCAACAATATTTTCATTTAACTGAACCATTGACTTCCACCAGTATTCTCTAATATTGTTTTTTAGTAAAGCTCCATTATGAGCATAGTCATAGATTGCATTTAGACCTTCATATATTTCACTTGAAGGAAACACAAAGCCATATTCTTTTGAGTGTGATATTATTTTTTTGAGGGCGTCTTTGTCCATTAGTATATTGTAAAAATAGTTCTTTTTACTATTTTAAATACGTTAATTTGTATTGAATTGATAATAATGAGAAATTTTATATATACTGTTTTATCAATATTAATTATTAGTGGTTGTGCTAAGAGAGGTTCTCCTACTGGTGGGCCAATTGACAGTATACCACCTATTCTTGTTAATGCTAGTCCTAAATTAAATTCAATAAATTTTGACTCAGAAGAAATAAGATTAACATTTGATGAATTTGTTAAATTAGACAAAGTTTCAGATCAGCTAATAATTTCTCCTCCTCTTGATAAAAGCTCTTATGAGGTTAAACCTCTTAGCGGAGTAACAAAAAAAGTTTTTTTAAAATTTATTGATAGCCTTGAAACCGAAACTACATATACAATTAATTTTGGAAATAGTATTAAGGATAATAATGAGGGCAATCCTCTAACATTTTTTAATTATACATTCTCCACTGGAGAGACTATTGATTCTTTATATATTAAGGGTAATATATCTGATGCTTTCAACGAAGAGACTGATGACTATGTCTCGATTCATCTTTATAGAATTGATTCTGTTTTTAATGATTCGATAATTTTTAAGAATCGTCCTACATATATTTCAAATTCATTAGATTCAACCTCCTATCAATTTCAAAATCTAAAAGAAGGTAAATACTTAATCATTGCATTAAAAGACATTGATGATAATTATTTCTTTGATCCATTTTATGATAAAATTGGATTTATTGACTCCCTAATAACTCTTCCAAAAGATTCACTTATTGATTTTAAACTTTTCAAAGAAGAAACAACTTTGATTTGGGATAAACCTCATTTTATAAACAGTGAAAAGATAGGGTTTGGTTATTACGGAAAACTTGATTTAAAAAATATTAAAATTGAATCTTCAATTCCCGATAGTATTAATTACACATATACAAAAGAGATTGATAAAGACACCCTTATTTTTTGGTTATCACAAAACAGTTTTGACTCTTTAAATTTTAATTTAATAGAAAAAGATACTACAAAGCTTACAACGATTAAATTTGACAGAGCAAGAGATACATTAATAGATTCCTTAAGTATCAGTGCTAAAACAGCTAATGTAATTCATCTCAAAGAGACATTTAAACTCTCGTCAAATATTCCTTTAAAGAATATTACAGATTCTCTAATAACAATTAGAGATATTGATTCTTTAATTGTTCCTTTTACTTCTTCAATTAATGATAATCTAGATCAAATTGATATAGAATTTGAAGTCTCACCTTCTGATAATTATAGAGTATTTATATTACCTAAAGCAATAAATGATATTAGAGGTGTATCTAATGATACATTACAATATAATGTAGTTAGTCAATCACTGGAAGACTATGGAAATGTTTATCTCGATGTTATTAGGAATAGTACCTCTAAATTTATTCTTCAAATGATTGATAGCAATGGGGACGTAATTAGAGAGTTTAAAAACGTAAATCAAGATACTACTTATAACTTTGACTATATCAGGCCTGGAAAATATACATTTCGATTAATTGAAGACACTAATAATAATGACATATGGGATACCGGAAATTATCTTAAAAAAATCAAACCAGAAAGTGTTTATTATTTTTTAAATGAACTAGAAGTTAGGGCTAACTGGGATCTTAATGAAACTTTCAACCTGAATCAAATTATATCCGTTAAGGATTCTATAAATTAAAAAAAATGAAAAATATTTTATCAATCATAGCTATTCTATTCTTTTTGAATGTTAATGCACAAAACTCATACTTTCCAACTAAAGGAAATTGGGAAACTAAATCTCCAGAATTTTTCAAATATGATTCAAGAAAAATTAATAAAGCAATTGATTTTGTAATTAAAAATCAAAATAATGGAAATAAGGATTTAAGAGTTGAAATATTAAAAGGATTTTCATCAGAACCATACCATACTATTAAAGGACCTACTAAAAAAAGAGGTGAATCAAATGGACTAATTATTAAAGATGGGTTTATCATAGCATCATGGGGAGACACCAAAAGAGTTGATATGACTTTTAGTGTTACAAAAAGCTATCTTTCAGCAATTACTGGAGTTGCAATTGATAAAAATTTAATAAAATCTGAAAAGGATATTGTTTCTGATTATATATGGGATAAAACTTTTGACGGTAATATGAATAGTAAAATTTCATGGGAACACCTTCTAAATCAATCGTCCGATTGGCATGGAAATCTTTTTGGTATTAATCATTGGGAAGATAGGCCTGATAGAAGAAAAAATATAGATGATTGGAGAACAGAAACTCAAAGAGAGCCAGGAACTTATTATAAATATAATGATGTAAGAGTTAATGTATTAGCTTATTCACTTCTTCAGGTTTATAGAAAATCTTTACCGATGGTTCTAAAAAATTATATAATGGATCCTATTGGAGCTTCTGATACCTGGAGATGGTATGGTTATGAAAACTCTTGGGTAAATATTGATGGTTTAATGGTTCAATCTGTTTCAGGTGGAGGTCATAATGGTGGAGGTGTATTTATTAATTCAGAAGATCACGCGAGATTTGGGCTTTTATATTTAAATAATGGTATATGGAACGATAAAAGAATTATTTCTAAAGACTGGATAAAAAAATCAATCACTCCTTCGAAGACTAATCCTGAATATGGATATATGTGGTGGATTAACTCAGAAGATAGTGAAGATTATGCTAGAACAGACTGGAAAAATGTTCCGACTAATGTATACTATGGATCAGGATTTGGTGGTAATAATATTGTAGTTATACCTGATGATAATATGGTTGTAGTTGGAAGGTGGTTAGGCAGAGATACAATTGGAACTTTTATTCAAATGATATTAGAGTCCAAGTAAATTAAAATTTAGCCTTTAAATATTCATTATTCATTCTAGCGATATTTTTAATTGAAATTCCCTTTGGACATTCGACTTCACAAGCACCAGTGTTGGTACAATTTCCAAACCCTTCCTCATCCATTTGTTTAACCATATTTAGAACTCTTTCTTTAGCTTCAACTTTACCTTGAGGTAAATATGAAAACTGTGAAACCTTTGCTGAGACAAATAGCATAGCAGATGCATTTTTACAAGTTGCAACACATGCACCACATCCAATACAAGTTGCGGCATCAAATGCATTATCTGCATCTTCTTTTCTTACAGGAATTGTGTTAGCATCTTGAGTATTACCTGATGTATTGATACTAATGTAACCTCCTGAGTGTTGAATTCTATCAAAAGAGGTTCTGTCAACAACTAAATCTTTGATAACAGGGAAAGAGTTTGCTCTAAAGGGTTCAATGACTATTGAGTCTCCATCTTTAAATTTTCTCATATGAAGTTGACATGTAGTAATTCCCGTATCAGGACCATGAGCTCTTCCATTAATAAATAATGAACAGCTACCACAAATACCTTCCCTACAATCATGATCAAAAGCTACAGGATCTAATCCTTCAACAATCAATTTTTCATTGAGAACATCCATCATCTCAAGAAAAGACATATCAGGGGTAATATCCTGAATTTCATAATTTTGAAAATTTCCATCAGAGTCTGCATTAGACTGTCTCCATATTTTAAGAAAAAGTTTCATGTTAATATTTTGCAGATTTATTTGATGTTATTGTATTTAATATAAAATCTCTTAAATCTTGATTTGATTTTTTTAAATCCTCTCTTCTAAGATACATCATGTGTCCACTTTCATATCCTTTAAATGTAAATCTATCTTTTAATTTACCGGAAGGGTCAACTTGTTGCATTGTATATTTTGCTGCAGAGAAAGTTGTTGCGCCATCATAATATCCTGATTGAATTAGAACATTTAAAAATGGATTTTCAGCAAGTGCTTCTCTGAAATTTCTTCTAATCCTAATGTTATCTGAGTTCCAAGGTCTAACAGATAATTCTCCTCTAGCCCAAGTATTATATTTAATGTCAGTTTCAAAATTTAATACTTCCTTTATATAAGAATTGATTGCAGGTGTAAATGCATGATCCCATGCACTAAGTTCTGGAGAATACTCAGGGTAATTTCCAGAATCATTACTATCAATTCCCTTATATCTTGAATCTAATCTACCAATTGTAAAACCTTCATCTCTTAAAAGCTCTTTCCAAAAAAATGAAGGTGATATTCTCAAATTGTTATCAATTATATCCTCGAAACTAATCCCAGTTAAATCTTCAATTTTTTTTGCTATTTCATTTTTTGTTTCACTATCTATGTAACCTCCTTTTGCAATCGCTGGGAGCAATTCATTGTAAGCAAATTCCTCAGAAATCTTTATGAGTTCTTCTAATTCTAAAGACTGATATTCAATTTGTAATTTCTGATGGTACCAAGCGGTTGCACTTAAATATGGAAAATCTCCAACTAATTGTATTACTTCTCCATCTGAGTAAAAGTATTCATAATCAGCAGGTGAAACTAAAACAACTCCATTCAAATAAAGCCATTGGTTTTGTTGTAATTCATGAGCTAGCCCCATCACTCTAACACCACCATAGCTTTCACCTACAAGATATTTAGGTGATTTCCATCTAGATGTTCTTGTTGTAAAAGTGCTTATCCATTCTGCTAAATATTCAATGTCTTGATTTACTCCAAAGAACTTATCAGCAGCTTCTTTCTTAGTCATAGACTTAAGAATTCTAGAATAACCTATGTTTATTGGATTTACAAAAACAATATCTGCAACATCTAATATTGAATAAGGATTTGATTTATATCCATACGGCTGAATTGGGTTACCTTCATCATCTATTTTTAAATTATAAGGACCTGTGTATCCCATGTGCATCCATATAGAAGCTGAGCCAGGGCCACCATTAAATGAAAAAACTAATGGCCTATTTGTATTATCATCTATATCTGTTCTCTTATAATAAGTATAATGAAGAGTTGCAATCACTTCACCGTTTGCATCCCAAATAGGCTGTGTTCCAATCTGAGCAGAGTAATTTACTTTTTTTCCTAAAATTGTAGTTGAATGATTTGTAATAACATTGGTATCTGATGGAATTTTTCTGTCAGATAAGTTACTTTGTGAATACATATTCAGAAAACTGAACAATAGAAGAATGTTTAAAATGTTTTTCATAATTATTTATAAGATCTTGTTTTTATTTCAATTTCCTCATAATCTAGTCCTTCTTTATTAAGAATTGGTTTGGATGGATCTTGATTATACTCCCAGGCTGATACAAATTTAAAATTCTCATCATCTCTTATAGCTTCACCATCTGTAGTTTGAAATTCTTCTCTAAAATGTCCACCACAAGACTCATTTCTTTCCAAAGCATCAATTGCAAATAACTCACCTAATTCTAAAAAATCTGAAACTCTAGTTGCTTTTGCAAGTTGTTCATTATACTCGTTTTTATTTCCTGGTATTTTTACATTTTTATGAAAATCTGCCCTTAGTTCTTGAATTTCTTTTATGGCAGTTTTTAAATCTTTTTCATTTCTTGACATCCCACACTTGTCCCACATTATCTTACCTAATTTCTTATGATAATAATCAACAGAATTTTTTCCATTATTATTAATTAATTTCTCAATCTGATCATTTACTGCCTTTTCACATTTTTCAAATTCAGGTGAATCAATAGATATTTTACCAGTGCTGATTTCTTCAGATAGATAATCTCCTATAGTGTAAGGAAGAACAAAATAACCGTCAGCCAAACCTTGCATTAACGCAGATGCTCCTAGTCTATTAGCTCCGTGATCAGAAAAATTTGCCTCTCCAATTGCAAAACATCCAGGTATTGAAGTCATCAAATTATAATCAACCCACACTCCTCCCATTGTATAATGAACTGCTGGATAAATTTTCATTGGAAATTTATAAGGATCTTCATCTACAATTTTCTCATACATTTGAAAAAGATTACCATATTTTTGTTTGATAACATCTTTCCCAAGATTATAAACGACATTAGAGTCTAATGAATCTTTTCCACTAATTTTTGCCTTTTCCTTTCCATATCTTATGATAGCATGAGAGAAATCAAGATAAACAGCTTCTCCAGTTTTATTTACACCATATCCTTTATCACATCTTTCTTTTGCTGCTCTAGAAGCAATATCTCTAGGAACTAAGTTTCCAAATGCTGGATATCTTCTCTCTAAATAATAGTCTCTTTTTTCTTCTGCTAAATCAAGTGGGGATAACTCTCCTTTTCTAATTAATTCTGCATCAGATTTTTCTTTTGGCACCCATATTCTTCCATCATTTCTAAGAGATTCTGACATTAAAGTCAATTTAGATTGATAATCTCCTGAAACTGGTATACATGTAGGGTGTATTTGGGTAAAGCAAGGGTTTGCAAAATATGCTCCTTTTTTATGAATCTTCCATGCAGCTGAAACATTACTTCCCATAGCATTAGTTGATAGAAAGAAAATATTCCCATAACCACCTGAAGCAATAACTACAGCATGAGCAGAATGTCTTTCAAGTTTACCACTAACTAGATCTCTAGCAATTATCCCTCTTGCCTTTCCTTCTACTAATACAACATCCATCATTTCATGTCTGCTATACATTTTAATTTTACCTCTGGCAACTTGTCTGTTCATGGCAGAATAAGCACCCAATAAAAGCTGTTGACCAGTTTGTCCTTTAGCATAAAAAGTTCTAGATACTTGAACACCTCCAAAAGATCTATTATCTAAAAGTCCACCATAGTCTCTGGCAAATGGGACACCTTGAGCTACACATTGATCTATAATGTTTCCTGAAACCTCTGCAAGCCTAAATACGTTTGCTTCTCTTGATCTATAATCTCCACCTTTTATTGTATCATAAAAAAGTCGGTAGTTTGAATCTCCATCTCCTTGATAATTTTTTGAAGCATTAATTCCTCCTTGAGCAGCAATAGAATGAGCTCTTCTTGGAGAATCTTGAAAGCAAAAAGATTTAACATTATAACCTAATTCTGCTAAAGTAGCAGAAGCTGATGCACCTGCTAGTCCTGTACCTACAACAATAACATCAATATTTCTTTTATTCGATGGGCTTACTAAATTAATTTTTCCTTTATGATTTGTCCATTTATCAGATAATGGACCTTTAGGTATATTAGAATTTATTTTACTCATGATGTTAGATTATGATAGATTGCAATAAAAACAAATCCTAATGGGATTGTAATTGAGAATATAAAAGTTGCTTTCTGAATTAAATCATAATATTTAGAATTCACACCAACAGTTTTAAATGATGAGCTAAAGCCATGAAGAAGGTGAAGTGCTAAAAAAACAAAAGAAAGAGAATATATAAGTGTTCGTATAGGGCTCTCAAATTTATGTACCAGCTCTTCAAAGTATCTATTAGGATCTTCAGGAAGTACTTCAACATATTTATAATTCATTTCAGGAATCCAAAAATCAATAAAATGAAGCACAAGAAATATAAGAATTACACCTCCACTAAAAATCATATTTCTTGAGATCCATGAAGCATTTGAACTTCCAGAATATTTTGAGTAATTTTTTTTTCTTGATTTAGAATTTAAAATTTCTAAATAAAATCCCATCACAAAATGAAAGATAACACCAAATATTAAAACTGGCTGGAGAATAAATTGAACCAATGGATTATTCCCCATAAAATGAGAAAGAGTGTTAAATAAATTCTCACTAAAAACAGATGTAATGTTAATTAAGAAATGTTGTGTTAAAAACACAACAAGAAATATACCTGACAGCGCCATTAATATTTTTCTTCCTATAGAGGAACTTATTAGTTTCATCATCATCAATTATTTAACAAAATTAGTGCATAAACACCTAAATAACTACTTTATTTGAAATTCCTTTTCTAAATTATCCTTATCAGTTATAATTAAAACCTTATAGGATCCTTTATCTAGAAAATCATCATTATTATTTTGATTATGCTTTAGATTATAATCTATAAAATTAAATCCTCTGTCAAATTTATCTGAAACATTATAGATGGTGCTTCCTTCAGAATCAATAATGGATAGCTGATAGTCTTTTTTTGATGATGAAAAAATTATTAACTCAAGATTGGGGTTATTTGATTCACTCCAGATACTTCTTTTAACTCCCCATGATGGTAATTTTCTAATTGATTTCAAAGGATATATATACAATGAAGATTTTAAAATCTCGTCTGAAAGTCCTTGAATTTTTTCAATTTCTGTAAGATAAATTGATCTTCCGTGTGTTCCAACCAATAAATGATTTTCGTCTTTTTGAATAACTAAATCATGGACTGCTGCAGAAGTTAAACCACTACTAAAAGGCTCCCAATTAGTTCCAGAATCTAACGATACGTATACACCATGATCGTTTCCAACATAAAGAATATTCTGGTTTATATTGTCTTCAATAACCACATTAATAGGAGAATCTGGTAAATTTGAACTAAGTGAGGTCCATGTTTTTCCATAATTTTCACTTTTATACAGGTATGGAGAAAAGTTATCCCATCTATACCCATTTAATGAAGCATAAATAACTTTTTCATTATGGGAGGATGCATACACTTTACTTACCCACATATCTTGCGGTAAGTTTTTGGAAATGTTTTTCCATGTTTCTCCTCCATTTTTTGAAACATGAATAAGTCCATCATCACTACCTACATATAGTAGATCTTTAACAAGTGGTGATTCAGCAATAGTTGTAATTGTTCCATAAGGAACATTTCCTTTTTTACCTCCATTGGTAAGATCTTTAGAAGTTAATTCCCAACTATCCCCTTTGTCATTTGACTTATGAAAATGGTTTGTACCAAAATATACTATATCTTGGTTATGAGGAGAAAGTAGTATAGGAGTTTGCCAATTAAAACGGTAAGGTGACTCTCCTAACTCATGTACAGGCTTTATTGATTTTCTTTTTCCTGAATCTAATTCTAGTCGATAATAAAATCCAAATTGAAAACCTGTATAAACAGTATTTGAGTCTCTATTATCTATTTGAACCTCCATACCATCTCCACCCATTATCATTTCCCAGGGATATTTACCATTCATGTTCCATCTTTTATTTTCTATCGAGTTATGTGGTCCTTTCCAAACACCATTATCTTGTAAACCACCATAAACATTGTATGGTTTATCATAGTCAACATTAATAGCATAAAACTGCCCTACTTCTGTTGAATTATTTTTAATCCAATTTTCACCATCATCATATGTGATGTTTACGCCACCATCATTTCCATTTATTAGATGGCCAGGTCTATTTGGGTTAATCCATAAATCATGATGGTCAGCATGAACATTTTCTTTGCCAATTCTATAAAAAGATTTTCCTCCATCGTCTGATGTTATTATTGGAACTCCATATGTATAAATTTTATCACTATTACTTGGGTCAACATGAATTTTTCCAAAATAATACCCATAAGTGTTATAAACACCATCTAAAAAAGTTTCGTGTGTTTTAGTCCAGTTTTTACCACCATTATTACTTCTATAAACTTCAGCTCCAATAATTGGAGTATTAAATAGCTCAGAGTTTGCATCAACCAAATACTTGTATAAATCTGAGGGAGATATTTTTTTATCATCAATATCAGATTTTATTTTTTCTACAGTGTATTTTGAGGGGAATCGATTTGATCTTAAAAATGATTTCAAATCTTTATCACTAATCTTATTAAACTCATTTATACTCATGTTTTTAAATGAATCCCTGCTTAGACCTTCATCATTTTCTTTAGAATTTATGGTTCTAAAAAATTGATTGTCAAGCACAGCATAAATAATATTTTCATCAAATACTGCAATTCCAATTCTCCCAACACCGACTCCTACTGGAAAACCGCTATCCTCTTTAGAAATATTATCCCAAGTTTCACCAGCATCAATACTTTTGTATATAGCCGAACTTTTTCCCCCTTCATTTAAGTTCCATGCTTTTCTATCTTTTTCCCAAGCAGTAGCATACATTATATTAAAACTATTTGGTGTATAAGCCATGTCTATTATCCCCGTCCCATCATCTATATAAAGTGTTTTTTTCCATGTACTCCCTCCATCCTTTGTAACATATACACCTCTATTCTTGTTTTTAGAATATAGATGTCCTGTAACACCTACTATAACATGGTCTTTATTAGTTGGATTAATTAAAATTTTTCCAATATGGTGACTATCCGTTAATCCAACATTAACCCAATTGGATCCATTTGGCTCAGTTTTTAAAATTCCTATTCCTGAATATGAAGATCTAGAAGAATTGTTTTCTCCAGTTCCAACCCATAAAATTTTATTATTCCAATCCATTGAGATTTCCCCAATATTTTGAGTTGGCCAATCCTCTGATATAGATCTGAAAGATGTTCCATTGTTATCAGTATACCAAACACCTCCAGAAGCATATGCTACATAAAATTTAGTTGGATCCTTTGGATTTACTTCAAGAGCAACTACACGACCACTCATTATAGTAGGACCTATATTTCTAAAATGAATATTTTTAACTCTAGAAGATTTAGTTAATTCTTCTTTTTGCTGATATGCATCAATTAATTTTGACGAGTCTGAAGATTGAGGCTGAGCAAAGCTCATGGTTGAAGCTAAAAGCAGTAATAAAATTATTTTATAGTTCTTCATAATACCAATTTTTACTTAAATTATGAACATTATATTAAATTTCAAGATATTTGATAAGAAATAAATGAAATATAAACCTCTAAATAACTCAATTTATAAAAGAAATCGTTTGAATTTTATGGATCAAATGAAGGGGAATGCCATGGCTATTTTTAATTCAAATGATATATATCCTGTAAGTGCTGATACAGAATTACCCTTTGAACAACATAGGGATATATTTCATTTAACAGGAATTGACCAAGAAGAAACAATTTTAATTTTATATCCCTCTTCAAAAGATAATAAAACAAGGGAAAATTTATTTATTAGAAGATCTGATGAGCACACTAAAATTTGGGAAGGTGAAAAGCTAAGCAAAGATCTAGCAACTAAGTTATCTGGAGTAGAAAATGTTCACTTTGTTGAAGATTTTAAAAATATACTTCACTCAATTTCAAATAAAGTTGATACGTTTTATATAAATAAAAATGAACACTACAGAGCTAATTCTCCAGTAGAAACAAGAGAAGACAGATTCATAAGTTGGTTATTAAAAAAATATCCTGCTCACAAAGTAGCAAAAAGCAATCCTATACTTCAGAGATTAAGATCTATAAAACATTTAGATGAAATCGATCAAATAAAAAAAGCTTGTCAAATAACCAAAAAAGGGTTTGATAGAGTTTTAAGATTTGTTAAACCTGATGTTTGGGAGTATCAAATTGAAGCTGAATTTATTCATGAATTCATAAATAATTCTTCAAAAGGTTTTGCATACACCCCAATAATAGCTAGTGGAATTGACAACAATGTGCTTCACTATATAAAGAATAACAAACAATGTAAAGATGGAGATTTAATTTTAATGGATGTTGGTGCTGAATATGGAAATTATTCTAGTGATATGACTAGAACTATTCCTGTTTCAGGTCGTTTTTCAAAAAGACAAAAGGAAGTATATAATTCTGTATTAAGAGTAAAAAATGAAGCTACAAAACTATTAACAATAGGAAATAATTGGAAAACTTTTCACGAACAAGTAGGTGAAATTATGACACAAGAGTTGTTTAAAATAGGCCTAATTGATAAGAATGATATTAAGAATGAAACTAAAAAAAACCCAGCTTATAAAAAATATTTTATGCATGGAACTTCACATCACTTAGGACTTGACACTCATGATTATGGTTTACTTGAAGATCCATTTCAAGAGAATATGGTATTTACAGTTGAACCTGGAATTTATATACCTAAGGAAGGTTTTGGAATAAGGCTTGAAGATGATGTAGTTATTAAAAGTAAGGAAGAGCCTCTGAATTTAATGTCTGATATTCCTATTGTAGCAGATGAAATTGAGGATATAATGAATAGTTAACATCCGCAGTCTTTTCCACAATTAGAATCTGAAGATTTATCTTTTTTTATAAATTTTCCATAAAGAAACCATAGGGAAAATAGCCCTGCTAGAATTAATAATATTCCTTGAATTTCTTCCATTAACTTAAAATTTGAAATACAAATAATGATGCAAAGTAAGCTAATATTGTCATAAAAATCAACTGAATTAAAGGCCACTTCCATGAATTAGTTTCTTTCTTTACAATAGCCAAAGTACTCATACACTGCATAGCAAATGCATAAAATATCATTAATGACAAACCGGTTGGTAAATTAAAAATCTTATTTCCATTAGAATCTGTTTCTTGAGACATTCTTGTCTTAATAGTGTCTTGATTTTCAGACCCTACACTATAAATTGTAGACAAAGTTCCAACAAAAACTTCTCTCGCTGCAAAAGATGTAACAAGGGCAATGCCAATTTTCCAGTCATATCCAAGTGGAGCAATTGCTGGTTCAATTGATTTACCTACTAGTCCAATATAAGAATGTTCTAACTTATAAGCATCTACACTTAGCTCAAGATCTTCGTTAGAAATTTCAATATTTTCATATTGTGCTGCAACAATTTTATCAGCATTTTTAAATTCATCTCCTGGACCATAAGAAGCCATTATCCATAATAAGATAGATATTGCAAATATGATTTTACCTGCTTCAACTATAAAAGATCTTGTTTTAGTCCAAACATTTAAAAAAATGTTCTTTGGTAGAGGTAGTTTATACTCTGGCATCTCAAGAACTAAGTAGTTTTTTGAGTCTCTCTTAATTATAGTTTTTAATATGGTAGATGAAATAATTGCCAGTAAAAACCCTAGAATATATAGACCCATTAGGGTTAAACTTTGATAATTAACTCCAAAAATTTTATCAGCTGGAATAACTAAAGAAATCAATATCAAATAAACCGGAAGTCTAGCTGAACATGTCATAAAAGGAATTACTAGGATTGTAATAAGTCTATCTTTCCAGTTCTCAATGTTTCTTGTAGCCATTACAGCTGGAATTGCACAAGCTACTGCAGATACTAGCGGAATTAAACTTTTACCTCCTAGACCAAATTTTTTAAGTGTTCTGTCCATTAGAAAAACTACTCTACTCATGTATCCTGTTTCTTCTAGAATTGAAATAAAGAAAAACAATAATGCTATCTGTGGAACAAAAATTAAAATTCCTGCTAAACCTGGAATCACTCCTTCAGCTAAAAGAGATGTAAAAACTCCTTGCGGAAGACCAGATTTAACCGATTGACTTAGTGAAACAAAAGTACTATCAATAAAGTCCATGGGTATACTACTCCAGTCAAAAATTACTTGAAATATTAGAAGTAAAATTGAAAAGAAAATAAGATATCCCCAGACACTATGTAAAAGAACTCTATCAATCACACTTCTTAACCCAGTTGCCTTTTTATCATCTTTAACATAAGCTTCTTTTAATAAATTATTAATACTCTGATATCGTTTAATAGTTTCTCTTTGTTGAAGCTTCTTTAAATATGATTCAGTTTGTGTTTTAAATTTCCCTTTATCATCAATTTTATTTCTCTCAAGTTTTGAGAAATTTATATCCTGAGTAATTAAAAGCCATAACTTATAGACAGATTGCCCAGAAAAAGTTTTTTGAAGATTAGAGAAATACTCAGGATCAATTTCATTCATGTCAAAAGCAGGTTTATTTGAAAGATTTCTATAGTTTTTAATCTCTGATTTTAATATTTCGAATCCCTGATTTTTTCTCGCACTTACTAATACTACTTTAGTTTTTAATTCTATCTCTAGTTTATTTAAATTAATTTCAATTCCCTTATATCTCAACTGATCAGACATGTTTATTACAAGTATTGTTGGAATCTCTAAATCTTTAATTTGACTAAATAATAAAAGATTTCTTTTAAGATTCTCTACATCTGCAACTATAACTACTAAATCTGGGAAATCCTTATTGTTTTTATTTAGCAACAAATCAAATACTATACTTTGATCTATAGATTGAGTATTAAGGCCATATGTCCCCGGAAGATCAATTAGCTGAACATTTGTTGTTCTATCTATTTCAAAATTTCCAATTTTTTTCTCAACAGTTACACCTGGGTAATTACCTATTGCTTGTTTAAGACCAGTTAATGTATTAAATACAGATGATTTTCCAGTATTTGGATTACCAATTAGTGCAACAGAAATTGTCTTACCCATTTTACTTTTTTAATTCTACTAAAACTTGACTTGCTGTAACAAAATCAATAGAAATATGTGATTCATCAATCTTAAGGTATATAGGTCCTTTTTTAGATGCTAAACCTAATATAGATATTTCATTTCCTGGAAGACAACCCATCTCTAATAAAGTAAGAGGTATTTCCTCTGTTATTAAATCTTTAATAATAGCTTTATCACCTTTTTTTAATTTATCTAAACTTATCAAAACTAGATTTAATTTAAGATTAAAATTTAAAATTCATTTTTCAAAACATAAACATCATCTATTAATTGATTCATAGACTCAGAATCAGTACCATCATAAAATCCTCTTATTCTTCTTTTTGAATCTATTAATACAAAATTTTCAGTATGAATCATATCATAAAAGTTTGAACTTTCTATATCTTCAGCTACCAAATATGACTTTCTTGCTAGATTATATATCTGACTTTTATCACCTGTAACCATATTCCATTTAGAATCAACAACTCCTTTTTCCATTGAGTATTTCTTTAACACGCTCACTGAATCAATTTCAGGAGTCACAGTATGAGAAAGAAGTAAAACCTCATCGTCATTAATAAACTTTTCTTGAAGTTTAATCATATTATCAGTCATTATTGGACAGATTCCAGGACAAGTAGTAAAGAAAAAATCTGCTATATATATTTTTCCATCATAAATTTTATTTGTAATAATTTTATTGTTCTGATTAATCAATTTATAATCAGCAATTTTATGAAATCTTTTAATATGTTGAACTGTGCTATCAACAAGTTGATACTTTACCATGTTTGGTTGATAAATAGGTAATTTTTTTTCAGGACTTAATACATAATAGAACATTAAGACTGCTGCTATAGATATTGAAATCATGATTGCAGCAAAAAGTCCGTATTTTTTTAACATATATTTTTTTAAATGCGTTCAGCAAAGATAATTCAAGGAATTAAAAAAATATTAAATTTGCAGCTAAAATTAAGTTATGTCTCCAGAGTTTTTTATAAAAGCATTTCAGTTATTACTATCACTTTCAATATTAATTGTACTTCACGAACTAGGGCATTTTATTCCAGCTAAGTTATTTGGAACAAGAGTTGAAAAATTTTACTTGTTCTTTGATGTAAAGTATTCTTTGTTCAAAAAGAAAATAGGTGAAACTGTTTATGGTATTGGTTGGCTTCCTCTTGGTGGTTATGTTAAGATATCTGGAATGATTGATGAAAGTTTCGATAAAGAACAAATGCAAAAACCACCTCAACCATGGGAATTTAGATCTAAACCTGCTTGGCAAAGACTAATTATAATGCTTGGAGGAGTAACTGTAAATCTGCTTCTAGGTTTCTTTATTTATATGATGGTTCTATTTGTTTGGGGGAAAGAAACTCTTCCCCAAGAAAATATTCCGCTTGGATTAGAACCAACTGCACTAATTCAAGAAATTGGTTTTGAAAAAGGTGATAAAATATTAGATGTGGATGGCAAGAAACTAGATTACGTTTTGGACATAAATAAAATGTTACTTCTAAGGCCAGTTGAAAAAATTAAAGTTGAAAAATTAGATGGCTCAATTTCAGAAATTAATATTCCTGAAAATATTGGTAACGATATATTTCAAAGTGGACAAATAAATAGCTTCATTCCTCTTTTCAGTGCAACTATTGATTCAATTGTTATTGATTCCCCTGCACTATATTCTGGAATGCAAAGTGGAGATAAAATTGTGTCAATAAACAATGAAATTATTTATGATTACGTATCGTTTAAAAATTGGTTGGATAATAATTCTGATGATATTATTGAAGTTGTAGTTGAAAGAGGCGCCTCTAATTATACTTTATCAATTGATAGAAATGATGATGGTACAATAGGTGTAATTAAAACAAATAGAGGAATTGAAACTATAAATGTTAAATTAGGATTAGTAGATAGCATAAAACAAGGATTTGATTATGGATACTGGACATTATATGAATATGTTGCTGGATTTTCTTTCGTTTTTACAAAGAAAGGTGCTCAACAACTTGGAGGATTTGGTACTATCGGAAATCTTTTTCCTGCAAAATGGGACTGGAAAGGATTCTGGCTTTCAACAGCACTTATATCAATAATATTAGCTTTCATGAATGTTCTCCCTATTCCAGCTTTAGATGGAGGTCATGTAATGTTCCTTATATATGAAATGGTAACAGGAAAAAGACCTAGTGATAAGTTTATGGAAGTATCTACAATGATTGGATTCTTCTTATTAATTGCTATAGTTCTATATGCAAATGGTAATGATTTATTTAGAGCATTTGTAGGATAAAAAAAAGGGGATAAATCCCCTTTTTTGCCCCAAATCTTACCATGAACTTAACCTACTTATGTTCTGGTATATTCAATTTAAGATATTTTTCTTATAAATAAAACTTATTTAGAAATTATTTTTTATTATAAGTCTAGTATGCTCTTACAGTTCTACCTTCCACAAAATTAATAAAAGCTTGGTTGACTACTTTGTTTCCACCTGGCGTAGGATAATTACCTGTGAAATACCAGTCTCCTTTATGATTTTTACATGCTTTATGTAAATTTTCAACCTTTTGAAATATTATATCTAATTCAACATCAGAATTTTTATCAACTAACATTTCTGACATTTTAGAAGATATTTGTTCTGGAGAGAAATCTTTGTATATGTCTTTTACATGATTTTTTTTGTGAATGCCAGATTCTTTGGAAGTTTTACACTTTCTATATGTTTCTTGAATTATACTATCATAAGTGCCTTGATCTTTATGAATCTCTATAGCAGCTTTAAATGCAATAAAATCCTCAATCCTTGCCATATCAATTCCATAACAATCAGGGTATCTGATTTGTGGAGCACTTGAAACAACAATTATTTTTTTTGGATTTAATCTGAAAAGCATTTTTAATATGCTCTCCCTTAAAGTTGTTCCTCTAACAATGCTATCATCAATAATTACAAGATTATCTGAACTTTTAATTACCCCATATGTTATGTCATAAACATGAGCTACTAAATCTTCTCTCCCTTTATCTGCAGATATAAAGGTTCTTAATTTGGCATCTTTGATTGCTATTTTTTCAATTCTAGGATTATTCTTTTTAGCTCTTTCAATTAATCCGTAAAAAGATGTCTCTGCTGTATTTGGTATAAAAGAAAAAACTGTATTTGAATAATCTTTTTTGATAGATTTTTCTATTTGAGGAATCAATAGATTTCCTAACATCTTTCTTTCCTTATAAATATCAGCATCTGAACCTCTTGAAAAATATATTCTTTCAAATGAACAAGATTTATTAAGTTTTGGTTTTAATATTTCTTTAATTGAGGTTTTTCCGTTTTTCTTAATTATTAATGCATTTCCTCTTGGAACTTCTTTTATATCAGTATACGATACATCAAATACTGTTTGAATTGCTGGTCTCTCTGATGCAACAACCACAACCTCTTCATTTTCATAGAAATAGGCAGGTCTAATACCATGAGGATCTCTTAATACAAAAGAATCACCATGACCAATCATTCCAGCAATTGCATATCCTCCATCCCACTTTTTAGATGATTTTTTTAAGATTTTTTGAATATTTAAACCTTTTTCAATTAGTGGAGGCATATCAGACTTTTCAACTCCTTTTTTCTTCAACCTATTGTATCCTGATATTACTTCAGAGTCTAAAAAATGGCCAATTTTTTCCATTATTGTAATAGTGTCTGATTGCTCTCTAGGATGTTGACCTAGTTTTACTAAACTTTGAAACAACTCATCTGTGTTTGTCATATTAAAGTTTCCAGCTAAAATTAAGTTTCTGTTCATCCAATTGTTCTGCCTCATCATAGGCTGAACATATTCTATTGAATTTTTACCGTATGTACCATACCTAACATGTCCTAACATTACCTGTCCTATAAACGGTGTTTGCTCATAAAATAAATTGGATCCTTTTTTAATTTTTTCAGATTTAATAAATGAGTTGATTTTTTTATTAATTTTTTTAAAAATTGAATGAATTGCTTGTTGTTCGAATGACCTGACTCTGTAAAAATATTGTTGACCTGGGTTTAAATCAAATTTAATACTTGCGAATCCAGCACCATCTTGTCCTCTATTCTTTTGCTTTTCCATCATCAAAAACATCTTATCCACACCATACATATGTGAACCGTATTTTTGAGTGTAAAAGTCGAGTGGTTTTTTTAGATGAACTAAAGCAATTCCACATTCATGTTTTATTTGATCACTCACCTATTTTAATTTATTGACCCTTGTTTGTATATCATTCATTGACAAATTTAATAAGTTTTTAGTTCCCATTGCTTCAACATTAAAAGATGCTAAAGAAGTTCCATAATCAATTGCCAATTTTATTGATTCAAATGATATCTCATCAGATTGTGACAAAAAACCTGAGATACCTCCAATAAAACAATCTCCAGCACCTGTTGGGTCTATGACTTTGTCTACTTCAAATGCACCTGTTACATATCGCTTTTTGTAATTAAATAATTCTGCACCATTTTTTCCTTTTTTAATAATTACATATTTAGGCCCCATAGAGTGTAATACTCCGGCAGCTTCACTTAAATCTTTGTGCCCAGTAATCATTTCTGACTCTTCATCATTTATAGATATTATATCAACTTTAGATATAACTTCTTTTACAGTCTCCCAAAAATTTTCTATCCAATAATTCATTGTGTCTAGAATTATAGCAGATGGCTTGTTGTTTAATTGATTAATTGCCGATAGCTGAATTTCAGGGTGAAGATTTCCCAGTAGTAATATATCTGGATTTGATTTTACATCAGGAATTACAGGGTTAAAACTTGCCATAACATTTAGCTCAGTTTTTGTTGTAATTCTTTCTTTAAAATTATCTGTATAGATACAGCTCCAATAAAAAGTTTTATCATTTTGTTCAATTTTAATTCCAGATATATCAACTCCACAAGATTCTAGAAGTTTTAAATCATGGTCTTTAAAATCATTTCCAACAACTGAAATTATAGAACAATTATTATCAAAGTGTTTAACAGATAAACAAATATATGTCCCTGCTCCACCTAAAATATTGTCTACTTTATTTTCTTTTGTTTCAATTCCGTCATATGCTAAAGAAGCTACTATTAAAAGAGATTTTTTTGACATTTATTTAATTTAAGTTAGTTGTATACCCTTTATCTTCAATAAGATTAGAATTCTTAGCTGCAAGATTAGCTAAAAAATCACATCTTTCATTATAAAAATCATTATTATGTCCTTTTACCCACTGGAATTTAACTTCATGTTCATTGTAAATATCAAGGAATCTTCTCCATAAATCAGGATTTTTTTTATTTTTAAAATCTTTTTTTACCCAATTAAACAGCCATCCTTTTTCTACAGCATCAGATACATATTTGGAATCCGTGTAAACTTTAACTTTTGAGTTTTTAATTTTAATTTTTTCTAAAGCTACAATTACAGCAAGTAGTTCCATTCTATTATTTGTTGTTAAATTAAAGCCTTGACTAAATTCTTTTTTATAATCTTCATTGTCAACTAACATAACTATACCATAACCTCCTGGTCCAGGATTTCCTATTGATGATCCATCTGTATATATTTTAATTAATCTACTCATTTGTTTTATATAACTGATTCAATAATTTTTGGGTAATATTCATATTCCAACTTATGAATTTTTTCTTCAATAGTTTGAGCTGTATCAAAATCTGATATGATTATTTTCTTTTGAAATATTATTTGCCCTGAATCATAATGCTCAGAAACATAATGTATTGTAATACCGGTTTCCTTTTCATTGTTCTCAATTACTTTATCATGAATTATTGATCCATACATACCTTTACCTCCATAGCTTGGAAGAAGAGATGGGTGAATATTAATAATCCTATTTTCAAAATATTCAATATATGAAAGTGGTATCTTTTTTAGGAAACCTGCAAGAACAATTAAATCTGGTTTTATCTTCTTTAATTCTTCAAAAACTTTAGTATTTAAATCATTATTTTGAAAAATTTGGGTATTGACTTTAGAATTAAATTTATGTTTAAGAAAAGCTGAATTTTTATTATTAGAATATACGTGTGAAACCGTTAAGTCTTCAGTCTCACTAAAATAATTTATAATGTTTAGAGCGTTTGAGCCTTTACCTGAAATAAAAATGACAATCTTTTTTTTCATAAATAGTGATGATGCTTCAATATATTTGAAAAAAACTTTTTTATTTAACAAATAAAGGTATATTTTCGATTTAAACTCGAGTTTTGATAAAAGTTTTTTAATTTTGTCAACTGAACTCATAAATAAACATATTATGTCAGATATTTCTTCAAGAGTAAAAGCAATAATAGTAGATAAATTAGGAGTTGATGAGAACGAAGTAGTTCCTGAGGCTAGTTTTACAAATGACCTAGGGGCTGACTCTTTAGACACTGTAGAACTTATTATGGAATTCGAAAAAGAATTCGATATCCAAATACCTGATGATCAAGCAGAAAATATTGTCTCTGTAGGTCAAGCTATCGAGTTTATTGAAAAAGCAAAATAAAATTTAACTTAATGACATCTAGAAGAGTTGTAGTTACTGGAATGGGAGCTTTAACTCCAATTGGTAATGATTTGAATTCATATTGGAATGGATTAATAAGTGGTACGAGTGGTTGTGCTGATATAACTCATTTTGATGCATCAGAATTCAAGACTAGATTTGCCTGTGAATTAAAAGGATTTGATCCTGCAGATCATTTTGAAAAAAAAGAATACAGAAGATATGATCGTTTTACTCAATATGGAATTGTAGCTGCTTCAGAATCTATTAAAGACTCAAAACTGATAGAGTCAAGTCCAAATTATGATAGAATTGGAGTAATATGGGGATCTGGAATTGGTGGATTAGAAACTTTTCAAAATGAAGTATTGAATTATTCAGAGGGTAATGGAACTCCAAGATTTAATCCATTCATGATACCTAAAATGATACCTGATATAGCTCCAGGATTAATAGCTATGAAGTATGGTTTTCAGGGCCCTAATTATGCTACAGTTTCGGCTTGTGCTTCCTCTTCGAATGCACTAATTGACGCCCTAACATATATTAGAGTTGGGCGTGCTGATGTTATTGTGGCAGGTGGCTCAGAAGCTCCTGTTACTATTGCAGGTGTTGGTGGTTTTAACGCAATGCATGCATTATCTACTAGAAATGATGAACCTTCAAGTGCATCAAGACCATTTGATAGAGATAGAGATGGTTTTGTTTTAGGTGAAGGAGCTGGATCATTGATATTAGAAGAGTATGAACATGCTGTAAATAGAGGAGCAAAAATATATGCTGAGCTTATAGGTGGAGGTCTATCCTGTGATGCTTATCATATGACTGCGCCCCATCCTGATGGAAGAGGTGCAATAAAAGTCATGAAAAATTGTTTAGATGATGCAAATGTTAAAACTAGCGAAGTTGACCTAATTAATATGCATGGGACTTCAACACCTCTTGGTGATGTTGCAGAAAGCAAAGCTGTTAAAGAAGTTTTTCAAGATGATGCATACAAACTAAACATTAACTCTACTAAATCTATGACTGGACATCTTCTAGGTGCAGCTGGTGCTGTAGAGGCTATTTCTTGTATTTTATCCATGAAACATGGAATTATCCCTCCAACCATAAATCATTTTAATGATGATGATGCTATTGATTCTAAGTTAAACTTTACGTTTTCATCACCTCAAAAAAGATCTGTAAATATAGCTATGTCAAATACATTTGGATTTGGAGGACATAACGCATGTGTAATATTCAAAAAGTTCGATTAGTCTAAATTCTCTTTAACATCAAAAAAGTATTAAAATTAGATTCAAATATTCAAGAGAAGTATAAGATTATTGCCATACATTCAAATCTAAAAATTTTCTCATTAGCCTTTCAGATAAATAAATATTGCTATTCAAATTTTGTTAGATCAAATAGTGATTTAAAATTTGAAAACATTTCTAACATTCATTATTATAATTGGAAAAACAAAGAAAAAGGGATTGATTTTAAACTTTTTGAAAACAAATTTAATCTAGAAATTCAGGAATCAGAACTTATAGATTCTCTTTTTAGTTTCGCAAATACAAAAGAGTTATCTTTGATAGAATCACATAAAGACGTTGATTTTTTTATTAAACAGAACTGTTACTTTTCAACATCTAATTTGATTGAAAGAATATCAAAAATTTCGAATGTATCGCTTGTTTATAAAGTTCCAAGCAATGAACTTTCAGAAAATTTTAACCTTGATATATGAAGAAAATAAAAAAGACAAAAATAATTGCCACACTAGGTCCAGCAACCTCAAGTACTGATGTTATAAAAAAAATCATAAAAGAAGGAGTAGATGTTCTGAGGATTAATTTCTCACATTCAAGTCATGACGAAGCGGAGGCTTTAATTAAAGAGATAAGAAAAATAAATTCTGAATTAAATACTAATACTTCTATTCTTGCTGACCTTCAAGGACCAAAACTAAGAATTGGGGAAATAATTAAAGGGACAAGTCTTAATGTTGGTTCTGAATTAAAAATTAAGACAGGGAAAGAATTTGTTGGAGATAATAAAGTGATATTTGTTAACTATGAAAGTCTGCCAAAAGACATAGTAGAAGGAGAAAAAATTTTGATTGATGACGGAAAGATAATTCTTAAGGTAACTGGGACAAATAAAAAAGATCAGATAAAAGCTGAAGTAATTCAGGGAGGTGAAGTTTCTTCAAGCAAAGGATTTAATTTACCGAATACTAATATTTCACAACCTGCTCTTACAGATAAAGATATAGAAGATGCAATATTTTCAGCTAAACAAAATGTTGACTGGATTGCTCTTTCATTCGTAAGACATGCTTCTGATGTAAAATCTTTAATAAAGTTAATAGAAAAAAATACTGACCATAGAATTCCTGTAATTGCAAAAATTGAAAAACCTGAAGGGGTTAAGAATATTGATGAAATTATGAAGTATGCAAGTGGAATAATGGTTGCTAGAGGTGATTTAGGAGTTGAGATAGATGCTGCTGAAGTTCCGCTAATTCAAAAGAAGCTTGTCTATAAAGCAAAAAAAGCTAGAATTCCTGTTATAATTGCAACTCAAATGATGGAGAGTATGATGGAGAGTCTAAATCCAAATAGAGCTGAAGTTAATGATGTAGCTAACTCCGTAATGGATGGAGCGGATGCTGTAATGTTATCAGGCGAGACTTCTGTTGGTGAACATCCTGTCGAGGTTGTTCAAGCAATTTCAAAAATTATAGGAAAGGTTGAAAATTCAAGCTTAATCTCATTAAAACATAAGCATCCAACAGATTATGACTCTGATAGATTTATAACTAAATCTATTTGTTATTATGCTGCAAAAATTGCGAATGACACAAATGCCAAAGCAATTAGTACTCTGACTAATAGTGGTTACACAGCTTATCAAATTTCATCTTGGAGACCAAGAACACACGTTTTAGTTTTTACATCTAACAAAAGAATTTTAACTCAGCTTAATCTTTTGTGGGGTGTCAAAGCGTTTTATTATGATGGTACAGAAAGCACTGATAAAACTGTTGAGGAAATAAATAAAATAGCTTTTGATCATAACTATCTTCAAAAAGATGAAAAGGTAATTAATTTAACTGCTATGCCAATTCATGAGAAGGGAATGGTAAATACAGTTAGGGTTTCAAAAATTTAAATATGAAAAATTTAGATAAATTATTTAATAAATATGGACTTAATAAATTAAGTCATGGATGTTCTACTGGTTCTAAATGGTTTAGTTCTGGAGATACAATCCAAAGTTATTCGCCAGTTGATGGAAAATTAATTGGAGAAATATCTTCCGGTTCGAAAAAAGATTTTGATCATATTATTCAAGTTTCTAAAAAGGCATTTAAAGAATTTAGAGAAATTCCTGCGCCTAAAAGAGGGGAGTTAGTTCGTCAGTTTGGAAATAAACTTAGAGAAGAAAAAGAACTACTTGGAACCCTTGTTTCATACGAAATGGGTAAATCATATCAAGAAGGTCTTGGTGAAGTTCAGGAAATGATTGATATATGTGACTTTGCAGTTGGTTTATCTAGACAGCTTCATGGATTTACAATGCATTCTGAAAGACCAACTCATAGAATGTATGAACAATATCATCCATTAGGAATTGTAGGTATAATTTCTGCATTTAATTTTCCTGTTGCTGTTTGGAGTTGGAATGTTGCGCTTGCATGGGTTTGTGGAAATGTTGCAATTTGGAAACCAAGTGAAAAGACTCCATTATGTAGTATTATATGTCAAAAAATTATTGGGGAAGTACTTAAAGAGAATGATATTCCTGAAGGGGTTTCATGTTTAATAAATGGTGATTATAAAATTGGAGAGATGTTATCTCAAAGTAAGAACATACCTCTTTTATCTGCTACAGGGTCTACTAGGATGGGTAAAATTGTTTCTGAAAAAGTTGGAGCACGATTAGGTAAAACTTTACTTGAACTTGGAGGCAACAACGCTATAATAGTTACACCTGATGCTGATTTAAAAATGACAATGATGGGAACTGTTTTTGGAGCAGTTGGTACTTGTGGTCAAAGATGTACATCAACAAGAAGATTAATTGTTCATGAAAAAGTATATGATAAAGTAAAAGACTCATTAGTTAAGGCTTATAATCAAATAAAAATCGGTGATCCTCTTGACTCAAACAATCATGTTGGACCACTTATAGATAAGCTAGCAGTTGAATCATATAAGAGTGCAATATCTCAGGTAAATGATCAAGGTGGTAAATGGTTAGTTGAAGGAGAAGTTCTTTCCGGTGATAAATATAGTAGTGGTTGTTATGTGAAACCTGCTATTGCTGAAGTTAATCATTCTCTTAAAATAGTTCATCAAGAAACATTTGCCCCTATTTTATACTTAATAAAATATTCTGGCGAAATTAAAAATGCGATAGAAATTCAAAACGAAGTTGATCAGGGGCTTTCTTCAGCAATAATGACTAACAATTTAAAAGAAGCTGAAACATTCCTGTCACATTGGGGAAGTGATTGTGGAATTGCTAATGTTAATATTGGAACATCTGGAGCTGAAATTGGAGGTGCATTTGGAGGAGAAAAAGATACAGGGGGAGGAAGAGAAAGTGGATCTGATGCATGGAAAGTATACATGAGAAGACAAACTAATACTATAAACTATTCTTCTGAACTTCCATTAGCTCAGGGTATAAAGTTTGATATAGGGTAAAGAGTTTATTTAAACTGATTTAGAAATCTTACATCATTTTCAAAAAAGAGCCTAATGTCTGGGATCTGATATATAAGCATGGCTATTCTTTCAATTCCTAGACCAAATGCATAACCAGTATGTTTTTCTGAGTCAATATTACAGTTTTCTAAAACATTTGGGTCAACCATACCACAACCCATAATTTCCAACCAACCCGTTCCTTTTGTTATTCTATAATCAGTTTCTGTCTCCAGACCCCAATAAACATCTACTTCAGCACTTGGTTCAGTAAATGGGAAAAATGATGGTCTAAATCTTAATTTAGATTTCCCAAACATTGATTTAGTGAAATAAAGTATCATTTGTTTTAAATCCGCAAACGAAACATTTTCATCAACATAAATTCCTTCAACTTGATGAAAAATACAATGAGATCTGGATGATATAGCTTCATTCCTATAAACTCTTCCTGGAGAGATTATTTTTAATGGAGGTGGATTGTCTTCAAGATACCTTACCTGAACAGAAGAAGTATGGGTTCTTAATAGAATATCTGGATTTTGTTGGATAAAAAATGTGTCTTGCATATCTCTTGCAGGATGATGTTGAGGTAAATTTAAAGCTGTAAAGTTATGCCAGTCATCTTCAATCTCAGGACCTTCAGAAAGCTCAAAACCTACTTTTGAAAATATATCAATAATTCTATTTTTAATTAATGTTATTGGATGAAGTGAGCCTGATGAAATTGGAAATCCAGGTTTTGTAAAATCTTCTAGAATTATCTTACTTGATTTCTTAGTGTTTGATTTTAAGTAATCATATTTTTTTTGTGCAAGAATTTTTAATTCATTTATTTTTTGACCAAATTCTTTTTTTTGATCAGATGGAACATTTTTAAAATCTGAAAACAGTTCATTGATTATACCTTTTCTACCAAGAAACTTAATTTTTAATGATTCTATCTCATTAATGTCTTTAGAATCAAATTTATTTAAATCCGAAATATACCCTTCTAGTTTTTTAATCATCTTAATTTTTTTAATAAAATTAAAAGTGTGTAATTATCCTTCTGTATATTGCAAATATAAATTAAGTTTTATGAATTTAATTGATTTAGGAATAATTGCGATAATAAGCTTTGGAATTATAAGAGGATATTCAAAAGGTTTAATTATTGAATTATCAAGTTTTTTTGGAATCTTTATATCTTTTGTAATTTCCGGCAATATTGATAATCTTCTTTCACAACAAATAATAAAATTTATAAATCTAAACGTAAATATTGTTAATACAATATCTTTTATAACTGTGTTTATTGTGAGTTATTCTCTAATTATTTTTTTTGCAAAAGGCTTCACCAAACTAGCAAAGATTGTCTATCTAGGTCTGTTAAATAGTTTATTAGGGGGACTTTTTGGGGGACTTAAACTTCTCTTAATTCTATTAATAATAACTAAAGTTGTATTTTCTTTAAATCTTTTATCAGTTTCTATAATTGGTGAATCATCATTGATGATCAATCTACATATATTGTCTGAAATTCTTTTTGACTCTTTTGAGATTAGTAATGAAATATATCAGAAAAGCTTAATCTAATATTCTTAAACTAGATGATTGAATCCATCCAATTGTTCCGTTTTCAAGTTGAATATTTAACCAATCTTCAATAACATCTATCTGTTTAACTTTTGTTCCTTCATGTAGTAAAAATTTTAATTCTGAAATATTATTTGGTTCAGACCAAACTTCAATTTCTTTATCATATATAATAGCATATTTTATTTCACTATTTTTTTTCTTTTCGAAGTTTATAAATAGGATAAACGATGATAAAATCAAAAAAACAACAGTAATACTGAAAAATGATCTTTTAAATTTTGGATTATTTGATAAATTATAAACAATAAAAGCACAACACATAATCCAGATTAAAATAATAAGTACATATGACCATCCTTTCTCAGATAGCAAATCTAAAATTGAGAGTTTTAGGTTCTGGATATCACTTACTGGCAAAGTTTCTATTTTATCAATTCGAAGATTCTGTGCAAATGATAAATTTGTTAATATGTCATCATCATTAGGAGAAATTGATTTTGCTTTTTCATAATAATAATTACTTTCAGGAATATTGTTTAATTTATAAAATGAATTTCCAATATTAAAGTATAGCTCTGCACTTTCAAATCCGGATTTAAGTATGTCTAGATAACCTTCAACTGCATTTTGATAATCTCCATTAGTATAAAGATCATTTGATTCCTTAAATAAATTATCACTATTCTGAGTGTTTGAAAAGATTAATAAAATGAATAAAAAAATCTTCATGATTTAACTTTTAAAATTGAACTTATTACTTTTTTGGAAATTTCTAAGTCTTTATTCATTATGCTGTCTGAGGATCTAGAATACTTAGCTTTCTCACAATTTTCAATTAATTTTATTATTAAAAGTACATCATCTTTTGAAAGTCCTTTATCACGTCCTATTTGCTGAATTTTTTCTTTATTAAGACTATCCATTCTAATTGAAAACTTAACTATAAGACTCTTTATTATTGCTTTTTCAATTTTATCATAAAACAAAACTTTATCTCCTATTGATTCTTTTGCAGAAATGATCATTTTATTAATCTTTCTTTCTTCAATTCTGACTAACTCAGAAGAAGATTCTTTTTTATTTCTTTTATATGTAGTGAATAATAAAAATGAAAGAAGTAAAATAAATGGAGTAGTTACTATTGCATAGAAAAATTGAGATTGAAAAAATACATCATTATTAATTTCTCTAAGATTTCCCTTTAATTTAATAAAACGAAATGAATCATTTGAAGTAATTATATTTGAGTTGTCATTAGTAATAGTATTACTTATAACTGGACCATCATAAACATCAATTGTAAGTCTTGGAGATTTTAAAACTTTATATTTTTCTGTATTGGGATCAAAGTATGAAAACTCAACTTCTTCAATTGGGAAGTTTCCTTGAAATCTAGGAATAACAGTAAAAGATTTTGAAACAGATCCACTCATTCCCGAAAGATTAGTACTTATAAGCTCTTCTCTTTCAGGTTCAAATAGTTCCATTGAGTTTGGAACTAGAATATTCGGTAGATCAAATAATTTTAGGTTTCCGTTACCCTTAACCTTGAGTTCAGCCTGAAAAGATTCAGTTGCTCTGAGTGAGTTTTTGTTTAATATTACATCGAACTCAAAATTTCCAACTGCTCCAGAAAAACTGTCAGGTTTTCCTAACTGAGGTAAATCTTTAACGATAATTCTCCTCATACCAGTAGAAATCATTTGAGAAGTTTGATCATAAATTACATTACCAAAGAAATCTCTTTTATCAGTTGGAACATCAAGAACTAAATTTAATGAAAGTGGAGAAATTTCTAATTCACCAACCTTTTGGGGATAAAGAACTACTTTCCTCCATTCTACAACATTATAATTTTGTCCTTTGTAGATATCCCGTTCAACCTTCAATTGAGGAATTTTAATAGTTTGACTCCAAAAATCTTTAAACTTGGGAGTCTCTGTTTCGCGAGCATCTGAAATGTTTATTGGAGCTTTATAATAGAGCTTATAAACTACTGTTATCGGTTCATTTAAATATGGAGACCCTTTTGAAATTAATGCTCTAAGTTCTATATCATCATCATTATAATATTGAGTTATTGAATCAGATGGTTGCTTTACAGAATCTGTAATTAAAACTTCTATCTGGAGTGATTTATATATTTCCCCATCAATTTCAATTGATGCTTGATTTATTTTAAGCTTTCCCTTCTTTAGAGGTTTCAAAAAATAAGAATAGGTTTTTGAAAACTTTCTTTCTCCATTAACATATGAAGTCTTTATTGATTGATTAGGTCCGCCAATTATTTGAAAATTATCAAATTCTGGAGGAGAAAAATTATCTCCATTTTGATTCATTACAAAATCTATCCTTAGTCTTTCATTAAGTGCAAGCTTAGATTTACTGACAGTGGCTTCAAAGTTTACCTGTGCAGATAAAACAAAAGAGTTAATAGTTAGAAATAATATGAGAATTTTTTTTACCAATCTTTCTCAGCTTTTTTTGTTGTTTGAACTTTCTTTTTTCCAGATTTCAACTTTTGATTTAAATCTTTTTCAATATTGTTTACTGCTTCAAGAAGATTTTCCATTTGTTGTTTTGAAAGTCCACCCCCTTCATCTTTTTCTTCATTTTGATCTTGTTCTTTAGGCTTTTCTTTCTCAGAATCAGAATCTTGATCGCTTTTTTGATCTTGTTCTTTGTTTTCTTTTTGATCTTCAGACTTATCCTTCTTTTCATCTTCTGATTCATTATTATTTTGAGAATTTTGGCGTTTATCTCCCTCTAAAAATTTTTTTGCTAAAGCATAATTATATCTAGTTTCATCATCTTCAGAATTATTTCTAAGTGCATTTTTATATGCTTCAATAGCCTGAGCATAATCCTTTTTCTTCATGTAAGAGTTACCTAGATTATGAAAAGCAGAATGTTTTTCAAGATTTAATTCTGAATTTTTTTGAGTTTTGAAATATTCCTGAATTGCCTCATCATAATTTTCATTTTCAAAAAGAATATTTCCTAAATTATGAGCTGCTTTTGATGTTGTCTTATCGTTTGAAATAGCTTTTCTATATTCAACTTCTGCCTCAATATAATTTTTTTTAACAGACTCTTTATTTCCATTAAATACAAGATTATTTGGATCACTTTGACTGTATGTATAAAAAGAAACTATTAAAAATAGTAATGATATGTAATGACTATTCTTTGTTCTCATTAAAAAGATTTAAATGTTGTATCCATTTTGTTTTCGTTTGAAATATAAAAATATCAGAAATGATAAACAACAATGATAATAATATAAATATTTGAAATTGCTGTTTGTATTCAACAAACTGTGATGATTCAAATTCTGATTTGTCAATTTTATCTAATTTTGTTTTAACAAGCTCTAATGCGTCTTCTGTAAAGTTTCCATCAATATATTCTCCTTTGGAAGAGCTTGCTATTTTAAGTAAAAAATCACTATTTCTCTTTGTGATTACTACATCTCCATTAATATCCTTTTTATAAGAATCAACGGTTCCGTCTATTTTAATTGGGATTGTTGTTCCTGCCTCTTGTCCTATACCAATAGTTATAAGATTTATATTATTTTCAGAAATTAACTTTATTATACTATCTGGAATGTCATCATGATCTTCACCATCAGAAATAAGTATCAGAACTCTATTTGTATCAGAGTTTTGATCAAAGAAATTTACTGATAAGTTTAATGCAGAATCAATCGAAGTTCCTTGAGATGATAACATATCAGTATCTATAATTTGTAAAAAATTCTTTACAGAAGCAAAGTCAGTTGTAAGAGGAACTTGAGGAATAGCTTGAGCTGCATATGCAACAATTCCTACTCTATCACTACTTAAAGAATTAATTATTTCAGAAATAATTCTTTTAGATCTGGTTAATCTATTAGGAGCAACATCCTCAGCGAGCATACTTTTAGAGACATCAATTGCAAAAACTATGTCTACTCCTTCTCTATTTATTGATTTTAATTCTGTTCCAATTTTAGGATTTGCAAGAGCAATAATCAGAAATAATATTACAAATAATTCGAAAACAAGTTTTAGATTAAGTTTAAAATTTGATCTATTAGGGCTTATCTGGTCTAATAGTTTATTGTTTGAGAAATACTTTTGAATTTTATTTCTCCATGCCATATAAAACCAATTTATAATAATCACTATGGGAATTATAAGTGTTAGATAAAGGTAGGATGGATTATCAAATAGATACATTATATAAAACTCTTAAAGATTGTTTTTCTGGCGATTATTTCTATGATAAACAGGATTAATGCAATTAATACATAGGATCTGTATTTCTCTGACACATTTGTAAAAATAGTCTCAGTTATTTCAGTCTTCTCAAGTTTATTAATTTCTTCATATATATTTTTCAGCTCAAGATTATCAGTTGCTCTAAAATATCTTCCTGATGTTTTTTCAGAAATATATCTAAGAAGGTCCTCATCAATTTCAACTTTTGTAAGACTAAATTGGAAATTTCCATTTGGAAGAATTGAAACTGGAGCTAACGCTCTTCCATTTGTACCTAGACCAATTGTATATGTTTTAATTTCATATTCTGCAGCCAATTCTGCAGCAATTCTTGGATCTATGAATCCAGAATTATTAACACCATCTGTTAGGAGAATTATCACTTTACTTTTTGCCGTACTCTCCTTTAATCTATTAACCGCAGTGGATAGTCCCATGCCAATTGCTGTTCCATCTTCAAGAAGTGATTCGTAATTTATTTCAGATAGAGACTGCTTTAAGATAAGTTTATCTGAAGTAACAGGTGTTTTAGTATAGCTTTCTGCAGCATAAACAACAAGACCAATTCTGTCATTAGGTCTATCATCTATAAAATTAGAGGCTACATTCTTTAATGCTGTTAAACGATCAGGTTTAAGATCTTTTGACAACATACTTGATGAAATATCAATTACCATAACAATATCAATACCTCTAGATGTTTTAATTCTTTTGGATGATGACTTTGATTGAGGTCTTGAAACAGCTAACACTAGAAGTAATATCACTATTATTCTAAATATATTCAAAAAGGGTCTCAGTTTAGAAATTAATGAATTATTTAACTTCAATAGTGATAAAGTAGGGTGTCTTAAAGTAGCCTGAGTAAGCTTTCCAAATTTAAACCAAAAGAAAATAGCAAAAGGGATTATAATAAGAATTATAAGAAACTCCGGATCTGCAAAATAAATATTTTTTAGCATTATAATTCTTTTATAATATTAAAGCTTTCTAAAATTTTAGATTCAATTTTATTAGCATATCTATCTTTGTCTTTGTAAACTATAATAAGTTTAATAGTTTTTTTTTCATAAGGTAATATCACTGATGTGAAATTTGACCTTATCAAATCATTATTTTTTTCAATGTCTAAACTACCATAAAATCTAAGTCCAATATCTCCAGATTTTAAAGAGAATTGATCATCTTTTACTAGAATATTTTTAGATCCTAAATTTTGAAATTTATTAATTAATTCATTTTTTAATAAATCAATATTAGAAGGGTTTTCACTTTGAATTACATCTTTAAAGTCAAGAGATAGGTAAAAAGAATCATCGAAATTACCCATTTCAAATCTGTTGTTTTCTAAACTATCATTTATTCTAACTAAAATATTTGGTGTATTAAGTTCAACAGGAGGGGAGCCATATTGACTGGTATACCAATCTTTTGAAAGAAGTTGTTTTGTAGGATTTAACAATATTGTATCTCTTACTGGATAGTAGCCAAAAATTAAAACACATATAATGATTAGTGTAGATATTACTAAAAATGAATATTTAAAAAATATTTTTAGATTTTCCAGTAAAGAGATCTCTTCAACAGCCTCTTCTTCTTCAAAAGGTATATTGTATTTTTCATTGTATATTTTTTCTGTTGAGTCAATGAAATCTTTGATTGTTGATATATCTACATTAATATCATTTTTTGCTGGCAATGATTTAGCAAATTTTATTAAATCCGATTTTGTAAAAAGATTTTCTAGTTGATTTAACTGATTATTTTCAAAATCATAGTTCCCACTATCTTTAAGCATATTTATTCTTAGTATAAGCTCTTTCGATGTGCTTTCCATTGCTGGAATTTTAACTTGAGATTCTAAGTATTCTCTAAAAATATCAATCAAAATAGTGTAATACTCTTTAAATTCAATTTGAGAATTAGGAGACTTGTTGTCTAAATCATTTAATTTTTCAATTGCAATTTGATAAAGTGATTTCATTTCATCTAAAGAGTCATTGTTTTTATTAAATAATTTAAATTTGATAATTATATACAAAAGAATTACGATCAATAAACCAAGAATAAGACTAGTAATTAATTTTTGATAATTTCTCTTAACAGGTATTATTGGTTTTATATCAAATAGATTTTGTTTTATAGTATCTACCTCAACATCATTTACTATTATTAATAATGAGTCACTATATTTTATAGATTGATTAAAATATATTTTTTGAGGAGGTATCCAATATTCTCCAGGTTCAAAATTAATTAAGGAGTATTTCTTAGATATTTTTGATAATCCTAGTATTGTATCAGAAGGGTATGATTTTAATATTTCAAAAGGCATGAAATTAGGATTTTCATCAAACCTGATATTATATTCATTTTTAGAGTAAACATCTATCTTGAAATTAATTTCTTCTCCAATTTTTACTTGGGTTGTATCAATTAAAGTTGAAATTTCAATATTAGTGTCAAAACTAGGTGACTGTGCAATTAAAAAGTAGGTTGTAAAAATCCAAAGAGATATTATTTTCTTCATTATGCTCTATGTTTAAAATATCCAAGGAGTTTTTTTACATAACTTTCGTCAACCATACAATTAATTATTCCTGCTCCATTTTTATTAAATAAACTTTCAAATTTTTTAATTGATAGATTGTAATTAGAAAAATAATTTTCTCTAATTTTTCTTGATGAAGTATCTACCCAAACTAATTCGTTTGATTCGGCATCAATCATTGGGACCATACCTAATTTAGGAATCTTAGTTTCCATTTTATCAAAAATTCTAATTCCTGTTAGATCATATTTTTTTGCTGCTAATTTTAAAGTTTTATCATACTCATTGTCTATAAAATCAGATAAGATAAAAACAATAGCTTTTTTTTGAATAACACTTAATAAAAACTTAAGAGATGAATCAATACTTGTTTTAGAACTTTTTGGTTTAAATTCAAGAAGTTCCCTAATAATTCTTAAAATATGTCTCTTACCTTTATTAGGAGGGATAAATAACTCGACAGTATCAGTAAATAGTATTGCACCTACTTTATCATTGTTTTTCAAAGCAGAAAATGCAAGCGTTGCAGCAATTTCAGTAACAATTTCTTTTTTTAATTTATTCCTAGTTGCAAAGTTTTTTGAGCCACTAACATCAATAAGTAACATAAGTGTTAATTCTCTTTCTTCTTCAAAAACTTTAATAAAAGGTTCATTGTATCTGGCTGTAACATTCCAATCAATTGATCTTATATCATCTCCAAATTCATATTTCCTCACTTCACTGAAAGTCATACCTCTACCTTTGAAGGTACTCAAGTATTCTCCTCCAAAAAGGTTATCACTTAGCCTTCTGCTTTTTATCTCAATTTGTCTTACTTTTTTAAGTAATTCTTTAGAATCCATTAATTATGGTACTTCAACAGTATTTACAATTTGTTTGATTATATCCTCAGTAGACACATTCTCAGCCTCAGCTTCGTATGTCAATCCTATTCTATGTCTTAACACATCGGTAACTACTTCTCTAACATCTTCTGGAATTACAAAACCTCTATGTTTTATAAAAGCGTAACATTTTGAGGCTAATGCAAGATTTATACTTCCACGTGGAGATGCACCAAATGATATGAGTGGAGATAAGTTTTTGAGATTATATTTTTCAGGATATCTAGTGCAAAAAATTAAATCAAGAATATACTTTTCAATTTTTTCATCCATATATACATCATTAACAATTTCTTGTGCCGAAGTAATTTGTTTTGTTGTAACAACTGGTTTGATTATATCTTTTGAAGAAGAAAGATTCATATTCATGATCTTTTGTTCCTCTTCTAAATTGGGATAATCAACAACTACTTTTAGCATAAACCTGTCTATTTGAGCTTCAGGTAAAGGATAGGTACCTTCTTGTTCTACCGGGTTTTGAGTTGCCATTACAAGAAAAGGATCAGATAATTTAAAGGTTTTATCTCCTATAGTCACCTGTTTTTCTTGCATTGCCTCAAGTAATGCAGATTGAACTTTTGCTGGAGCTCTATTAATTTCATCTGCTAAAACAAAATTAGCAAATACTGGCCCTTGTTTAATTGAGAAGTTACCTTCTTTCATATTATAAATCATTGTACCAACTACATCTGCAGGAAGTAAGTCAGGGGTAAACTGAATCCTACTAAAGGATCCTTTTACAGCTCTACTTAAGCTATTAATTGCAAGTGTTTTCGCAAGACCCGGTACTCCTTCAAGTAAAATGTGTCCTCTACCTAGAAGTCCTATCATTAGTCTTTCTATCATTTTCTTTTGTCCTATGATTTTTTTATTTATTTCCAGTGAAAGAAGATCAACAAAAGCACTTTCTTGTTTTATTAGTTCATCTTTTTTACTTAAATCTATGTTTGTTCTGTTATCACTCATAATTGCTCAATTTATTTATTCAAATTTCAAAATTTATTAGTAAAATCCTTGTTAATAATTGGTTAAATTAGAAGTTAACCAAAAATTATTTAGAAAAATATTCGGGGTATAAATAATCATTTTTAGGATAATGACTCATATCCACATTTTTAACTATTTCATAAATTTCTCTCTTCAAGTTATCAAAGTTAATTTTATTTTTAGCAGACATAAATAATGCTTTACCATTTGTTTTATTCATCCATGTATTTCTCCACTGCATCAAAGAATAATGGCTATTATTTTTAGAATAAGAGTCATTAAAATCAACTTGTTTATAATTATCAATTTTATTAAAAATCATTAGACTATACTTATTATGACAATTAATTTCACTAAGAATTTTATTTACAGAAGTAATATGATCTTCAAAACTTGGATGTGATATGTCTACAATATGAAGAAGAATATCAGCATCTTTCACCTCCTCTAAAGTGCTTTTAAATGACTCTATTAATTGGGTTGGTAGTTTTCTGATAAAACCAACTGTATCTGTTAAAAGAAAAGGGAGTGTATTGATTACAACTTTTCTCACTGTTGTGTCCAGAGTAGCAAATAATTTATTTTCCGCAAAGACTTTACTTTTGGACAATAAATTCATTATTGTTGATTTTCCAACATTAGTATAACCTACAAGTGCAACCCTAACTAATGACCCCCTATTACCTCTTTGAACTTTCATTTGCTTATCAATAGTAGATAGTTTCTTTTTTAATAATGATATTTTATCTCTTACAATTCTTCTATCTGTTTCTATTTCTGTTTCTCCAGGCCCTCTCATACCTATCCCTCCTTTTTGTCTTTCAAGGTGAGTCCAAAGACCTTTTAATCTGGGTAGCAAGTATTCATATTGAGCTAATTCAACTTGTGTTTTGGCATAACTTGTTTTAGCTCTTTGAGCAAAAATATCAAGAATTAAAGCTGTTCTGTCTAAAATTTTACACTTTAATAACTTTTCTATGTTAGATTGTTGAGTAGGTGAAAGTTCATCATCAAAAACAACAATTGATACATCATTATTTTTGACATATTTTTGTATTTCCTCAATTTTTCCTTTACCTATAAAAGTTTTTGGATTAGGGGTGTTTATTTTTTGTGTAAATTTTTTAACGACATTACCTCCTGCTGTTAATGACAAAAACTCTAATTCTTCCAGAAATTCATTTAGCTTTTCTTCATTTTGTGAATCATTAATAATCCCAACTAATACACTTCTTTCAAAGTTTGATTTTTGCGACTCAATCATTTTTCTTTAGATAGTTTCTTAAGTTAAAAGTTTTTCCATCAAAAACACCAAATGTATAATGAGTAATCCAGTCACCTAAATTTATATATTTTGATTTAGGTTTTAACTGGTGTACAATCGGTAAATGTCTATGACCAAAAATAAAATAGTCGATGTGCTCTTTGGTTAATCTTTTTAAACAATATTGAATTAACCACTCTTTATCTTCTCCTTTAAATTCTTTATCTTCTTTTCCAGAAATAAGCTTATTGCTTTGAGATAAATACTTACCAAGTTTAATGCCAATATCTGGATGCAATATCCTAAACAGCCATATAAAAAAAGGATTAGATAGAACTAATTTCATTCTTTTATATCCGTAATCTCCAGGTCCTAATCCATCTCCATGACCTATTAAAAAAGATTTTGAATTGAAAATAAATAACTCTGGTGATCTAAAAACTTTGATATTTAATTCCTTTTCAAAATAGTCAGTCATCCAATAATCATGATTTCCCACAAAAAAATAAATTTTTATTCCAGAATCGGATAGCTCTGCAAGTTTTCCTAAAACTCTTGTAAATCCTCTGGGAACAGCTTCTTTATATTCAAACCAAAAATCAAAAAGATCTCCAAGCAGGAAAACTATATCAGCATCATGTTTAATAGATTCCAACCACGAAACAAATATTTTTTCTCTTTCATGACTATCTTTGATTGAGGGAGAACCAAGATGATTGTCAGAACTAAAATATATTTTTTTGTCTTTTGGAATTTCCATAAATTTTATCCTATGGCTTGATTTAAATCATCGATTAAGTCATCTACATCTTCTACTCCAACACTTAGCCTTAATAATGATTCGACTAAACCTGATTTCTTCCTCTCTTCTGGAGGAATTGAAGCGTGTGTCATACTTGATGGATGACAACATAGACTCTCAACTCCACCCAAAGATTCTGCCAATGTAAACAAATTAAGATTCTCTGCAATTTTCTTTGCACTTTCAAAGGTATTATCAGCTGGAATAAATGAAACCATTCCTCCAAAAGCATCCATCTGATTTTTTGCGATTTCATAATTTTTATGATCCTTAAATCCTGCCCAATATACTTTTGAAATTTTTTGATGATTTTTTAAAAACATTGCAATTTTTTCTGCGTTTTCAGAATGTCTTTGCATTCTTAAATGAAGTGTTTTTATTCCTCTTAATGTTAGAAAACAGTCCATTGGACCAGGAGTTGCTCCAGAAGCATTCTGAATAAAGGATAATTTCTCATTAAGAATTGAGTCGTTTACAACTATTGCACCAATAACAACATCGCTATGACCTGCAATATATTTTGTTGCAGAATGCATAACAATATTAGCTCCAAGATCTAGTGGTCTTTGAATAAATGGTGTAGCAAAAGTATTATCAACACAAAGTAAAATGTTATTCTTTTTTGATAACGTTGACATTGACTTAATATCAACCACATTCATCATAGGATTTGTTGGAGTTTCTGCCCAAATTAGTTTAGTGTTTGAATTAATTTTTTCTTCAACTGACTTTAAATCTTCCATATTTACAAAATGGAATTTCAAATCATATTTTTCAAAGATTGTTCTAAATAATCTATAGCTTCCTCCATATAAGTCATTAGTGGAGATGATCTCATCTCCTGGATTTAAAGTTTTCATTATAGCATCAATTGCTGCCAATCCAGATGAAAATGCAAGCCCATGATTTCCATTTTCTAAAGAAGCAATAGACCTTTCAAAGTTTGTTCTTGTAGGATTATGTGTTCTACTATATTCATATCCTTTATGTTTTCCAGGAGAAGTTTGAGCATATGTTGAAGTTTGATATATTGGGGTCATAACAGATCCATATGCTGGATCAAGGATTTGACCACCATGAATTGCCTTTGTATTGAACTTCATTTTTTTCTTCATAATACCAAAGATAAAGATATTCGAAATTAGGTGTTTGATTATATTAAAATGATTTTCTTTGTGGCATAAATTTAGGGATGAATAAAAGATACCTAGCTTTAATTGCAGCTTTTTTAGCTACCAGTATTTATGGTATTAATCATACTATAGCAAAAGAAGTAATGCCTATTTATATTGGTTCATCTGGATTTATTATGTTACGGTTACTAGGTGCAACTCTAATTTTTTGGCTAATAAGTCTATTTACACCTAATGAAAAGATTGAAAAGAAAGACTTTTTAAAAATACTTCTTGCTTCAATACTAGGTATGTGTGTAAATATGCTTGCTTTTTTTAGAGGCCTTGAGTTGTCCACACCTATTAATAGTGGAATTATAATAACTTTATCCCCTGTTTTAGTTCTAATACTTTCATACTTTTTTTTAAAAGAAAAAGTAACTCTTAAAAAAATTATTGGAATTTTAATTGGATTTTCAGGTGCAGTTTTTTTAATACTTAATAGTAGTAAAACTGGAATAAATGCACCAAATATTCCACTTGGAAATTCATTTTTTTTGCTAAATGCATCAGCCTATGCAGGTTATTTAATTGTAATTAAGCCATTAACAAGTAAGTATAATATTTTCACTTTAATGAAGTGGCTCTTTTTAATTGGATTAGTTTTATCTACACCTATTACTTTTAATCAGTTTATTGAAGTTAATTGGACTGAACTTCCATGGTTTGCAATATGGAGAATGGCGTATGTTGTTATCGGCACAACATTTTTAACATATTTATTTAATATCTATGCCTTAAAGACTTTATCGCCAACCACAGTTGGTTCATTTATTTATCTTCAGCCAATAATAACAATTGGGTTTGCATTAATTACTGGGAATGACGTTTTAGATACTACAAAATTGTTCTCTTGTTTATTGGTTTTTATAGGTATATATCTAGTCTCTATTCGTAGCAGAAATAACTAATTATTTAACAGTAAATTATAATCAATTATTATAGTAAATTTAATTTTTCTGTAATAAATTTGACATTAAATCTTAAGTATATGAAAATTAAACTCATACTAGTATTATCGTTATTTATATTCTCTTGCAACAACACAAATAACACAAAAGAAAAATTTCAATACGAGAGGGTTAAAGAACAACCCACAATTGTTCAAGGAAACATGGTTTCAAATACTGTTACTCTTAACTCTAATGATCAAATGAAATTTGATAGAAAAATTATTAAAGTCAATTCTAATGAAAAAGTTACTCTAACATTAAATCACACTGGAAGATTTCCTGCTAGTTCAATGGGTCATAATTTTGTTTTACTAAAAAAAGATATTGATGTAAATGAATATGCACTTAGAGCTGCTGGAGCAAGAGATACAGAATATATACCTGATGGAGGTAATGAGTTAGTGTACACAAAAATGTTAGGTGGAGGGGAATCTGATACTATAACTTTTGATGCACCTGAGCCTGGAACCTATATTTTTATTTGCTCATTTCCTGGTCACTATCAACTTATGATGGGTGAGTTTATAGTTAATTAAATATTTCAATTGATTTAACACCTCATCAAAATGTATAAGTTTATTCTTTTACTTTTAATAATTGTTTTTGGATGTAACTATCAATCTAAAGAGTCTTCTTTCTCATCATTAAAAAATAATAAAGGAATTGGTCCAATTAGTAAAATAGTCTTTGATAATGAAATAAATCAAACCCTAGCTAATTCTGGAAAAAAATTATTTAATCAGCTTTGCACATCTTGTCATATGATTAAAGAAGAATCTGTAGGACCAGCAATTAAAGGAATATTAGACAGGAGATCACCTGAGTGGATAATGAACATGATACTAAACCCAACTGAGATGCTTCAAGAAGATCCAATAGCAAAAAAACTATTGGCAGAATATAACAATGAGTATATGTATAATCAAAATTTAATTGAAGATGAAGCGAGAGAAATTATTGAATATTTTAGAACACTAGATTAAACATCTACATTACCATCATAATAGCCTGGAATTGGGACATAACCAAGTTTATTGGTCATTACATATTCTGTCAATTTATAGGATCTAACTGCCATTTGCCTTAATAAGCCGAATACTTGTGAATAATTATTACCATTAGACTCAATGAAATCAGGTGAATCGAGATGATTTGATAAATATTTCTCTAATGTAATATTGTTAACATCATCTATAGATTTTTGATTTTCATTACTTAATATTACATCTGTTAATTCATCTATTTCGTTGTTTAACTCAGATTGACTGTCAGAAGGAGTGTTTCTATAAATATAAGCGTCTACAAACCTTGATAAGTTTAATGATATCGCACCAGGAGTATCAGTTTCTGGAATTATAATCTCAAAAATTCTATCTATAAAAACAATTTGTTTTTTTGTAAAAAAATCAGGAGACCAATCAAGTTCGTTAGATTGACATGATTGAAGAACAGAGAGAATACTAGAGGAAAAAGTTATTGATCCAAATGATATTCCAATACTTTTTAATGCTTTTCTTCTATTCATAATTATATATTTTGTTTGTTTATTTCCTCAACGGCATGGTTAGCTGCTCTTGCAGTTAATGCCATATATGTTATTGATGGATTTTGATTTCCTGAAGAAGTCATACAAGCACCATCTGTTACATAAACATTTTTGACACTATGAATTTGATTGTTACCATTAAGAATTGAGGTCTTAGGATTTCTTCCCATTCTAGCTGTACCCATCTCGTGAATCCCATTTCCAAAAACATAATTATCAGCAGAACCTGTTCCAGTTACATTTTTAAAACCTGATCTTTCAAGCATTTCAATTGCTTGTTGTTTCATGTCTTTTCTCATTGCAATTTCATTCTCTCTAATTTTTGCATCAAATGTAACAGTAGGAAGACCCCATTTATCAAGTTTATTATAGTCAAGGGTCATCTGGTTATCATGGTAAGGTAATATTTCTCCAAATGCGCCCATAGATCCAGACCATCCTCCTTCTTGAACTATAATGTCTTTGAATTTTTTTCCATATGCAGCTAATTCTTCTTTACTGCTTGCTATGCTCTTAGAGCCTCTAGAAGCTCCCCCTTGATATCCATAACCTCGAATGAAATCCTTTCTGTTTGTTGCTCCTCCAATATTTCTGAATCTTGGAATAAAAAATCCAGCTGGTTTTCTTCCATAAGTTGACTTATTTTTAAACCCTTCAAAGCTTCCATAAGCACCAGTTTGAAAATGATGATCCATTAAATTATGTCCTAGCTCTCCTGAATCATTTCCCATACCATTTGGGAATCTATTTGATTTTGATTGCATTAAAATGGAAGTAGATGCAATAGCTGAGGAGCATAAGAAAATTACCTTAGCATAATATTCATATGATTGATTGTTTTCTGCATCAATCACCCTAACACCTGTTGCCCTTTTTTTATCTTCATCATAAATAATTTCATGAACAATAGAGTTAGGCATTAAAGTCATATTTCCTGTAGCCTCAGCTGCTGGCAGAGTAGATGAATTACTACTAAAGTAAGCACCATAAGGACACCCTCTCATACATCTATTTCTATACTGGCATGTAACTCTTCCTAATCCTGGCTTAGTTCCTTCAGTAATATGAGCAGTTCTTGCATTTGAAAGTATTCTACCATCATTAAAGTTTTTGGATATACTCTCTCTCATATGATTTTCCAATACATTTAATTCAAATGGTTTTAGAAATTTTCCATCAGGAAATTGAGGTAATCCCTCATACCTCCCTTGAACTCCAATATATTGCTCAACATAATCATACCAAGGTGCAATATCTTTATATCTAATAGGCCAATCAACTGCTATTCCATCTTTCAAATTTGCTTCAAAGTCGAATTCACTTAACCTATATGTGTGCCTTCCCCATGTAAGGGACCTTCCTCCCACATGATATCCTCTAATCCAATTAAATTTATTTTTATCATCATTGTATGGATGCTCAAGATCATCAACAAAAAAATGTCTTGAAGATTCTGTATTAACGTATCCTGTCCTACTTTGTTTTGGTTGTCTTTTATATGCATCTTGGGTTATAGTATCTCCTCCTTTAAAATCCCAAGGATCCATGTTTGCAGTATGATAGTCATCAATATGATTAATCATTCTCCCTCTTTCAAGGACTAAAGTCTTTAGCCCTTTCTCTGTAAGTTCCTTTGCAGCCCATCCACCACTTATACCTGTCCCTACTACAATAGCGTCGAATTTATTTTCCATCAATTATAAATTAGAAATCGTTTCTAATTTAAACATTAAATATTTTAAATCGTAATTAATTATTTAAATTTATATTTATAGTAATATAAAAAACCTCATAATTATGAAAAGGAAAGAATTTATAAAATTAGTCTCAACAGGAGCTGTTGGTATATCTTCGTTAGGATATTTTTCTTGCGCTAGTCCAAAAGAAATTTTTTTTAAACTATCCCTAGCTCAATGGTCTCTTAATAAATCCATTAGGGAGGGTGGCATGTCACCTTATCTTTTTGCTGAAAAATCTAAAGAACTTGGATTCTCCGGTTTAGAATATGTAAATCAGCTTTATGATGATGTAATGAAAAGTGAAAATAAGTCTGATAGTATAAAGAAATTTATTTCTAAAAATAATCAACTTGCTACTGATAATGGTGTGGAAAATGTATTAATAATGATTGATGAAGAAGGAGATCTAGCTAATGAAGACCAAGAGCAAAGACTAAAATCAATTGACAATCATAAATTATGGATTGACACGGCAGCTGAAATGAACTGTTCTTCTGTAAGATTAAACTTATATGGTTCTAAGGATGTTGAAACATGGAAAGCACTTTCAATTGAAAGTCTTAGTGAATTAGGAAATCATGCAAAAGGCACTGGTTTAAATGTAATTGTTGAAAATCATGGAAGAATTACATCTAATATACCTGAACTGATGAATGCAATTAATGGCGTAAACATGGAAAACGTAGGGACTCTTCCTGACTTTGGAAATTTCTGTATGGCAGATGAAGGATATGGATCTGTTTTTGATGGAACATGTGAAACTATGTATGACTTCTATCAAGGAGTTGAAGAAATGATGCCTAAAGCATTTGCTGTTAGTGCAAAATCTAATGATTTTGATGAAAATGGTGATGAAAAAACTATTGACTATATGAGAATGTTGAAGATTGTTAAAAGCTTTGGTTACACAGGCTATATTGGAGTTGAATATGAGGGTGAAAGATTATCTGAAATTGAAGGAATTAAAGCAACTAGAGATTTATTAATTAAAGTTGGTCAATCAATTTAATAAATTATAAATATGACAGTAAACTTAAAATTAAGTGTAATGATGTTCCTAGAATTTTTTATCTGGGGATGTTGGTTTGTTACAATGGGTACATTCTTATCTCAAGCATTCAGTGCTTCAGGTGGAGAAATTGCATTGGCATATGAGACACAATCATGGGGTGCAATAATTGCACCGTTTATAATTGGACTTATTGCAGACAGGTATTTTGATGCAGAAAAAATTCTGGCAATGATTCATATTTTAGGAGGTGGACTTTTATTTATGTGTTCTGTGGCTCTTGGATTTGATAAGTTCTATCCATATATATTAATTTATATGATACTTTATATGCCAACTTTAGCATTGGTTAACTCTATTGCATTTAGACAAATGAAAGATCCGTCTAAGGAGTTTCCCAAGATTAGAGTTTGGGGAACTATAGGTTGGATTGTGGCAGGTCTTGTTATAAGCTATGGTGTTGGATGGGAATCAAGCCAAACACTAGAATATACATTTTATCTGGCTGCTGTTGTTTCTGTGGCTCTTGGATTGTTTAGTTTTTCTTTGCCTAAAACTCCTCCGCAGGCAATCAATGAAAGTCCAAGTCTTAGAGAAATTTTGGGTCTTGATGCGCTAAAACTTCTTAAGGATACAAGATATCTTGTATTCTTTATTTCATCAATTCTAATATGTATACCTCTTGCATTTTACTACCAAGATGCAAATCTTTTTTTAAATGAGCTTGGAGTTGAAAATGCTGCAGGAGTTATGACATTAGGTCAAATTTCCGAGGCATTATTTATTCTACTTCTGCCTCTATTTTTAAATAAATATGGAATAAAGAAAACTTTAATTGTAGGAATGTTAGCCTGGAGTTTAAGATATGTTCTATTTGCATTTGGAGATACTGG
>Ga0315322_10000150_pt1 | contig 45851 bp, 33 predicted proteins | sample M110021515metaG_FD_203461 | JGI IMG/M metagenome (GOLD analysis project Ga0315322, IMG submission 203461) | Ammonia-oxidizing marine archaeal communities from Monterey Bay, California, United States - M1 100m 21515 | ecosystem: Environmental > Aquatic > Marine > Intertidal zone | place: USA... | reverse complement strand
ATCACGGTCAGCATCACGGTCAGCATCACAGTCCAGGCCCTCGCAGATGATCTTGGCACTGGTGCTGAAGGTATTCTCTATAACCGCGATGTGCGGTCCATACTCGCTGAGCATTGCTTCGCCTGTCATGGACCTGATGATGAACACCGCGAAGCAGATTTGCGACTGGATACTCGAGAAGATGTCGTGCGTACGGGAGTCGTCAAGCCAAGGCATTCTGCTGATTCAGAATTAGTGAAGCGTGTGAATTCGTTGAATTCTGACGAGGTGATGCCTCCACCTGAAAGTGGTGCACTGAGTCAGCAAGAAAAAGATGTTCTTGCAAAGTGGATTGATGGTGGTGCGGAGTATCAGAAGCACTGGGCCTTTGAGCCTGTGGTTAAATCGAGTCCACCACATGTCGCAGATGACTCGTGGTGCCAGAACCCGATCGACCATTTCATTTTTGATCGACTAAAAAGCAAGGGGCTGAAGCCTTCACGTCAAGCGACTCGGGCGGTATTGATAAAACGTTTGTACATTGACTTGATCGGTTTATTGCCAACGCCAGATCAGGTTGATGCGTTCTTGGCTGATGATTCAGCAACTGCGTACGAGTCAGTTGTTGATGAGTTGTTGAGGTCAAAACATTATGGTGAGAGATGGGGACGCCACTGGCTGGATCAGGCGAGATACGCTGACTCGAACGGCTACACGTTTGACAACGCAAGAGTTATGTGGCCGTATCGCGACTGGGTAATTGATGCGATCAACAAAGATATGCCATTTGATGAATTCACAGTTCAGCAATTGGCTGGTGATTTATTGCGTGATCCGACGACTGAGCAAATTACGGCGACTGGGTTTCACAGGAATACACTGATCAATGAGGAGGGTGGAACAGATGCTGAACAGTTTAGAGTTGAGTCCGTAATCGACAGGACAAATACTACCGGTACTGTTTGGTTGGCTTTGACTGTTGGTTGTGCCCAGTGTCACAACCACAAGTTTGATCCTGTGAGCCAGCGAGACTATTACAGCCTTTTTGCTTTTTTTAATAGCACAGTTGATAGGAATAATCGTGGCCCAGAGGTGACCACCCAGAATCCTCACGCGGAAGAGATTGCAAATTTGGATCGTAAGTTGGCCGCACTGAAGATTGAAGAGAAAGAAGGTGCTGCAACTGAGGCAGGTGAATCCGAGAAATGGACAGTGCTCCGCCCGATCGGATCGCAGGCTACTTCAAAAGCTCGTTTTGAAACGTTGCAGGACCAATCGTTGCTAGTGAGTGGCCCCAACCTCATTCAAGATACTTATGACATTGTTTATCAAGCAGGAAGAGGGAAGTTGGCGGCTTTTCAGCTCAATGTTTTTCCGCACGAGACATTACCCAAGGGGGGACCCGGGCGAGCGAGCAATGGTAATTTTGTCATGGTGGATATCCAATTCGAGGATGCTGATGGCAAGAAGCTTCATCTGGAGTCGTTAGCGCTCGCTGATTACTCGCAGAGTCGGTATGACGTTTCGCTTGCTGTTGATAGCGACCCGAAGAGCGGTTGGGCGATCAGCACGAATCAAAAAGGTAACGTATCGCACTGGGCCAAGTTCATACTTGCTGAACCTGTCCTCTTTGAGGAACCCACTCAATTGCGTCTGCAAATGAAATTCAATCAGGGGACTCAGCCTTACAATTTGGGGCGGTTTCAATTATTGAGTTCGCCAAATCGCCCTGCGGCGGCAGATTTGATTGCCGTGCGTCGAAGTGCTTTTGAGGCAAGGAAGAAGACGCTTGAGGCTGGTCGAGTCAAATCAATGGTAATGCGCGAGCTTGAAAAACCTCGAGCAACCCACCTGCTCACCCGAGGAGATTTCCTGCGTCCTGCTGAAACTGTTGAGCCTACTGTTCTTGAAAATCTTTATCCTTGGGTACATTCTGAGCAACCGTTGAACCGACTCGACTTGGCTCGTTGGTTGGTCGATTCTGGCAACCCGCTAACTCCACGCGTCGTTGTGAATCGAATGTGGCAAAAATTGTTTGGTGTTGGATTGGTCGAAACAGTAGAAGATTTTGGTGTGCAGGGTACTGTGCCTTCCCATGCTGAGTTGCTGGATTGGTTGTCAGCCGAGTTTATGGAGGGTGGTTGGTCTCGAAAGCAAATCCAGAGGTTGATGGTTACATCAGCCACATATCGGCAAGCTTCAGATGCACGCGAGGGTCTTCGTGCAAAGGATCCATTGAATCGTCTGCTGGGCCGACAGAATCGATTGCGTGTTGATGCGGAAATCGTGCGTGATCTTGCTCTCTCTGCTTCAGGGAACTTGGTGCCAACCATTGGTGGCCCCTCTGTTTACCCCCCTCAACCTGCAGGAGTCTATGCGTTCACCCAGAAGAAAAAGGCATGGCCAACGAGCAAGGGACCTGATCGTTTTCGTCGAACGATGTACACGTTTTTTTACCGCAGTTCGCCTCATCCGATGCTGACTGCGTTCGATGCTCCCCGGTTCAACGTGACTTGCACCCGAAGGGGACGTTCGAATACACCCTTGCAGTCACTGATGGTTGCGAACGATCCGGGGTTGTTCGAGTTGGCAGAATCTCTTGCCGATCGGGCTGTTGCTGAAAAGGATGCCACGCAAACGCGGTTGAATTACATGTTCCGCCTCGCTTTATGTCGACAACCATCTTCCGATGAACTGCGGTTCTTGGAGGAATTCTTCGAGGACCAGCGAAGGAAGTTTAGCAAGACGCGAGTGGGTTCCCAATCGAAGGCATCGCAGCATGCGTGGATAGCTGTTGCACGCGTATTAATGAATCTCGATGAATTCATAACGAGAGAATGATATGGATCATGAACAAAAACTGTCACGGCTCGCCACTCGACGTCAATTATTTCGAGATTGCGGTGTCGGTTTAGGGAGCATTGCACTGGCACACTTGGTCAATGGAAACCGTGCTCAAGCAACTGAAGCAAGCGGAAGTCTTGGGGTGTTGCACCATCCTGCAAAGGCAAAGAATGTTATCGTGCTTTTTATGGCCGGTGGTCCAAGCCAGTTGGAGTTGTTTTCGCACAAGCCAAAACTCAATGAACTGCATGGTAAAGAAACCCCGAAAGAGTTCATCGAGGGAAAACGATTTTCATTCCTCGGAAAGGATGCAAAATTGCTTGGCAGTGCCAGAAAATTCAAGCCATGTGGTGAGTCTGGCGTGAAAATTAGCGAGCTGATGCCGTTTCATCAGCAGATTGCGGACAAACTTTGTTTTGTGCATAGCATGAACACGGATGTCTTTAATCACGGACCCGCCAAGATCTTTATGAACTCCGGTAATCCGCAGCCTGGACGACCATGTATGGGCTCCTGGGTTACTTATGGAATTGGCAGTGAATGTGAAAATCTGCCAGGTTTTGTGGTGCTTCAGTCCGGGCCTCGAGGCCCGCGGGCAGGTGCTGCTCTCTGGTCAAGTGGTTTCTTGCCGTCCAAGCACCAAGGTGTTCCCTTTCGGAGTACGGGTGATCCAATTGTTAATCTGACAAGTCCTGTGGGTTTTCGTGGGGAACCCACACGAGACTTCCATGATGCAGTGGCAGAGTTGAATCGACAGCGACTGCAGGCCACTGGTGACAGTGAAATCGAAACTCGGATTGCGGCTTACGAAATGGCTTACAGAATGCAATCAAGTGCGCCGGAATTGATGGATATCGGTGGCGAGTCCCAGCAGACAATCGACAGATATGGAGCAAAGGTTGGCGGTGCCTCATATGCGAATAATTGTCTGCTGGCGCGGCGACTGGTAGAACGCGGAGTCCGATTTGTGCAGCTCTACCATACAGACTGGGATCACCATGGCGGTCCCGGACAGACGCTCGGCAAAGATTTGGAAAAGTGTTGCAGTCAGGTGGATCAGGCATCTGCTGCGTTGATTGAGGATCTGGAGGAACGCGGGTTGCTAGATGAGACACTGGTCGTTTGGACCGGAGAATTTGGTCGTACTCCTATGGGCGAAACTCGCAACCAAAAAGTGGGCGGTCGTGATCATTTTATTGACGCTTACACACTTTGGATGGCTGGCGGAGGAGTGAAGCCCGGGATCAGCCATGGGGTAACAGATGATCTTGGACTGTCAGTAGCAGAAAATCCTGTGCACGTCAGAGATTTACACGCCACAATGCTGCATGCATTGGGCATTGACCATGAAAAATTTAGCGTCAAATTTCAAGGGCTGAATATGCGTCTCACGGGAGTCGAAGATGCAAAGGTGGTACAAGAAATTCTGGCATGATTTAATGCACGCCAGAAATGTTATCGGTAAATTCGCCAGATGCTGTCGACCAAGATGATTTCACGTCTGATTTCACACCGATTGTCACAGTTCGAGTGATTCACCAACTTGAAGTACGATCGGTTCGGCATCTGTTTCGCTTCGAATGCGATCCGCCCAATGGTTTGCATCCTGAGCGATGGGTGGCCATGTCCCATAATGAGCTGGCAAAACTTTTTTGGGATTGATCAGCTTAGTAGCTGTGACGCTGTCTTCGATGCCCATCGTGAAGAGATCGCCTATGGGTAAGACAGCAACGTCGACGTTGTCCGCATAGAGTTTCATGTCACTGAACAATGCAGTATCGCAGGCAAAATAAATACGTGTCTTGTCAATCGTGACCAAGAATCCAGCAGGTTCTCCACCATATGCTCCATCTGGAAGTTGGCTGCTGTGAAGGGCTGGCGTCATCTTCACCGAGCCAAAAGGTAATTCGAGTTGACCTCCGATATTCATTCCGATGACCGACTGCACGTGCTGGGTGTTCGTAAACCACTCCGCAATTTCATAGATCGCGACAATGGTAGCATCGTGTCCTTTGGCAATTACTGCGGCATCTGCAACGTGATCGAAGTGTCCATGCGAAATCAAAATGTGATCGACATTCTGTAGTTGATCAGCTGAAATCAAGGCTGTTGGATTGTCGGTTAGGAATGGGTCGATAAGGATTCGGTGCTCATCGTTTTCAACTATCCATCCGCCGTGGCTCAGCCAAGTCAGTTTAGTCATGTGATATGCGTCATTGTTGGGGTGTAGGGCTCAGCAGTCGCCGGGCTGATGCTGCGTTGTTAACGCGAAAAGAGATGAGTGTGTTATATCCAACAACTCGATGAATGCACGACGTTGGAGATTTGAGGTTACCAGTTTTCGCCACGTAGTCTCGCAATCTCCATTGCATCCTTATCACCTCGACCTGAAAGGCAGACGACCAAATGTGAATCAGTTGGCATGTTTTTGGCAAGTTCCATCGCTTTGGCAATCGCGTGGCTTGTTTCCAATGCAGCGATGATACCCTCTGTCCGAGCTAGTTTGTCAAAGGCATCCATCGCAGCTTTATCACCGCAGTCGGAGTAGGTTACGCGTCCGGTGTCTTTCCAGTAACTGTGTTCCGGACCCACACCTGGGTAATCCAGTCCTGCGCTCATGGAGTGCACGTCGCACGTTTGTCCATCGTCGTCCTGCATCACGTAGCTGTAGCTGCCATGCAGGACACCGGGATTTCCAAATGAGAGTGGAGACGCATGCTCACCGGGCTCACTGCCCCGACCTCCCGCTTCAACGCCAATGAGTGTTACGTTTTCATCTTCGACAAACGGATAAAACATTCCAGCGGCATTGCTGCCTCCGCCGACGCAGGCAACCACACAATCAGGCAATCTGCCAAACGAATCGCAGCATTGCTCGCGTGTCTCACGTCCAATGACTGACTGAAAATCACGGACCATCATCGGGAACGGGTGAGGGCCAATCGCGCTACCGATGATGTAATGCGTTTGCTCGACGGATGACATCCAGTCGCGCATCGCCTCATTGACTGCGTCACGAAGTGTCTTGGATCCGCTTTCGACCGGGCAAATTTCTGCGCCCATTAGCTTCATGCTGAATACATTTGGCTTCTGGCGTCGGATGTCTTCGCTGCCCATATAAACGGTGCATGGTAGACCGAAGTGGGCGCACGCAGTGGCACTCGCTACTCCGTGCTGGCCTGCCCCTGTTTCAGCAATCACACGAGTCTTTCCCATTCTCAGCGTAAGTAGAGCCTGTCCGACGGTGTTGTTGATTTTGTGTGCACCCGTGTGGTTCACATCTTCGCGTTTGAGCCAAATTTGGGCCCCACCCACCGCTTCCGTGAGTCGTCGTGCGAAGTAGAGGGGGCTGGGTCGACCTACGAACGTCTTCAAAAGAACCTTTAATTCTCGTTGAAACTCAGGATCCCGCTGTGCTTTCTCGTATTCTTCCGAAAGCTGATCCAGTGCTTGGGTGAGCGTTTCAGGAACAAATCGGCCGCCGAATTCGCCGAAACGGCCGCGAGCGTCAGGAACGGAGGCGGTGGCACTCGACGCGCCGGGTACGGTACTCATGGAAGCAATTCTCTGGCAGGACAACTCAAAGGGCCGTCAGCAGACCCGCCCACAAGTCATAAGGACCGCAGGACACGTGCCGACATCACCAACCCCGATTCTCACTCTAGTTGCCGATGACGTCAACGCGACCGCTGGGAACCCAATGAAAGCGCCAAGATTGCAACGCGTCTGCGGAGTGGATTTCAGTGGTGCCAGTAAATCCGGAAAAACTGCTTGGATGGCTAAGTTTGAGGCCGATTGGTCGGCAGAGACTCTGAAATTGGTCCAACTGGCATCTTTGGGGAAATTAGCCGGTTCAGACGAGCGAAGTGCGGTTTGTAGCTACTTGGCCGAACAAATTTCCGCCAGCCAAGACACTCTCTGGGCAATGGATTTCCCCTTTGGACTGCCAATTGAATTGGGCGGTGACGACTGGATGGCACAATTAGACATGGTTTTAAGTTTTGAACCGGATGGTGGAAGCGGAAACCCTGCTGCTGCGTTCGGTCGGCAACTCTCGGTGACCGCTCGTGAGATTGTGTCGAACGGTAGGATTCGTCGCAAAACAGATGTCGAAACTTCCACGCCGTTTGATAGTTACCACTATCGCATTATTTACCAAACGTTTCATGGGATGAGGGATGTGCTGTTGCCCATTTCCAAGACACCGGGAACCGCGGTGATTCCGTTCCAGTATCATAAGATGGAATCGGCGAGCCGAATTGTCGTCGAGTCTTGTCCGTCCAGTTCCTTAAAATATTGGGGACTGCCGCACTCGCGTTACAAGCAATCTGGAGGAAAGCCCCCAACATCCGTCCACCGATCAAATCGAACGTTGATAATGCGAGGTATTCATGCTTTACCAAAACTCTTTTCTGTGAAAGATTTTTCAGGCAACGCTGAAAATCGAAGAATTCCTTCGTCACCTAGCATCTCTAGCCATCGCAGACGTGTGATCATGCAGGATTCTGGTGGAGATGCTCTCGATGCAGTGCTTGCCGGTTTAGGCGGTTGGCGAGCATTTCATAGCACAAATCATACTGATGCACTGCTTGATAATCGTTATCGTTCTGAAGGTCGAGTTTATTCTTAAATTGTTCGCGTCGCTCAACGAGGATCGCTACTGTGAATGAGTATCATTTTTGAGACTGAGACTGAGACTGAGACTGAGACTGAGAATGCTACTGTTCGTGACTCAAATGTTCTGTATTCGGATGGTCCCTTGCCTGAATTGCCAGAAGTAGAAACTATGCGTCGGGGTGTGTTGCCTGTGTTAGGCAGTCACATCATGAAGGCTCAACGGCCAGAATGCCGCTTGAGACCAATCTTACTTGAGCCAAGTATTCGCACCTTTGACCGTCGAGTGCGTGATCAAGAAATCGTAGATATTGGACGACGTGGAAAGCGGGTGTTGATTCATCTTGGAAACCACGATGCCATCGTGATCGAGCCCAGAATGACTGGTTTGGTATTGTTGGCTGATCCACCGGGACCGGAGCATCTGCGGTTGCGTTTGACTTTAAAAGGTGGGCCGAGTGATCAATTATTGTTTTGGGATCGGCGCGGTCTCGGGACGGTAAGGCTGCTGACACCTGATGAATTGAAAGTCAAAGTTGATGGGAAGTTGGGGCCTGATGCATTGCAAATCACTGACGGCGAATTGAAGGATAAATTGAAAGCAAGTCGACGTGAGATTAAGGTTGCGCTGCTGGATCAAGCTGTCGTTGCAGGTATCGGGAATCTTTATGCCGCTGAACTTTTGTTTCTTTCCGGGATTGACCCAAGAACCCGCTGTGATCGTCTAACAGGTTCCCAGTGGAAACGAATACAGCAGGCAACTCATGCAGTTTTGCTGGAAGCAATCCAGCATGAAGGTAGTACATTAAGCGACGGAACTTACCGCAATGCACTCAATGGCGAGGGTGGGTACCAAAATTATCACCGTGTTTATGACCGAGTTGATCAATCTTGTGTGCGCTGCAAAAAAGGTCGGATACGAAGGATTGTACAGGCACAGAGGAGTACATTTTTTTGTCCTAAGTGCCAGCAGCGGAGAGGTTTACACCATATGGTGCGAACAATTTGAATTCCCATTCCGTTGACACCTCGTAGTACAATAGGTTTGTAGGTGGACCGATCCGCCGGTGAATCTGCCAATAGCGGGGGAAATTGCCCCGAATTTGAAACATGTGACGAACGAGAATAAGGTCATGAAAAACAGTCATACACGCCGAGACTGGCTTCGCAACGCTGCTGTCTTAACAGTAACGGGTGGCATTGCGTGTTCGGCAGACGCTGCCGATTCCAAAGTCACTTGGGATGAATCAATTTCGAAAGGTCTCAAGTGGCTCAGTCGTACCCAGTCCGCTCGTGGGAAATGGAATACGAATGACTATCCCACTGCGATGGCCTCACTCGCAGCAACTGCTCTAATCGCAAGCGGAAGCACCACCACTCAAGGTCCGTATGCAAAGCAAATTGCGAGAGCAACCGATTACCTGATCAGCAAGAGTCGTGGTAATGGTTTGATCGGTGATCCCACAACTGATTCACGTTATACGTACGGTCACGGATTTGCCATGCTCTTGATGTCTCAGGTGCTGGGTGAGGAAGGCTTGATTGATCGACGCGAGGAATTGGTGGATGTCTTAACACGTGCTGTACAGTTCAGTGGCAATGCTCAGACAGAAGCTGGTGGTTGGGGTTATGTTTCTGCCGCGTCAGGAAACAACTTTGATGAGGGATCAACAACTATCACACAGGTACAGGGACTCCGTGGATGTCGCAACGCAGGAATTCCTGTCAGTGGCAAGGTCATCGACAATGCTAAGGAGTATATTTACGGCTGCAAGAATCCCGACGGTGGCATCAGTTACAGCAGCAAGCAGCGCGGAACAAGCCGGCCAGCGATTACAGCCGCTGCACTCGCTGCGCTTTACAATGCGGGCGATTATGATGGTGAGCACGTCCCGGACATGTTGAAGTATGCCAAACAATCACTGCATGATCTCGGAGGACGATCCTTCGGACATTGGCACTATACATATCTCTATTACAGTCAGGTTGTTTATCGTCAGGGTGATGAACTTTGGAAGCCTTTCAGGGATCGTCTGTACGACAAAATAGTCGGTCAGCAGCGTCCTGATGGATCTTGGCAAGGGCAAGTGCATCCGGTCTATGTGACTGCGTGTAACCTAATCATGCTCCAGTTGGACAAGGGTTATCTGCCCATCTACCAACGCTAGGCTCACGGTTGTGACATCTGAGCTTTAACCGTCATCGAATGTTAGGATGGGTTGACCTCTTCACCCACTCTGTTTTGAATCTCAGCCCGGGTTCGATTTGCTGAGAAATGGGGCAGTTAGTCGGCGATGTCGAAAGCGTAAATCAAGTCTTGGTCGCGGATGATCAAAGTTTGATTGGCAACGATTGGATGGGCCCATATAGCTCCCTTGCCTCGTGGTATCTCGGTCTGCTTTGGTAGCTTGAGCGATCCTTTTTGTTTCCAGCCTGATCGGCTTGGTTCGATCAAAAACACGGTTCCATCTTTGTCGTTGTAGCAATAAAGTCGACCATCGGCGTAGCAGATAGAACCGCTCTTGTTGGGACGGATTTTTTCCTCCCAGAGTGTTTCACCTGTTTCAAAATCCTGTGCCATCCAAACACCGCCATTCGCTTTGCTGAAGCCGAATATCGTCTTGTCGACCAGCACAACGCCACCATGGTGATTCTCCATGGTTTTGCCGGTCAAGTGGTACACCGGTTCTGCATTCACAGCACCCTGCCCTTTCTTGGCAAGATTGATCAACGTGCTGCCAGCACCGTAGGCACTTGTATGGTAAATCTGACGCTGATGAAGGATCGGCGTTGGGATGACGGCGATGGTATTACCACTTGAGGTATCCGAAAACAGCTTCTTTCCACTTTCTGTATCGAAGGCTACAAGTCCTGCTTTGCTCGCAGAAATGTAGAAGTTGATATCGTCTACTCTGCCCTTCATCACAGAAACGTATTGGGCTCCTTCGTTGTATCCTTGGCTATCCCACAATTCTTTGCCAGTGATGCGATCCACAGCGAGAAGGAACTTTTCTTCACCAGGGGTGGTAACAACCCGGTTGCCGTCAACCAAGGGTGAGTCGCTGTAACCCCAGTAGGGGATTTTGCCATCGTGATCGTTCACGAGGTCGGTTTTCCATTGCACTTTGCCAGTGTCTTTTTCGAGTGATGCCAGAACCCCAATGTCGCTTAGCACAAAGACCTGATCGTCATCCACTGTAGGTGTGCTCCGGGGCCCTCCTCCCCACGCTTGATTGTAGTCCTTCGGATTCCCCGCTCTACTGAATCCAGTTTTCCATTTCAATGAGCCATCTTTCAGATTCAAGCACAATGCGAAGCACTCATTCTCATCGGATCCAAGTGTGTAGATGCAATCATCAACAATCGCGATTGTTGAATATCCTATCCCAGCATCAGCGAAGGTCCAGTTGAGCTCAGGGCCACCTTCAGGCCAGGTTTTTAGCAGGTTTTTAGCAGCTGAATGGCCATCGCGTTTTGGTCCCCGCCACTGAGGCCAATCTGCATCACCCGCCAAGGAAGTTGGCACATTACAGAGATTGAGAAGTGAAATCAGCAGCAAGAAGATGTACGGTTTCATTGCGTGTCAAATTCGAGAAGAAAGGAAGGGCGAGGCGGTGATGAATCGAAAGCTTGCCAGTATACCAAGCCGCTAACTATCAAGGAGCCAACAGAGTGCCGATCCACCCCGATGTGCTATTGTCGTTCAGTTTCGCTGCTTGTTGAGTCGCTCATTTGCAACATGACCATGTCTCGGTATCTGCCACCAGATTTTAACAGTTCATCATGGTTTCCCACTTCGACGATACGTCCAGCTTCCAATACAACGATCTTATCTGCTCCGGCAATTGTACTTAGGCGGTGCGCGATCACAAAAGCAGTTCGGTCCTGAAGCAAATCGGCAAGGCTGTTCTGAATGAGTCGTTCGCTCTCACTGTCCAAATTGCTAGTCGCTTCATCCAGCACCAGAATTTTCGGGTCTGCAAGAATGGCTCTAGCGATAGCAATTCGCTGCCGTTGCCCACCAGATAATTTGACGCCGCGTTCGCCGATGATTGAATCGTACCCATTCGGTAGTTGCTCAATGAACTCATCTGCTGCAGCAGCTTTGGCTGCTTGGATTACCTGCGAATCGCTGGTGTTCCGTTTTGCGTAGGCAATGTTTTCGCGAATGGTTCCGTCAAATAGAAATACATCCTGTTCGACGATTCCGAGCAAACTGCGGTAACTGTTCAGCTTGATGTCACGGAGATCTCGTCCATCCAGACAGATGCTTCCAGAGCCAGCGTCGTAAAATCTTGCGATGAGGTTAGTCAATGTGGTTTTTCCAGCACCACTGCGTCCCACCAGAGCAACGGTTTCTCCAGATTCGACTTCTAGATTGATGTCCTGCAACACCATCGTGTCGGATTCGGGGTATGCAAATGACACATCACGCATTGCAAGTGCGCCTCCTACATTTTCACGACAAAGGGAGACTGCTTCAGGATGGGTTTCGAGCTCGTCTTCGATTTCTAGTACGTCCAACACCCTGTCGAGCCCGGCAAGGTTGTTTTGGAATGAGACGGCGCTTGCCGCAATGGTCGCTAAGGGATCCAACAACATGGTTAAATAAACAAGGAACATCATCAAATCGCCGAGAGTCAATTCGTTGTAGATGATTTGGTAACCGCCGTATAGCAACAGTCCGGTCGATGCTAGCGGTACGACGACTTCCCATATCGTCTCAATGATTCGAGTCCACCACCAAGTGAAAAGCTGTTGCCGAACAAGGAAGTCGCCCTCACGCACAAATCGAGAAGATTCATTGCGACTTTGAGAAAAGGTGCGAACCACTCGAATGCCACTGAACGTTTCTGTCGCATTACCATCAATGCGCTGACGTTGTTTTCTAATGTCTCGATAGAGCGGGCGAATTCGATTGATCCATGTGCGGTGGGTTACCCACACGATTGGAAGCAGCAGCAATCCGCCAACCATCAGTTTCCAGTCCACAAGCATCAGGATGATCAGACTTCCGGCAAATTGAATGATTGCTCGCCAAGGATTGTAGAGCATGCTGAATATTAGATCAGCGACACCGCCCGCGTCTTCACGTATCAAACTTGCGACTCCGCCGCTTTTCATGTCATAGACATTGTTTAACGGTAGTTTGACGGCATGTTCAAAAACACGACGTCGAATATTGACCTGTGTTTGATTGACTGCCTTGGTTGCGATCCAGCGGCTGCAGAGATGGACGATGGTCGAAATCATGGTGACGACAACCACCAGTGCCGCAATCGTGAATAGCAGGCTCATGGGATCGGTTGGGAGCGGTAATGTCTGCAACCAGTTGGGCAATGCCTTTGGAGGGGTTGTTAATGCAGAGTCAATCGCCAGTTTGGTCCCGAGTGGGGGAATCAGGCGGAGGCCAATTCCAATTGTCAGCAAAGCAAGTGCGACGAGAATTTGTCCTCGGTGTTTTGCAGTCAGAGTCAGGAACTGCGAAAACAACTCCCAGAATTTACGATCTCGTTCACCGAGTTTTTTTGGGTTGCGTTCGCTGTGGCCATGACTTTTTGGCCGCTGGCCGCTTGCATTTCGGTCACGAACGCTTTGGCGATATTCAGAAAATCGGTTGCGGCTGGGTTGGGTAGGCATGCGTAATTGTTAGTGGGGAGCAACTGATCCGGCAACCACTCACACTTCAAACTTGCCTGAACCTTGGGCTTTTGCTCATTTTGAGGTCGCAGAAGACGGCCTGTGAACCTGTCGAATTTCTTTGCGAACGCCGCATCGGTGAGGCATTTGACACTAAACTAGGCAGCGATTTACCGACCTTGTTATTCCGCTTCTTGCCCCGATCAACGGGGTCCAACCAGCAGATTTGCTATGCAACTAATCGATTATATCGTCCTGATTCTGTATTTCGTGGGGATGATCGCCATCGGCTTTTGGGCGATGAGACGTGTCAAGGATCAAGAAGACTATTTCATGGGTGGGCGTGGCTTTGGAAAGCTGCTCCAGACCTTTGCTGCTTTTGGTGCAGGAACGGGGGCTCACGAGCCAGTGATGGTCGGAAAGACTGCGTGGACAAGTGGCCTTAGTGGCGTTTGGTCAGCCTTGATGTGGTTGTTTGTGACGCCGATTTACTGGATCACTGCGGTCTGGTACCGCCGGATGCGGCACCTGACGTTGGGTGATTGGTTCGTCGAGCGATATGAATCACGTTCCATGGGAGTGGCATATACGCTGTTTGCGATCGTCTTCTATATGTTCTATCTGTCGACGATGTTCTCTGCGGTTGCAAAATTTTCAGCTCCCTTGCTGGGGTTTGATGAAGGATTGTTCGGCTATGAATTGAAGTACACGCTGATTCCAGTAATTGCTGGGGTCGTGATCCTATATGGCGTGCTTGGTGGACTGGCGGCAGCCTACTGGACTGATCTGATTCAAGGTTTGTTCATTATCATTCTTTCAGTGTTGCTGATTCCTTACGGTTTGTGGTCGATTGCAGAGACGTTTGGTGGGCCAGGTGAGCAGGGTTTGATGGATGGTTTCCGAATCATGCACGAACGTGTGTCAGCTGATTGCTTCAGCCTTTTCTCCGGGCCAAGTAGTGGTGAGTTTCCTCTTCCGTTCATCATTTCTTTATCTCTAATCAGTATCGTTGGGGTGGTCGTGCAACCACACTTCATCGCGACTGGCGGCGGTTCGGCCAAGACAGAAAAAGAGGCCCGTATCGGATTAGTTGTTGGTAACTTTCTCAAGCGACTTTGTACTGTTGGCTGGGCGCTGACAGCCTTGATCGCGCTAGCACTCTTAGCGGGCAGTGCCGAAATTGCTGCAGATCCGGATCGCGTGTGGGGGGTCGCGGCACGCGAAATCCTAGGGCCGATGAATCTGGGCTTGGTCGGATTGATGTTCGCATGTCTTTTGGCCGCCATGATGAGCTCTGCTGATACCTACATGATCGTGACGTCAGCCTTGGTGGTTAGAAACGTTTACGCGCCGTACATCAACTCAAATGCGGATGAAAAAAAATACGTTCGAGTTGGCAGGATGACTGGCTTGATCATCATTGTCGGAGCCGCTTTCATTGCACTGACTTATGCTGATGTTTTTGGGCAATTCAAAATGGCGATTGAATTGCCAATCCTGTTTGCAGCACCGTTCTGGTTGGGAATGTATTGGCGGCGAGTGAACCGATTCGCTGTTTGGGGAACGATTGCAACTTCATTGATGCTGTTTTTTGTTTTGCCAGTCGTTGTGCCGAAGCTTACAGACTTGAGCACGAACCAGAGACTCGCGACCACAACAAATGTTGTGACTAAAACACTTGTGCGTCCAGCGACCGAATCGGACATCGCTCGGCATGAGGCATGGGGCATGGCGAGAAACGAATTGAAGGAGCAGATTCTTGCCAGTGACGACAAGCAGGGCAAAAGTAAATTGGACAAGGAGATGGATCAACTAGGATCCGAGCCGCCATTTGCAAAGGTCGGCGAGCCGATTGAAATTGTCGTCAAGAGTGGGGGGCAACCTATTTATTGGACGAACCTAGAGCCTGAAGGAAACATTTCAAGGGAGCTGGTGAGTAACACCGAAGAGGCTGGTATGTTGGTCAAGACTGAGAGATTGGTTGGTAAGCAGCGTGGTGTGGGAACGCTGAAAATCGATTTCCTGCTTTACGGCTTGATGGGGATTGATCTGTCGAATGCGAATAAGGCTACCCTTGAAACACTTCGGCTACCGACCCGTCTGTTGTTGCCTTTCGCTGTCCTGTTCTTACTTAGCTTGATTACACCACGCGGCAGCAAGGCTGTCCTAGACAGATACTTTGCAAAGATGAACACGCCGGTTCGAGCCGATCCGCAGGCAGATAGCGAAGCACTGGAACTCGCATATCAGGATCCGTCTTCAACAACAGGTCGCAAATTGTTTCCAGACTCTGACTGGGAGTTTGTTCGCCCGACGAAAATGGATGTCACTGGTTTTGTGATTTCGTGCGTTGTATGTGCACTGGTGATTGGACTGCTGCTGTGGTTAGCAGGCATCGGTGCCTGATGTCCATCGAAGACGAATAATCATTGAAGCTCCGTATTGCTCCTTAGGAAGAGAAATGATCGTTGTCAAAAGAATGGCCAATTGCATTTGCGGAATGCTTGCACTTGCTGTGGTGTGCGTCTCATTATCAGCTGTATCCCGTGCGGAAGATGTGTTCCCAAAAACGGCGAAACGCATCCTGTTTTTGGGTGATTCAATCACTCATGCCGGCGATTACATCTCACTGGTTGAAACTCAATTGCGTCTTCATGGTCATGATGCCGTATTGATCAATCTTGGTTTGCCAAGTGAGACATGTAGCGGTTTATCAGAGCCCGAGCATCCGTTTCCTAGGCCCAATGTTCACTCGAGGATTGATGCTGCCTTGAAGAAGACCAATCCTGATGTTGTGGTCGCATGCTATGGAATGAACGATGGGATTTACTACCCGTTCTCAGAAGATCGGTTCCTCTCGTACCAGTTGGGTATTAAGCAGATTATTTCCAAGGTAAATGCTGTTAATGCCCAGCTGATTTTGATGACTCCTCCCGCTTTTGACCCATTGCCACTGAAGCAGCAGGGGAAACTGTTGCCACTGGGAGAAAAAAAGTATTCTTGGAAGGCGATTTACCAAGACTATGACAGCGTAATGGCACGATATGCTGAGTGGATCCGCCAGCAGAATGACAAGGTTGAGATGGTAATTGATCTTCATTCGGCGGTTTCACACTACGTCACGTCCAAGCGAAAAATGAATCCCAAGTTCACAATGTCTACAGATGGCGTGCATGTGAATCATGAGGGACACACTGTCATTGCCGATGCCGTTCTTCAAGCTTGGGATGTGGGTGAGAAAATTGAACCCGATGAATCTCTCAAAGTATTGATTGAACGACGACAGAAGATCATGCACGCTGCTTGGTTGAGTGAAGTGGGACATGATCGCCCCGGAATGAAACCAGGGTTACCCATGAAAGAAGCCAAAAATCTTTCCGCAGAAATTGAGAAGCAGATAGCATCACGAGTGTTGCGGCATCAGGATGCTCCGAAGTCAGAATACGGCGATGTATATCGTTGTTATTTTCCTGCTTCCAACGTGCCGGGTGAGTTGGAATTGTTTGTTGACTACGACCTGTGGTTGCCACCTGGAGTTGATCAGATTCGAGGGGTTATCGTTCATCAGCATGGTTGCGGTCCAGGCGCGTCCAACGCGGGCTTAACGGCCGTTTGCGATTTGCACTGGCGTGCATTAGCCAAGAAATGGGATTGCGCTTTACTTGGTTCCTCCTATGAGGGAAGAAAGGGAAGCGACTGTCGTATGTGGTGTGATCCCAGAAAGGGTTCAGGTGTTAGATTCCTGCAGGCTTTGAGTGAATTTTCCGAACAGACGGGACATGCCGAACTGCGGCAAGTGCCATGGTGCTTGTGGGGGCATTCTGGTGGTGGATTCTGGGCTAGTTTGATGCAGACAATGCACCCAGAGCGAATCGTTGCAATTTGGCTTCAATCAGGAACAGCATTCGGCTACTGGACTCAGGGTGATGTTGAAGCACCTGATTTGGAATCAAGCATTTATCAGGTACCAGTCATGGCGTGCCCGGGAGCTAAAGAACGCACTCACGAAAGATTTCATCGCGCCTGGGATGGTTTGCAAGCGATGAAGACAGCGTATCGACTTGAAGGTGCGCCGTTTGGGATTGCTCCAGATCCAAAGACTGGCCATGAGTGTGGAGATTCGCGTTACCTAGCGATTCCGTTCTTGGATAGTTGTCTGAAGATGCGGCTACCCGATGAGGTGGCATTCCCGGTGAAATTGCAGCCCGTTGACATGTCGCGGTCGTGGTTTGGATCGGAGTCGGGGGAAGTTTTTTCTTCAGATCAGTATCCGGGTGAAAAACAAAATGCTTCGTGGTTACCCGATGAGTTTTTCGCAGACCGCTGGTCGACTTTTGTACGGCTCGGAACGTTGCCGGAGGATTTGTCAGTTCCTGCTGCCCCTCGTGCATTGACAGCGTGTGCGGATGGTGACAGCACGTTGCTCACCTGGAAAGCGGATGCCGATTTCGAAAGTGGGCTTGGTGGTTTTCGAATTGAGCGCAACGGTGAAACGATCGCGCGGTTGCCGGAAAAGCCAACGTCTCGGTATGGACGTCCCCTCTTTCAAGTGATGAACTACTCGGACACGCCAACTCAGCCTCTTGCCAAAATGCAATGTAGGGACCGGCAAGGTTCGGTTGCAAAGCCTTGTGAGTATCGTGTTTTTTCAATCAATACTGCAGGACTGGAGTCTTCACCAGCTGCGCTGAAGTGGAACGCTCCCCACCCCGAATGAACGGATCCAGTGCAGGATTCATGACGCAAGGAAGTTAGAGGGGGCAGTGATGTTGCCGCGATGTGGCGCTGTCACGCAATCGAAAACGCACTCTTTAGCCAATCATGAACTTGCGCTTCGGTAGCTAAGCAGGGCGCGTTTGAATACCCAGCGACTGATCCAAAGGCTCAGCAGAGTCGCCACCAACCCCCAGCCGATTAGCAGTTGGTCTTGCCAGGTTTGGGGGCTTATTGGTCTGGCAAGAATGCGCGCGGGAATGTTTACTACCAGCAAGACTGGGATGATGAAAGTAAAAAAACCATACAACGGTCTGCCCCAACCGCGGTCGTAGATCTCCATGGGATAACGACTGAAGTTCGTTATGTAAAACCAGAAGTTGTAGAGTGTTTGGTTGCGTCCTAGCCAAATGCTGGTCGCGCTCAAGCAAATCATCAGTGAGTACATGATGGCAACACCGCACGCAACAAAAATCACATACAGCAGTGCGGACAAGAGGCTTGGCGTCATGGGATCAACTTGTCGAGTTGCGAGGGAGTACAACGCGATCAAGGCAATCACAAAACCAGCTGCAAAATTGGATAGCGCACTCCAATCAACTCGTCGAAAAGAGACGAGAAATTGAGTGTCAATGGGTTTGAGGAGAGCAAAGTCAAGGCCACCCGTGCGAATCAATTCACTGAACTCTTCCGCATTGGGCATAAAGAACGCCTGAACCAAGCTGTTGATAAACCATGTCGTTGCGATGAACAGAAAAAACTTGTCGCGGTCCCAACCACTTTCAGCGCCGATTGACGTGGTGTACTGGAAAATGATGAGATAAAAGCCAACGTTCATCAGTGTCCAGCCAAGGCTGCTGATGCATTGCAGCACAAAGTTAGTTCGAAACGTCATGTCTCGAACGAGGCTGTTGCGTGCAAAGGTGAGGAACACCTTCCCGTATTTTTTTGGGTCGGATCTGGAATCTTGCTCCATCTTCAACCTCCGAACCCACTGTAACGTCGTACGCCGCGAGCATAGGCGATCCGGCAGACGACAATGAAAAAGGTTAGCCAGCAGGCTTCAATCGCAAGCTCCATTGGTAGATCCTCTTCTGGAATCTTGCCAAGAAAAATAGCCGCAGGAAAGTACGCCAAGTATTTGAAGGGCAGGAAATTCACAAAAGTCGCGACATTGTCAGGCAGCATGGTCAATGGAAACATATGGCCTGACAGAAAAAAGCTAAAGAGCATGTAGACAAAAAGAAGCGATGAGACTTCCAGAAACCAAAATCCGATCATGCCGATCGCTGCCTCAAGGAAAAAGCCAATCAGGAATCCCATGATCAGTGAACCCGTAAATGCAACCAGAACAGGCCATGCGGGCCAACCAGCGGCGAAGTAATCGCGGCATAGAAAAAAGACGAGTGCGAACGGGGCAATTGCAATTGCGTAATAGGCCAATTTGTGTGCGATTCGAGTTAGAAGTAGAAAGCTGATTAGGTCAATCGGCTGTATCAGGTATCGCTTGATTTCCCCGTCTCTAATCTCTCTTGCGATGCCGGAAGCCAAGCCCGGCATGCTCGAAAATGCTCTCGCTACCATCGTAAGCAGGTAATAGGCCACGATGTCCGTGAAATGGAACCCACGGATCTCAGTGTTCTGGAGACTGCCTCCTTGCGTGGCCTCAATCGAGTCGAAAATCGCGTACCACAGGAATATTTGCGTAACGATTGGCAGGAAACGCATCAGCGTTCCCAATGCGAAATCGCCTCGATAAACGAGACGCTCGCCCAATGCGGTGCTCAGAATGGCACGCCACAGAGACAGCTTCCAACGCAGCCGATGGCCGGTTGTTTGAGCAGGGTCTTCAGGACGGAACACAGAGCTTGACAAGGCGAATCAAATCCATGGTGGCATGTTCGTTGGACCTTTTTGTGATGTTGGATCCCAACTCAGCCTACGCTTTCTTGCGCATTTTTGGCAGGTGGCAGGAAACTCCTGCAACGATCCAAATTTTTTGTCGTTGTTCTGGGTGACGTGAGGTGAGGAAGCACCTAGTGCGGGGGTTACGTGTATGAAAGCGTCGTGTTGGTGACATCAAATGCTCACCAGCAGCTTGCATCACGCTGACTGCTTATCGTCTAAAATATCAGCCTGACATAGTTGTTTTTTGATACTCCTGAGAGGTTCTCTGAGATGAATGGAAGGTCCATAGCCGGTTTTGCTCTTTTGCCACTGGCAATGCTGATGGTGACACCTGTGTGGTCGCAGGATGCAAAATCGGAAGCAACGAGTCGCACAACTGAGTTGTTGTGGCCAGATGGAGCACCGGGGGCAGGGGGAAAGAAGGATGGAGATCTTCCAGAACTGATATTCACACGCGTTGCATCTGATCTACCCACTGCTGCAGTTGTGATCTTGCCCGGAGGCGGTTACCACGGGCATGCAATGGGACATGAGGGATACCAGTTTGCTGATTGGTTTGCAGCGATGGGAATTCAGTCCGCTATCTGTACTTATCGTCTACGCGGCAAAGGAAATGAGGGCAAAGGCTATGGGCACCCGCGACCAATGCAGGACGCGCAACGAGCCATTCAAACGCTGCGCGCAAGATCGAAGGAACTAAATATCGATGCCGATCGTGTAGGAGTAATTGGGTTCTCAGCGGGGGGACACTTGTGCTCAACAGTTTCGACACATTTTCTGGTGGGAAAACCGGCAGCGAAGGATCCCATTGCAAGGGTTTCGTCACGTCCGGATTTCTCAATCCTCTGTTACCCAGTCATTGCCTTTGACCAACCTTACACTCATCGTGGAAGCCAACGAAATTTGCTTGGAGCGAATCCTGATCCAAAATTGAGCAAATCGCTGTCCAACGAACGGCAAGTGACAAGTGACACTCCACCTACGTTTCTTTTTCATACCGCGGAGGACAAAGTGGTTCCCGTGGAAAATAGCTTGCAGTACTACTTGGCCCTGCAACGAAATGGTGTGCTGTCCGAACTGCATATCTTTCCTGAGGGAAGACACGGTGTGGGGTTGGCACGGCAATTACAGGGTGCGTCGCAGTGGCCTGGATTGTGTCAAAACTGGCTGACAAGAATCGGAATGCTTCCCGAGTAAGGCGTGGAGGCACGGGGATGGGGGGTACTTGTGAGTCACTGTTTGCTTTCGCATCACGCACTCGCAAATAGTCGTCCGTGGGAGCGAGCGGCGGATGGATCGGGTTGACTGCCGACATAGCCAGATCCCGCCGGCTCAGACTCAAGAGCTGACAACGCGCTGTGAAATTCCTGTTTTGAATCACCAGTGCAGGTTGCGATCAGATGGTTAACTTCTTCTTTGTTCGTGATCTCTCCCAGAGGGTGCACACCATTATTGGTACGTGCAATGATGAGGATGCGTTGACCACATCGGAGTAGGGAAACTTGCGTCCGCGGGTCGATCGCCGTACTTCCCAGTGTTTGGAAAATCTCTTTGGGAATGTTTTTGTTTCCTCCCCCTCTCGCGCCAAATTTCCGGGTGCCCCAGATCAAGGCCGCAAATAAGCCGAGCACAACCGCCAAACTGGAACTGACAGTTATCAGGGGGCTGGAAGAACCAGATTTTGGTTTTTGTTCGGTGTCAGATCCATCTTTGGTGCCTGCAACTGGCATCAGAGTTGGGAAGGCCCGTTCGGCCGATGGATTCGTCCCCAGCGATGTAGTGTTTCCGGACAGCCTACTCGTTGTTGGTCCCACTGATGGCATACGACGCGTTCCAGACGTATGTTGACCGTCTGTTGACGCCCGCATTCCACTCGATGGAATTGTCTTCGCAATGCCTCGCTCGCGGATCAAGTTGGTGCCGTCCTGCCCAGACGAATGGCTCGCAGAAACACAGAGGCATATAACTGCGGTCAATGCAGGATAAAGCAACTTCTTCATGACGGTCAGTTCCGCGAGGTGAGGATGGCAGCCTGATGATCTGGTGAAACACTGGCTCGCGAGCTCAGGCGCCCACCAGTTCTGTCACTCGTATACAGAAATTGTCGTTCATGACCAAGACTTCTCCCCGTGCAATTAGTCGGCCATTGACGAAGACGTCAACGGGATCTCCAGCTAATTTATCGAGTGCAACAACAGATCCACCGCGGAGTTGCAGCACTTGATCGAGACACATTTGCGTTCGCCCCAACTCAATTCGGAGGTCCATTTCGACTTCCCCGAGCAAATCGATGGGCTGCCGTTCCGGATTTTCTTCTGTGGGAGAAAGATCGTTTAGATCAAAGGGGGCCGGTTTGGCTTCGGCCGAAGCTGTCTCGCTGGCTACTTGTTCCAAAGACTCGGTTGCTTGGTCAAGCAGTTTTTCCATGTCTGCAGTTTGTACGTCACTGCCAGCTTTCGCAGACTCTTCAGCGACGGCATTGCCTTCGCCTTCTGTTGCTTCGCCTTCTTTTGCAGCTACTTCATCGGCTGCATCAGCTTGCGTCGATTCGTCGTTGGGATCAGCCACAGCGTCGTCCTTCCATGGACTTGAATTGATGCAGGAATGTTTCACGCATGCCTGTTTCACGAAAACAGAGTGCGTCTTTGGCTCACTGTTCGATGAGTTGATAGCTGGTAAAGCCAACGCCAATCAACAGATCGTCGGTCAGTAGGTGGTTACATTCCGTCAAAATGCGTCGTTCTAGCAAGCCCAAATTGTTCTTGCTGAGCTCTTCGAGGTCACTATTACGGATTTTTCGGCGAATTGCTGTTCTGAGACGACCTTCTTTCTCAGCGAATTCCGCAGTGAAAGAATCATGGGACTTCTCTTTTACAAGCCCGTAAACGTCAATTTCAACCCGATATGTAAGTTCGGTGTCTTGTGGGCTGAATGTCTCACCGAACTTTCCAATTTTACATTCCTTGATCTGGTTCTCGTCCTTGATTTTCTTTTCGGCGTCATTGTCACCCTGTTGAATCGATGCGACTAAACGCTCTTCTGCCAACGCACTGACTTCATCAGCGCTAGGGATGAAAAAGAAGAACATCGCTGTTTCCATGAGAACGACGACGGAAACGAACGCGATGATCATGCCGCGGCCACCCAAGCCACTGACAACGGAAGTATTCTGTTCGGGTTGTTGCTCTTCGTCTGCCATTATTTTTTTTCCTTCTTTGCATCACTGGGTGTCTCAGGTGTTCGCTGGGAATCGCGTTCGTTTGGATCTGTAAACGATTCATTCAGCATGAACACTTCTACTCTTGGATTTGGAATACTGGAATCGCCGGATGCTGAGGTATCGACCGGCTCGCTGTCTCCTACTGATGCGACACGACACCTAGCAGGATTGATGCCTTCTTCGTTGACCAATGCTTGACGTACGTTCAATGCACGTTCAAAGCCAAGTTGTATGGTGAGTTTGGTGTCATCCACACGGTTTGCATAAGCTGGCGATACATGGCCGCGAATTTCAATTTTCTGTGGTTTCCCCCGCAGTTTATCGGCGAGCTGTGTAATCTCCTTTCGCGCTGTCGGCGAAAGCGTGGCTTTGCCAATCTCAAAAAAGATGACTGATCCCACGGCCGTTAATTGTCCTGGGCGAACGATGCGTACACGGGGTTCTTCACCCGCAGGAGCTTTGACAGGGACGCCGCCTTTTGTGGTGTCCTTGCGTTTGGCTCGACCAGTTGTGGCCAGTGGTGTGAACTCTGTCTTGCGTGGTCGCTTTTTTCCTGGTGAGAGAGATTCTGACGAACGTGAATAACCAAACTCGCGTTGAACAGAGTCAACGAGTTTTTGGTATGTCTCGTCGTCTTTGATCTCGCTTAGTGAAACAAGCATGATGAAGAAAGTCAGTAATAGGCTCATCATGTCACCGAAGGTGACGACCCATTCTGGAATTCCCATTTCTTCTGGTTCATCGTTCATCGGCTACTCCATGTCACGTTGTTTTGGAGGCAGAAATGTTCTCAGCTTTTGATCGATGGCACGTGGGCTTTCACCAGATTGAATGGCCATGACCCCGCGTATTGCAATTTCAAAGCTGACCATTTCGTTACGGCTCATCATTCCCAGTTTTTCAGCAAATGGACTGAAAAACACATTGGCGATGATGGCACCGTACAAAGTCGTGATCAGAGCAACGGCCATGCCCTTGCCGATTCCTGATGGGTCGCTCATGTCCTGAAGCATCATGATCAACCCGATCAAAGTTCCGATCATGCCGTAAGCTGGAGCAAATCTTCCCAGCTGATCCATGATGCTCTTGCCCTCACGATGGCGACTGGCAACGGCATCGATCTCTGTTCTTAGTACTTCCTCGACAACATCAGGAGTGCTGCCGTCAACTGCCATTTGGATGCCGGTTTTCACAAGCGGATTGTCAATTTCCAACACTTTCGATTCCAATGCCAGAAGTCCATCCCGACGGGCGGTCTCGGCGAGTTCGACAATCTGCTTGATCAATCCAATGCGATCCTCATTTTTATTCATCAACACTTTAAGTGCGATCATAGGTGCCTTCAGCATGCTGTTAAGCGGAAAGCAGATCATGGCTGCGGCAACTGCACCACCAAACACTACTAACATGGACGGAAGATCCACGAAGGCAGTGAAGGGAGCTTCACCAAGCATGATGGAGGCGATAATCAGGCCGACCGCTAAAAACAGGCCGACGATACTGGCAATGTCCATTTTTTGTATCTTCGATGATCAGTTCGTGGCGGGCGTAGGAACCGTGGCGGTTGTGAAGCTCGCGGTCGGCATTGGCATGAAGTGCTTTTGCTGTTGGTACTGCACAGCACGCTCAATCACCACTTCCATCGTTTCACCTACAACAATGCGTTCACCGCTGATGAGCGTGATGAAGGTGTCAGGTCGTCGTTCGATGTAGCGAATCAAGTCCGCGTTCAGGACAAATGATTCGCCGTCTAGTCGAGTTAGTTTGATCATGAAGTTACCCCGAGCTGCGTGGATGCCATGAAACAGGAACGACTGTCTCATACGGCTGATACGCATGACGCTGGTAGACATGCCCAAGGGGACCATCACACCTTCGTCACGTAATGCTAGGACACATTGAACGCAGAGTCGCGGAATGTGGAAAAGAAACGCTGGCTTACCTGCGTGACCTGATGAACACAGCTAATATGATCGTTACAACCGTCAGGATTCATACTCTAGGCGGACGGTATAAATCCAGATCTTCCCGGCCTGCAAGTTGGGAGAATATTTCGACAATCTGCCGTCGACCAGCAAGGAGACCGGCAGCGTCGTGATGCGAGGTTGATTCAATGCGATAAAGGTAGGGACAGGGCACTGAAAACATGAATTCAATGTCACATTGGCTACCAGTCGCAATCACGACCGCTTCCACTCGCAATGTGTCCTTGACTCCATTTGAGTCGGTGAAGTGAAGTTGGAAATCAGCTGGGTAATCAGATGGATCTTCCGTTTCATTTTCCAGCTCAATCGCAACGGCATCGATGCTGGTAACCAAGTGGTCTGTTTTGATGCGGCCACGCAATAAGTCTGAACTCGACAAAGGAATCAAGCCTTCTTCAATCCATGCTGATACTGTGGTTGGATGCACCAACGGGGGGCTTTCTGGATTCTCTGCAGCTTGCTGAGTTGCAACTGCAGACAAAGCCAGCGGTGAAAGGCATTGATCCGGTAGAACCACCAAATCTGCACTGCTCACACTTCGCATGTTATTTCCGATCTCTCCACGTTCCAAAATCGTCACGTCATAGCCCAGAAAACGCCCATAGAGACCAGTTTCAATGCCGTGAGTGCCGGCACCCACAATCGCGATGGATCCGGGAGGATCCAGCGTCATGTCCCCGGCTGTGTTTGAAGAGTTGTTCATGTTGTGGTGTGAAATTGAGCGGGATTATCGCTCTGGTGTTTACGGATTTGGAAAGCGTCAAGCGGTATGCGGGGTGCCGTTTCACTAAGCATGTCCGCGATCAGCACTGCCGTCCCCGGCGAAAGGTGCAAACCACTACGGTGGTGACCAGCAGCAACATAAAGATTCTCGACGCCAGGGACACGTCCAATCATCGGAAATCCATCGAATGTCATGGGACGCAGGCCTGACCACGCTTTGACCTGCTCGGCTGATTTCAAATCAGGCAATAGATGTGCGGCAAAATCGAGTAGAGATTTCAGTACAGATTCTGTTGTGCCCAGTTCGAACCCGCTCTCTTCCTCATTCGAGCCGATCAAAGTGTGACCATCATCGCGGGCAAGAATGTACCGTTGCCCCATGTTGATGATGTTGTGAACCAAAGGCTCGGACGTCTTGAGTAGCAGTATCTGCCCACGAACTGGGACTATGCTTAATTCCAATTCCAGTGATGATGCGATGTGCCCAGTCCAGACACCGGTTGTAAGAACGATATGGTCGGTTGTCCTCCATTTTCCTTCGTAATGCATTTCAGCCCGCCCATCAGAGCAACGGATGTCGGTCACATCGGTGTTTTCGAGAAAACTTACCCCTGATTGCCCGCATGCACTCTTGAGAGCAGCGAGATACCTTGGCGATCTCAACTGATATTCATCTGGAACGTGCCATGCCGCCGCGTTATTGGTGTTATGCCACCAACTCGCCAGTGCCGATTCTTGGCAAATGATTTCGTCTAATGTGAGCTGATTGCACTCGATCTCCATCTCCTGCCAATACTCTGCCATCCCGAACATGGCGGCGATTTCTCCGGCAGTTTCGGCCAGATAAAGACCGCCGCAACGTTGAATGCCTGGATCGATCCCCGTATCTGTCTTTAGCTTTTCTGCCCATTCTGGGAACAGTTGGTGGCTCAGTCCACGCAGGCGATCGATTGGATCAAATGAGTTCTGCAGGTTGGCTGGTGGCAAAATACCTGCCCCTGCCCAAGACGTACCTTTGCCAGTCGCGTTCTTATCGATGACTGTAACAGTAAAACCTCGCTGCGAGAGTTCCCAAGCCGTGCTGAGGCCAATTGCACCTCCACCGACAACCGTAACGGTTCTGCTCATCGGTTACTCCAGCCAGAAAATGCTGATTTCTCAACGATGGAGTGAAGCTTCAGGAAGAAATCTTTGTGCTCGTTTCCGGTCAATCGTTTGTCCAGCGTCTGAGATTGCAGCAGGTGGGCAAGTTCCCGTTCTGTATCGATATCCTCACGTGTCTCTAGTTCCTTGAATGTTAGATTCGCCTGCACCAGTTTTTGCCGTGTGAGTGAGAGCACTTCATCGGTACTCCATGGGATTTCTTGAAAGATTGTTTCTAATTCAGATCGCCATGGGCCGGAGATTCCGATGAGATAATATCCACCGTCGCAAGCCGGGCCGAGTACGACGTCACATCGACGCAGGCAATCAACTGTCCGAAGGATGTCCTCTTTGGATAAGAGTGGACAATCTCCTCCGATGAGGATAGCAGCATTATTTCCGCTGGCTCCGAGGAATTGGTGGAACCAACCGCTCATTCTGGCTCCCAAGTCTCCTTCTTCCTGAATAACGACACCCCATTTTTGGGATAACTGCCATTCTTCAAGTGCCAACTGCATGCTTGGCAGCTTTTCCCGAGGAGTGATGCATAGGCACCGTTGATCCGCCGCAGTGGACAGCGATTCGCACAACTTTGAGATGAAAAGTTGGTGTAAATCAGCGGCAGGGGCCATCCCAATCGTCTTTCCTATGCGTGTTTTGACTTTTCCTGGTGCCCAGTATTTGGTCATGATTCCGAGTGTGACCGGTTGATTTGGCTGATTGGGCACGGAAATTCGTTGGTTTCGGGAATGGGGCATTGCGGGAACGCAAACGAGGCAGAACGGTGATGTGCCGAAACCTGCATTTCTGATGCTAACCGGTATATCCGTCGTCTGAGGAGGGCTGACTGGGCTTCAAAAGCGGAAATATCGTCGCACCAAACCTATGCTAGAATTACAGTTCAGAGCAGGCCCGAAAGTCCTGCGGAATAGATGTTGGATACTCGCGTGTCCCTATGAAAGTATCGTAAGTTCATGTCTCGTCGCTTAACCAGCTTAACGAAACCTGTTATCTTCTCACTCCAATACACCGAACTCCATGGGGTCACGGCCGGCAGCCCATGACGCAAAAGCTGACATCAGAACGCTTCCTACAGATGGTCGCCAAGAGCGGCATTGTCGATGCGAAAGCTTCGGATCGCCTTGTAGAGAAAGTACGCAAAAAGTTTAATGGCGGACTCCCTGAGAGTCCGAAAAAGCTCGCTGCGCTCTACGTCAAAGAAGGTCTCTTGACCGAATGGCATGTGGAGAAGTTGTTAGCCGGAAAATACAAGGGATTCTTCCTCGGTAAATACAAGTTGTTGGGACACATTGGCACTGGCGGTATGAGCAGTGTCTATCTCAGCGAGCACATCAAGATGGGTGACAAACGCGCCATCAAGGTGTTGCCCAAGAGTCGAGTGAATGATGCAACTTACTTGGCTCGATTCATGCTCGAAGCCAAAGCGATTGCTTCCCTCAACCATCCAAATATTGTCTTAGCCTACGACATTGATAATGAAGACGATGTGCATTACATCGTGATGGAATATGTCGATGGTTTGGATTTGCAGCAACTTGTGAAAAAAGAGGGTGCCGTCGATCCTTCGACGGTGGCTGACTTGATTGCACAGGGCGCTCGAGGGCTGTCGCATGCCCACAGTAAAGGTGTCATTCACCGTGATGTGAAGCCCGCCAATTTACTCATTGATGTCGATGGTGTCGTTCGCTTGCTAGACATGGGACTCGCGCTCGTTACTGCTACTGATGATGAGTCACTGACTGTTGCGAACAACGAAAATGTTCTTGGCACAGCCGATTATCTTGCCCCGGAACAGGCATTGAACAGCCACGAGGTCGATCATCGTGCAGACATCTATGGTCTTGGTTGCACGATGTACTTTCTGTTGACCGGTAAACCACCATTCAGCGACGGAACTCTTGCTCAGCGAATCGCCAAGCATCAAACCGAAATGCCAACGGCGATCCGACAACTGCGGCCTGATTGCCCAGGCGAGTTGGAGGGTATTTGCGTCAAGATGATTCAGAAGGATCCACGTTACCGGTACCAATCTGCTGCTGATGTTGCAGAGGTGCTTGAAAAATTCACCAGCAAGGTCCCCAAGGGAACCAAGGTTCTTGCCGGACTGGGCGACATGCCCGAGTTTGATACTGATGAATCGTCATCCATTTCGCTCGACGACGATGACTCATCATCGCGGCATGGTGATACCATCAGCAATAAGAACGATGACACCTTGGCAAATAATCGATCTGCGCTTGTCCGAAAGAAAGGTCTGAGTGCCAGTGATAGTGGTCGTCTGGTCGATGTGAAGCCTCGCCCTGATCTCGTGGGTGGAAGTTTTCTCGATCTTCAGTCCGAGTCTGGGTATCGGCCGAATTCGCACGTCGGTGAGAAACAAAACAAGCCAGAAAAGGTACGACCCGTTTCAAAGTCCGGTGCATCTGATGTCGGTATTGCTGATTCTCAGCATGGCAGCAATTCGAAGATTGCCAGCAGTATCAGCGGACGTAGTTCGGTTGGGCGTTCGAAGGGGGTCGATCCGCTGTTGGCGGTTGCCTTACTGATTGCCTGCATCTTGGTATCGTTGTTCATCGGTTTTCTGGCGGGTGGCGTCTTCGGGCAATGAAATGTCCCGCGGCTAGCGTAGAAATCGGGCGAATTGCCAATGACTGTCGTTTTTGACCGGCCTTACCAGTTTGTGCCGCCACACCGTGGCTCGATCTGGCCATTCTTCATTCAGAAACTGCGCCTAGTTGACTGGTATCTGAAACGTAAAGAAGGGGTCGTTTCATGGGAATGCCGAGGGCTCGATCATCTCAAAGAGTCACTGAGTCGTGGTGATGGCATTTTGCTCGCGCCAAATCACTGCCGCTATGCGGATCCTCTCGTGTTGGGATGGCCTGCGCGACTGCTGAATACAAATGTCTACGCGATGGCATCTTGGCATTTGTTCAACAAAGGTCGCTTTGATGAATTTGCAATCCAGAAAATGGGTGGATTTAGCATTCACCGTGAAGCAGCTGATCGCCAAGCTCTTGATACTGCGATAACGATTCTGGAAACTGCTGAAAGGCCGTTGGTTTTGTTTCCTGAGGGAACAACCAACCGCAGTAATGATGTATTAAAACCACTTCTTGATGGCGTGTCGTTCATTGCACGCACAGCGGCACGACGGAGGCGAAAAAAGTTGAATGGCAACGTTGTGATTCACCCAATTGCTATCAAGTATTTGTGTTCAGAAGATGTCTGCCGTTGGACGCGGCAGCGACTACTGGCAATGGAGCAGGGTTTTGGGTGGCAAACACCGCCAGACTTGTCGATTGTTCAGCGAACACGAAGGCTTGTGAAAGGTGCGTTCGTATTGCGTGAAGTGCAGTATCTTGGAGAAACAGGCTCCGGCACAATGACTCAGAGGCGTGATGTGCTGGTCGCCAGCATTCTGCAACGCATTGAATCGAAGCTGGGAATGGATCCGGGAAAAGAAAATGTTCGAGAACGAGTGAGGTCAATTCGTACCGAAATATCGAGGCAGTTTTTTCGGCATGATGTGGATGTGGATCCAGAATCGGAGATGCATTTTCGACAGGATGTGATTGCGGTAGACATGGTTCAGGAAATGATCTCCTATCCAGAGTCTTATCTGGATGTTGACCAAGTGACAGATACAAGAATCGTGGAAACCATTCAGCGAATCCAAGAATCGGTTCTTGGAAAAGCAGATTGTGGTGTACCGCTGCGAGCGGTGATTCAAATTGGTGAAGCTGTCAATGTTCCAACTGAGAAAGCACGAAGGGGTGAAGTTGATCCGTTGATGGAGGAGCTAAAAAAACAGTTAGAGGTGATGCTGGAGAAGTTATCGCGTGAAGCACGACCGGTTGCTGATAGTCGCTGTTAGGAATTGAAGTTTACTCGAATTGAATGGTGTGACGGATGATTGTCGGTGTACCAACAGAGATCAAAACAGATGAATACCGGGTCTCTATGTTGCCGTTTGGCGTTGAGGACTTGGTCGGACGGGGGCATCGGGTACTGGTGCAGGCCGGAGCCGGACTTGGCTCAGGCATCGCAGACCATGACTATTTGAGGGCCGGTGCAGAGTTGGTAGGTAATGCAGCAGACGTGTTCGGACGAGCTGATCTAATCATCAAGGTAAAAGAACCACAAACTTCCGAGTTCAAGCTCGTGCGTAAAGGACAGATGCTTTTTACCTATTTTCATTTCGCGGCAAGTCGTGAATTGACCGGGGCTATGATTGACTCAGGTGCTACCTGTCTTGCGTACGAAACTCTGAAGGATTCGCAGGGTCGATTGCCTCTGCTTACCCCCATGAGCGAAGTGGCTGGCCGCATGAGTATTCAAGAAGGTGCCAAGTATCTTGAACGGCCTCAGATGGGACGTGGGATTCTGTTGGGTGGAGTGCCGGGTGTTGCACCTGCACACATCACGATTTTGGGAGGTGGTGTGGTCGGAGCAAATGCGGCACGCATTGCCGCCGGTTTTCAAGCTGACGTTGCAATTTTGGATGTTGATTTGGACCGCCTGCGATATCTTGATGATGTCATGCCGGCAAACGTGAATACTCTCTATAGCGACCGACATACCATCATTGAACAGCTGCGCAGGGCTGATCTGGTCATCGGGTCTGTCTTGATTCCCGGCGCAAAAGCCCCGCGTTTAGTGCGTGCAGAGGATTTAAGCATGATGAAATCGGGAAGCGTTGTGATCGACGTTGCGGTCGACCAGGGCGGATGCGTTGAAACCAGTCGTCCGACTACGCATAGTGACCCCACTTACGTGATCGATGAGGTTGTGCATTACTGTGTGGCTAACATGCCGGGGGCAGTGGGACGAACAAGTACATTTGCTTTGTGTAATGCAACCTTGAGTTGGATCATTCGTTTGGCTGATCTGGGGCTCGAAAAGGCTCTGGATGATTGTCAGCCGATTGTCGATGCGATCAATGTGCATGAGCATCACGCGACGAATGCGGCAGTTGCCGAAGCGTTTGGTTTGTCTTTTGTGCCGCTGAAGTAATTTTCAATGGGTTCAGCGAGCTGAAAATGTGATGGACGCTCAATCGACGGTTTGTTTTTTTCGTCCGGTGAACTGTATTTTCCCCCATCCAATTCGACTTTTTTCGGCAGCGAAATATCTATCGAACAATTCACGGATGATTGTGGGTTGGCTTAGCCACCTTTCATAGGTTTCGCGTTCGTGTTCGATCATTATGGCCAGTGCGTCGCCTTTATCGTAGAACTTACGGAACCATTGAAATTCAAGTACTGCGTGAACGAATCTAAGAAAGGGTGTTAGCCAAGGTTCAACGGCATGAAATGTTCCGTCCACTTTAAGCACACGATGAATTTCAGATAGAACCCGTTGGAGGTCACTTGGGAGCTCAGGCAGGTGATGTAATCCGCCGTGGATTATCACGGCCTCTAAAGAAGCGTCTTCAAAAGGTAAGTTTCGGCAATCTGCCAGATGAAGTTTTGCCTCGGTCTGATTTTGAAGGAGCAGTGTTTCAGAGAGATCCACTCCTTCCAGTCTTGTGAAGCCAAGCCGTTTTAAGGCGATCAAACCTCCGCCGCGACCACAAAATAGCTCAGCGACTCGAATATCACGCGGACGGTCCTCAAGTCCCATCAACTTCAGTCGCTTGATGAACTTTTCGATTTCTTCTTCCGGACTTTCAAAGCGTTTGTACGCTTCCTCCCACGATGAATCACAACAAACGGTCCCCGACTCAATGTGCCGTTCAATGAAGGGTGTGTTGTCGTTAGCGGTGGCAGAAGCATTCATGGTACATGTGATGAAAACGTAAACGTTTCAAAAAGTGATTGTTGACTCGTCAAAGACGCGGGTAGTTGTAGACCGAACTGATGTGAAGTAGTCCTCGCCGCCGTGGAGGTGGTCTTAGTCGCGATGGTATCGACGTTGCATCCGTAGCACTCCAGCCATGAGGGATGCCATGGCAGTCTGAAAACCAATCGCCACAAACGTGACGCCCGGAACAACCAAGCGCATGGTTTGTGGATAGTCCAGCTTGCCAAAGTTACCCTGCCACCACGTCAAAATTACACTGGCAATCAGCATGATGCCGATCACGGACATGATCAAGCCAGATCCGATGCCGTGTTCAACCGTAATTTTTTCCAACCTTGGGAGAGCAGGCATCATTCCTTCGCGTGCAGCAAATATTTGTGCGAGGGTAGCCAGCAGGATGCATTGCCAACCCATCAAGATTGCCAAGCTTGCGATCAACAGCGTATGCACATCCAAGGCTGCATTGAAAATGCGAATCTGAGGTAACGCGAGTGCGTAACCGAGTAGTCCAAGAAAAATCAGTAGCAAGCCCGGGCGGAAAAATGTCCATTTGGGGCTAAATACGAGAAACAGACGTAGTGTTCGCCATCCATCCCGAAACGTTCTTAAATGTGGACCGTGTTCCTGCCGTCCATCGGGGTGCAGAGTAATGGGCACTTGGGCCATGGTTGCTTTGTGAAGCCCGCTTTTGATGATCATCTCCGTAGCGAATTCCATGCCGGGAGACCTCAGGTCCAAAGCGTTGTATAGATCTTTGGTGAAACCACGCATCCCACAGTAAACATCATGAATTGGTATCCGAAACATCAGGCGCACCAGCCATGACAGAACAGGATTTCCAAACCAGCGATGCAGAAACGGCATCGCGCCAGATAACACCTGACCTCCGCCACGTGGAAGACGACAGCCTTGTACCAGATCTGACCCTTGGCGAAGTTGATCCACAAACGCTGGGATTTCCTGGAAATCGTAGCTATCATCACAGTCGCCCATGATGACGTACTTGCCGCGGCTCGACTCGATGCCACCCATCAAAGCAGCACCGTATCCGGGTTCCGCAACGTCGACAGTTCGCGCACCCATCGCGACAGCTATCTCTTTTGAATTATCGGTGCTGCCATTGTCAGCCAATACAACTTCACCTCGCACCCCATGTTCGCGCATGGCTCGGATGGCCTTTTCGACACAGATTCCGACAGTGTCTGCCTCATTCAAGCAAGGCATGACAACGGATAACTCAGGCAGTTCACTCATGCTGTTGTCAGCTTCATTGCTGTGAATGGATTTCGAAGATAAGTATGAGGGTGACTACAATGCGAACCAGCTTTGTGGATTGATAAGTTTTGTCATGATATACGCACCGTTTTGAAATGAGTTCAGTTCATCAGACGTTGTTGGTGACTTTTGCTGTTTTCCGAATGCGTGACATCAGTATTGTTACAGCTGAACCGAAAGAAAGAACCACCAAGGGTTCCACTACGATTCGGTATCGATAATCTGGAATTTCCAGAATACCTGTGACCAAGGAAAAGTAAGCCAGCATGGAGAATATCCAGATTCCATAGGCTCGCGTTGGGTAATTCACCATCAACAGTACGACGCAGAACGCAAGCCCACTAAGAAGCAAGGTGTTACAGAATACGGATTGACTGAAACGGTATTGCAAGGCAACGTTGACAAAGGGTATTGGATGTCTCCACGTCTGCTGGCCATAAAAGAAGGTGCCAGATTTGCCTTGTGGTGGAAGGTCGGTAGCTGGGCAACGCCAGTAATTGATAACCCTGCGAAATGCCTTGTAGGCGAAAGTTGATTGATCTTGCCGTGCAGCCTGCAAGGCAACCTTCGTCATCAGTTGGTCTGCCGCTGCGTCATTGAGTCCCGATTTGACGAGCGCATTTGATACCTGCCATGTATCTTCCCATTGATCTGCGGCACTCACCTGAAGGAGGCGTTTACGTAATTCATCGGCACTGCCGCCAAGTGGCATTGTGAGTCCGGCGCCGGATCCATCTCGGAACGTGACGATCCAAATATTTCTCCCAACAAATTCGGTCAGGAATGGTTTGCCAAACAGCATTTGGTTGCGGAACATCCAAGGCGCGGAGCAGGCGGTGACGATCAGCATCGCAATCGCCAAGTGGTAAATTCGAATCCGATATGGAATCGTCTTCATGGACAGACTGCGTAGTCGACCGTTCTTGCGAAGGTGAATTAGCAATAGGAAAAAGAGGTGTGGTATCCAAATCAGGATCACAATCGGCCGTGTTAATAGTGCCATGGCAAAGGTAAAACCAACCCACGAAGCACGTGTGGCGGTGCCGTATTTGGCATAGTCCAGAATTGCCAACAGGTTCAGCATGAACAGAAATATAAACATGGACTCAGACAGAACCGCGGCGTCAAACACAAGGCTCGAAACAACGGGTAGCGACACAATCAGCGTCACAAGGAATGCTTTGGGTAGTTTGGTAACTCTCGCGGCTATGGATGCAGCAATGATCAGTGAACCCAACGAAAAAAATCCTTGAATGACTGACAAGGTTTGCAAGGCATGCGAACCACTTAGAAACCGCACCATGGCTAAGAACCATGGATAGATGGGAGTGCGGTAGGCGATGGGCGCCTGCAACATCAGGAAATCTCCCTGCATCACCAAGACGCTGAGTTTCCAGTAGCCATAAGCATCCCGTTGAATCGGGACTGGACCCGCTAGCAGAATTGCAGCCGTTTTGGTTGCAATCAGCAGCAGAAGCATGAGGACGAGGAATTTTCTCATCAATCTGGATACCGCCTGCGGGATGAAGAACACGCTACCGCCCATAGTCTAGTTCCTCGCGGGGCTGGCGCGTGTCCCGCGTCCGTATTCGACGGTCGAGAGCGACAGTTCCAGACTCAAAAGACTGGTCCTGACGCATGCGCCGGCATTCGGATGTTCTGGGAGCACGCAGGTTTGATTATCGTTTGCGTTTCTTTTTCTTTCGTTTGTCACGCCGATCTTTTTGGCGTTTTGACTTGTATTGCCGCTTGGATGATTTGGGTTGAGAGGAATCAGATTCACCATGAACCGTATGGTTTTTTTCAACGGTCAGATAAAGTTGCCGGTCCTGCAAATCAACTTTTGACACTTTGACGGTCAAGAGATCACCGAGACGAAATCGGTTGCCTTGGCGAAAACCGCTGATCATCTGCCCGCGGCGTTCGAATCGGTATTGATCATTGGGAAGGGTTGTGATGGGGATGAACCCATCGACAGGTAACTTGACGCAGCGTGCATGAATGCCATCAGCAAAGACCCGGCTGATGACTGCTTCCATGGTTTCACCTACATGTTTGTTGAGAAAGTGCAGAAGCTTCAGCTGAATGAGTTCCCGTTCGGCAGCCGCAGCATTTCGTTCCATGTCGCTGCAGTGATGCCCCAGTTTTACCAGTGAGGCGAATGGGTCATCGGGTGTTGATTTCTTGTCCAGAATCTTTTGCACCAAACGATGAACGGTGAGGTCAGGGTATCTCCGTATGGGGCTGGTGAAGTGGCAGTAGTGTTCCATATCGAGAGCGTAATGCCCTTCGAGCTGCGGAGCATAAATTGCTTTATTCATGCTCTTGAGTACAGCAAAATTAACGGCATCTTCCAGTGGTGTGTCATTCACTGTGTCGAGCACTTTTTGAATGTCAAATCGACTTTCGACAGTCCCGACATCAATACCCAGGTCCTTCACAAAGTTGGATAGTTGCCGAAGTTTCCGACGATCCGGTGGCGGGTGAATCCGGTGAAGATGATTGAGGCCCAAGTCATCCAGCCATGTAGAAACCGCTTGATTTCCCGCTAGCATGAATTCTTCAATGATCTGGTGACTTTCTGTGTGCTCGACACGATGAGCGCCCCGAACTTTTCCACTCTTGTCGAGATCAAGTTTGATGTCTGGCATGTCCATCGAGAGTGCTCCCCCTTTGAACCTGCCCTTGCGCATCTTCATTGCCAGGGTGTGCATTTCTTTCAATAAATCGCAGATGGGTGATCCCCAACTTTCGACACGCGATTCAGGATTCGCAAGGAATTGATCGACCTGTTCGTAATTCAGACGCAAGCCGCTGTGGATCGCGCCGTTGTGCACCTCAGTGTGCGTGATGGTTAAATCATCTTGGATTTCGATTTCGACGGTTTTTACGAGTCGCATGCGGTCAGGCTGAAGGCTTGCTAAATGATTACTGATGATCTCGGGGATCATCGGAATCACACGATCAGGTAGGTAGACACTGGTAGCACGCTTTCGAGCCTCTTCGTCGATTGGACTGCCGATGGGGACAAAGTGACTGACATCCGCTATATGAACCCAAAGACGCCAACGCCCTTCTTCACGTTGCAGTGAGATTGCATCGTCAAAATCACGGGCGTCGAAAGGATCGATCGTAATCGTAAGCATATCGGTGAAGTCTCGACGATCCTTCGGCACTTCCTCGTCGCTGAACGCATCTGCTTGTTGCCTGGCGGCGTCCAGAACAGTCTCTGGGAATGCATCTGGAAGTCCGTATTGACGTACGATCGATAACGTATCGATAGCCGGATTCTTATTGCTGCCCAAACGCTCCAGAATGACAGCTTCTCCACCCACGCCGCTCTCATCCGGGTAGTCGACAATCTCGACGAAGACTTTGTCGTCGTCCGTCAGAGGTAAGCCGCGAATGTCACCCACACTGACCGGGGCTTCGTAGTGCGTGCCATCAAGAAAAACTGATGCTTGACCATCGATGTTTCGAAACGTTCCAGTGAATTGTCTGCGGGCTCGTTGCAGAACTTCCGTTACACTCCCTTCATTTCCACCTCGGCGGCTCGGGCGGACCTCAATATTTACAAGGTCTCCCTCCATTGCGCCTGCAGTGCAACCTGCGGGAATGAACACATCCTCAGGGACGTCGGCGTCATCTTCTGCGTGGTTGGGGCGCACAAAACCAAAGTCACCACCCATGGCTCGTCGAAACGTTCCTCGCAGTGAATCATTGGGGCCTCCAATTGCTCCAACACTGATCACCAGATGGTTGGAACCGTAAAGTAAACGCCCCTCAAGAACCAGTTGTTTGATGACGCGACGAAGTTCTCGATACTCGTCGAGGTCAAGCTTAAGGGCAGTTGCAATTTGCTTCGGCTTGCTGGGCCGGTAGTCGGCCGAGACGACTAGTCGCATCACGCGATCAGCCAGTTCTGTTGATATATCCATTCTGAAAACATAGCCGATTTGACTCAATCTTGGACCGGGACACGGTGTCGCTCGTATCCGCTGTTTGCCAAAATGCACTCGAAACGGGCTTTTCCCTGATCTGGGAACCCAGAGTCGTGCCGAGCCATTGCATCAGTGATGCGATCGTTCCGAAAACATGGCAGGCAGATTGAGAAAACCATCAATAGGTGATGGAGAGATGGGGCCAATCGGTAGGCCCGTGACGGGAAATCAGCGACGCTCGCTAATTGCTCAACTTTGTAGACATCGCAACCCAATGCAAGGTTCGCCGAAGTTCTTCATGAACCAGCGAAAAAAGTTTGGTTAATTGAATTGATTTTGCGTCGAGATGATGATTCCCAAGGGCACTGTTACTCAGGATGTTGTTCATCTTGCGATTGAATGTCGATATGGGAGTGGGTAGATGAATTTGGAGATTGATGGTTACGGGATCATCAAGCAAGCTTTCAGCGAGCGTGAATGTCTTGCAGTCATTGATGATTTGGAACTGGCCATATCCGTCATGTCGATTGGATCCATCAAGAATGGAAGTGGCGCATGTTTGGGTGCGAGAAATTTGTTGAGCTGGTGGGACGGTTGTTTGGCTATTGTGAGGCACGCCACCATAAGAACAGTTGTGGCGCAGATTCTTGGGGAAAATGCCGGCCTCGTGCGGGCCATCTACTTTGATAAACCACCGGGGCGGGGATGGTCTTTGCCCATGCATCGAGATTTGACCATTGCAGTTGCTGAACACTGCGTACCCGCAGCACCGTTTTCCAAACCAACCACGAAGGCAGGGACGCCCCATGTCGAAGCGACGAGGCAACTGTTGCGTGGCATGGTGACTCTACGTTTGCATCTTGACCCGATGCTGCAGGAAAACGGGCCGTTGATGGTTGTGCCCCACTCACACCGCAGTGATGTGAAAATGGCTTCGAGTCATGAAACGGTTGTCATGTGCAATGCAGGTGATCTCTTGGTGATGCGTCCCTTGCTATTGCATGGAAGTCGAGCATCAGATCGTGGTACGCGATTGCATCGACGCGTGATTCACCTTGAATTTGCACCAAGCGACGAACTGCCCCGACATTACCAATGGCATCAGTTCCTGCCAATTCATGCTTCTGAGTAGAGGAACGATGTGCTCATCCATGAAAGCCGTTCTACCCTGCCCTGCACTCCCCTGCTTGCTCGGTTCGTATTGGTCGTTGACCTTTATCCCAAGATCAGAATTTTAGCTTGTTACTGTTTCCAGCATTGCCCGGGTCAGTCGGGGTCGTAGGCAAGATTTGGACTCAGCCATCGCTCGGCTTCTTCGATAGGAATTCCCTTTCGCTTTGCATAGCATTCGATCTGGTCGCGTGTGACGCGATCGACGGCAAAGTAGCGTGCATTCGGATGGCCGAAATACAAGCCGCTTACACTGGCGCCAGGTGTCATTGCGAAGCTTGAAGTGAGTTCCACAGACGTATTCTTTTCGGCATGCAGAATGTCAAACAGGGTTTTCTTTTCAGTGTGGTCTGGACACGCTGGATAACCAGCGGCAGGACGAATACCCCGATATTTTTCAGCAATCAAGTCTTCCTTATTCAAGGTTTCTTCGTGCCCAAACCCCCAGTCTCTCCGCGCTCGCTCGTGCATCAACTCAGCAAAGGCTTCTGCGAGGCGATCAGCCACCGCTTGAACCATGATGGCTTTGTAGTCATCGAGGTCTGCTTTGAATTCATTGGCTAAGGCATCAGCACCGACACCAGTCGTGACCACAAATCCACCGATGTAATCTTCTCGGCCACTGTCTGCGGGGGCGACATAGTCTGCTAAGGAACGATAGTCTTTTTGACCTCGGCGTTCCCATTGCTGACGTAGCATGTGAAAGCGGGTTAGTTCTTTGGTGCGAAATTCGTCAGTGAATAGGATGATGTCATCCTGATCGCTTGCTGCTGGCCAGAAGCCATAAACTGCGTTCGCTTGTAATGTCTTGTCCGCGATGATCTGATCGAGTAATGCGTTGGCATCGGAATGAAGCTCTTTTGCTTGTTCACCTACGATTTTGTCGTCGAAGATCCTGGGGTATTTGCCACGCAATTCCCATGTCATGAAGAATGGCGACCAGTCGATGTAGGATCTAATCTCAGAAAGAGAGAAATCGGTCAGTACTTGAGTACCCGTGAAACAGGGCTGGCTGATCTTGACGTTGTCCCAGTCAGTGGCAAAACGATTTTTCAGTGCATCGGCATAGGTCACGAGTTTCTGTTTTCGACCCTCATAGCTAGCAACCAGTTTCTTCTGCTCTTCCGTATTCTTTTCGATGAAACTGTTGCGTGTCTCCTTGTTAAGCAGTTTCTCAACAACGTTCACACTGCGACTTGCATCGAGGACGTGGATGATAGGGCCTGGGTACACAGGGGCAATTTTGACTGCTGTGTGTTTGGCACTCGTGGTCGCTCCTCCAACAAGCAGTGGGATATTCAGTTTCTTGCGTTTCATCTCTCTCGCAACATGGACCATCTCATCAAGGCTCGGCGTGATCAATCCGCTGAGACCGATCATGTCAACATTCTGCTTTTCAGCTTCATCGATGATTGTGTCTGTTGAGACCATGACACCCAGGTCAATCACGTCATAGTTGTTGCACTGCAGGACGACACCCACAATATTCTTCCCAATGTCGTGGACATCACCCTTTACGGTGGCAATTAGGAACTTACCTCGAGACGAGTTGGACTCAATTCCTGCTTCTCGCTTTTCCTCCTCCATGAAGGGTTCGAGATAGGCAACCGCCTTTTTCATGACCCTCGCAGATTTGACTACTTGTGGGAGAAACATTTTCCCTTCCCCAAATAGATCACCCACGATCTGCATTCCGTCCATCAACGGACCTTCAATGACTTGCAGGCACCGATCGAGTTCCTGCCTTGCTTCTTCTGTGTCTTCAACGATGTACTTGTCGATTCCCTTGATCAATGCATGCCGCATGCGTTCTGCTACGGGATTTTCCCGCCACGTCAGATCCTCGCCACTCTTTTTCTTACCACTTCCCTTCACTGTTTCGGAAAGTTCCAGTAGACGATCTGTTGCGTCAGGTCGACGATTCAGTAGGACATCTTCCACGCATTGCAGCAATTCTTTTGGAATCTCTTCGTAGACTTCAAGTTGCCCTGCATTGACAATTCCCATGTCGAGGCCAGCTTTGACAGCATGAAACAGAAACGAGCTGTGCATGGCTTCGCGTACACGGTCATTTCCACGGAAGCTGAAGCTGATATTGCTCACGCCTCCACTGGTCTTGGCGTGAGGGCATTCTTCCTTGATGCGTCGTACTGCGTTGATAAAGTCAACGGCATAGTTGTCATGTTCTTCGATACCTGTGGCTACCGTCAGAATATTGGGGTCAAAGATGATGTCCTCAGGAGGAAAATCAACTTCATTGACCAACAAGTCATAGGCTCGTTTGCAAATGCGTACTTTACTATCCTCGTCCGCAGCTTGGCCTTGTTCATCAAACGCCATGACAACTGTTGCAGCGCCGTACTGTCTTACCAAGCGAGCACGCTCCAGAAAAGTGGCTTCACCATCTTTCAGCGAGATCGAATTGACAATCGCTTTGCCTTGCGTATTTTGCAAGCCTGCTTCGATCACGTCCCACTTACTGCTGTCGATCATCACAGGTACTGCTGCAACGATGTCGTCACCTGAAATCAGTCGCAGAAATCGCGTCATGGCTTCAGCACCATCCAGTAACGCATCATCAAAGTTGATGTCGATGATAGTGGCGCCGTTCTGAACCTGCTCGCGGGCAACCTCAACCGCTTCCTCATAAAGTTCTTCGCGAATCAAACGTGCGAATTTTCGACTTCCAGTGACGTTGGTTCGTTCACCTACCATCGTGAACGGAATTTCCGGCCGCATCACCATTGGTAATTGACCTGATAAACGCGTCCACACGGGGCCGGCTGTATCCTGCTTCGGTTGTAGCCCACGGACTCGATCTTCGATGGCGCGAATGTGGTCAGGAGTTGTTCCACAGCAACCGCCAAGAATGTTGATCCAGCCATTGTCCGCATATTCGCCGACAATCCTTGCCATGGCGCCTGGTCCAAGGTCGAATTCACCCATGTCGTTCGGAAGTCCGGCATTGGGATGGCAACTGATGGGAATGGCGGTCGATTGTGACATTTCCTCGATGTGGGAACGCATCACATCAGGTCCAAGAGCGCAGTTCATTCCGATCGAAAGCATGGGGAAGTGCGCAAGAGATGTCACGAACGCTTCGACACTTTGTCCACTGACGAAGGTTCGGCCACCTTGGTCAAACGTGCCACTGACCATGACTGGAACGCGTTTTCCACCTGCATCGAAGAAATCCTGAATTGCGAACAGACACGCTTTGAGATTGAGGGTATCGATTGCGGTTTCGGGTAGCAGGATGTCTACGCCAGCGTTGACCAGCGAATCAACCTGCATACGATAACTGGATTTCATTTCGTGAAACGTGGTGTCCCGGTGGGCAGGATCATCAACATTGGTGCTGATTGCCGTTTGCTTGGTTGTCGGACCGATCGATCCAGCGACGAAACGAGGTTTGTCGGGTGTTCGCTCTGTCCACTCATCAGCGGCTTTACGGGCGCAACTGACGGCAGCGAGGTTGATTTCATCTACCAGTTCCACAGGTAAATCAAACTCCAGCATCCCAACAGGTGAGGCACCGAAAGAGTTTGTTTCGACAATGTCGCTGCCCGCTTCGTAGTAAGCGTGGTGGATTCCGGTAATCTTTTCCGGATGCGTCAGGCAGAGAATGTCTGAAAAGTTCTTCAGGTCTTTGTGGTGCTCAGCAAATCTTTCACCGCGAACGGCGGCCTCGTCCAGTTTCAGACGCTGGATCATCGTGCCCATGGCACCGTCTAGTAGCAGGATTCGTTCACGAATCAGATTGAAAATGAGCGAGGATTTCGTATCGGCTTGGAGCATTCTGGGAGCCAGTTTCACGCAAAAGTATCAATGAGTTTGCCATAGTTTCGTTGTCACGCGCCTGATTCACAACCCGAACTGAGGGAGATTCATATTCAATCTTGCCTCAGTGTCTCAGTTTGGCTATTCCGTGAATGCAGAAAGATCGCACAAGTGCTTTCGGAGTCTCGAGAAGCTTGGCAAGCGAGTATTCGCTCGCCTTTGCCGATCTCGATCTCCAAACATCCAGAACTCGACCATTCAGGAAGATCGCATGACCGTCTCGCCACAATGGCCAGATGAGGGGAAAACACCGCAATTTCCGGAAGGAAATCCCGAATTAGCCAATCCGGCCGGGCCTCCTAACGTCTTGCCACCCACCCTTTTCCAACTGCCAGATTTGCGTATCGACAGCCATGCGTCGGTTGGGCCAACTGAAAAGTCGGGCTCTGCGTCAACCCGGGCGACGTCAGGTTCTAACGATCATGTGGCTGAAATGCCGTTTGGTCGCATGGGATCTGCTGGGGCTTCGATTGGCCATGATCCGACCAACCAGAGCATGGCAAGACCAGTCCCGTCTCCAGGCCGAGGCGATGATGAACCGCGTTTTCCAACGCCGCCCGCAGTCGTCGACGGTAGTGAAACGCCCGCTACGAGTAATCGAGGTGGCGTTAATCGCGAATCGATATCGCGTTATGGAGCAGAGAATCTCATTCCAGATACTGCTGAGTCGACTCCGGTGGGACAAACGGACAGGCCAGCCGGCAGATCTTGGATGGACTCCATCGGATCGCATGGAATCGTCGTCGCGTTGCTTCTTGTTGTCGTTGCAGCTGCGTTGTATACCGGCCGTGCTGGTAAAGATGACCCAGATGATTCATCGTTGGCAGACGGTCGTGATTGGCTGGAATACGGAACAGGTGAAGAAATTAGCTTGCCCAACGCTACGGTTGCCGATGGTGTTTTGGCAGATGTTGATAAACCCGAAAGTACTCTCGATAGCGGACCTGCGATAGCGGCAGCAGAGAGCCCGCTTGATGAGAATATGTCAACTAGCACCGCTTTGCTTCGTCAGCCAGTGGAGTCGGATCAGCTTCGCGGTTCAGATTCTACGTTTGCGGGAACCAACTCGGGATCTGCAAATCAGCCGTTCCAGCAACCGCATGCTTCGCTATCCACAACAGCCAGTCCTGCAGCTAATCGAACAGGTCAGCTTCCTTCGCAATCAAACCAGCCGAGACAAACTGGGCAACCAAATGGTTATGGGATTGCTGTTCCTGTCAGCCAGACACCCAGCTACCAGCAAACGGCTACGCCGACCGGTATTTCTGATTGGTCCAAGTATTTTCCAGCTGTTTCATCAAGCAACGCAGTTGGCACAACCTATCCATCACCTTCCAATTGATTCGGTTTGTTATGAGTGATCAAGCTTTTGTAAAAGCCTTTTCCCGAAGACGACCTGCTAGCGGCCAGGCAGGTCAGACTGGCGAAATTGCTTTGGGGGGGCCGAACTCCGAAATCCAAACATCGTCCGAAACCCAGTCACACCAGCCCACCCACTTGCAAAATGCCAGCTCCGTTTCAAAAAGTGATGGGGTCGGTGGTTTGCATCTGGATCAATCGGTGGCGTCGACAGCGCGTGTTTGGGTTGACCAACATACCGAGCAAGTGTCACGCGCAGACTACGCTGAAGATGGCATCCCAAGACCACACCTTGAGCCGTTAACTGGCGATCAAACGCGTGCATTTGAGCAGCGTAATGGAGACGCGTCTCTGTCCGACAATCGATCAGACATCGAGCATGTCGATCCTGCAGTTGAAGAACGCAACATGGCTGCAACGGGGGAATCGGATCATTTCACACAGCATATTCACAATGCTTATGCCTCGACCTTCACCGATGCCGCCAGTTTCGTAAATGACGAGCTAAGCAAGGTCGCTCCCGAAGAAGTCTTGCGAGGCATGCGGCAAGTGGATCCAAGTAGCTTGACTTCCGGTTTTACAGTCGAGAATGAGTTGTCAGAATGCGATTCGCAGCTGGCTGATCAGCATTCAAAATCAGTGGCCGGTTCGAGAAGTTTGGAGCCGGATTCTGCCGGTCCCGAATTAATCATTGAGAATCCTTTTGCTGCTGCCACGGGTGGGGCTGATAAATTACCAGATACATTCGACTCAGCTCGTGGTTCTGTTTCCGGTCCTCATGGTCAGCAAAGCAGTACGTACCAACCGGTAGTGAACGAGGGATTCGTCTCTCAATCGGATCCCGTGTATCCTGAGCAAACTGATCCACAGGGAGGCCTGACGCCTTTCCAAGCTGTCTGGGAGGTTGATGTGCTCGACGTGCCGACAGCGGTAGCGGATCTGTTTTTTGAGGGCAGTCTTTTTCAGCAAATTGCAGAACGGATGTCCGATGCGATTGCGTCTGGGCTTAATAGCGTGATTGTCACCAGCGCCCAAGCTGGTGAGGGACGCAGTAGTGTGGCTGTTGGACTGGCGATGGCCGCTGCAGCTGCGGGCAAACGTGTAGCTCTGGTAGATGCAAATCTAGAGCATCCCAAGCTGGCGGATGAACTCCGATTGGAATTGCAGTATGGCTGGGTTGATACCATTCGCGCGGGTTTGCCGATCAAGGAAGTCGCCGTTCATGCGGTAGAAGATGGTGTCACACTGATTCCATTGATGCCGACCAAAGGAAGCAACACTGCGACCGGTTACGAAGTAGTTCAACTGGTCGATCTTTTGAAAGACAAATTTGAATTGATCATTCTCGATGGACCGACGTCACATTCCAGTCAGATTCACCAGTGTGCGTCTGCTGTTGATAGTGCAATCATTGTGCGCGACATGACTCGGACCGATACGCTAGCTATCAATGATTTCTCCTGCCGACTTCGTGAATCAGGTGTTCAAGGTGTTGGCGTGGTTGAAAATTTCACCTGATAACGCGAGCGACTAATCAATCGGGAAAATATCCTAGGGGAAATCAGCAGCAGTCACCTGTGCCACAACAGTCTTCACCAACGATGGTCAGGTCGTAACCCTTGCCCTTAGTAACCTTGGGTGATCTTTCATGCCCGTCACAGCTCATGGGCT
>Ga0315322_10000149_pt1 | contig 46157 bp, 39 predicted proteins | sample M110021515metaG_FD_203461 | JGI IMG/M metagenome (GOLD analysis project Ga0315322, IMG submission 203461) | Ammonia-oxidizing marine archaeal communities from Monterey Bay, California, United States - M1 100m 21515 | ecosystem: Environmental > Aquatic > Marine > Intertidal zone | place: USA... | reverse complement strand
ATCTTTGCGACAAGCTTCTTACCCGCTACAAAGTGGCTGCGGTTCCTGGCGTGGCTTTTGGTCACGACATGGGTGTTCGTATCAGTTATTGCACCACCTTGGATGTTCTTAACGAGGGGATTGGCCGCTTTGAGGAGTTCTGCCGCTCTCACTAGGCGCTATAGAATTCAGATTTCAAAGGGCACGGGAAACCGCGCCCTTTTTTGCGGGCTGGCGGAGCTACTCTTCTTCGCCCCAAAAGGCGCGAGTGTTGGCGGTGAATGTTTCCTGTCCGGTGTCGCAAATTTTCGCAAGTTCACGGGAAATAAACGCGAGATTTGCGGGATGGTTGATGTTGTTGAATTGGAACTGTGGATTGGGCAGCGCCATGTCGGGAGCATCAGTCTCGACAAGGATTCGCTCAATTGGCAGACGACTAAAGATCTCGCGGGTCTTGGTTTTTTTAGGTTGAAGAAAATATCCCGAAAACGAAAAGTAGGCTCCGAGTCTGGCCGCTTCTTTCCCTATTTCCAACGATCCTCCAAATGAGTGGAGGAGAAAGCGTGGGAGTCTCGGGAAATCCCTGAGCTCGGACATCAAGGGGCCCCAAGATTTTAGACAGTGGATCGTAGCGGGGCGATTGAGGGAAAGAGCAAGATTCATTTGTTCCCGAAAGACTTTGTGCTGATCCTCAAGGTTTGGAGATTTCATCCAGCGATCGAGACCGCATTCACCGAGTGTGGCATGGGGGAATCGATCGAGATAGTTTTTCAGAGTTTTTATCCAACCCGATGAGCGGGAGTCGATCTTCCAAGGGTGGAGTCCGAAGGCCGGGCGGATGTAATCCGGGAATTGATCGGCCAACCGAGCGACTTCCGGCCAATCGGCTTCCGATGTTCCAGTCACGACGCAGCCTGTGATGCCGGCCTCCTTCATGGTCACAATGATCTCGCTTTGTTTGCCGAGAAATCGTGAATCTTGGAGGTGATTGTGGACGTCAATCACGAGTGCTGGGAAATCAAGTCAGCCGCCGCCTTTTCATAATCGCTATCGCTAGCGCTAGGGACTGAGACAGTGGCAATGGGTTCGGAATAAATCGAATCTTCCGACCCAGGTTGCCGGTAGCAAAGGTCGTAGTGCTTCAAGAGAATTGACTCGAGGAAGGTGGGCCAATCACACGCTTCAATTTGGCGGTGCCATTCGTCGACTTGCTCGTGACCACGCAGCCTCCGTAAGCCATCTAGGGTGTCCTTGAGTGATTGAGGGTTTGCGATGAAATGCTCGTATTCGAGCGCGAGTAATTTGCCTCGTTCTGGGAGGGGGAGATCAATCAATACCACTCTTCCTTCACCGAGGCGTTTCCACAAAGGCGGCGGACACTGTAGGCGACCAATTCGATTGGACTCGGCTTCGGTAAATACGGGTTTGTTTGGATCAAACTTCTTGAATGCTTCCCAAAGCCGGGATTCAAAGCGCTTCTGACTCGGTTGCGGACTGTCGGGAGCGGTGCCTAAAATTGATCCTTTGTGGTTTGCAAGTCCTTCAAGATCGAGAATCTGAGCCCCTTGGCGATTTAGTTCATGGAGTAAGCGGGTCTTTCCGCAGCCAGTCAGCCCGCCCAGAATGATTAATCTTGGCCTGCTGGTGCCGATGAGTGGATCGAGGTCTGCACTCAGGAACTTTCGCCAAGCCTGATAGCCTCCGGTCAGAACCCGGGCTCTCCAGCCGATGGCCCGGAAAATGAGGGCCATCGAGTTCGATCGCAGATTGCCACGCCAACAATAAACGAGCGGGGCGAAGGAGTTTGGGGTGTCCTTTAGGGATCCGTCGAGATGGCGGTGAATGTTCTTTGTGATCAAGGTCGCACCAAGTCGCCGCGCCTTATAGGGATTTTGAGCATGAAGGAGTCCGACTTCATGACGCTCTTGATCGTCCAAAACCGGTAAGTTAATAGCGCCGGGGATGTGGTCGATCTCGAATTCAGCAGGCGAGCGAACGTCAATGATTTCCGGGAACTCCTCGAGGGAAAATGGAGGGGTGAGGCGCTCGGGAAGTTCCATGAAATTCAGGGTTTCACCTCAACGACGAGGCTGACTTCAACAGCAACACCAAGAGGCAAAGAGGAGCAGCCAACGGCAGTGCGGGAATGCTTTCCGATCTCACCGAAGACTTCGACAAGGAGATCAGAGGCTCCATTGACAACCTGAGGGTGGTCAGTGAAATCGGGAGCGGCGTTCACAAAGCCTGAGACCGAAACAATACGAGCGACCTTATTGATTGATCCGAGTTCCGATTTAATAACGGCGAGGCGCGTGATGACGGCCAAGCGGGCTGCCTTGTTGGCGTCTTCGACACTGCATTGGGTCGGCACTTTCCCCAGATATTTCTCATCGCCCATGATGGGGAGTCCTCCCGAAATATGCAGGAGGTTCCCGGACCGGCTGGCATTAAGGTATGAGCCTAGTGGTGTAGCGACATCGGGGAGTTCAAGGCCAAGCGAGGCCAGCTTTTCTTCAGGAGTCATCAGGTTTTTCGGTAGTTGGTCTGATTATGGCTTGGTATATTCGTTTGTGAACAGCGCAACAAATTTACGTCCGTTACGAGTGAGGCTGGCCTTGCGACCGACTCCGGTCAGGCGTCCCCTTGTGTAAAACTCGTGCTTTGAGCGGGTGGTACGGACGAAAGTGATCGTGGCCTTTGTGACTTTGCGGTGGCTTGGAACAACAGAAAGCGGAATACCCGAATCGGTGAACGAAATTTCCAAAGATGGACTATCGGAATCATGATCTCCTTTTTTTAGCCAAGGATATCGTTTGGTGATTTCCAGTTCGTTTTTTCGTGGGATTGCTACTTTAAAGTAGGGTGAAGCACTCTCAAGAAACCTAGGCATTGTTACCTTGTCACTTTCTTTTGTTGCCAGAAAGAGAGAGGCGACATCGATACCAATGAGGTTCCGTCCGTCGTAGATTCCGTGGGGTGCTTTCGTCCCAATCCAGTCGGCAAAGTTTTTGGTCGAGAGCATGCAGAGTTCTAGGTGGAGGTGGGCCCGGGTTCGGTTGATGCCAGCTCCGGTATAGCCCATGATAGCGATTGGAGATCCGCCGATGACTTTGTCACCTACCTTTGCATTAACCCGTGAAAGGTGAGCGTAAAGACTGAAAAAGGGGCCGCAGTCCCAGTCGTGTTTAATAACCATATATCTACCGTAGGTGCTCCCGCCTGCGCTGTTGTTGATGTAAACGATCGCACCATCTGCAATAGCACGGACTTCATCAAGAGGGTTTCCGCTGCGATCCCGTTTCGTCGGTTTGATATCGAGCCCTTCGTGGAACTTTGTAGCGATGGGTCCCTCTTTTTCAGTATCAATAATCGTACGAACAAATCCGTATTGACCGGCAGTCCAGTGTTGGGATGCCTTGGTTCCTGAGTATCTGAGGATATACATGTAGAAATCCTCGGGTTTTCCATCAAAGATGGCCCGATTGTCAGTGGGGAGAACCAGCTTGAGCGGTTCGGCGGCTGTGGGGGCCAGAGGGAGGAGGAGGAGAATCCCGAGCAATTTCATCGTTAGTTGTTTCGGCGGCGGTTCCGTTCGTTTTGTGCTTCTTTTGCTTCTTTTTGAGCGGTTTTGCGTTGTTCTTCGTGACCTTTGATTCTCTTTTTCCACTGCTTGCTTGTTTCTCCCGTGATGGGCATGGCGTATTCAAAGCGAATGATTTCGACCTGCTTGATTCCGCGCCAGATGACGAGTCTTCCGTCCCCAACAGGTTTGTCGATGAAGACAGCGTCTACGGGGCGCCCATTGAGCATGGCGACGAGCCATTTGTCCTGATTGGCTGTGGTAATGGCGGCAATTCGTCCGGCGGCAGCTTTATTGAAAGAGAAAGTTGCACCGTAAGTTCCATCTTCGGTGATGAAGTGCTTAAGCGAGACGATTTCCTTGTTGAAAGTGACTGGGCTTTTTCGGAAGAAGCGCTTTTTGTTTCCCATGGGCAGTGGGAAAACCATTTTGGGCCCATCGGATTGGTCTCCCTGCAGGTGAAAGCTAAGGCTATTTTTTTCGGGACGTTTCCCCATTGCAGCGGCGCTAGGAACGGCGATTACACAGGCCAGCAGGGTTAGGGTGAGGCGTTGGATCATGCTTTGGGTCGTCTAGGTGTTAGGACAAAATGGATTAGTTTGCTTTTCCCGTCCAATGCTGGTTCGTGGACCATGTCCGGGGAAAACTGCCGTTTCGTCGGGGAAAGAATAGAGTTTCTGGCGGATAGAGTCGAGGAGTTGCTCGTGATTCCCTCCGGGAAGGTCGGTTCGGCCAATGCTCCCATTAAACAAGGCATCTCCGGAAAAAAGGAAGGATTCCGAGCTCAGATAAAAGGAGATTGAGTCGGGCGAGTGGCCGGGAACATGATGAATCTCGAAGCTGTAGTCACCGATTCTGAGAGTGGGACTGTCGCCGATCACTTCGTCGACTTCAAAGGGTGATGCCTCGACGGGCAGGCCCATCTCCTGAAGGCGCTTCTCCATAATGATTTCCGGAGCGTAGTCCTGATAGGCCATCACTCGGGCTCCACTAGATCTCAGTTTTGCGGCATCCTCAATGTGGTCAAGATGTTGGTGGGTGAGGAGAAGGTGGGTAGCCCGGAGGGAGTTTTGACCCAGAAAATCAGCGATTTCAGCTGGGGCATCGATGACGATACAAGTGCCATTATCCTCTGCAAGGATGTAGCCGTTGGTTTGGAAGACGCCGCCAGTATGGACTAGAATCTTCATGAGCGAAGGGAGTCGATGGTGGGGGCTATCTCCTCGAACGGAATACTATTACAAGTGATCCCGTTTCCGGGACGGTCGAGAAGTACAAATGTTTTTTCTCCACCGGAGAATTTTTTGTCCCGGGAGAGTTTTTTCATGACGAGATCGGTGGAAATGTCGTCGCTGAGGATGAGAGGAAGTTGGTAATGGGTGAGGAGGTCGAGGATGCGCTGGCTCGCTTCGGGGGCGAGATCGGCGTGCCTTTCGGAAAGTGTGAGTGCGGCGCGGATTCCGAGCGAGATCGCTTCTCCATGAAGAAGGGTGCCATAGGGGACCGAGGCCTCGATGCCATGACCAATGGTGTGGCCGAAATTGAGGAGGGCGCGGGTCCCGGAGGTTTCTTCTTCATCATCCTCGACGACGCGGGCTTTGATAGCGACGTTACGAGCGATCAACTCGGACGGGATATTTTGGTCCAGTGGATCGAGAGCTTCAAGGTCGGCAAACATGGCCTCGTCACGGATCGCGGCATGTTTGATGACTTCAGCAAAGCCTTCCCGAAACTCGCGGCCGGGGAGGGTGAGGAGAGTTTCGGGATCGGTGAGGACGAGTCTGGGTTGGTGAAAGGCTCCGATGAGGTTTTTCCCTTCGGGTGCATTGACGCCGGTCTTGCCTCCGACCGCTGAATCAACCTGCGAGACAATGGTGGTGGGGATTTGGACGAAGGGAATGCCTCGATAAAAAATAGAGGCGACAAAGCCTGCGAGATCACCGGTCACTCCGCCGCCGAGAGCGATGACGAAGGAAGAACGGTTGTGCCCCGCCTGAATCAGTTCGCGGCTCAGGCTTTCGACTTGAGCCATCGATTTCGAGGCTTCGCCTGCAGGGAAGATGTGGGAGGAAAAGTTGTATCCTATCTCGAGGAGCGAGGTCTTGACGCGTTCGAGGAAATGCGGGGCGACATTGTTGTCGGTGATGATGGCAGCCATGCCGGTGAGTCCGGCGCCCTGAATGCGCGAACCGGTTTCGGCGAGGAGGCCTGGAGCGACGAGGATTTCGTAAGAGCGGGAGCCTAGATTGACGTGAACGGTGTTCATTGATGACGGGAGCGGTGCCAGACGGATGTGTCCGGTCGGAGTAGAACCTCGACAGGAAGTTCTGCGAGATTTTGTTGCGAGATAAGGTGCTTGAGAAGGGCGAGCGAGGCAAGCGAATCGTAAAGAGCATCGTGCCAGGTTTTTTCGGGGGCATGCTGACTGAAATCGTTCAGTCCCAACGAGGTGCAGAGATCTCCGAGAGAGTGGGACTTTTCATTGGGCCAGGCGGCTCGGGCCAGTTGGAGAGTGTCGATCCAAGGTCCGAAGGGGTGGCCTGGGAAGGCACGCAGAAATCGTTTCTCTGTTCCGTGGCCATGGGCAACGATTGGGCCACGGCCCAGTTGTTTTTTCAAGACGGGCCAAAGCGATAAGAGCGATGGGGCGTCGCGGAGGTCGGTGGTGGTGATACCGTGAACCTTTTGCGCGGCCCAGGTGATGTTTTGGTCGCAATGAAGGAAGGAAACGAAAAGCTCGTGGATGTCTTCTTCAGACGACCAGGTTGCGAGCCCGACTTGCACAGGAGAATCGGTCTTTCCTTTGGCTGTGCCAGCGGATTCGAAATCGATGGCGGTGAAGATGACGTCGCAAATCTTGATAGGTCGAGGTAACCAAAAAGTCACTGGTTGCCAAGGCTATCGATGGTCCCCGCGAAAATCGGGCAAATTGTGACGCGATTTTGAGAAATTATCGTAAAATTTCCGTAGAGTGATGGTGAAGATCGCTTGGATTGCAGTTTTATCAATTGGCTTTGCCGTTGCGGCGGAGGAGAAGGTTGACTTTCAGCGAGATGTTCGCCCCATTCTTTCAGACAAATGCTTCTTCTGCCATGGCTTTGATCCGGAGACCCGTGAAGCGGATTTGAGATTGGATACGCCTGAGGGTGCTTATGGAAATTTGGGCGGATATTCTGCGGTGGTCCCGGGCAAGGTAAAGGAATCGGAGCTCTATTTGAGAATCACCAGCAAAAAGAAAAAAGAGGTGATGCCTCCTCCGGAGTCTCACAAAACTTTGAACCCTGAGGAAATTGAAACGCTCAGAAAGTGGATCGAACAAGGCGCCGGGTATCAGGAGCATTGGGCCTATGAGGAAATCAAGAAAGCCGAGGCTCCGGGAGGGAAGGAGATTGATCATTTCGTGACCCAAAAGTGGAAGGCTGCTGGAGTCCAAGGAAGCAAGCCCGCCGCGAAGGAGGTTTTGCTACGCCGACTTTCATGGGATCTACGAGGAATTCCGCCTTCGGCTCAGGAGCGGGAAGAATTTTTAAGGGACAAATCTCCCGATGCTTGGGGCATGTTGGTTGATCGTTTTTTGGCGGATCCAAAATACGGCGAGCGCATGGCGGTGTGGTGGCTCGATTTAGTTCGTTATGCAGACACTATTGGGTATCACAGCGACAACCCGATGATGGTCTCGCCATACCGCGACTACGTCATCAATGCCTTCAATGAAAATAAGCCTTTTACGGATTTTACGATTGAGCAACTTGCGGGTGATCTTTTGCCGAATGCCAGCTTGGAACAGAAGGTTGCCTCGGGCTACAACCGACTTCTCCAAACCACCGAAGAAGGAGGAGCCCAAGATAAGGAATATCGCGCCATCTATGCGGCTGATCGAGTGAGAAATGTTTCGGAGGTCTGGCTTGGCTCAACTCTGGGGTGTGCCCAGTGCCACGATCACAAATATGATCCGTTTACCGCGCGCGACTTCTACTCGATGGCTGCCTTTTTTGATGATATTAGTGAGAACGGAATTGGGAAACGTCGGCCGAATTTGTCAGTGCCAGGGTCTGAGGAAGAGGCGCGCATTACCGAACTCAAGAAGGCGATCGAAAACGGGAAGGTGGAGAAACTCCTAAAAGATGATGCTGATTTTAAAGCGGAGCTTTCCGCTGGAATGAAGACGTGGCTTGCCGGAGCTGAATTGGGGCGCTCGGTATGGCGTCCAGTAAAGTTTAGTGATTTTAAGACGCCAGAGGGTATGACATTAAAGGTGCTAGATGACGGGACAGTTTTAGAAGGTGGAAAGATCGCAGCTACCGCAACTTATTCCTTTAAAATGTCTTCTCCCGGAAAGGTTTCGGCGATTAAACTGGAGGCTCTGACGCACGAAAGTTTTTCAGTGAAGGATGGTTTTTCACGAGGGAATGGAAATTTTGTCCTCACTGAAATTGAGATTAAAAACAAGGGGAAGAAGCTAAAAGTTTCCTCGGTTAAAGCTGATGTGGAGCAGCCCAATTTCCCTGCGAAAGCTGCGTTTGATGGGAATCAGAAGACAGGTTGGGCTGTTGGCGCAAACATGCCGGAAGGGAGGAAGGGAACTCGTCGTGCGGCCTTTGTTCTCGAAAAGATAATTGAGATCAAAGGGGACGACGCCCTGGATGTGACCTTGCATTATCAATCACCGTACGAATCTCACAGTATCGCACGGTTTTCTCTTTCGATGACGGCTGCGGGTCATGCTGATCTGGAAGATCCACTTGGGCCAGCTTCCGAAGTTGTCGAAGCTTTCGAGAGTTCCAAAAGGACTCCGAAACAGAATGAGGTCTTAAGAAATTACTATCTCTCGATTGCTCCCGAGATTCTTGCTCAAAAATCGAAACTTCGATCGCTCGAGGAAGAGTTGAAGAAAACTGAAGGCGGGATGCGCAAGATGCTGGTCTCCGAGGCACTAGAGAAACCCCGAGTAACACGGATTCTGCCGCGAGGAAACTGGATGGATGACTCAGGCGAAGTCGTTCAACCTGCGGTGCCTGAGTTTCTACAAAAGGAGATGTGGAAGGTGGAAGGCCGGGCAAACCGTCTTGATTTGGCGAATTGGATTTTGCACAAGGATAATCCTCTTGCCGCTCGGTCGACGATAAACCGAGTTTGGCGTTTGTTCTTTGGCCGCGGGCTATCTCCCAATGTCATCGACTTGGGTGGTCAGGGTGAGGTGCCGACGCATCCCAAATTGCTCGATTGGTTGGCGGCTGATTTCCGTGAGGGAGGATGGGATATGAAGCGAATGGTGAGGAAAATAGTCTCCAGCCAAGTTTATCTTCAGCAGTCTGGAGTGAATTCATTTTCACGTGAAAAAGATCCTTCGAATAATCTGCTTGCCCGGCAGGGCCGCTGGCGGGTGGATGCTGAATTCGTTCGCGATGGTGCACTTAAGATTTCTGATCTTCTCAATGATAAGAAGTTGGGCGGTGGAAGTGTGAAGCCCTATCAGCCGGCTGGGTTTTGGCAGCACTTGAATTTCCCAAGGAAAGTTTGGAAGGCGAGCGAAGGAGATGATCTCTATCGACGCTCGGTGTATACTTTTCGATGCCGAACTTTTCCCCATCCTTCGATGGTTGCCTTTGATGCTACGAGTCGCGAGGAATGCACTGCCGAGCGTTCAAGGTCCAATATTCCCCAACAGGCACTGGCGATGTTGAACGATCCAATCTTTGTGGAAGCCTCGCGAGTATTTGGAGCGCGAATGGCGGAGCACGAGGGGACGGCTTCAGAGAAAATAGCATGGGGCCTGACTGAGGCATTATCGCGAAAGGGGACCTCTGAAGAGGTTGAGCTTCTGGCGAAAGTTTATCAGTCGCAACTGAAGAAATTTAACGATGATCCTGAAGCGGCCGTCGCTTTTCTTTCCACTGGAAGGTGGCCAGCGACCGCGAATGTTCCTGCCCACGAAGCGGCAGCCTGGGGGCAGGTTGGCCGGGCCATTCTTAATGCTTACGAAACAACCTCACGATTCTAGACGCCATGATCGACACGACAAACAGACGAACCTTTCTAAATCAAGCTACGGTAGGAATCGGGGCGCTCGCGTTTCAGCGTCAGCTTTTTGCCGAGGGGATTCCGGAAGATATCAAGATGGCGGGGAATCCTAAGGCCAAGCGTGTCATTTTTCTCTGCATGGCGGGTGGGCCATCCCATCTTGAGACGCTCGATCACAAGCCGACTCTTGCTAAGATGCATGGTCAGCCCATGCCTGAATCGATTACCAAAGGACAGCCAATCGCTCAGTTGCAGGGCAAGGCTTTGAAGTGTCTTGGTCCACAATGGGACTTTATTAAGCACGGTCAGTCGGGGCAGGAGATTTCCTCGCAGCTTCCGTTTATCGGGAAAATGGCGGACGACATCGCGATCGTAAGATCGATGACGACGAAACAGATCAATCACGATCCAGCTCATACTTTTATGAATTCCGGGACTCAGATTTCTGGTCGTCCGTGTATGGGTTCATGGATTCAATACGGCCTCGGTAGCGAGACTAAAGATCTTCCTGGATTCGTTGTTCTGACCTCCGTGGGCGGTGGCCAGAGCCAGCCTATCGCCTCACGTCAGTGGCACAGCGGGTTTTTGCCAAGCAAATATCAAGGAGTTCATTTTCACTCCAAAGGAGATCCGGTGCTCTATGTCGGTAACCCAAAGGGAGTGGGGCGTGCAGATCAACGCGAAGTGATTGATGCTGTAAAAGGCTTGAATTCGATCCGTAACGGCCTCGCTGATGATCCTGAAATTGCGACTAAAATTGCGCAGTATGAAATGGCATTTCGAATGCAGGCGAGTGTGCCGGAGTTGGTCGATTTGAAAGGGGAGTCAAAGGATACTCTTGAAATGTATGGCGCGAAACCCGGCGATGGTTCTTTTGCGAGTAACTGTTTGCTGGCCCGACGTCTTGCGGAACGTGGAGTGCGTTTTATTCAGTTGTACCATCGTGGATGGGATCACCATGGGGGCGTGAAGAATGGAGTGGCAGGGACCGCGAAATTGGTGGATCGCGCGAGCTGGGCTCTCGTGCAGGATTTAAAACAACGGGGAATGCTCGATGATACCTTGGTGATTTGGGGCGGGGAGTTTGGCCGCACGCCGATGTCACAAGGAGGCGGCAACAATCCAGGCCGAGACCATCACATTAAGGGCTTTTCCCTCTGGATGGCCGGAGGTGGAATCAAAGGGGGTGTGACCCATGGAGCTACTGATGACTTCGGCTATAACGCGGTCGAAGATGTGGTTACAGTGCATGATCTACATGCCACAATGCTCCATCAGCTGGGAATTGATCATCAGAAGTTCAGCTATAAGTTTCAGGGGTTGGATATGCGTCTCACTGGCGTCGAACCAGGCGTGAAAGTCATTAAGAATATTTTGACTTAGATTTCGCTTGGAAAAGGGAAAGAAGGCTCCTTGACGATAAGCAGCGGTTTGTCCTGCTTTCATCCCGCTTTTGTGGATTTATTAGTCATCGGTGCCACTTCCGCAGATGCCGGGAAATGGCGCTAAAAAAAAGCGCGATCATGTAAGGTGACCTTGACTAAGGTTAATTACCGGGAAGGGTCGTGCGCAGTATTTGACAGTCCGCTTCAACGGTCAGAGGACTGGCGTTTCTTGGCAAAATTAGGAAGTCGCCGGTTTTAAAAACTCGCCCTGCGCGAGTGCAGACTTCACCTGAAATAACTGTGATGATTGAGAAAGAATCGTTTGTGTTGATTATCACTTCGGACTTCGAAAGCTGATGACGCTGGACCACAAAGTATTCGCAGGATGCGAGTGAGTCGCCAGCCGGTTGATCCATTCCAGGTTCGAAATCATTGAAGTCGATGGAAGCCATAGATTCGTCAATGTGAAGGTCTCGTGGAGCGCCGTTGAGACCGACGCGATTCCAATCAAAAACTCGGTAAGTGGTGTCTGAGTTTTGCTGGATTTCGTAAATGAGGAAGCCCGCACCAATTGCGTGTAGCCGACCTGATGGAATGAAAATGGACTCGCCCGGTTCAGGGCTGACTGCGTGAACTTGCTCTTCTACTGATCCCTCGGAGAGGGACTGCTCAAATGATTCACGTGTGCACTCATCTTTTAGGCCGATGTAAAGTTTCGCTCCGGGATCGCAGTCGGCGATATACCACATCTCGGTTTTTGGTTCGCCCCCTAATTCACGGGCGAGGTTCTCAGGAGGGTGGACCTGGATAGAGAGATCGTCGCGAGCATCAAGAATTTTGATGAGGAGCGGGAAACGGTCTCCAGTGAATCCTTTGCCAAAGATTTTCTCGCGGTGATTGGTCCAGAGATCATGGAGTGATTTTCCGGCGTAAGAACCAGACGAAACGATGGATTGTTCATCAGAACGATCGCTGATTTCCCACGATTCCCCGTAAGGCTGATCATCCGGTAGGTTTCGCTGGTAGATCGTTTCCAACGAGCGACCTCCCCACACGCGAGTCATGTAAATCGGCGAGAATGAAATTGGTTCCATCCCCGAAAAATGCGCTGAAGGGGTCATTTCGACAAGAAAACTGCGATGTGAGTGATTATTTAAGAAATCCAGACTATGCAGATACCTTTAAGTTCCTTCTTGCCTGATCGACCGTTCTTATGTGAAATTAGTTCTCACAGGGGAATTGAGTGTCTCCGTTTAAGATCATGGCCAAGCAAAAAAAGCCGAGGAGGCAGCACGCGGTGCTGAAGAAAGAGGGTGGCCAGGAGTTGATTGGGATCGGGTTAATTTTGATGGGGTTATTGATTTTCGGCTCTTTAATCAGATTCACCACTGTCGACTTCGTGGACTGGAAGTTCTTCGGCAGCTTTGCTCCGGAAGGGGTAGAGTCGCGCGATACCCAGAATCTAATCGGCCCGGTGGGTGCTTTGATCGGATTTGTCTTTATTGCTCTTTTTGGAGCTGCGGCCTATTTGCTTGCCGTTGGAACGATCTGGCTGGGTTTTGTAGTGGCATGGTTTAAGAGCCGTCTGGGTCTTCACACGCTGCTCGGTTTCGGCTCGCTGATGTTTGCGAGTGCGGCTCTGTTTAGCGTCCTTGAGATTTTTGGAAGCGTTCACTTTGGAAATTGGCCTGGTGGCGCGATTGGCGAGGGTCTTGGTAATTTTGTCTTTAAAAGCCTGCTTGGTCCGTTGGGCTCGGCCATCGTCTTGTTGGGAGTTTATCTTGCCAGTATGATTCTTTTAACCGGATGGCATCCGGTTGCCTTTGCCCGCGCCTCTTTGGCAACGGTTGGTGGATTCATTTCCAACTCACGCGCGAAGCGGGCTGCCAGACCGGCTCCACCTGCACCCGCCAAAAAACGTGCCAAGCGCAAGAAGGGCCAAACCGACACAAATCTAACTCTTGGTTCAGAATCCAGTGTTGAGGAAGATGGTCAGGCCGTCCTTCAATTAAGGCAGATCCCAACACCGCAGATTATTGATTCATCCCAGAAAAAGGTCGCTCCTCTCGCTGGAGCTCGGCCTTTTGAGCGTAAGAAGTCGGCTCATACCGGGCTGAGCACTGAGGGGTTTGAGAATTATGAGTTACCCGGATTTGATCTTCTTGAATTTGACGAAGAAAATGATGTCGAGCCAGAAGACTTCAGTGAAGAACTTCTCGCGACCCAAACAATGATCATCGAGACCTGTCGCGCTTTTGGCGTCGAGGTCACAGCCGGAGATATCACTCGTGGCCCCACCATCACGCGTTATGAAATCTACCCGGCTATTGGTTTGCGGGTGAGTCGCATTACCCAACTTGAGGCTGACCTTGCTCGTGCAACGAAGGCCGAGCGAATCAATATTCTCGCTCCGATTCCAGGTAAGGATACGGTGGGTATCGAGATTGCCAACGATGACCGGGTGGCGGTTGCGCTTCGTGAACTTCTTCAGGACGAATCTTTTCGCAGCTCCAAGCGAAAGATTCCTCTCGCGCTTGGGAAGGATGTTTACGGAAACACCGTGGTGGGGGATCTCGCTGCGATGCCCCATTGTCTCGTGGCCGGCGCGACCGGCGCGGGTAAGTCAGTTTGTATCAACTCGATCATCACAAGTATTCTTTACAAGTTTGGTCCCGACGAACTTCGCTTCATCATGATCGACCCAAAGGTCGTGGAAATGCAGGTTTACGCCAAGTTGCCCCATCTTGTGGTGCCGGTTGTGACTGATCCCAAGCGAGTTGTTGGAGCTTTGAATTGGTGCGTCAACGAGATGGAGCGTCGCTACAAGATTTTTGCAAAACTTGGAGTAAGAAACTTCGACAGCTTTAACAGCCGAGTCCGTTCCGAGGAAGAAGTCCTCACGCCGGAGGAGCAGGAAGAAGTCGATTCAATCGTGGACGAAGAAGCGGTCGAGTCCATGGCGGAAGCTTTCGAAGACGGAGATCTTGGGCCCATTGCTTCGGAGGATGATGAAGTTCATGAGGACGATCTCGAAGTGCCGGATCGTTTTCCTTACATCGTTGTCATTATTGATGAGCTCGCTGACCTCATGCAGACCGCTCCGGCGGATGTTGAGGGAGCGATTGCCCGGATTGCCCAGAAGGCTCGAGCTGCCGGTATCCACTTAATCGTGGCAACTCAAACTCCACGTGCCGATGTTGTCACGGGCATCATTAAGGCGAACATTCCAAGCCGCATTGCTTTCCAGGTTTCTTCCTCACTCGATAGTCGTGTGATTCTCGATAATAAAGGCGCTGAGAAATTGGTGGGTAAGGGTGATATGCTCTTCCTGCCTCCGGGTTCGGCTAAATTGGAACGTGCTCAGGGTGCCTTTGTTTCAGATGAAGAGGTCGAGCAAATCGTCAACTTCTGTGCCAACCAGACCGAGCAGCGGTTTGAAGAGAGCATCCAGAAAGTCATCGAGAGCGGTGGGTCTGGTGGCGATGGTGGTGGCGAGGAGATCTCGGATGCTGACGAGGAAGCACTTGAGCGCTGTATGGAAGTGCTTCGTGCTGAAGGGAAGGCTAGCACCTCGCTTCTACAGCGCCGCCTCCGTCTGGGCTACACCCGTGCCGCCCGCATGATTGATATTTTGGAAGCCCGTGGCATCGTGGGACCGTCAGATGGGGCGAAGCCACGGGAGGTTCTTCTTCCTGACGAAGCTGCCGAATAAGAGGGGCAGTGATTCCTGACTGCTCGTAACGCTTCCGGGGTGGTGGTCTAATCTCTTTTTCCAATACAAAAAAGGTGCTCTTCACCACGAAGAAACCAATGTCCACCCGTAATAACCGGTGAAGCCCAAAGTGGTTCACTCAGTTCCATCTTCGCCACTTCCTGAAATTCCTTACCGGGTTTAACCACTGTGATTAGTCCCTTTTCGGATCCAAAAACAACATGACTTCGTAGCACTACGAGTGAGGCTGAATGCTCGCGCCCAAGTTTCTGCTTCCAGAGTAATTTACCTTCTTGAGCTTTCCAACAGGTCGCCGTCCCCGAATCGGAAACTGCGAGGTAGTAACCGTTTACCACTACCGGACTGGGAACGTAGGATGGGTTCTTGCGGGTATGCCAGATCACATGAGTATCGGTGACATTCCCGCTGCCGGAGGGGTCAATCGCCATCATGTGTTTGCTGGGAAATCCACACGTCATATAGAGGTATTTTTCATCGTAAACCAATGAGGCTACAAATTGATCGGTGGGACCGTCGATGACCCAGTGTTGCTCGCCGGTGTCGGGATCGTAAGAAGCCACGCTTTTGCTCCCCGAGAGTATGAGTTGGTTTCTTCCACCGATGGTTCGGATCAAGGGGGTGCAATAACTTCGCGTCTTGTTGGGTCGTGGCGTTTTCCATGCCTCGCTACCAGTTTTCTTATTGAGAGCCACGATGTAGGCGTTTCCGTCGTGGTCACCGTTAATGATCACCTTGTCTTTCCAAAGGACTGGGCTGGAACAGTAACCGTGGACACTTGAAAAAATGCCAGGCCGTTTTTCCCAGAGTTTCTTTCCGTCAAAATCGTAAGCCGCAATAAACATCTTTTCTTGATCGAGGAAGCTTACGAAAATCGATTCACCATCGGTCACTGGAGTGCTCGAAGCCCGACTGTTTTTGCGGTGCACTTTTTCGATGGGTGATTCGAGCACCGTTTTCTTCCAGACGGTCTTTCCCGTCTTGATATTGAGGCACATGAGTAGTCGTTCTCCTGATTCTTCGTCGGCCGAAACCAAAAAGAGCTCATCGCCCCAAATGACCGGTGAAGCGTGTCCCTTGCCAGGAATCTTAACTTTCCATTTTACATCCTTTTCGGTCGACCACTCTAGCGGAGCTTTTTCGTCGAGAACCACGCCATCTCCGGTTGGGCCGCGCCATCCCGGCCACTCGCCTGCGGAGCTGTTCGCTAAAAGGCTTAAGACTAAGATCGTGTTTTTCAAAAACGTCATTGTCTCCACTACGTCGAAAAGCGAGAGGTCGTTTCAATCCTCAAAAATTCAATGTTATCAGAGCAAGATCTGAGGTTGGATAGACGTAATCTTTAACTTAGGATCATAAGACAATTTCTGATGTTTATTCGTTTCATTCTTGCTCTCATTTTCTGTCTTCCCGCTCTTAGTGCGAAGGTCAGTTTTAATGACGAAATCCGCCCCTTGTTGTCCAACAGGTGTTATCGCTGTCACGGTCCAGACGGAGAGGATCGTAAGGCTAAGCTTCGACTTGATATTCGTGAAGGGGCCACGAAAGAGCACAAGGGATTTACCGCTATTTCCCCCGGAAATATCGAGGACAGTGAGTTGATCTATCGGATTGTTACCGACGACGAGGACGAAATGATGCCACCTCCGGGCAAGGGTGAGAGATTTACAAAGGAACAAATCGAACTTTTTAAGCGGTGGATCGAAGAAGGAGCGGAATACGAAGTCCACTGGTCATACACGAAGCCCGTTCGAGCTGAGGTTCCCCGGGTCGATGAGACCATGATGAGGGTTCGTAATCCCATCGATGCCTATATTCTCGACCGACTCAAGAAAGAAGGTCTTACGCCTAGCAAGGAAGCTGATCGTCACACCTTGATTCGACGTGTGGCTCTCGATCTCACTGGGCTTCCGCCTACCAGGGAGGAGGTCGATGCATTCCTCGCTGATCAGAGTGCTGAGGCATACGAAAAGTTGGTCGACCGTCTCCTCGCCAAGCCAGCTTTCGGTGAACACTGGGCGCGCATGTGGCTGGATCTTGCCCGCTATGCTGACTCCGCGGGTTATGCGGATGACCCCGGCCGCACCATCTGGGCCTACCGGGATTGGGTGATTCGCGCCTTCAATGCAAACATGCCTTTCGATCAATTCACCTTGGAGCAAATTGCTGGTGACCTGCTCCCGAAGCCCACTGAGGGCCAACTGATTGCTACCGCTTTCCATCGAAATACTAAGACGAACAACGAAGGCGGCACGAGCGATGAGGAATTTCGAAACGCAGCGGTTGTAGATCGCGTCAATACCACCATGGCGACCTGGATGGGCACCACGGCAGCTTGTGCCCAGTGTCACACCCACAAATATGACCCCATCACTCATGCCGAGTATTTTCAGATGTTTGCCATCTTTAATCAGTCGGAAGATGCCGACCGTGGCAATGAAGCGCCTATCATCCAGGTAATGGGGGACCGGAATAAGGAACAAGCCGCTAGCGTATCCGCCGAGATCGCCAAGCTAGAGAAGGAAATAGAAACTGCCACTAAGCCCGATCTCAAGGCCTTTACGAAATGGGAGGCCGATTTGAAGGTGAGCGCGGGCCGTTGGCAGGTTCTTTCGCCGGGAAAAATGATTGCGAGTTCCGGTGCGACGTTTAAGTCAGGTTCTGACGGCTCTATCCTCGTGAGTGGTAAGACTGCCGGAATCGATGACTACATTATCGCTTCCAAGAGTCAGCTGAAGAAGATCACCGCAATCAAGATCGAGGCTCTCGCTTATGATAAGCTAGGTAGCGGTGGTCCCGGCCGAAATGGAAACTTCGTCATCAATGAAATTGAACTCAGCAGCGGCAAGAGCAAAGCTTCCTTCGTCAATGCCAAATCGACCTATGACCAGAGCAAGTTCGGGGCGGCCTCTGCGATTGATGGCAATGCTGGCAAAGATTCTGGCTGGGCCGTCGGCGGAGCGGTGGGCAAGGATCATCATATCGTCTTGGAGTTGGATAAACCGCTCGATGGGCGGGACCTCGAACTCAAACTTCTGCAACGCTACCCTGATCATGCTCTTGGTCGCTTCCGCATTCAGGTTACCGATTCGGCAAATCCCTCCGTTGCGCTTTCCCCCGAGATGATTGCGATTCTTAATAAGCCCGCCGTCAAGCGCAGTGTCGCTGAAAAGGGCCAATTGACTGCCGTTCATAGCAAGATCAATCCCATCGTAATTGCTCACACCAAGAAGCTTGCGGATCTCAAAAAGCAACTAGCTACCGTGAAGCCTCTCACTTCGGTTCCCATCATGCGTGACCTGCCCAAGGCCAAGCATCGTAAGACCCACATCCAACTTCGTGGGAATTACCTTAGCCTCGGTGAAGAGGTGGGACCTGGGATTCCTGAAGTATTCGGCGCGCTTCCCGAGGGCATGAATCGCGACCGGCTCGCCATGGCGAAGTGGTTGGTGGACCGTAATAATCCTCTCACTGCCCGCGTGGTTGCTAATCGTTTTTGGGAAAATCTGTTCAGCGTGGGAATTGTTCTGACTAGCGAGGAATTTGGCTCGCAGGGCGAGCGGCCTTCTCATCCCGAACTCCTCGACTGGCTCGCGGTCGAGTTCATGGACGGGGGATGGGATATTAAGAAATTCCTCCGCCTTCTTGTGTCCTCCTCAGTCTACCGGCAAAATTCACACGTCACCGATGAAATGGCCGCCCGAGATCCCGACAATCGTCTTTTCTCTCGTGGTCCGCGGGTTCGACTCACTGCTGAAATGATCCGTGATCAGGCTCTCGCGGTCTCCGGGTTATTGAGTTCTAAAATGTATGGGGCTCCCGTTCGTCCTCCACAGCCTAACTTGGGACTGAAAGCAGCTTTTGGAAGTGGAACCGACTGGAAGACAAGTTCGGGCGAGGATAAGTTTCGCCGTGGCCTTTATACTAGCTGGCGTCGCTCTAGTCCTTATCCCTCGATGGCCACCTTTGGCGCACCCAACCGTGAAGTCTGCACCGTGCGACGCGGCAGCACCAACACGCCGCTGCAAGCGCTCGTGACCTTGAATGATCCCGTATATATTGAGGCGTCTCAAGCCCTCGCTCGTCGTATGGCTGCGCTGGAAGATAGCGTCACCGTTAAGATCGAGTATGGCTTCCAGCTCTGTCTCGCTCGTCCCCCCAAAGAGATTGAGATCAATCGCCTCGTAGCTTTATATCAATCCACTCGCGCCACCTACGCTGACGATTTGAAGTTGGCTGGAGAGATGGCGACTAATCCCATTGGCCCCGTTCCCCGAGGCGGCGATGTCGTGGAACTTGCTTCTCTTACAGTAGTCGCCAACATTCTCCTTAATCTCGATGAAACGCTGATGAAGCGCTAAAAGCTTCTTTTCCACTTCCCACTATTTTTCTCGGTATGAATCCACAGCTAGAAAGCCTCCAATACAAAACGCGGCGGCACTTTTTCAAACAATGCTCCATGGGGCTTGGCGGGGTCGCACTTAGCGAGATGCTCGCGACCGATGCGATGGGTCTGGAAGCCCCGGATAATCCTCTCCTGCCCAAACTTCCGCACTTCGCACCCAAGGCAAAGCGCGTGATCTACCTTCACCTCACCGGATCACCGCCCCATCTCGATATGTGGGATCACAAGCCCGAGCTCGTAAAACGCGACGGCCAGGAATGCCCGGACGAATACATCAAGGGAAAGAAGTTCGCTTTCACCTCAGGCACCCCCAAGCTCATGGGGAGCCCTCGCACTTTCAAGCAGTATGGCAAGAACGGGCTCTGGATGTCTGACGCCATTCCGCACCTGCACGGCGTGGCTGATGATCTCTGCATCATCAACTCGATGACCACTGATCATTTTAATCACGCTCCCGCCGAGCTTTTTGTGCACACTGGTTTCCAGCAACCGGGTCGACCCACCTTTGGGGCTTGGACCACTTACGGGCTGGGTTCGGAAAACCAAAACCTGCCCGGATACGTGGTCCTGATCTCGAGTGGAGTGCAACCGAATGGCGGGAAGAGTTCCTTCGGTTCGGGGTTTATTCCATCTGTCCATCAAGGCGTGCAGTGTCGTTCAAAAGGAGATCCTGTTCTTTATGTCACTGACCCTCCGGGCATGGATCGTAGCCTGCGTCGCTCCAGCCTTGATGCTCTCCGTGATCTCAATGAGGCCGCTTCCAAAGATTTTGCCCATCCTGAAACCCTTACCCGGATGGCGCAATATGAGCTTGCGTTCCGTATGCAAATGTCAGTCCCCGAGGTCATGGATATTTCTAAGGAATCGAAGACGACCCTCGAATCCTACGGCGCGCAACCCGGTGCCTCGAGCTTCGCCAACAACTGCCTTCTCGCGCGACGCCTCGCCGAAGATGGCGTCCGTTTCGTTCAGCTCTTTGACTGGGGCTGGGACTTCCACGGCACCAACCCCAAGGAAGACATCCGCGATGGACTCACCAACAAATGCGCCACCATGGATAAACCCATCGCGTCCTTGATCAATGACCTCAAGGAGCGTGGACTTTTTGAAGACACCCTTATTATTCTCGGCGGAGAATTTGGGCGAACTCCCTTCCGTGAAGGCCGGACGGCCAAAGGCAAGGTCCTAGGCCGCGATCACTTTCCTGATTGTTACACCATGGTCATGGCTGGTGGGGGAGTGAAAGGGGGATACACCCACGGTGCCTCTGATGATCTCGGTTTTTCGGTGGCCCGCGACAAAGTCCACGTCCATGATTTGCAGGCAACTTGGATGCATCTCCTTGGATTTGACCACGAAAAGCTCACCTACCGCTTTCAGGGCCGTGATTACCGCCTCACTGATGTTCATGGTAAGATCGTGAAAGATCTTTTGGCCTAGGGTGAAGGGGCTGAATCGGAGTCGTGTGGCATTGGCTTGCCATGAAGATCCTACTCGCTAGTGTTTTCACGATGAAAAAACCAATCGCCTGGATGGTCGCAGCTATCGCGCCCATTCTCCTAATGAATACTGCTTCCGCAGACGAGCCCAAGGCTCCTGTGGCGAAAGCTACCGCCGAGGCCAAGATTCCTATGCTCACCTATTATTATTTCGACGGATGACCGCTTTGTGCAAAAATTTCGGTCATCGTGAATGATCTCAAAAAGACAAAGGGAAAAGAAATCACCTTCAAGAACGTCCTCGTCGGAACTGGCAAGAGCAAAGAAGAAATCAAAAAGGCCAAGCTCAAGGGCCATGGTATCATCGCCAAGGACAAGAGCGGTAAGCTCGTCGATACGATCGAAGGCCACACTTATGGCAAAAAAGAAGTCGAGGCCGTCGTCGCCAAGCTCCTCGCCAAAAAGTAGCCCGCCTTTAACTATTTCATATCTTAAAAAACCGGGGGAATTCTTCCGGTTTTTTTGGTGGGGACTTTTAGTTCGCACACCGGAACCAAAAGGTCGGGTGGTAAATCGGAATTTAAAGAGGATGCCAAAATTCACCTTTGGGTGATTTCAGCGAGCGATTCGCTGAAGGTCTGCTTTCAACCTCTGTGATTCCCGGGCACTTAAATTAAAGGGTTTGGGATTATCGAAGCCGATCCAGACAACAATCACTTGCTCCGGGCTCAGAGTGGCAGCCCAATGATCGGTGCCGGGAAGAGATAATCCGCTGATGAAATCAGGGATTTCTTTCAATTGGGAATGATCAGCGAAGGCGGGGAAAGAGGCGGCGGGGCGCGAGAAAAGGGTCCTTTCTTTTTGGATCAGTTCGCGAACGAAGACCGGAGTGGGGCGCGAGCCATTTTGGAGAAGGGTGGCGTAAGCAGTGGCCAACTCGAGAGGCGAGACACTGAGTGTTCCTCGGTAAAGATCTTCGCCCTCTCCAAAAGTGCCCTCAAATCCAAACCGTTTGAGCAGTTGGATGGCGTCTTGGGCCTGAAGTTGACGGCCAGTCGCGACTGGGTTTCCGTCAATTGGCAAATGTCCGCGTTCTAGGGCAATGGTGCCGATCAGGGGCTCAATCATGAGCGGGCCAAGGTCGCGATACGAATCAAGGGCCCGGTTGAAGCCAGTGGGTTTTTTTTCACGGCATCCAACTACGCCAAGAAGGTCTCCGTTACGGGGATCGATGGCAATCGAAGCCATTTGGCATCCTTTTGGAATCGAGGTTTCTTGAACGAGTTTCTCAAGTTTTCGTTGAAGTTTAAAATCGATCGAAGTGATGACCTCTAGGCCGCCAGTTGTGATCTGTGCTTCGTTAAGAACGATTTCGAGAGGGCGCCGCAGCACGCGCGTTCCGTGGTCGGTTTCGAGGTCTCCGGCATTGGGATTACGGAGATCGAGAGTTTGGGATTTGATCGCATCAGCTTGTTCTGGGGTGATCACTTCGGTCGTGATGAGCCGGGCGAGGACTTCATCACGCTGGCGGACTGCTCCCTCGAGATTGCGCCACGGACTGCAGGCGTGTGGTGCTCTGATAATCCCGACGAGGAGGGCGCATTGGCCTTTCGTGAGTCTGGAGGTAGGGCGGCCAAAATAGTTGAGGGAGGCTTCCTCGATGCCATTGAAGCCGGAGCCAAAATAGATCCGATTGAGATAGGCAGTGAGAATTTCTGATTTTGAGAATTTTGATTCGATGCGGTAAGTGATCGCAATTTCGAGGAACTTCCGGTTGAGGGATTTCTTCTCACGTAAATCGAAGGTGTTGCGTGCCAGTTGCATCGACAGGGTGGAAGCGCCTTGGGTGAAGTCGAGGTCTTTGGCATTCCTTAAGGTCGCACGGGCTAGGCCCCAGAAATCGACACCTTCGTGCTCCATGAAGCGGGCGTCTTCCCGGGCAAAAAGGCAAATTTTCAGGAAAGTGGGAATTTCATCGTAATCAACAAGGCGGCGATTGGCTCCGTGGATCGTGCCGATTTCAATTCCATTACGATCAAGCAAGACAGTGCGCTCAGGCATCCGGGAGGTTTCGGAGAGGTCGAACTTACTGGCATGCCAAGCATACCAACCGATCATTAAGAGGAGCGGAATGAGCAGGGTGAGACCGCCTTTCCAGGTAAATTCCCATAAGCGTTTTAGGATTTTCACCCATTTGCTCCAGCGCTGTTGACGATTTTGGTGACTCAAGTTCATGATCTACCTTGCTTATGGAAAAGCTGGAAGAGAGGCTTCTGGATTAGCCATTACCGGGGGGGTGATTGTGAAAGTCGAACCACTTTCTGTGGTGTGCTCTACCGCTGCAAGGGGGACCACTGTCACGAAAACGGTCTCTCGATCTTCAAAAACGGTTTCTCCAATATTTAAGATAGCGGCACACTCTCGTTGTTTTATTAGGGTTAGGGTATTTCCAAGCTGAAAACTCTCAGTGGTGGCATCTTTCGAGGGAAAGAGGCACTCCAGAAAAACTGGGTAAGGGAGAGGGTCTGCGACGACATCTGGCCTGATTAGGGCTTGAGCTTTCACGACAATCCCGGGGCTGAGGAAATCGTCTTCAGTAAGATTTTCAACCCCGATGATACGATACTCACCCGTGACGTAGGTGAGGAATTTGGGTTTTTTAAAATTACTCAGATAGGCGCGCCGCAGCTCTTTATTGAGGATCTCAAGATCCGTCTGACTAAAACTCTGGAATTGGGCTTCAAGTTCCTTTGGGTCGCTATCCTTCATGGGGACAGGTGTCTCGAGAGGCGAGAAGGCGATGGGGGATTCAAGTCGCCCTACCTTCATCATGAGTTTGTAGCTGGTTGGGTTAGTGGGGTCCCGGAAGAGGTTGAGGCAGACGATCCAAGAGGTGATCGCAAAAGAAACAGCGAGGATATTGGCGAGAAACCACCAAAAAAGCGGGGCCCGCTTTTTTGGAAATTCATCAAAATCCGACCGGGCCATTTTGGATTATTTGCAGTTGGTCCCGTCAAGGGCGGGATCGTATTCGGGTTTTTTCCCTTCTTCGGATGGTTCGAAGGAAGTTCCGCATCCACAAGAGCGTGAAGCGTTAGGATTGAAAATTTTAAATCCCCGGTCTGATAGTTCATCGGCAAAATCGACAGAGCATCCCTCTAGGAAGTCGAAAGAATCGTGAGCCACAATGAAGCGAGTTCCATTTAGGTTGATAATCTTGTCACCTTCTTGGGGCTTCCCAATGCGCATCGTATAGGCGAGGCCCGCGCAACCGCCACGTTCCACGCCAAGACGAAGCCCCGATCCTTCCGGAGCATTCTTGGACTCAAGGAGGTTAGCAAGTTCGCTGGCCGCTTTTTCAGTAACTGTGATCATTATTCTTCGACCAGAAGATATGAGCGGAAGTTGAGTTCTTCCAGTGTTCTTTTCTCAAAGAAGCACGAGTTGATCGTGACACCTTTGACTTTACGTTTGAGAAGTTCTTTTTCGGGGTCGTTTGCTTCTTTCTTCAAGGTCCTCATGATTATCTCACCTGTGTGGAGGGGGGCGAGTATGAGATTAAGTGATGCACTATTTTTTAGGGCAACGGGGTTGAAACACCTCTAGTAGAAAAGGGGAGTTCCTTTTCTATGGATTGAATTGCGGTCGGTTCTTGCTTATTCGCAAGGGTCTTGTGAACGTAGGGCCGGAGGATCGACCACTTTGACATCTGATAATCAAATCCGAACATCAAGGAAGGCTCGTGTGAGCGGAAAACTTGGGGGCTGGTTGATTCGGCTTCTTGGTATGACTTTGCGTCGCGAGGTGATTGGAAATCTCAGTGAACTGAACGCTCATGATCAACCGATCATTCACGTCATGTGGCATAATCAGATTTTTGCAGCCGCCTACCTGTGGAGAAAAATGTATCCGAAGCGCGAGTGTGTCGTTCTAACCAGCGCGAGCAAGGATGGGGTAGTGTTGGCCTCGGCAGTAAAGGTTTTCAAGTTTGGCGCGGTTCATGGCTCAAGCAGTCGCCGTGGCGCAGCCGCAATCGTGGCGCTAAGACGGGCCGCGAAGAATGGGAAGGATCTCGTCTTTACCCCTGATGGTCCCCGGGGGCCTCGATATCAACTTCAGCCCGGCGTGATTAAAATAGCGCAAACAACCGGGCTCTCGATGGTGGCTATGAGGATTGATTATCTCTCGTGCTGGACTCTGAAGACCTGGGATCGTTTTCGGATCCCCAAACCTTTTAGCAAGGTCAGGATCACTCTGGAGGAACCGATGACGGTGCCGCGCCAACTGGATCACGAGGAATTCGAGAAAGAACGTCTTAGGCTTGAGAAATGCCTGCTGCAAGATATCACGGACCGCGAAGAGAATCATGGCAGCGATCATTGATGGAAAAAAAGTGGCGGAGGAAGTCCTCGCCGAGTGTTCCCGCGAAATCGAAGAGTTGAAGTCCAATGGAATCACTCCGGGTTTGGCGGTTGTTTTGGTGGGCGAAGATCCGGCCAGCCAAGTCTACGTAAATTCAAAAGTTCGAAAGTGTGCTGAGTTGGGGCTTCATTCGGAAAAGATCGTGCTTTCAAAGGACGCTTCTCAGGACGAAGTCCTGGCCACTGTGAAGCGGCTCAATGAAGATGCTTTCATTCACGGAATTTTGGTGCAATCGCCGCCACCATCGCAAATCGATGAGGAGGAGATTGTGCGGACCATTGATCCGGCCAAGGATGTGGATGGCTTTCATCCCGAGAATGTTGCCAAGTTGGCTCTGGAAGACCCTTCAGGTTTCGTGCCTTGTACTCCGGCGGGCTGTATGAGGCTTATTAAAGCCAGTGGTGTTGAAACCTCCGGTGCCGAGGCAGTGGTTGTGGGACGAAGCATGATTGTTGGTAAACCAATGGCGTTACTTCTGATGGCGAGAGGGAGTGACGCCACCGTGACGGTGGCCCATTCCAGGACCAAGGACCTAGCGGAGGTCTGTCAGCGTGCGGATATTATTGTGGCTGCCGTAGGGATTCCCGAGTTTATCAAAAGGGATTTTGTAAAGAAGGGGGCGACGATTATCGACGTCGGTATCAATCGGGTCGACGACTCGGCTGCGAAACGCGGCTACCGTCTTTGTGGTGATGTTGATTACAAGGATGTCCTTGAAAAGGTCGGTGCCATCACTCCGGTTCCGGGTGGAGTCGGTCCGATGACGATTGCAATGCTCATGAAGAACACGATTAAGGCAGCTCGGTCCTTGTGAGTTTGGTGGGAAACATGTCTCCAACCCGGCTTTTTAGAAGTCATCGCCGATGCTTTGGGAAGTGTTGTCTCATAAAAAAGCCGCATCCCGTAGGAAGCGGCTTTTTGGAAGGTTGGATTCGCGGAAGCGGATTAGCGCTTCGAGAATTGGAAACGCTTGCGAGCGCCGGGCTGCCCGGGCTTTTTGCGCTCCTTAGCACGTGGGTCACGGCGAAGAAGGCCAGCGGCCTTGAGAGCTGGTCGAAGCTCGGGATCGTGAATGATCAGGGCACGGGCGATTGCCAATTTAATAGCATCAGCCTGTCCGTGAAGTCCACCGCTGCGTGAGGCAGCTTTGACGTCGAACTTATTTTTGAGGTTTGTGACCTCAAGAGGTTCGAGGAGTTGTCCCTGTAAGGTGAGGGTGGTGAGGACGTCCTCGAAAGGCTCGTCGTTGATGGTGATTTTTCCGGTTCCAGCGGTCAGCCAGACGCGGGCGACGGCCGTCTTACGACGTCCAGTTGCAGTGAAAGTTTCGCTCATGGTTTTTTAGGAATGAGTAAAGGTTTTAGAGAGTGACGGTCTGTGGCTCTTGGGCTTCGTGCGGGTGATCTTCACCTGCGTAGACCTTGAGCTTCTTCATTTGGGCAGAACCAAGCTTATTTTTTGGGACCATGCCTTTGACAGCCCATTCGAGGATGAGCTCAGGACGACGCTGGCGCACCTTGTTAGGAGTTTCAATAGTCTGGCCACCAACGTAACCGGAGTGACGGGCGTAGATCTTGTGCTGCTCCTTACTGCCACTGAATTTGGCGTGCTCGGCGTTGATGATGACAACAAAGTCACCGGTATCGATATGAGGCGTAAAAATCGCCTTGTGCTTTCCGCGAAGGAGACGGGCTGCCTCCACGGCGACTTTTCCGACGATCTGGTCCTTGGCATCAATGATGTGCCATGAACGCTCGACGTCAGCTGGTTTTGCTGAAAACGTTTTCATTGTTTTACTGGGTTCCGTTGGGCTCGCCGGGGGATCCGCCGTGCTTTAAGGGGCGCGCAAGCTAGGAGGGGTAGGCTAGGCTGTCAACGCAATTATCAGGAAAGGAGAGCTTGCGAAACTTGTCCGGAGGCCTCAGAAATCGCGCCGTGCGGGATCTCCTCAAAAATCCACTTTGGAATGGCCAGTCGATCGGTCGGCCGATTCCAGATACAACCCATGCTTGTTCGGTTTCGCTACCGACCTGGGATTCCGTGATCGGATACGAGGAAGGCCGGGACCGGGTGATGAAGAAGATGGAAGCAGGATATCCCCGATTTTTTCTGCATCCGTTGGTGAAGCGGGTTTTTGCGAAGGCGACCGAAGAGATCGCGGAGACAGGGAAGCGAGCGATCGTTTTTCCTCACAAAAGGGCGGCCCAGGGGGCCCAGCGTTATGTCGAGCGGAAGTTGGCTGTAGCAACTCGAATCGCAAGCTATGAGGAGGGAATGCAGGCATTAATTGTCCCGGAAACTGCGATTGGTGTGGCAATGGAGTATTGGAGATTTACGGGTGAAATCATTAGCAGCCGTCGGGCGGAGGATCTTCTCAAGGAACGGGATTCTGAGGGCGGATCAGTCGTGATGTTGAAGCAGCAGCTGTCGGAGTTTTCCGGAGCGGCCTTGGATGATCACTACTTGTATGAAAGCGGTATGTCGGGAGTTTTTGCGGCTTATCGGGTGATGATGAACCTTTTCCCGAGCAAAAAGACTCTTCAGTTGGAGTTTCCTTACGTTGATGCTTTGAAGGTGCAGCAACGTTTTGGAAACGGGGTCGTTTTTCTTTATGATGCCGACGGGGAGGATCTTGATGCCGCCGTCCGAAGAATCCAGGAGGGTGAATTTGCAGCGGTTTTTTGTGAGGTGCCAAGTAATCCGCTCTTAAGAACGATCAATCTTCCTCGGATTTCGGAAGCTTGTCGTCAGGGTGGCGTGCCTTTAGTGGTGGATGACACAGTCGCCAGCTCCATCAATTTGGAGGTGTTAAAATATGCAGATCTGGTGACGACCAGTTTGACAAAGTGGATTTCGGGAAAGGGCGATGTCATGGGGGGAATGCTTACGCTGAATGCTGATTCTCCTTGGGCGAGCGAATTTCGCTCGTTTCTAAGCGAAGACACCGAAGGCGGGTCACGACTTTATAGCGGAGATTGCCGGGTTTTGAGTTCGAACATCAAGAGCTACCGTCAGCGGGTTGAGAAATCGAATCAGAATGGTGAGTTGGTTGCGGACTATCTCCACGAGCATCCAGCGGTCGGCCGAGTCTGGTATCCTAAGTTTAATACCCCTCACGAATACCGTCTGATTCGTAGGGAGAATGGTGGCTATGGCGGCTTGGTTTCGTTCACTTTGAAGCAACCGCGTAAGATGCCGAAGGTTTACGATGCGCTGGAGCTTTGCAAGGGCCCAAACTTAGGAACTGAATTCACCTTGGCCAGTCCTTACACGATGTTAGCCCATTACTTTGAACTCGATTGGGCCGAGGCCTGCGGAGTTTCTCCGAACTTACTCAGGTTATCGGTGGGAAATGAGGAAGGGGATATTATCATCGGGGCTCTCGCCCGTGCCCTCGATCTTGCCTAAACCAAGCCGTCCTTCTTGGCCTGTTTCCAGTAGGCATACTCGGAGCGATTGAAATCGACGTATTCCGGTGAAAGGTCGGAGGAGTAGATCCGGTGATTGGAATCTCCAACACCAAGATCGATGGTGATCTTGAATGCCGGTTTGCTAACGATGTTTCGAAGGACCTCGGGGTTTGTCTTAGCCTGTAAACCACCTTTGCAGGCGGCTTTGGATTCGTAATAAATATCGACGAGTTCCTCCCGAATGCTGGCACCGGAATAGCCAACGGCATGAATGATGCGGCCCCAGTTTGGGTCCTCACCATTCCATGATGATTTCACTAAGAATGAATTCGCGACCGCTTGAGCTACCTTTTTGGCGTCGGATGCATTGCGAGCGCTTTTAACTTCGAGCGTGACAAACTTAGTGACACGCTCTCCATCACGGACGATGGCCTTAGCGAGTTTGTTCATAACAAATTCTAGGGCGTGACGGAAGTCACGGCACTCTTTGGTCCCGCGGCGGATCGTTTTATTTTCGGCGGCGCCGTTGGCGAGAACGATGACAGAATCGTTGGTGGAAGTGTCGCCGTCGATCGTGATGCGATTAAAGGTATTCTCAACGCCGTTTTCGATTGCTTCCTTCAGACAACTCTTTCCGATGTTGGCATCGGTGGTGACAAAGCAGAGCATGGTCGCCATATTAGGGTTAATCATACCGGCACCTTTAGCGCAGCCGCCAATACGAACGCGCTTACCGTGAAGCTCGAATGAAATCGCAAACTCCTTTTCGTGAGTGTCGCTGGTAATAATGGCGCGGGCTACGTCGTTACCGTTTTTTGGTCCCAGTCCTTTTACCAGTTCCTCGTATTTCGGATCAATCCGTATCATTGGCATTGGGAGCCCAATCACTCCGGTGGAGCAAACGCCTACTTCCCGTTGTCTTAGGTCGAGGAGCTTAGAGGTTTCCTTAGCCATGTTTTTTGCGTCCTGCATACCGGTGGGCCCGGTGCAGGCGTTGGCATTCCCGCTGTTGGTAATAATGGCCCTCAAGCTCTCGGCACGGAGGTGGCTTTGGGAAACCCGGACTGGGGCAGCCTTGACTCGGTTTTGGGTGAACATCCCAGCACTCAGGCATTCCCTTTTCGAGTAAATCAGGGAAAGGTCGAGGCGGGCTGACTTTGGATCCTTGATGCCGCAAGAGATCGCGCTCCCTAGAAAGTCGCGGGCCGCGCAAACGCCACCTTTGATTCGTGTGTAGGGAAGATCCATGGGGGCAGGAAGGTGAACGGAGACTACAGGTTTTGCAATCCGTCAGTTGGACTATTTCCAACCATAAGATTAAAACTCTGGATTGCCTGGCCGGCAGCGCCCTTACCAAGATTATCTTCGGCACTTTGAATAATGACTCGTCCAGTGCGAGGATCATGATGCCAACCGATGTCGAGGTAGTTTGAGTCAGTGACATGTTTGGTGTCAGGCGAGATTCCGGCTCCACGGAGGCGCACAAACGGGGCGTCCCGATAAGCGTGCTCAAGGGCCTCACCAACGCGATCAAAGTCGCCGGTCAGTTTTGCGAAAATCGTAGTGCAAATTCCGGCCGTGACTGGGATGAGATGAGGGACGAAAGAGATGGTCACTTTTTCCCCAGCAGCTTTTCCAAGTTCCTGTTCGATCTCGGAAAGGTGCCGGTGGCGAGGGAGGCCGTAGGAGCGAACACTTTCATTTACTTCGGGGAAAATGAGAGAGAGGTCTGCCTTGCGGCCAGCACCACTGACACCACTCATCGACGAAACGTTAAGAGAGGAGTGTTCGATGAGTCCCTCCTTTAAAAGAGGAATCAGGGGAAGCATGATCGAGGTGGGATAACATCCAGGTGATGCAATGAGCCGAGCTGCTTTAATCTCGGATTCGTAGACTTCAGGAAGCCCAAAGACCGCTTCGCCGAGTAGCTCGGGAGCGGGGTGTGGGTGGTCGTAAAAATCTTGATAGACGGCGGGATCGTCGAGGCGGAAATCAGCACTCAAATCGATCACTTTTATTCCGCGATCCAAGAGGTCTCGCGCGAAAGGGGCGGCTGCTCCGTGAGGAAGGGCAAGAAAGGCAAGCTCTGCACCAGCTGCCGCAACAGTTTCCATGTCAGGTTCCATGAAGCAAATCTCAGTGCCGGGATGGCCCTCGAAGCGAGGGAAGACTTCGGTCACTTTCGTTCCGGCGTTTGCGCGGGAAGTGATGGCGACAACCTCGGCTTTTGGGTGGCAAAAAACGAGACGAAGGAGTTCCAAACCAGTATACCCGCTCGCCCCAATGATCGCAATTTTGGTAACTTCAGACATCAAGAAGGTTTTGCGCTGGAGCTTCGCGCGGGGCAAGCGCGAAAAGACGAGAATTCCCACCCTTGAAAAATTGAGGTTTTGCGTTCACATCTTGGTTGCCGTCAAAATGAAGAGTCTAGCGTTAATCATTCTGCCTTTATTTATCGTTCCCGCCCTATTGGGGTCGGAGCTGGGTGGGGCTGTGAAGCGGCTTGAAGAACCGACGATTGAGAATGCGAAGCTTGTGTTAGAGGAGTTAGATATCTTGATTGCCAGAGGAGATCCTCGCACGGTCACTCTCGGGAAAAAGATGCATCGGAGTGTGAAGCGACTATTTACTAAGAAATATAAGATTAATGAAGGTCGAGAGGTAGCCGAAGCGCGGGAGGCCAAGGCTAAGCAGTTTGATGGAAATGCCCGACAATGGCTCAAACCAAATATTCATGGAAAGATTAACAAGCTAGCTGCGTCCGCAGCCTTTCGTGATGCGAGAGAATTACGGAGGGAATCCCAGTGGGCCCAGGAGAAATCTTCGAAGGAGTGGTTCGAGGAAGTTGCGGACTATGAACGGATGCTCGGAGATTTACAATTTTCAAAAGAGAATGAAGCTCTCATTACTCTGGGATCGTTGTTGATTAAGGTTGTGAAACAAACGTCCTGGGTTGATCAACCTCCCTTAAAGTACGATGAAGCCCGGATTCAATTTATTCGAGAGCGGGTCGCGAACACAGATCGGTGGTTAACCCTAGCAGCGCACGCTGACGATGCCGGCGAGCTTGAATTGTCCTACGATTTCTACCGAAAAGCTGGGAGTGAGTTGGGGCGTTTTCGGGCTGGGAAAAAACTGGCAAGTCAACTGGAAAGCGAAGGGCATCTTGGTTCAGCAATCAATCTGTGGAAAAGACTGGGTGAGATCGATCGTGCTAATGAATTACGAGGGCAGAAACCTAAGCTGAGTGATGAAGATTACAAATTTTTGGAGGGGGATGCTCTCACCAGAAATGTTGCTCCGGCCTGTGTTCGGATCTCAACTGCGAATGGCCACGAGACCGGGTTCTTTTATAAGGAGGGAGGATATGTAGTCGCCTGTAAGAGGATTCTCTTAGATCAAGAGGGTAGAGTTTTGCCAGTTAGCGTGACTTTGGAAGACGGGCAGAGCTTTAAAGCGAAGGTTCTTGGTGTCTCGAAGGAAAATAATATTGCGGCTTTGAAGATTGAGTGCCGGCTACATGAGTTATTGCCAATCGGTGATCGTGAAGACCTCAAATCAGGACTCGCCCTCAAACTCTTTGGATTGGCGGCTAAGGATAAGAATATCGCGAATGTGATTCCTTGCACGGTTCTCTCACCGATGGATTACTGGAAAGATCAACCAACCTCGAGGTTGGCACTTGATGCAAGCCGGGAGTGTCGGGGTGGGCCGATCGTTGACCAGCGGGGGCGGGTAATGGGAATCTTCCTGACATCAAAAACGGGGAGTGCCCGTTCGCTCGAAGCGGGTGCGATTCATGTGTTTTTAAAACGCTTTTAAAGATCGCCGAGGTGGCTTGGAAGTCGGGGGTGAAAGTTTGAGGTCTATTCGAGTGTTTTCTTTGTCCAAGCTTCGGCCATGCGGTTTCCGAGTGCGATGATTCCTTTGGAACCGAAGAGAACAGGATTGTGCGGAAGATCTGAGGTTTTGACAAAAGTGAGGTTGGGGTCGCTGGCGTCTAAGGCCTTGAGATCGGAGTTGAGGTCATAGAGTTTTTCATCCCCGGTAATGCTGGCAGGAAGTAGGGGTTGCTCGGTGAGGATCCAATTTAGGTCGGGAAGTTCGAGGTCCTTACGGGTGGCATTCATGAACGTTTGAAAGCGTTTGCGGTATTCCTTTGCCATCCAATTGAGAGCGCGGTCGTTTTCGCCGCAGTGCCAGAAGATGGCTGGGATTTCGCATTGGTATCCTTGTTTGGTGAGATCGTCGCGACACTCTTTGATTCCGGTTATCCAATCTTGATAACGATCTCGATAGGGTTCCTTGGACCCTTCAGGAAGCCAATCGAGTGATTGCGCCCCGCTGTCGGTAAATTTGTAGATGGCGAGGATTTCGCCGGCCTCCATGGTGGGAATTAATTGTTGTCCGAAGCTTAGTTCGGGGCCGAAGTCTCCTAGGTGGTTGATGGGTGATAGGTATTCCCAACCATTTGAGGCGGTGACCTTGCCTAGGTTGTATTGGAAAAGGGCCTTTTGGGGTTTTGCGAGAGGGGTGCCCTTGATGTCGGCGAGCCAGGCTTCTTCTCCCTCCATGTTTCGTTGTCCTCCGAGGATGAAGAGTTTTACTTTTTTGGCTTTGGGCATGCGAACCTCTCGCTGGAGCGGATGGTTGTTTTGATCGAAGTAGGTGGTCGCGTATGCTTCGCCGTGTTGAAGTTGCCCGAGAGTACCGAAGTGATAATGCAGGCCGACGGGGCGCCCAATTTTGAAAGATAGGTGAGATGTCGGGACGAAAAAGACCTTGGGGTCAGATTCGACAACAGCCATCTGGGCGTTACGGATAAGGGTGACATTGGCACGGTTGTCCATACCCCAAACTCCTTTGGTGCTAATTTCTCCGACGAAGATTTTGAGCTCGGGGGAAGAGAGATCTTTACGGATCTTGCTGATGAAGTTGCGCAGGTTCTTTTCGTAGTGTTGCTTTCCTTCGGAGTGGAACATGTCGTTCTCTCCTTGATGCCACATGAGCGCTTCGATTTTGTAGGTCAGCCCTTGTTTTTTGAGTTCGGCCAAACGGTCGCGAATCTGAGTGATAAAGCGTTGGTAAAGTTTGCGGCTTTTCTCGCCGCCGCCATCGGGTGCCCAGTCGTTGACGAGGGTGGTCCCGCCCCAAGCATCTTTGATGAGGGCGAGAGGGTCTTTGCTTTGTCGGCGGAAGGCTCTGGCAAAGGTGATTTCTGGTCCGAAATTGTTCCCGACAATCTGGAGATCGGTCCAGCCTTCTGATCTGTGATCCGCTCCGGTTTGATAAGAGTATCGGACGTTTTCAAGAGGTTTGAGTGCGTTGCGAAAGGGGGGGAAGGTTTCGACGAGTTTTGGGTCGGTGTCGGCACCTTCCATGTTTGATTGTCCGGCGAAAAGAAAAACACGGACGGGTTCGGCTGCTAGGGCCGAAAGACAAAGGAAAGTGGCGCTGATTGTGAAGATGAAGGGGGTCATTTTAGGAGAGGATTTCTTTGATCACTTTTGCGGGTTCAACACCGGTAAGACGCATGTCGAGGCCCTGGAACTTTTTGGAGAAGCGGTGGTGGTCGATTCCTAACAAGTGAAGAAGGGTGGCGTGAAAGTCGCGAACGTGGACTACGTCTTTGGCAGCGTTATAACCAAGTTCGTCGGTTTCGCCGTAGCTCATGCCTGGTTTAACTCCACCTCCCGCCATCCACATTGAGAAACCTTTGATGTGGTGGTCGCGTCCCGCTCCTCCCTTGCCTTGGAACATAGGGGTACGGCCGAATTCTCCACCCCAGACGACGAGAGTATCTTCCAATAAGCCGCGCTGTTTGAGGTCAGTGAGGAGGGCCCAAGTGGGTTGGTCGGTGAGCTTGCTGCAGATGCCCATGTATTTTTCGAGGCCGCCGTGGTGGTCCCAACCGCGATGGTAAAGTTGAACGAAGCGGGTTCCTTTTTCGATGAGGCGCCGAGCCAGAAGGCAGTTGGAGGCATAAGACCCGTCCCCGGGCTTGGCGCCGTACATGTCTAGAGTCTTTTGAGATTCGCGAGAGAGGTCGGTGAGCTCAGGGACCGAGGCCTGCATTTTGAAGGCCATTTCGTAGGCGCTGATACGGGTTGCGATTTCAGGGTCGTCGACGAGTTCGTTGCGCTGGGAGTCGAGCTTCTGAATAGTTTTGATGAGCGCGTTCTGATGCTGTCGATCCACTCCATTTGGATTCGTAACGTAGTGGACGGGGTCGCCGGTGGAATTGAATTCGACCCCCTGAAATCGAGAGGGGAGGAAGCCAGATCCCCACTGGCGAGAGGCGATTGGCTGGGGGTTACGTCCGCCGACGGAGGTGAGGACGACAAAGCCGGGGAGGTTTTCGGACTCAGACCCAAGGCCGTAGTTGATCCAGGAACCCATCGAGGGGCGACCGCTGATGGCGGTGCCTGTATTCATAAAAGTATGAGCGGGGTCGTGGTTGATTTGCTCGGTGACCATGGATCGGAGGACGGTGATATCGTCTGCCATCTTCTGGTGGTAGGGAAGGAAGTCGGAGATGTATTGGCCGGAGTTCCCGTATTTCTTGAACTCGGTGAGGTGGCCTTGGACCTTAAGAGCTTGTCCTTGGAGTTGTGCGATGGGCTGCCCCTTGGTGAAGGATTCCGGCATGGCCTTCCCGTTAAGCTTATCAAGTTGTGGTTTGTAGTCGAAAGTCTCGAGATGAGATGGTCCACCTGCCATGCAGAGAAAAATGACGCGTTTTGCTTTGGCCGTGTGGTGCGGGAAGCCGGATAAGCCGGGGTATTTTTCAACGAGACCCTCTGCGCGAGTGAGCTGAGAAAGGAGGGCTGCGGAGCCGAAGGAAAGTCCAGTGTTGTTGAGGAAAGTCCGACGATTGATGAAGTTTGCGGCGTTCATGGAGATAGAGGGTTGGAAGTCAAAATACAGGGCATGCCCCGAGCTGATTTTGGTTACTTCTTTGGGGCTTAGTTGCGGGTCGTTGTTTCGCTAAGATTAAGAATGGCGCGTGAGACGGTGGTCCAGCTAGCGAGAGCGATTGCATCGGAATTTTCGGGTTTGGTTTGGCCAATGTTGATGATGGCGGTTGCCGACTTCGGGTTCTTTTTAAAGTCGATCTCGGCGTAGGTGAGGAGTTGTCCGATGGTGTCACGCTCTTCGGCGGTTGGTTTACGGTTGAGAGCAAGCTCGAAGGCATGGTGGAGACGAGCAAGGTTGTCTGGCTTGGATTCCTTAAGAATCCGTTCAGCAAAAACGCGGGCGGCTTCGACAAAGGTGGGGTCGTTCAAGAGGTTGAGTGCCGCTACTGGGGTATTTGATTTGGGGCGTTCGGCGGTGCATTCTTCACGGCTGGGAGCATCGAATGCCTTGAGCATGGGGTGCAGGAACTGCCGCTGCCAGTGGATGTAAAGACTGCGGCGGTAGATTTTTGTGTCGGTGTCTTGATTGTATTTTCGGACCGGGAAGTTGAGGTGGCGGTAGTAGCCACTGGGTTGATAGGGCTTAACGGAAGCTCCACCAAGGTCGGTGACGAGGAGTCCGGAGAGGGCGAGGGCGTTGTCGCGGACCATCTCGGCAGGGAGGCGAAAGCGGGCTTGTCGGGCAAATAACTCATTGTAGGGATCGCGCTCGCGTAGGTTTGAGGGAACGAGCGATGATTGGCGGTAGGCTCGCGAGGTTACGAGAGTTTTAACCATCTTCTTGATGTCCCAATTTGATTCGTAAAATTCGACGGCGAGCCGGTCGAGAAGTTTGGGGTTTGAAGGGGGGGCTCCCTGTCCTCCGAAGTCACCGAGGGAGCGGGAAAGGCCGGTTCCAAAGAAGAGATAGAAGAGGCGGTTTGAGGTAACGCGGGCCGTAAGTCCACCGGTCCCGTTTTGAGAATCGGTGATCCAGTTAGCAAGGTCAAGGCGGGTCTGGCGCCCTTCTTTTTTGATCTTGGGGAGGAAGTGGGGGACGGCGGGTTGGACAATCTCACCAGATTCGTCGAGCCAGTTCCCTCGGGGCAAGATTCGCGAAATGCGAGGCGTCTTGAGGGCCTTTGTGATCATGGTGAGTTTTCCGGAGGACGCGATTTTCTTGCGACGTTCTTCGGAAGTTTTCCATTGGGTAAGCTTGTCGCCCGAGATGAGCTTGGCGAGTGCATCGTTGGTTCGTTGCAGGCCATCAGACCATTTCTTTTTCTCTTTGGGGTCTTTCGTTTTTTTGGCAAGAGAGGATCGGTCAGATGATTCTTTAATGAGACGGGCGATTTCGTTTCGGTTGCCTTTTGAGAGGTCGTTAAGAGTTTTTTCCAGCGAATCGAGTTCGGCTTCCTGGCCGGAAGTCAGGACCAGGATCTCAGGGGGGCGGCGGGTCGGAAGAGAGTTGGTTCCGGACTTGAAGTGTTGCTCATCATCGATGTCGGCAAAGAAAGCTCCAAGGGTGTGGAAGTCCTTGGCGGTGTATGGATCGTACTTATGATCGTGGCATTGTGCGCAGCCTATGGTGGCTCCCATCCAGACAGCGGAGACATTGCGGACGCGATCTGCCTGGTAGATCGCGCGATATTCAGCTTGTTGTAGCCCGCCTTCGTGGGTGGTTTGAAGGAGCCGATTGTAGCCAGTTGCGACGAGTTGCTGCTGGGTCGGGTTTGGGAGGAGGTCGCCAGCCAGTTGCTCGCGGGTGAAGCGATCAAATGGCATGTTCTCGTTAAAGGCGCGAATGACGTAGTCGCGATAAGGCGAGATATTGTGATCCTGATCGCCATGGTATCCAACCGTGTCGGCGTAGCGGACGAGGTCGAGCCAGTAGCTTGCAAGGCGCTCTCCAAAGTGAGGAGATTTGAGAAGGCGATCGACTTCGGCCTCGATGGCAATTTGGGGATTACTTTTAAAGGAGATTAAGAATCGATCGCGATCGGCGGGGGTGGGCGGAAGGCCGGTTAGGTCAAAATTCAATCGGCGAAGGAGGGTGACTGAATCAGTATCGGGAGATGGCGGGATTGCTTCCTTTTCAAGTTGGGAGAGAATGAAATGATCGACAAAGTTGATGGGCCAATCTTTGGTCTGAACGCTAGGGTCTGGGTGCTTGACCGGGTTTTTATAAGTCCAAGGGTCATCATATTCTGCGCCCTCTTCGATCCACTGTTTGAGGAGCTCAAGCTCCTTTGGAGAGATTTTTTTGTGAGTTTCAGGTGGAGGCATGACCTCTTCCGGGTCGTGATTAAGAATCCGTGCAATAACTTCCGATTCGTTGGGTTTCCCGGGCTCGATCGGGACCTCGAATTCTCCCCCTTCGGTCGCTCCTTTATAGGTGTCGAGGCGCAGTTCAGCCTCTCGGGTCTTCTCGTCCGGTCCGTGGCAGTGGAAGCACTTGTCGGAAAGGATGGGGCGGATGTCGCGATTGAAATCAACCGCGGCATGTCCGGCTGCGGTGACAACGAGAGCGAAAGCGAGGGCTTTCATTAAAAAAAGGGGACGCAATATTTCGGGTGATGGAATCATCTGCAAGGTGGTAAAAAAGACTGGGTCAATTGGGATGTCATGCGGGGAGACTCTTTGTCGGGATGGAAATGAAACGACACAGAGAATTCAGGACTCTTCCGAGCCGGTCGTTGGTCATCCCTGAATGAAACGCGTCTGCTTCTTTAATCTTTCTTTTTTGCCAGTCTAAGAATGCTGAGGAGACTGATAATGGTAGGATTGCTCAGGTAGTAGCCGTTTTGTGAAGTAAATGAGAATAAGTGGTGCTCGAAATAATAAAAACGGCTCCGGAGACCAATCCGGAGCCGCTTCGCACAAAGCCGGTTGCTCTCCCGAGGGAGGAAAAATCGGCGTTATTGTTATAACTTCCCAGAAAACGTAGCTGGAAGGGCTGTTTTGTCTACGGATGAATAAAAAAACCTCTCAATCTGAGCGATAATTAACCATAATTTCTAAAAAATAACTTAAGAAGTAATGATAATCAAAGAGTTACGACTATTTGATAGTGTTAGCCAACTCCGCAAATTTTCCGCCCTGATTGAGGAGTTCGTCGTAGACTCCCTCCTCAATGACACGACCTTTTTGTAGAACGTAGATTCGATCCGCGTTCTGAATGGTTGAGAGTCGGTGGGCAATCACGATAGAGGTGCGATTTTTCATTAATTCATCAAGCGCCTGTTGGATCAGGAGTTCGGTCTGGTTGTCGACTGAAGCAGTTGCTTCATCGAGAAGAAGAATGGGAGGGTCCTTAAGTAATGCTCGTGCGATTGAGAGGCGCTGCTTTTCTCCGCCTGAGAGTTTCACGCCTCGTTCGCCGACATTGGTATCGAGTTGTTCTGGGAGCGCGCGAACAAATTCGTCGGCCTTAGCGGCTTCAAGGGCTTTCCAGATGGCATCGTCATCAGCGTGGCGATCTGCGAGCGAGAGGTTTTCGCGTACCGTTCCGTTGAAAAGAAAGGCTTCCTGAGTCACGTAGCCGATGGCGTCTCGCAGTGATCCTTTTGCTAGGGTATTTAGTTCTTTTCCGTCGATGAGAACGGAGCCGTTGTCGTATTCGTAAAATCGGCAAAGCAGGTTGACGATCGTTGACTTGCCAGCCCCAGTTGAGCCGGCCAAAGCGATCGTTTGTCCGGGCTCGGCAATGAGTGAGACTTTGTCGAGTGTTGGCTGGCCTTCATCGTAAGAAAAGCTGACATCATTGAACTCGACCGCACCAATGACGGGGCGGGGAAGAGGGTTTCCGCTCGCGGCATCTGGCTCATCATGGGAGTCTAGAATTTCAAAAACCCGGTCTGCGGCGGCACGGGAGGACAGCGCCATCTGATTGAGTTGGTGGAGCTTGCTTACTGGTTCATAGAACAGAGAAAGAAGTAAAAAAAACGTCAGGAGTTCATCGAATTCCATCGTGCCTTGCATCACCGCATATCCTCCGAACCCGAGAACCAGGACGTATCCCGTGCTGTTGAAGAACGACATGCTTGGATTGTAAAAGGCCCACCATTTCATGATCCGCAGAGTGGCCTTGCGGAGCGCGCCTGAAAGCCCGTTGAAATGTTCGTGTTCATCTTTTTCCGCGGCGTAGGCCTTAATCTGGCGAATCCCGGCGATGTTATCGTGCAACACTGCGTTTAGGTCGGAAGAAGCATCCCGCTGAGCCTTGTATCTGCCCCGAGCCTTGCGAGTGTATATCCAGGCCCCCATCGCTAGGAAGGGAATTGGAAGGGTGGCCCACAATGCCACGGTGGGGTCCAACCAATACATCGTGATTCCAACCGCGAGGATTTGAATGATTGAAATAAGACCTAGCTCAATTCCATCGATTAGGATCCGCTCCATCGCGGTCACGTCTTCAACGACTCGAGTCATGATGTCCCCGGTGCGGCGGCTATCGAACCATCGCAATGGGAGTCTCTGAATTTTGCGGTAGAGGTCAGAGCGAATGTCGAAAATCACCCGTTGCTCAAAGTGGTTGTTCAAGATGATTCGGGCGCAATTTAGAGCATCCTTGATAAAAAAGCTCAGGAGGCCGACCAAGACCCAGGGGAGAAAGACATCAAATTGTCGATTCGGAATGATTTCCCCGGTGATGTGCTTGGTGACGAGCGGGAATACGATGACTGAGGCCGCCATGATAGAGGCGCACAGGAACTGGGATCCCCCGAGAAGGGGGTATCTTTTTAAATAACCGATAACACGTAGGACGCTCGACACGACTGCAAATTGTATTCTTCCCCCGCAGATGCAAGCGATAGAGTGTAAAAGACGAGCGGTTATTAAGAATAATTCATTTTTCGGTGAATTTTCTGATTGCCGTATGGCCGCAAAGATCGGTAGTTTGTCTCAAACACCACCTCACGACAAACATCCCATGGTAAATACTTTAGGCACCCTGACAGTGATCGTCCTCGCCTTCTCGGCTTTCGTAGCCGTTAAGAACAAAGAGGAATTCGAAAAACAAGATAGCGCAACTGAGAAGCAGAGCCTTGATAAAGACGAAAACACGAAAACCTTCAATGGTCTTCTGGATGATATCAAAGTGCTTAAAGCTGAAACTGAGACAGCCGAAACAAAACGCGATGGACTTCGTGGCGAGGTAGAAAAGCAGACAAAAGCGAACGCCGTTGTTGAGGCTGAAATCAAAACCAAGCAAAGCGAGCTCGATTCGACGAAGAGTGAAGTTGCCGATGCTCAAGAGAAGTTGAAAGAACTCGGTGATCTTGAAGAGCTTGCTCCAAAAATCGAGCGCCTTCAGGCCTCCATTGCTGAGCTAAAAGAACAGGTCGCGACTTTAAATACCGAAATCGAACGCCTCCGCGGAGAGAAGACTACTACCAGCCAAGTCCTTGTTGCTGCGAAAACGAAGCAAAGCCAGATCACTTCCGGCCAGTCTTTCCCAACCATGAAGACCACGATCCGATCGATCGACCGTCGTCTTGGAATCGTCACCCTTGCCGCGGGAATACGCTCCGGTGTTATCGGGGGATCTCGGGTTGCCGTGATGCGCGAGGGAGAAAAAATTGCCGAACTCAGTGTCAAGGCGGTCTCTGCCAACCTTGCCACCGCAGATGTGGTTCAAAGCTCCCTCCAAGAAGGTGTTAATGTTGCGCCGGGGGATGTCGTAATTCCGGTCGAATCCGCTTCGAGTGGGAACTAGAATTAACAAACCATATTCACAAACACACTTAATCTACGAAGTTAGTATCTTATGAAATCAATTTTCTACTCCCTCGCAATTGTCGCTATCGCTGCGGCTGGTTTCTTTGGCTGGACTGCCAAGGACAATTACGAAGCCAAGATCAAGGAGCGAGATGGCTTGATCTTGGACAATCGAAACCTGAGCGACAACATCGATAGAGAAACAACTAATAGAGAGACCGCTACTGCGGCTAAGGACCTTGCTCTAACCGAAGAGGCTAAGGCCGGGGCCCAACTTGAGGCCGCCAAGTCCAAGGCAACTGAGCAGGCCAGTTCACTTGATGCAGTCAGTGGCGAACTCGAAGTTGCCGCAGCTGAGAAGAAAAAGATCGACGATTCTATCGAAGCACTCCGTGGTAAATTCCCTGGTATCGAGCTGGAGGAAGTTCCCCGTGTTGTGAAAGACATGGAAGCCAACCAGAAGAGGCTTGTCGGCGAAGAACAGGATGCAAGTCTTGTTAAAAAGCGCCTCGAGGAAGATATTGCTAAGAATCTCGCTGAAAGCAGCCGCATCGTCGAGAAGATCAACCAGAGTATCAAGCGTGTCGAAGGAAATACCTTCCAAGCGACGATCGTCGCTGTTGATAATGACTGGAACTTCGTAGTGATTGGAGCAGGTGAGAAGTCCGGTCTTACCGGAGATTCAAAACTCCTGATCCAGCGTGACGGACGCCTTCTTGGTAGGCTTTTCATCTCGAAGCTCGAGCCAAACACGGCTGTTGCTGATGTCGAGCCAGGCAGCCTTAAGAATGGTGTTGCTCTCCAGCCTGGAGATCAGGTCATTCTCGAGAGCGTCAGCTCCAACTAGACTGAAGCTTACTCCTTAAATTTTAAAAGGTGGCTCTCGATGAGCCGCCTTTTTTTGTGCTCCAAAAAAAGTTTAGAATTGAATGCTCTTACCATTGACGAAGGTCAATTGAGGTGTTCATATCCCGCCCGTTCAACCGAGCACCGGACCGGTGGCTGAGTGGTTGAAAGCGCTCCCCTGCTAAGGGAGTATACGTCAAAAGCGTATCGAGGGTTCGAATCCCTCCCGGTCCGCCATATTTTAAAGCCCTTCTTCTCAATGAGTTGGAGGGTTTTCCTTTTGTAAAGGTGGGGGAGTGATACACAAAGTGATACACCTTTAGGTAAGGTTTGAAGAGGTTTCATAAGCTTTCGTGATGACATCTAAGCTGTCGGTTGTATGGCTCTGTGAATGGCGAAAGATGCAGAAATGGATGCAAAGGATATAGCGATCTTATTTAGGAGCTTTGCAGATGCAGGGTTAGAGTCGTGGCTTAGTAAAGGACAAGATCCCACAACATTTGCAGAGCAAGATTTCGATACTCAAATGGGTTGGTTTGCGGATCAGATTGAAGCCCGCGTTGGGGAAAAGAGTCCGTCGCCAGATGTCCTTGCGTTGATGGTAACTCTTGGAGGGGCTATCGGAAAACGTAAACCTGAGAGCTGCATTGATGAGGCATATGAAATCTGGCAGGCCGCTGATAAAAGAATCCGTGAGGAGGCTCTTTGTTCTCGCGAAGAGATTGAAGAGAACCTTTCACAGGTTGGAGTGGATTTTAGACTTACGCCATGGCCAAAGAATGATGATGGAACTGAAAGGAAGAACTCTAACCTAATACCCTTCCTTCGTTTATTCATTTCTTAGGATTTGGATTTCACCAAATCCTCTCACTCAACATGGACCATTTTCTCTGGCGGCGGCCACTTGGACGGCTACCTGGACGACGTGGCGATCTGGGATACGGCCCTGTCGCAGGGCGAGATCGATGCCCTGTGGAACGGTGGCGTTGGCCAGCCCGCCGCGGAGCTCAGTGGCGCAACGTCCCAACTTGTCATCACTGCCATCACCTACAACCCGGATACCGAGTCGAACGGGACGGTGACCCTGACCTGGCGCAAGACCGGGGCGGCGACCTACTCCGCCAAGGTCTCGACCGACCTGGGCGACTGGGAGACGGAGATCGACGACTCGCTCAGCGCGGACAATGACGAGGATCCCGATGACGCCGAGCACATCACCGTGACTTTGGCGCTGCCTCCCGGGCCAGACTACGTCGGCGGGGCGTTTTTCCGCATCGAGGAGGAGTAGCAGGACTGCAAGGAAATTGCTTCTGGCGGAAAGATCGCGGAGACCCTGGTTTGGCGGATTTCATGGGGGAGAAAGGGGGGTGATAAGATGGCTTCTAGCCCTTTTTCACGACCTCGAACTTTTCCCCTGCGCGCCAGATGCGGTAGCGCACTTCGCCACCTTTGGGGGTGTAGATGACAATAGGAATCCGGCTATTGTAGCGGATGATCAAAGGGCTGCCACTGATGAATTTTTTTACCTTGGGCGTGTTGGGATGGACGCCAATTCTAGTCGACATCGCATGGCCAAACTTCGCTACCTCATAGTAGGTGAACCCCCAGCCTTTGAGGGGTTTTGCCTCGATGTTCGCGCCCAAACGTACCTGATTGACCCCATCGGTCATCATTTGCTTGCCAGCGATGAGTTCTACCTTGAACGCGTTTTCTTCACCGCGTTCCTTGTGTGGCAGCACGATCACGTGACGTTCCATGCCGTTGTCGGCAGCTGGGAAAGCTTTGAGATTCTTGTGCTCAGCAGCAGATGCGATCATGGCAAACGCGAGCGAGGTAAAAATGGCGAAATAGGTGGTTTTGGTAATCATCTTGGGGAGGGCTTAGCTCGATTATTACCATCGCCACCGCCTTGAAAAGGGTAAATTATGAGTGCCACAAAAAAGAAACCCTTTTAAAGATAAACAAGTAGGACCCATAGTAGAGAGAGGCACAATCAGTCACAAAAATCTCTCACCAATTATAAAGGGCGTCCGCAAGTTCTTCCCCCGGTGGGGTGGGTGGTCTTTAGATGGCGGGGAGGGGGAGAAAGGAGGGTGATCCCTGTCCCGAGAATCAGGAGCGCGAGTGCCGGAGTCCGAACCATGCGAAGAGATCGAGAACGGGTTGACTCCTGTCCGACCTTGGCGCTCATCCTCTGTTTGACTAGGTGACCATCTCAAGCCGTGAGCCTACTTTTTGGGATGAAAAGAAGCAGAGGGATCTCGACCTGATGAGGGGTTGATGACAACTCTGCCGGGTTCGCACTCACGAAGAAAACCGTCAAAAAATACGGTCTTCCCCACCGCCTTGCTTCTTCTGTAAAGGTAAGCGGCATCATCTCAAAAGAACGCGCGGTTTAATTATTTGGATTCAGAATAAACTTCTGATCGACGGCAATGCCTCCTCGGTTCAAGATCGTGCCGTCTGGCCAAAAAATTTCTACCTCTACGGGTTGATCGTAAGAGCCTAAGCCAAAGTGCAAAGTGAGTTCGTTTTGGTTGCCTTGACCAGTTCCTGATTCGACCTGTCGGCTTATTATTTTACCATTACTCAGCGCTAATCGAACTTGAGCGCCGATAGCGAAACGGTTTATATTTTTTTTATTGTGTTCAAGTTTAATTCTGAGCCAGTGGTTGTTTTTATTCCCATTATTTACAAAAAAACGACCAGCAGTCATGAGGTCAAGATCACCATCATTATCAAAGTCAGCCCATGCGGCTTGGTAAGTAGCGCCTAGACCTTCAAGTTTAGTTAATGTATTTACATTCGAGAATTTGAATTGTCCTTCGTTACGAAATAGGACTGGATTATTCTTACGACCAAAAGATGCGACCCCGTATACGGTAGTGAAAAATAGATCAAGGTTTCCATCATTGTCATAATCTGCTGCTGATGGACTTGAGTATGACTCCTGATAAAAAACACCACCCTGTCCTTTGTCTTCGAATTTAAATTTCCCCTCTTTTCCGGTGTTACGAAGCCAAACCGATTCTGGTTGATTGCCTCGACTATCCTTATGGGCAAAGTTACCCGCGAAGAGGTCAAAGTCGCCGTCATTATCAAAGTCTCCCCAAGAAGCACCAATCGAATGACCACCTCCAAATCCTGGCCCGTTAGCGAGAGCTCCAAATTCTCCAGTAATATCTAAAAATTTCCCTTTGCCGTTATTCTGCCAAAGAATATTTGGCTGTAGTCTGTAGTTGGAAACATAAACATCGAGGTCTCCGTCTCTATCAAAGTCACAAGAACTTATGCCTCTTGCTCTGTAGCGAACTTCTTGCCAGTCAAGCTTGAAGGATTTTCCTTCTTCGTTAGTTAAAACAAAGTCAGCGTAGGTGTCTTTAGGCCATGATTCATACCCTCCAACATAGATGTCAACAAAACCGTCATTATTAAAATCTCCCAACGAAGCGCCGAGGGATGATCCCTTTGGAAGGTGTGGAAGTTGAATAGCCTCAAATCGTTCTCCTTCAATATTTCGGAAAACTTTTCGACTACCCCAAGAGTAAAGATCCAAATAACCATCATTGTCAAAGTCTGCAGCTACGCTGGGCCCAACATCGGCAACGTGGATAAACTTTTGTCCCTTTTCATTTCTGAAAATTTTCCCTCCCGCACAAATATCAACATACCCATCATTATTGAAATCAAACCAGCATGCGTCATTGCCGCCAGCGAGCCCAAATTTATCACTTCCGTCAGTGAAGGTGTTAGAGAGCGTTATTGAGGGAATAATAAATAAAGTGAAGAGATGGGGTTTCATTTACTACTAGGGAGTTTCTTTTGGTAGTGAAAGTTAAAGATCGCATTTAGCCGGGCCGGGCGTGAGAGTGACTCCGTAGCGATCTACTCCGTCAGCCGGTCCATCACGTTGCGCACGATTAGATCTACGATTCATGAGCGCTCACTGTAAATATCATCCGGGAGGCCGGCAAGAGTTCTCGTTGCTGATTAACAGAAGGATTCGAATCACTGCTACTGCTAGGAAATTGCTTTTGGCGGGAAAGGGTTGAAATCACATTTGGACCGGATCAAGGCCGCGAAGGCGGGGTAGACGCGATATAGAAAAAGGAGAGAATACCAATAATTAATCCCGTTAAAAATCCAAGGATACAGCAATTTTTTGCTTTTTCCGATGCAATAAGCGCTTTGCTTCTACGCCCCGATCTTTCCAGCAATTGCACTCTATTAGCATAGAAAACCCCAAGTATTCCGAGAGGCTGACAACAAAACAGGGTAATCAGTAAAGATTGCCATAAATAGGTTGGTGCTGCGGATGGTTTT
>Ga0315322_10000147_pt1 | contig 46214 bp, 40 predicted proteins | sample M110021515metaG_FD_203461 | JGI IMG/M metagenome (GOLD analysis project Ga0315322, IMG submission 203461) | Ammonia-oxidizing marine archaeal communities from Monterey Bay, California, United States - M1 100m 21515 | ecosystem: Environmental > Aquatic > Marine > Intertidal zone | place: USA... | reverse complement strand
ACTACAGACTCAGCGTGACCGCTTGTTCCAAGTCCGACGAGAATACGTTTCATTATGGCACTGTTTCCGAGATGGCTGTCACGAATGGACAGGAACAAACAAACGGCCCGAAAGCCACGGAATGAAAATTCTTTCACACTTGAATCTCAACGACCACCTTCGTTGATAACGCAGGGGAAAAGGAGGCTATTCAAGAACATGGCATACCGTGCCCGTGCAACAAGCGGCCCTCCAAGCAAATCAACTCACTCGGTAATAAACGCCACACACCCAGACTGAAAAGATCATTCCACCGCATACTTCCTGGCAATCTCAGGAATGTGTTACCCGAGTGAATAGATAAGGAACAATCCACCAAGCACGACAAAGAGCATGAGGAATGCATCTGGCTCTATAAATGGGAGTCGCCGTTCGCCATGATACAACTGGCCGAGTACTGCTATCGCAGTCGCAAGCACGACAGTAAACGCTGTTACAGCATGAGCCCCGGACATGCTCAAAAAAATCGATCCCTCATGCAAAAAATCAAGTGGAACAAACAGAACGATATTGAAAGCATTACTTCCAAATGCATTACCAATAGCGAGATCAATTGCCCCAATTCGGATTGCTGTTAATGATGCAACGAGTTCGGGCAATGATGTCGTCACTGCAACGAGTGTTGTCCCAACAAAGGTTCCGCCAAGACCTGTTTCTTCGGCCAACGCACCGGCTACATGTGCGAGCTTTGGTCCAGCAAAACATAAGACAACCGCAGCAGCACCGAAAATGATCGCTGACAAGAGAAATGATGGCTTACGAGCCGAACTCCCCTGAAACAGACCACTCTCGTCGGATTGGGATTCAGCAGCCAGCCTTGCCGAGATACGTTGATTGATGAAAATCATTCTGGCACCGAAAAGATATGACAACAAAATTGCCCAGGACCAGCCACTCATTCCAAGAATCATCGCTGCTGGTAGCTTATCAGCAGTAACGATTGCCAGGCCGGCTAGCGATGTGACGGCAATACCAAGTGTTGCCGAAAGTGCATGAGCGGCCCCTTCACGCGAAAGCATTTTTCTCCCTGACCGGATGCTTAAATCAACTATTGCCAAGATAAGCAGATTCATAAGACTGCTTCCAAAAAGATCACCAGCAGCGAGATCGATGTACCCGGAACGAATCGCTGCAATATCAACCGATAATTCAGGAAGTGAAGTGACCGCAGCTAGCAGCAAGCTACCGACGAGGAGTCGACCGAGCCCTGTTGCCTCGGCAATTTGATCTGCCGAACGGGCCAGTACGGAACCCGCAGCCGCAACAGCTCCAGCTAAAAGCAAAAACTGCCAAATAAGCATAGCTGGCATAGCAATAGTCATGTGAGCGTACAAAATTTCACAGGCCCTTATGACGCCTCCTAAAAGTAACTAATTGATCCGCCTGTCGACGAATGTCTTTGTCGCTGAGCGGCTTGGCCAGAATTAAACCTGCAATAAAGCCAGCAACATGCGCTGAATAAGCCACCCCACCACCCGTGTCTAGAAGGCCGAGTACGACCTGCATGAGGAAGTAGATTCCAACAGCGACATAACCCGGGACATCCATAATAAAACGAAATAAGATCACACTTACTCGACGATTTGGATGGAGCACTAAATACCCACCTAATACACCAGAGATGGCACCAGATGCACCAAGACAAGGAGTGAGTGCCTCATCGCCACGAGCATTCAAAAACACAAAGGCAAGCGACGCCAAGACTCCGGCTGCAAGATAGTAAATGAGATATCGGGTGTGCCCCATATCGTCTTCGACATTATCACCAAAGATAAACAGAAACCACATATTACCGAGGAGGTGCATCCATCCACCGTGCAGAAAAATACCTGTCAGTAACGTGAGGTAAACAGGAATCGGTGTGGGACGAAGACCGGGCACAGGCACTTGATATTGCTGGCCTTCATATTCAACCTCCCGTATGGTTGGTTCGGTAATGATATCTTGGCCAGTCAAAATTTCGGCCGGTACCTGACAGAAGGCCAACGTGACATCGTCGTTTGTACCGCCCTGTTGAAACAGCACAAAGACAACAACGTTTGCTGCGATGAGCGACCATGTCACCCATGGAACTCTTTGCCGATCAGAATTGTCATCACTCAGTGGGAAAACCATAGTCGTACGATAGAAGGGAAACCAACGGTATTGTTGTCACTCTGACAACTCATCAGGTTCCTAATGTACGCACTGCAATTGAAAAAGGGGACTCTTTTACGCAGCTTTCGAGCGTTGCGACCCCTTTGTCTTCTGAGTCGGTGAAATTTCGGATTCTTCCAGCTTTTGTTCAATCCAGCCATCGACACTCCAAGGACCACCTCCGGCATAAATCAATGCAAGGAGTCCACCGCCAATTGCCATATTTTTCATGAATTGAATTATTTGTAATTGCCTCTGTGCTGGATCAGCGATCATCCAGAAATCATGGAAATAAAATGTTGCTGCAGCGAGAAAGACGAAGAGAAAAGCAGCTCCTATCCGTGTCCATGCACCTGCCAAAAGCGAGAGACCGCCAATAAGAATAAGACCAATTGCGCCAAACAACGCTAACCGAGGATTCGGAATTCCCTCGCTAGCCATATATTCAGCCGTCTGCGAAAAGTGACGAATTTTGCTGTCAAAAGCACTGAATAAAAAAATCGCTACGAGCATAAAGCGAGCCAACAGAGACACGCATCCCTGAACAAAATTGGCAACCTGTTCCATGATGTAACCGTTTCTGCCTTTATCTCGCAGTCCATATCCCAAACCAGAGAACTTCTAGAAGATACTCGCGTTCGCTTCCGTCCACCGCAAGACCGGATAGCCCGTTAAGATTGGCAATCTTGAGAAACAAGGTAGCTGAATGACCATCTTCACCATTCAGACCGACAATCGGTCGTTAGTCAGCCCAAAGCCGGTTGCTGACACGTCACGCAGTGAACTGCTCCACGTCCACGAATTAATTCAAGGGCTGAAAATGGAACTACTTCTCGATCTGGAAAGAAGCGTTGGATTGTCGCTATCGCGACTGCATCCAGATCGTGGCCAAAGGCTGGAACAATGACACCACCATTCACAATGAAAAAATTGAGGTAGCTAGCCGGAAGCTGCACATCTTCAAAAAAAACACGTGGTGGCAGATCGATGGGTACAACATCAAGCAATCGTCCACGCGCATCCCTAAGACTTTTCAATAATGCAAAATTTGCCTCGAGTGATTCATGATTGAGATCGCTCCTATCAGGCTGGCGAGCGGCAACAACACACCCCGGTGCAACAAAACGAGCCAACTGATCAATATGACCATCCGTATCATCACCAACGAGATCGCCATTTACCCAAAGAACTGTATCGACACCTAAGGAAGACCGGAGGACTGCGGTGAGATCCTCTCGACTATACCCTGGATTTCTTTGTGGATCATCGATGCAACGATGATTTACCAAGAGTGTCCCTTCACCATCTGTTTCAATCGCACCACCCTCAAGAACTATTTCAGGCTCTACGACTTGGAGACCAAGATAACCTGCGATTTTCCCGGCAACAGCAGCATCAGCATCCCAAGAAGGATATTTCCCGCCCCAGGCGTTGAATCCAAAGTTCGCGATACCCAGTTCCGCGTGAATACTCTTCGACTTCAGAAAGACTGGTCCCGTATCTCGTAGCCATGAGTCATCCGTTGGAATTTCAATGAAAGTGACTTGGTCAACACCCTCCAGCAATGATGAGGCGTGACGAAGCACATCCTCACTGCCAATGACACGCACTGGTTCATAACAAGCAAGAAGCCTGACAAGTTTGGCAAAAGCCAGTGGCACTTCGTCGAAATCACCAAGAAAAGTGGCTCGTCGGTGAGGCCAGGCAAGCCATGTTGCAGCATGTGGCTCCCATTCGGCAGGAAACCGAAAGCCGGTCGTTGGTGAAGATAATCCTTCAACCTTCATTCCATCGAAACTCCATCATCAATCTGTGAAAATTTGAACAGCCAGGAGATTTTTTTTTGGGCTGCAGTCAAACCAACCCAACATGTGATGAGAACATAAGTTAAACAGCGCGATTCAAAACACAGATACGCGTTGAAGCAGTTTTGAATTTATCTTCACACTACATAGCATCTTGGGATTTCATCCAGGAACAACCTGGTCCAGCTTGGCCGCCGGGACTGGGTACTGTTCTGCTAGCTCGGCCACTTCTCGGCGAGTTGACTCGATCACCTGAGAGTCTTCCGGTGATTTGAGGACTTGAAGAATCCAAGCAGCCACCTGCTCCATCTCGTCAGCCCCCATTCCTCGTGTTGTAAGGGCGGGCGTGCCCAATCGAATTCCTGACGGATCAACAGGCTTCCGCTCATCATATGGAATCATATTTTTATTGCAGGTGATCCCACAGCGATCCAATGCCTCTTCAGCTAATTTCCCACCAAGACCGAGCGGCGTGACATCAACCAGCATGAGATGGTTATCGGTACCACCGCTCACCAGTTTCACACCACCGGCCGCAAGCGACTGGGCAAGCGCTCGAGCATTAGCAATAACCTGCTCCGCATATTCTTTGAAGTCTGGCTTGAGCGCCTCTGCAAAGGCAATTGCCTTTCCTGCAACAACATGCATCAATGGCCCACCTTGAGTTCCTGGGAACACAGCTCGGTCAAGATCTTTTGCATGCTCTGCGCGGCACATGGCAATTCCGCCACGTGGTCCTCTCAATGTCTTGTGTGTTGTGCTTGTCACAAAGTCTGCATGAGGCACCGGACTGTTGTGAACACCGGCAGCAACAAGACCTGCATAGTGTGCCATATCAACCAATAATTTTGCTCCAACTTCATTGGCTATCTCTGCGAAACGTTCGTGCGGGATTTCCCTCGGATATGCGCTTGCTCCAGCAACTATCAACTTCGGCTTATGTTCGCGGGCAAGTCGAACGATCTGATCAAAATCAAGAAGATGATCATCCTGCCGAACACCGTAGTGAACAAAACGATACAAGATGCCTGAGCTATTCAGTCGCATTCCATGAGTGAGGTGACCACCATGCGCCAAGTCGAACGCAAGCACTGTATCGCCTGGCTTGATAGCTGCAAGGTAGACCGCTGAGTTTGCTTGGCTTCCAGAGTGCGGCTGCACATTTACGTGCTCAGCGCCGAAAAGTTGCTTGGCCCTGTCACGCGCGAGGTCTTCGACCGTGTCAACGAATTCACAACCACCATAATATCTTCTGCCGGGATACCCTTCGGCATACTTATTAGTCAAGACGCTCCCGACTGCCTGCATAACTGCTGGGCTCGTAAAGTTTTCACTTGCAATCATTTCGAGGCCTTCCGCTTGCCGAGTTTGCTCCGCAGCGATTGATGACCAAATTGCCGGGTCTTCTAATTCAACAAAGTTCACAGATCACCTCTCGGTTATATAGCAGCTTCAGAAACAGTGCGTCAGACTCTATCTAGAACAATCTTAGACTATTGTGTGAGCGGAATGGCAGGGCGTCAACGAATGAAAATGAATCCGGGGAGCAGAAGCGGCTCTGGCATAAATGTAATCACCGGAATGACAAATGAACCGAGGCCGAGAATTGTTCTCGCGGTGCCCAAAGGCTTCGGCTCATTTCGAATAGGCGGGTGATCGACACCCATAAACGTGATTAAAACAACCATCAAAACCCAATGATCTGCTCTAGTCAGAATGATAGCGGTTATTGCTCCGAGGAGGACACTTCGGGCCACCCAGCACGAACGCCTTCCAAAAAGAGCATGGCAAATGTGCCCACCATCGAGCTGGCTGAGGGGAATCATGTTCAGTCCAGTTACCAGAAAACCTACCCATCCAGCCATTAAGAATGCATTCGGGGTAAGCACCTGGCCGATCGGTAAATCTGGTCGAACAAGTTGCAAAAGCCATGTTGCAAGTAATGGCATCGAAAACAGGCTGGTATCTGCCGGTTGAGCAAGCACTAGCCCTACTGCAAAAAGAGGAACCGCAATAAGAAGACCAGCGAGCGGTCCAGCTAAGGCGATATCAAACAATTGTCTTCTGTCTGCCCGAGATCCCTCCATGCCGATTACGGCGCCGAGTGTCCCAGTCAGCATCACCGGTAAAGGTAAGAAAAATGGAAGCGTTGCAGGAATTTGATGGCGCCACGCTGCAACAAAGTGACCTGCTTCATGTGCCGCCAAAATTGCCATTACCGAAACCATATAAGTCAGGCCTCGGAACCAATGCTCTGTCAGGTCATTTGTGAAGCCACCATAAAGACCAAGAACCACTGGTTGCCAACCGACTGTTCCAGCCGCAAACGTTGTGAGGCAGGTTCCCAGAAAGAGGTACATCTGCAATCGAATGCGTGCCGGTTGTGGCTGAGCACGATCAAGCCCCCCCGCCTGGTGATTCTCGTTTGTTGACAAAACCACCGGCAGCCGGGAAGTCTCGGCCGAAGTGGAAAAATCAAGTGTTTTGACAGGGTCTTCTCTCATAGAACACACAGAATAGCCCTTGAGAAAGAAATTTGACTGCTACACTTTTATTTCTCTGAAAAACTAGGTGATAGTTTTACCGACAACAAGGGTGTGAGCCATCTTCCCGGAAAGCAAAAACCATCTGTGCCATGAGTGATACTGCCCCCAATACAACCGAATCTACTGGTATCCGACGACAATTTGCCGGCATCGACCTTCAGGAATTGGCAAAAAGACACGGAACCCCACTCTACGCGTACGATGCGTCCGTAATCCGGCAGCGATGTGCTGACCTAAGTGATTGGGACACAGTTCGTTTTGCACAAAAAGCGTGTTCAAACCTTGCAATTCTTGACCTTGTGCGGCACGAAGGTGTGCTTGTGGATGCTGTAAGCCATGGTGAAATCGCAAGGGCCATTGCTGCGGGCTATCCAACAAAAAGCTCATCAGAAGACCAAGACGATTTACCCGCAGCAGATCCAATTGTTTACACGGCAGACATCTTTGATCATGAAAGCCTCGACTCTGTCGTTCAACATGGCATTCATGTCAATTGCGGTTCCGCGGACATGCTTGAGCAATTGGCACAACGCGCGCCAGGTGCAAACGTAACACTTCGAGTAAATCCTGGATTCGGACATGGTCATAGCCAGAAGACCAATACCGGAGGAGAAGGATCCAAGCATGGCATCTGGCATGAAGCGATCCCAGATGTTCTTCAACGTGCGGAGTGGGCAGGACTCGCCGTAACTGGTCTTCATATGCATATTGGCAGCGGTGCCGATTTAAACCATCTCGCTACGGTTGCAGACTCTCTTGAGAGGACAGCACGCGATATTGGCCGTTCCCTTACAATGATAAGTGCAGGTGGAGGACTTCCGGTTCCTTATCAGGAAGGTGAACACAGAGCTGACCTGTCGGAATACTTCAAGCTGTGGGACACCACCAGAAAGCGTCTCGAGGATTCTTTTGGTCATCGAATTCGACTCGAAATTGAGCCTGGTCGGTACCTGACTGCTGAGGCCGGCATTCTGGTCACCGAAGTAAGAGCGATGAAGCGACAAGGTTCAAAAAAGTATCTCTTGGTTGACGCAGGCTTCCATACTCTTGCCCGACCTGTACTGTATGGCTCGTATCACCCAATGAGTCTCTGCCCAACATCGACGACACCTCCGCACGAGCTTGAGGCCGTCGCAATCGGCGGACCACTTTGTGAATCTGGCGACATCTTCACTCAGGAAGAGGGTGGTTTCGTATCGACTCGTGACCTCCCTCCTGCCCGTGTTGGTGACCTTCTTGTTATTGAGGTTGCTGGTGCCTATGGATTCGTCATGGCCAGCAATTACAACTCAAAACCTTTTCCTGCCGAAGTCCTCATCGACGGCGGCACATCGCGGCTTGTTCGGGCGCGGCAGACTGCTGAAGAGCTCTTCTCTGGTGAGTCGGTTCCTCAACAATAAAGCCAAATTCGATCCAGATGACGACTGACTCTCACTTGCTGCCATTTTTTCAGGCTGAAAGTGAAGACATGTGGAAATCTGATCTCTCTCAACCACCACACTCATGGCGAAATCAGACAAAAAACAGTGCTTTTCACGTTTCAGACGGGATGGATCTGGTACCCGAGTAATTTGATTTGGTCGGAGGAATTCTCACCGCTACAATGAACATGTTCAGAATTCCCAATCCAAATTCCGATAGCAACTCATATGGCAAAGCAGGGCCCAAGAAAAAAACTTCCGAAGGAACTGGCAGTAATCAATGCTGATAACTGTACTGGCTGCGAGAGTTGTCTCGAAGTTTGTCCAGTTGACTGCATTTTCAAAGTGCAGCAGTACGATCAATTTCATAATCTTCAAAGTTGGTGTGAAATTGACATCGAACGATGTGTTGGCTGTGAAGTTTGCGTCCATATTCCCGGGAAAAAGACGAATCCTTATGACCTCAAGGTCTGTCCATGGGACGCGATTGAAATGATTGCGACCGAAGAGGTAGCGGTTGCTGTTTCACAGATGGGCGGTCCACCGGAATACGTTGAGGAGAATTGGGATCGCCTCGTTGACACCGCGCAACATTTGGCTGAACTGAAAGCCGCGAAATAAGTGGGCACAAAGGGTGCCTAAGATTTTGTCTGATTCAAACGTTGCGTCTCCTCGAAAAAACTGTATGGTGTACATATATACACATTGCAGTCGCCGGGTTGTATCATGTCGCATTCGCAACTTCAGGGAATTTCGCCGCTTATTCGTCACGAACATGTGTTTGATCGACTCAGGCTCGCTGCGATACCTGGGCTCGGTCCAATCCTCCGGCGGCGTCTAATCAGTCAATTTGGCTCGGCGTCCAGTGTTTTACAAGAGAGTGCGGCGTCACTTGAAAGCATGCATGGCATTGGACACCGTCTCGCATCCGCCATTTCAATGAGCCGTACTCACGACGAAGCATCTCGTGTTCTTGAAGACTGTCAGCAGCATGGTATCGATATTGTCTTGGATACAGACCCCGTATTTCCTGACCTTCTTTCTCAGATTCCGGATCCACCTGACATGCTTTTTGTTCGTGGGACGCTCGATCCCTGCGATAGTCTTGCAATCGCGGTTGTTGGTGCTCGCCACGCCACCAAAGCCGGGCAGCGAATTGCACACGCTTTTGCAGAGGGCCTTGCTCACGCCGGCCTGACGATCGTTAGTGGCTTGGCCCGCGGTATCGATGCCGCAGCACACCGTGGAGCGATCAATGCGGGTGGAAGAACTATTGCGGTACTAGGGAGCGGCTTACGCAATATCTATCCACGAGAACATCATCAATTAGTCGAAGATGTCATTCGTCATGGAGCCGCAGTCAGCGAACTTCCTCCCTCAACGCCACCACACGCAGCAGCTTTTCCAAGACGGAACAGGATCGTATCAGGGCTTTCCCTCGGTACCATTGTAATCCAAGCCTCTCAACGTTCGGGTGCACTCATAACAGCACGACTAGCAGGAGAACAGGGACGTGATGTATTTGCCCTTCCTGGACCCATCGAGTGCAGAGTGTCAGCAGGGTGCCATAGCCTTATTCGTGACGGCGTCACACTCGTGACATGTATTGACGAAATTCTTGACGAGCTGGGACCATTCCATAAAAAAGTCCGGACTTCAGACGGGCGTGATATTCACAAACCAGCAGAGCTACAACTTGATGAATTTGAACAGAATGTACTAGCTGCGATTGATGCCACTTCTGATCAAACTGAAAAAACCACTATCGACGCGGTTGTTGAATACATGAACATTGAACCTTCTCGTGTACTTGCAGCGTGTGCCGCCCTCGAAATTCGCAGGATAGCTATCCGTTCACCGGGAAATATTATCGAGCGTCTTTAGCCCCCGTAAGAGAAAAAGAACGTGTGCGGTGCTTGCAAAATAACCGGGCTCTTTCTCTCAGGTCATGGCTCACTCTACAATCAGCGCCATGGATACATCACTCTTTCATCGTGTAGAAGAAGTCTGCGGCCGCCTCCTTCAGCTACGAGACTCTCTTTGACTACGCTGGTCGAACTGAATCAGCAGTTAAACTTGAGGCTCAGATGTCTCAGGCTGATTTCTGGAATGACAGTGAAACTGCGCAGGCAACTGTCGCTAAACTGAAACAATTGAATTCCATTCTGAAGCCACTTGATGAATCGATCTCTGCCTCCAATGACCTCGAAGCACTCGTAGAACTGGTCAAGGAGGACGGTTCTTTAGAAAGTGAACTCTCGACTGAAGTTACTCGAGTCGAAGGCCTTGTTGATCAACTGGAATTAACTTCTCTGCTAAGCGGCCCACATGATTCTTGTGACGCACTTGTATCAATCCATGCTCGAGATGGTGGCACGGATGCAAACGACTGGGCCGAGATGATGCTGCGTATGTATTCGGCATGGGCTAACAAGAGAGAACTGAGTATAGAACTGCTCGACAGGCAAGACGATGACGTCGCTGGTATTCAGAATGCCACCATTGCAATACGAGGACCATGGGCATATGGATATCTCCGCGGCGAGATGGGCATTCACCGACTAGTGCGGATCAGCCCATTTAATGCAGAAGGGAAACGGCAGACCAGTTTTGCAGCCGTTGATGTGTCGCCCGAAATAAGTGATGACGATACTGACATAGAGATAAAAGATGAAGACATCCGAGAGGATGTTTTTCGAGCGAGTGGCGCCGGGGGACAGCACGTCAATAAAACCTCAAGTGCTATCCGCTTGACCCACTTTCCGACCGGGATTGTGGTTCAATGCCAAAGTGAACGTAGTCAACACAAAAATAGAGCGACTGCCATTAAAATGTTACGTTCCAGACTTGCACGACTTGAAGAAGAAAAACGTGAAGCTGAGCAACTCGCTAAATACAAACTTCAGCCAAAGACTGGTTTTGGTTCTCAAATTCGAAATTACTTCCTTCACCCAGATCAACGAGTGAAGGACCAGCGAACAGGCCATTACGTCGGAAATTTCCAGAGCGTGCTGGATGGCAATCTAGATGGCTTTCTCGATGCCTACCTGCGGTGGAAAGCGTCAGATGCGGCTCCAGTCGCCGTTGACGACTGAGACTGCAACCTGACTGGACGTTTTCCTTCGGGCAGGATAAAGTCGATCAAACCATTACTCGTTTTCCATAGGATTCCCATGGCGGAAAAAGAACAAGCACTTGAAGTTGAAGGCGTTGTGACACAAGCATTAGCAAACACCCGATTTCGGGTGCAGATCGAAGGTGGGCACATCGTCAATGCCCATGTAGCCGGAAAAATGCGAAAGAATTTTATTCGGATTGTCCCTGGAGATAAAGTCAAAGTTGAACTTTCTCCCTACGACCTGACCAAAGGCCGCATAACGTTTCGTGAACGATAGGTATGCAGTTATTGCTGCGACGTGTCTTTTGAAGAATCCTTACCCGGCTGTTGCTCAAGCGTTGGTGCTATAGCATCAGGGAGTTGAGGAGAGGGCGTTTCCTCTGATTCCCCGGATACATTCGAGTTCTGTAATGAACTCGGCTTTGCTGTAGATTCTGCACCTGCGGAAGTACCCTCACTATTTTTCGGTGCCGTGCGGTCCGCGATCTGCTCATCCACCGAATCTTGTCCTACAGAATGTTTTGTGGGTTCTACCGGATCTGCTTCGTGCACTTCCTGCTTTGGCTTCTTCTTTTTTAAATCCTTTTTGACTGCTGAATCATCAGTCCCGGTTTGAATATCAAAAAACTGTTTCAAATCTCCAAATGTTCGTAATGGTGCCTGCCCAGCCTTCATTTCATCAGTCAGTGGTTTTTTTGTTTTCCGATCCGGGCGAGAAGTGTAGGTGCGTGGACCACGATCTTGTTTCTTACCCTTTCTTGGACCACCCCCTGGCTTTCGATGACCACGACCACTTGGTGGCCCCTTTCTCTCTACAGACTTCTTTTGATCGCTATTTTCCGGAAATATCTTTTTAGGATTCTGTGAGCGTCCTCTGTTTGCCCCGTGTACGGGTTTTGAACCGGGCCTAATCATTGTCAAAGCAACACGACGGCGATTCTTGTCGAGTTCTAGAACCCAGACCTTAACAGCCTGACCAACAACAACAGCTGCGTATGGATCGCGTATAAACCCACTCGAAAGCTGGCTTACATGTACGAGTCCACTGTCGTGCAAGCCGATATCAATGAAAGCTCCAAAATCAACAACATTGAGTACCGATCCTCGCAGTTCCATACCGACTTCAAGATCTTCAAACTTAAGAACACCCTGTTTGAACAAAGGCTCTGGCAGATCTTCGCGAGGGTCTCGACCGGGTCGCAAAAACTGTTCAACGATATCTGCGAGTAAGAGTTGGCCAACACCCAATTCATCAGCCATAGATGCCAGGTCTGTTTCACCGACTGCGTCTGATATTTTCTGATGTTTCTCACGATCGACGAGTTCGGCTGAAGATGCATTAATTTTTTTCAGTACTTTCTCGGCGACCTGATAGCTCTCTGGATGGATTCGGGTCGCATCGAGTGGATTTGTACCTTCAGATATCTTCAAGAACCCAACTGCTTGAACATAAGCCGCATCACCAAAACCCGGCACCTCACGGAACTGCTCTCGTGAAGTAAACGGACCCTTTGCGGCTCGCCAATCAATAATTCCTTTTGCAACAGCCTGATTCAAGCCGGCAACATAGCGCAAAAGTGCAGGACTCGCCGTATTGACATCGACGCCAACATAATTAACACACCCTTCAACAACAGCATCGAGTGATGCATGAAGATGGCGAGCTTTGACGTCATGCTGATAGAGGCCAACACCAATATTAGCAGGCTCAATTTTCACAAGCTCCGAAAGCGGATCGAGCAATCGACGGCCAATTGATACTGCACCACGATAAGCTGCTTCAAAATCAGGTAACTCTTCACGCGCATACTGGCTTGTCGAATAGACACTCGCTCCTGCCTCATTGACAACCACGTAGGCGACATTGTGCTCTTGCAAATCACCGACGATGAGTTCTGAAAGTAAAGATTCTACTTCTCGCCCTGCCGTCCCATTCCCAACGGCAATCACATTACAGCTATGCTCACGAACAAGCTCAACTATTCGAGCTGCTGCTGCAGTTTTCTGTTCAGCTTTACCCACTATGTGCAGGATGTCACGAGCTAAAGGATTCCCACAGGAATCAAGCACGACTGCTTTGCAACCACTTTTAAACCCAGGGTCAATCGCAAGAACGATTCGGCCAGCTACCGGAGGCTGCAACAGTAGATTTCTTAAATTTCGAGCAAAAACTGCAATCGCATGCTCTTCAGAGGCATCCGTCATCTCGCGACGCACTTCACGTTCGAGACTAGGCAAAATCAGTCGCGATAGTGCATCCCGGCAACAGCCTTTAAGAAATTCTATATGTGGGTGATCCGTCGGAATAACAAGTTCTTCTGCTATCGTTTGAATCTCTTCGTTCGGCCCCTCGACACGGACTCGAAGAATTTTTGCTCTTTCACCCCTATTCATTGCTAAGACACGGTGAGGTGGCACTTTCTGCAGGTGCTCATCAAAATCGAAATAGTCCCTAAAATGCTTTGCTGTTTTTGTTAGGGCCTTACCCGGAGTTTCGATTCGTAGACTACGAAGCCGACCATTTTGAAACAGAAGTTTGCGTAAACGTTGGCGGACATCAGCTCGTGAGCTAAAAAGATCAGCAATAATGTGACCCACGCCAAGGAGCGCGTCAGCTGCAGAGGCAACACCCGAATCATCATCGACAAAATCTGCTGCTCGCTTCTCTAGATCTGCTGCCTGAGAATCTGCGGTGATTATTTCCTGAGCAAGCGGCTCTAATCTTTTTTGTTTCGCCTGCTCTGCCAGTGAAAGCCGTTTTGGTTTAAAAGGGAGATAGAGATCTTCAAGGACTTTGGTGTTCTCAGCTGCATTGATCTCCTCACGCAACTCAGGTATTAATTTCCCCTGCCCTTCAATAGTTCGAAGGATGGTCTGCTTTCGGTCAGCCAGTTGCCTCGCTTTACCAACTGCATCTGTGATACTTCGCAACTGCAGTTCATCGAGACCGTTTGTCTGATCCCGGCGATATCGCGTAATGAAGGGAACAGTATTCCCCTCATCAATTAATTGCACCGCTGCAAGAACACCCTCCTCGGGCAATCCAAGCTGCTTCGCGATTTGTCTTAAGTCAATGACGGTCGTGGAACCCATCCGCTCCGCCGGTTTTCATACAGTGAAGGAAATGGAGTCCTACAGCAAATTGGCATTCGATGTTGCTTCGCAAAGTATTCACTGCAACCTGAATAACAATCAACAAGGACTCACTTTCTTGCTCTTCTAGAATAGGACGCCACTCAGCTGAGGACGACTCCACCCGCAAAGAAACAAGGCTTTGGTGCGGAACAGCCCACACATCTATGACGGTGAATGTAGAGTGCAATGGGTACCGTTGTCAAACCGCCGAGTCCTCCCAAGCCTCCCTTTCTCACTCTGACCAAGCTTGATCTTGACACTCAGCCCACTTGCAAAATATTCACCACCTCAAATACCCGCCGGTACACCCGGGGCCTGTGGGGCAAAAAAATAAAATTTCGAAGTGGCGAGCCCGGATCAAACATGACGATTTACATAGGTAAGAGACACATATCTTCTGCCAAAACGAGCCCTCCTGCCTAGCGGAGACAACGAAGCGATGACACCCGGTTCCAGTTCAGATTCGATCGACAAATTATCCGACTCTACTGACTTTCTTCCAAAAGTCCCCCTCCTCGCCATTGACCGCCAGAATGGTCCACTTCGAGAGCAATTTCGGCAGGTCATGGACGACGTCTGTGATTCCGGTCGTTTTGTTCTGGGGCCTGATGTGACGGCGTTAGAAACCGAATTATCAACTATTCTTGATGTACCTCATGTGATTGGCTGTGCATCCGGAAGCGATTCTCTTCTCCTCGCATTGATGGCCCTTCACATTGAGCCGGGTGATGAGGTGATCCTGCCTAGCTACACTTTTTTTGCAACAGCGAGTGCAGTCACGCGATTAGGTGGCACACCCATATTTGCAGATATCGACCCGAGCACATTTCTTATTGATTCCGATGACGTTGCTCGCCGAATCACTTCTCGAACACGTGCCATTATCCCGGTTCATCTCTTCGGGCAAACCGTTGACATGGATGCACTTCTACCGATTGCAAACGGAGCCGGCATTCCAATTATTGAAGACGCCGCTCAGTCAATACTATCTACGTGGCATGGACGATGCAGTGGTGGACTTGGTGACATGGGTTGCTTCAGTTTTTATCCCACAAAAAACCTTGGTGGATTTGGTGACGGAGGTTTTCTCACGACGACACGCGATGACCTAGCAGATGCACTTCGAAAACTTCGTGTCCATGGCATGGAGCCTCGCTACTACCATGATGTTGTTGGAATCAATAGTCGGCTTGATTCGCTCCAGGCTGCTGTCCTCCGCATCAAACTCCCGCACCTTGATCAATGGACAACAAAACGAGCACACAATGCCATTCGATACACAGAAATGATGAACCACTGTGAATTAGAAGATGTCATTAGGACACCTAAAATTGACACCCGTGGAAGACATGTATGGAATCAATATGTCATTCGAGTAGCAGATGGAAAGCGAGATGCCCTGCGGGAGCATTTGATGGCAACTGGCGTCGGAACAGAAATTTATTATCCAGTTCCTCTTCATTTACAGAAATGTTTCGCTAACTTTGGCTGGAAGCTGGGTGATCTTCCCGTCACCGAACAGGCTGCAAAAGAAACACTCGCTCTTCCAATTTTTGCCGAACTTGAACCAACTGAACAGGCGACTGTTGTTGGGCGAATAGCAGAATTTTTTGGCAGGCCACCAGTCCAAAAACAAATTGCATGCATGGAAAAAGGTTCTGATGCAGTGAGCCAACCACGGCAGGTTCGTCGGACTGGGCTCATTGGTCGTGCTGACGACGTACGATGCTAGGAAGAGACCGGCGAACAGAGGCATTGCTGCCAGGATGGTGTCGACTAGTCTAACCAGTCCCGATCAGCAAGTCGTTCTGGTGTATAAACCTCAGTCACGTAGCTGATGTCTTTTGAAATTAAAGACTCCACCTCAAGCTTGAAGCCGTTTGAAAGCATCTTGTGAATTTCTTTCTGCCATGCTTTCTTGGCAGCAAACCAAGGATATGCGGCAATCTGCTTCGCTCTTTTTACGTCTGAGTCACTCAGTGCTATTTGAACACTCGGGGCGAGCTTGCATTTTTCGTAATCGATCGACCGCAAACCAAGAAATCTGGCTGACGGAATAGCCATTCGCTTTGATTCGTACGCAAGATTAATAGAACCCTGTTTCAGCACGGAGTAGATGTAATAACCCCAAGGATCATTATCGAGCAAACAGTAGACCGGAAGCTTTAATTCATGATGGAGGCGATAGAGCATTCGACGCACACCGCGTGGTGGCTGACCACCACCATGCGTCAGTAGACAATTGTGTGTTCTCCAAAACTTGTCTTCATTAAACCTCCGCCACACGGTATCTTTCTCGACATGAAGAATAAATTTGGCCGTACATTTCTTGAAGCTAATTACCTCTTCCTCAACAATTGAGGGGATGCTGTACCCACCCGATCCCATACGAGAACAATCAATCTCATCTCCGGAATCAATCAATGTAATAGGGCCGACCATACCACCACGATTACTTGCATACACATGGAGCTGCTCTCGGAGGCTCTCAAGTGTCACTTCGAGGTCTTCGATGATTGGATCGCATTCATCCTGTGTGCCAAAGGTTTCTTCACGTGTCCCCTCGATAGTGTGCTTAAGCAGGTAGTACAGCCCTCGAATACTCGTTGTCTTCTGCTGGTCGATAAGTGACTTACAGCCCGTAGCTACAAGAAGCGTTTGCATATAGCTCTTCGCTTGGCTGAGATTAAAAAGGTGTCGCCTATTCTTCTGGCCACCCATCTCAATTATTTTTCGTGACTTATTGAATCGAACGTTTGAAAGACTCCGGGTTGGGATATCCAGATGTGGATCACGGCGCCTTTCCGCAGCCTTCTCGACTTCATTCGCTAAGCCAACAATCAGCTTACGAGTTTTCTGATCAACAGGAGGCAGAGTGGAAGTTGCACCAGCACTACGTGAACTACTACGTTTTATTACTTTCTTTGCCATGGTGACTACTCAGCGAATTGCCTTGAGGGAAAAACGGTGGACTGATTACATTAACTCGAACATCTTATCGACACCTACTAGCACATTGGCAGACTACCCTGCCAACGAATGAAAATCAAAGCTAGAAACACTGCTGATCAACTCTCAGCTTTTGAGTTGAGAGTACGTCCAGCACGAGCTTTTGAAGCAAGGTGAAAAGCCGACATCATGTCATACGAAGTAATCTCACAGAGTAACTCTGTAACCTTTTCGTAAACATCTGGTTCAAGCAGAGGCTCCACCTCTTTCATTAAATCTACGACTCGCTTCTCCTGATTCTCGAGTTCGGCTAGCTCTACCTTTCGGTCAGCGAGCACCCCGTTAAACGAATCCAGTTTACGAGCATATTCAGTCAATAAAGGAGAATCAGTCGCCGCATCGAACCACGGCCGGTAGATAGGCTTCGCCATTGGTAACCCCATGAAAGGAAAAGGGTGGATGACGGGATTCGAACCCGCGACCTTCGGTACCACAAACCGACGCTCTAACCAACTGAGCTACAACCACCACGTCTCCGGAAAATTCTACCAAACTTTTCGGTGAAAACAGCGGGCCATAAAACACTTTTCTAACGGGTAAAATTCTGGCATTCCCCTGAAAGCACCGAATCGTTTCAATGAGCCCTATAAAATACTTTTTGACGCTCTTTCTTGCCCCCTCAGCCCGAGCTACCTTCATATCATGCAACACTCTTCCGTTTCTACAGTCCACTGTAATGGACACCGTGGCTGTGTTGCAGATATCGCAATGCTGGCAAAAGACATACCATTGTTCCCGGTTGATCGATGGTGCAATCTCACCGACCTCACGAAAGCAAGGGCAGCCTGCCGCCATCGAATAGGCTGGGCAGCAATTTTCCTGAAGGCCTACGGCAAAGTCGTCCAAGAAACACCCGAACTGAGAAGTTGGTTTTTGCCAGGGCTCTGGCCTCGTATTGCAACAACCAATCAGATTGTGGCAACCTTGGCAATTAACAGAATAGAAAATGATACTGAGCAACTTTGTTGGGCTCGTCTCCATCAACCAGAAACACTGCCACTTGTTGAGATACAACACTTCATTGATGAGTGTTGTAGCAAGCCAAGCCAAGAACTTTTTAAGCGCCAACGTGAACTCGAAATGCTTCCAGGATTTCTCCGGAGAGCGGTACTTCGTTGGAACCTTCGATCAGCGTCTTGTAAACGATCCTCACGCATTGGTACCTTTAGTCTTTCAACGCTTGCAGGCTTTGGCGCCAGCAATCACTTTCACCCTACACTCTGCACAACAAGTATTTCGTACCGCCCAATTGAGGCTGATGGCAGGTGCCTTGTAACACTGATTGCTGACCATCGTGTTATCGATGGTGCCGTGGTCGCACGAAGCTTAGCTACCCTTGAGAAGTTCCTCACGCAGGATCTTGTCCACGAACTTTGCTCGCAGACGGATTCGCAGGCACCGAATGCGACTCCTTCAAACGCCGCCTAATTTCAGCCAACCTTTCACCAAGGTCTCGTTCCAAACCTCGATTGGTTGGCTGATAGTAGTGTCGCTCCACTCCAAGATAGTCTTGTTTTGCAATCGCATCAGGAGCATCGTGGGCATAGGCATACCCTTCACCGTGACCGAGTCTTTTTGCTCCCGCATAGTGCTTATCCTGCAAATGCCTCGGGACAGGTAAAATAGATTTTTCACAAACATCATGACGAGCATCTGCAATTGCTCGTGTGCATGCGTTACTTTTCGGCGCGAGTGAAAGATACGAAACAGCTTGAGCCAGCGCAAGCTGGCATTCAGGCAAACCTACAAACTCAGTCGCCTGCATAGCGGCTACTGCAATAAGAAGTGAACGAGGGTCAGCATTCCCAATATCTTCGCTGGCCAAAATAACCAGCCGTCTGGCCAAAAAACGCACATCTTCGCCGCCTTCAAGCATGCGGGCAAGCCAGTACATTCCGGCATCTACATCGCTGCCACGTATGCTCTTAATAAGTGCACTTGCACAGTCGTAGTGAGTGTCTCCCGAGTCGTATACAACGGCTTTTCGCTGAACACTTTCACGGGCGAGTTCTTCCGTAAAGACTAATGGACGATCGGTTGATGAAAGTACTCCGACCTCAAGCCCACCAAGGGCTCGACGGGCATCACCATCAGCGGTTTCTACAAGAAAATCAAGTGCCTTGGGATCGAGATTGATTTCCTGTAACCCAAACCCATGTTCTTTATCAGCAAGTGCATGTTGAATAATTCTTTTTATGTCTTCTGACTGCAGTGCTTGCAGTTCAAAAATACGACTTCGACTTACCAAAGCAGGAGTCAATGCAAAAAAGGGGTTTTGCGTTGTCGCTCCAATCAACGCAATAACGCCATTTTCAACATCGGGCAGCAGAACATCTTGCTGCGATTTATTAAAACGATGGATCTCATCGATAAACAAGCAGGTGCGGCAGGCATCGTCCTCTAATCGACGCCGTGCACTCTCAATGACATCGCGAAGATCTTTCACTCCTGAAGCGGTTGCAGAAAGCTCTACAAATCGACGCTTTGTCTCGGTGGCAATAATCTCACCAAGGGTTGTTTTGCCGACTCCGGGGGGCCCGTAAAGAATGATTGAGCCGAGCCGGTCGGCCTCAATCAATCGCCTTAAAAGCTTCCCCGGGCCAATGATCTGCAACTGCCCCACATAATCGGCTAACATCCTGGGCCTCATTCGAGCCGCCAGAGGAGCCACCCGCTCAACGTTTCCCTTTCGCGTAGCACTAAATAAATCGGGCATGTTCAAGACCTTATCCTTACCATGTAGCTGTGCGGACCATCGCGGCAACCACTATCTCAACAGATTTTAACAACCGAGAGTGCACTCGACGCTACCATACCTAAGGAGGATTGCATGGGATTTAGAACACTTCGTCAATGCGTCGAAACTCTTCGGGGAGAAGGAGAGGTCATTGAGATTGATTACCCAATCGACCCACACCTTGAAATAGCTGAAATTCAACGACGACTTTTCAGGGCGGGAGGTCCGGCTCTTCTCTTCACATCTGCTCTGGGTACCCAGCATCCAATACTTTCTAATCTATACGGCACCCAGAAGCGTGTTGAACGATTATTTTCCGATACTCTTGATCGAGTACGACGGCTGGTTGAACTGAAGATTGATCCAGCCGCTGCCGTCCAAAACCCCTTGCGATATTGGCGAAGCCCTCTTGACGCCCTCAGCATGATTCCACGGCACGTTCGTGGAGGCGGTGTTCTCAATCGCGATGTCCCCCTTACAAGCCTTCCGGGCGTAACCGGCTGGCCCGGTGATGGCGGCCCATTCATTACGCTGCCAGCTGTCTATTCCGAGCATCCAGATGCACCCTCAATGAAGACCTCGAATCTGGGCATGTATCGGGTTCAGTTACGTGGAAATTGCTACGAGGAGAACAATGAAGTTGGCATGCATTATCAGATACACAGAGGAATTGGTGTACATCATGCCGCAGCTATTGCACGAACAGAGCCTCTCAAAGTAGCGATCTTCGTTGGAGGAACTCCTTCCATGGCAGTCTCTGCAATGATGCCGTTACCCGAAGGCCTTTCTGAACTTACGTTTGCTGGTGCTTTGGCAGGCCATCGCATACCAATGATTCGCCGCAAGGGACGCCCTTCTATTTACGCAGATGCTGATTTCGTTATCGAGGGGACAATTGCCCCTGATATAACAAAGCCAGAAGGTCCATTTGGTGACCACCTCGGTTACTATTCTCGACAGCATGATTTTCCCGTCATGCGAGTTGACCATGTCTGGCAGCGAGAGGACGCAATCTGGCCTGTCACGGTGGTGGGACGACCGCCTCAGGAAGACACCATGTTTGGGTGGCTTGTTCATGAAATCACTGGTCCTATTATTCCAGCGGTACTGCCAGGAATATCAAGTATTCATGCCGTAGACGCGGCCGGTGTTCATCCACTTCTTCTGGCTGTTGGCAGTGAACGTTATTTACCCTGGAAAAATTCATCTCGACCAGCTGAGTTACTCACCCAGGCTTCAGCAATACTTGGACAAGGCCAGCTTTCTCTGGCGAAATATCTGTTCATTGCTAATCAGGCGGATGCACCTGACCTGAATGCTCACGACGTACAAAGGTTTTTCAGCCATCTTCTCCAACGAGTGGATTGGAGACGAGACTGTCATTTCCATACCGAGACAACAATTGATACGCTCGATTACTCTGGCCAAGGATTGAGCAGTGGTTCTAAGTTGGTCGTAGCTGCCCGTGGGCAATCAGTCCGTGAACTACCAAACGAAATCTCGGGAAACATTCACCTTCCGGAGCATTTCTCGAAACCGTTTGCATGCATACCCGGCGTACTTGCTGTTACCGGCCCACCTATCGAACCACGACCTTCTCTGCATCCGGCAAATGAGGATGCGATTTGGCACACAACAAGGCTGGCTCATTGGACTCAGGATATACAACAGTTTACTCGTGCGATCGATCAACAAAATGACCTGCTGAAATGGCCTCTTATTATAATTGCAGACGACAGTGCATTCACTGCAGCAACTTTGGAAAATCTTCTGTGGATCACATTCACCAGATCTAATCCGGCAATTGATGTTCATGGTGTCCGAGAGATGATTCATCAAAAGCATTGGGGCTGTGCAGGGCCACTTGTCATTGATGCCCGGCTCAAGCCGCACCACGCTCCACCCGTCAAGGAAGACCCTGATGTTGAAAAAAAAATTGACAGCCTCTGCCGAAGAGGTGGTCCACTTGCAGGAATCATTGAATAGATTCACAGAAAAAAATCAAGATTGAACTTGAGGTGTGAAGAGACTCTGAACATCTTCAGATCAGAATCAATTACTCAACAGAGGGTATCTCGTTGATTCGAACTTTCGTCGACACTGACCGATGCCCTGTTCTTCGACGATAGTTCTTTCTGCGGCGGAATTTCTGAACGTAAATTTTTTCACCCTGAGACAGCCCAAGAACTTCTGCCTTGACAACGGCACCGTCAATGATCGGAGCCCCTATTTGGAGTTTCCCTTCTTTACCGACTGCGAGCACTTTGTCGAAGACGAGTTCAGCCCCTGCGTCAATTGGCCGGAAATCAACTTCGATTTCTTGACCCTCAGAGACACGATACTGACGCCCGCCATCTGACACGATGCAGTAGTGATGACCACCACTAACCATGGTGTCGGTCGTTGGTATGTCGGAAGATGTTGTTTCGGCAGCCATCAGAAAACCTCAATTCATGTAAACCAGTTCCCGGATCGGGAACCTTTGATTGTAATCCGTGAGCGAAAAAATCCAGCCTCTTGCGAAAAGCACGGGAGTTTGACACTTTCTTCTCTACTTTTTGCTGAAGTTTATGGAAACCGCACCGTTCGCCCACTCGCTTCCCATGCTTCAATTGCCAGGTGTTCTGGGGACGCAGTGTCCTGACCCACAATATGAAGTTCTACACGAGAAACGTCTTCGAACTGGGCAATTTCTCGTCTCTTTCGGTTGTTTATCCACGTTGCCACTTCATCATGCACTGTAATTGTCAAACGCGCAATATCCTCACGCGTTACCGATAGTTGCAGCATTCGCATAACCTCAATCGCTACACTTTCCGGGGTCTTCGCCATTCCAGTGCCCAAGCACGTGGGGCAATCTCGAAAAACACTCTTTCGTAGTGACGGACGGATTCGCTGCCGAGTCATCTCTATCAGCCCGAAGGGACTTGTTCGTAAGACTTTTGTACGAGCTCTGTCTCGCTTCATTGCATCATGCAAGGCTCTCTCAACTCCACGACGATATTTTTCTCGACGCATATCAATGAAGTCATTCACAATGACGCCACCGAGGTCTCGTAATCGTAACTGACGAGCAATCTCTTTTGCTGCTATCAGATTCATTTGATAGGCGTTTTCTTCCGCTGACTTTTCTGTACGAAAACTTCCTGAGTTAACATCAATGGCAACAAGCGCTTCGGTCGTATCGATTACAATCGATCCTCCTCCTTTAAGCGGGACTTTGTGCTGATGAATTCGGCTAATCTCTTCTTCGAGTCGATAGCGATAAAATAATGGTTCTTTACCATCATAGAACTGCAACCGGCTGGCGTACTTGGGCATAACCAACTCGAGAAACTCTTTTGCTCGTTCATATGCAGCACGATCATCAATAAGAATTCTTCCCACATCTTCGGTGAACATGTCTCGGATTGTCCGAATAATCATGTCACTTTCCTGATAGATATCGATTGGGGCGGAATATTTCCTCATCCGTTTGACGATGCTCTTCCAAAGCCGCAGTAGATACGCCATGTCACGAGCCATCTCTGACTTGGTTCGCTCAGTACCGGCTGTTCGTACGACAAAGCCGACTCCCTTGGGCGGCTTGAGCGCATTCATAATCCCTCGAAGCACTCGCCGTTCTTTTTCATTATCAATCTTTTTTGAGACTCCAACTCGGCCAAGCGGCGGCATAAGGACAAGGTACCGGCCAGGAATGGAGATATAGGTTGATAGAGTAGGCCCTTTCGTACCAAAGCCCTCTTTGATGACCTGTACCAATAGTTCGTCACCCCGTTTCAGAACGTCTTGTATCGGTGGCTTGATACGAGGACGATCACCTATCCGTGGCTTTCGACGTCGATCTGAAGGCCTTCCTCCGTTATTTGATCCTTCAGAAGGAGCTTTTGCCGGATCGGTCAATTCAAAAGCCTTGTCGGGGTCAAGACCACCCTGACGATAGTACTGGGGTTCAATATCACTGATATGGAGAAATCCATTCCGCCCAACACCGAAATCAACAAAGGCGGCCTGAATGGACGGCTCTATGTTAACAACTCGCCCCTTGTAGATATTGCCCACAAGGTTTTCCTGGCTTGTTCGTTCAACATAAAGTTCCTCCAGTACACCCTCCTCAATAATTGCGATGCGGCATTCTTCAGCCTGCGTCACATTAATCAGCATTTCCTGCTTCATAATAGTTCTTTCTTTCTATTGATCCGCCACCCGTAGGGCAGCGCATGCATCACGCGACAGTCTCCGCTAGAAGCCGTCGTTTTTGATCACGCAAAAAGGCTTTTACGTCACGAGCGCTGTTCATTTCAAGCACCCGTTGCGCAACAGCCTGACAATCGGCGATCGATACGCTTCGAACCGCCTGTTTAATTTCTGGTATGGCTGCAGCAGGCACACTCAGTTCGCGAAGCCCAAGGCCAAGCAATAACTGGGTGTACATGACACTTCCACTCATCTGACCACAGACACTTGCCGACACTCCGGCATCGTCCGCGATATCAAGAGATCTCTTTAATAATCTGATAACTGCTGGATCACACGCGCTATAAAGATCTGCTACATCCTTATTTCCACGATCAACAGCCAGCGTGTACTGAATGAGGTCGTTTGTTCCAACAGAGACAAAGTCCACCTCCTTAATGAATGCGTCGAGCATCATTGCGGCAGCAGGTGTCTCAACCATTATTCCAATTTTCAGCTTTGGATTGAAATCAATATCGTGCTCAGCAAGATCCTCCATCACATCAGCCAAGACCAATCGTGCCTGACGCAACTCAAGGATTGTCGAGACCAATGGAAACATCACTCGAACGTCACCGTGTGCACTCGCTCGAAGAATGGCACGCAACTGAGTACGAAACATCGGCAACTGTCGCAAGGAAAGGCGAATACTTCGCAGGCCCAAGCATGGATTTCGCTCTTCCTCCGGACTTTTCTCAGTAAGCATCTTGTCGGAGCCTAAATCCAACGTTCGGACCACCATCGGCTTCCCGTCGATTGCGTCTATGACCTTGCGATACGCACAATAATGGTCTTCTTCACTTGGCTCGTGCTGACTTGTGAGATAGAGAAATTCGGTGCGATAAAGCCCTATGCCATCGCTACCTCGTCGCATGCACTGTTCAACTTCTTCAGGAAACTCAATGTTCCCTCGAATTTGTACCCTCACACCATCGGTCGTCTCTGCCGGTAAGTCTCGCAATTGCCCGAGGGACGCAGCAACCGTTTCCGCAACCTCAGCTTCAAGTCTGTATCGGGCTATGGTTTCTTCATCTGGCTGAAGAATGACTACGCCTTGATTGCCATCAAGAATGACCGGCTCACCACCGGAAACATCTGCCAAGAAAGGACCAATCCCAACAACGGCAGGTATCTCGAGCCCTTCTGCAACAATTGCCGTATGGCTCCCTGGCCCACCAAGTTCTGTTGCAAAACCTTTAACAAAACGTCGATCCAGATTTGCTGTTTCACTCGGCGTCAGATTATGGGCCAATATCACGACTGGCTCCGAAATCGACGCAAGTGTTTCCCTGCGTTGACCTAGGAGGTTTCGCAGAAGACTCTTTTCAATGTCATAGATATCGTGTGCCCGCTGCGCGATATGATTATCAAGGTTCTGGAAAACCTTAGCATATCGCCGAAGCGTTCGGCTCACCGCATATTCTGGCCACCAATTGCGTTCTCGGACCGCACTTGTCAACTCTTCCTGCAGCCGTTGATCATGAAGCATTGCGAGATGGGCGTCGAAAATCGCGGCATACTGCTCACCAAGTTCCCCACGAACTGCATCACGGTTCTTCTTGATTTCAGCCGTTGATTCAGCGATCGCGTTCGACAGCCGCTGAAGTTCTGTATCAACAGCACTTCGTGCCACGAAACGCCTCGGAATCCGAAAGCCTTCGCTGTCGAGAACAAGTGCCTCGCCGATTGTCACACCCGACGAGACCGCAATACCTTGTAGTTTTAGCATGGGCGCCGGCGATCAAGGCGACATCCGTTTTGCAGGGAGATCGGCTAGCGACAACTTTCGCTTCAGCCAATGATCAACATCCTACGTTCCGGGCGCCTCGCGTCGCGCGTCTCCTTTTGTTGTTTATTTTTGTCAGTATCTACTTACCGGCAGGTAAATAAACACCATGTAAGACAAGAAGCCTGCGAATGCCGACAACTGGTCAACTGTTTGTATTCCTTCCGGTGGCACCCTCGCAGGCTGCCGTATTTATTCCAGCCGAATCGCCGGAAATCTGTTCTTCCTGTTTCGTTTTATTTGTGTGTGTTCTTGTGTTTTCTTCATTCAGAGAAAATTTCTGCTCGAAGAGGCTTCCTATTGCATCAAGTGCCTCAGAGGCATCTGGACCAGTTGCCTCAACAACCAGGCGAGTGCCTTCTTCAGCGGCAAGAGTCAAAAGGTCGAGTATACTTTTCCCATCGACTCGCTGAGCTTTTCCCACAAACTCAATACGCGATTCCCATCGCTGTGCTTCTCTCGCCACCAAATCAGCTGGCCGGGCATGCAGCCCCTGCTCATTCGCCACAACAACTTCGCGTGAATGGGTCTCGTGCATCGAATTCTCGGTTTGATCTATTGTCATCCGCTTTGTAGCCACCTAGTGACTTAATCCCCTTACTCTCCGAAAACTATGAAGCGATGCTTTGAGCATCAGCGTCTTCGAGGAGTCGCCAGACTTCTTGAGGACCGCCCGCCTCTTTTAATGTTTTACAGAAAGCATCGTCTCGTAACTGTCTTGAAATATTCTCCAAGGCTCGCAAGTGATCTCCAGGTCGATCTGGGGGTGAGACAAGGAGAAAAAACAGCTGCACAGGCTCTCCGTCCAGGCTTTCAAAATCAACGCCTTGTTCACTAATTGCAACCGTCCCAACAAGGCGACTAACACTTGGATGTTTCGTATGCGGCACCGCGACTCCACGCCCGATGCCTGTACTTCCAAGGTCTTCTCGCTTCATGATAGCTTTCACGATGCTGTCCATTTCACTTACAGCAATCTTCTCCGCATCAACCAGCGACTGCGTCATCTCACGGATAACGCCCTCTTTCGAGTTCGCAACCACGCTTGGACGAATGGCATCAACTGAAACAAAATCTGAAAATTTCATAGTTGTTTTGTATCTACTCCGATGAGATTAACTTCTTCGGACTGTCTCGACATTTTTATGATCTCGCACTTTTTCTTTATGCTTCCGTAATTGCTGCTCAAGTTTTTGAACTGCGCCATCGATACTCCGCCAGAGATTGGGCGCGGTTTCATGACTAACAAGATCATGAAAATGCTCCGCCGACGCAATAATTTCAACAGCTGGAAGGGATGTATTAGCGAGATCCACAGTCACATCCAACGCGGTAATACGATCAAAATATCTCTTTAGACGTGATACTTTTGCAGAAATTTTGGACTGCGAAGCAGCGCTAAGATGCCCGTGTCGAGCGGAAACGTTTATCTGCATGTATCAATCCTTCCTGACCAGTATCCAAACCATTACGAACAAAGGTCGAAGGCCCACCAGGAAATGCTGGCCAAACTAACTCTATGATAGCCAAGGCCGATGCAGGCGAGCAAACACTTCGACAAGCCGAGATTTCCCACTTGTCGTCCGATCAAAATAGAAGATGTCGAGTTAGACACAGTCTAATTTCGCCGAAATTCTTTCCGTAATATCTAATTGATCATAAACAAGCTGAGGAAGGGGGACAAACGCATGCTGTTTCTCCGGTTGAAAAGAGGAATCCAGCCAACGTCAGCCCTTGAGGCATCAAGGAGTCCGCGGGCTGAGAAGCCCTTGGTCGTACCTCTTTCGCCAAAAGTCAGCACCCTCCACCAATTGTTTTTCACTCCAGTCCGCGCGATATTTTGCCATATCCGGTGGCGACTCTTCGTAAAGTTCTCGTAACCACTGAATTGCATATCTGCGAAATATAATATTTTCGTCCTCGAGCAAGCTAATGAGTTTTGGTGTCCTTGCCTCCTTTGCATCTGAAAGGAGTGAACGTGCAGCAAGACCTACAAGAATTTCTCCCTGCTCTGGACGGACATGATCCCGCAATGACTTTTTTAATGCGAACGCCTGCGTAACATCTGCAAGGGCAGGAGGAATTGATTGTCCCTCAAGTTGCTTCCACATTTCAGCGGATGGCCCCGGACCAGGTCGTGGTGCCGAAGCCAACAACTCCACAAGTTGGTCGTACCAACCAAGAAGTGCAAGTGTTTCCACGGCAATCATACGGTTCTCGATTCGAGAATCATCCGACAACTCGATAAGTGACTTCAGTAACGGTTCAGGACGTGTGATTGCTTCAGCAAGTGACTCACTTGCCGACTTCTTCAGTCTCGAAAGTGATCTCGACGATACCGCCCACGTTGGGAGAGAGTCCACGGCATGAAGACTTGCCTCCAGTGGACTCGTTTCCGACCATTCAAGAATCTCACGAGGCGACAATTGAAATGCCTCTGAAATTCCACGAAGTGGTCTTGCTACAGGAAGCCCTCCTGGCTGCGTCTGCTTCCAATCAACCGGCTTCTCCAAGGCACATACTCTGGCAGTCTGACTCTGCCGAGTTTGCCTTGCTGCCAATACATCAGAAGGGGTTTTAGAAACGTCAATCGCAACACTCCCCATGAGACCTGACAAAATAATCCCATTGAGGCCACCGGCAGCGATACCTATCTGAGCTGTGTCATCTGCAGACCGAATCACAATACTTCCAGATAAAAGTTCGATCCGTGGTTTCTGAAGACTATCGAGTTTAAAAATGGCGTGTGTTCGAGGTTTCATACGAACTGTAACGCCACCCACATCGAGGACAGGGCTTAGCCCGGGCGGCACCTGAATCTCCTCATAAGGCCCAAGTGCTGATTCCGTCGGCAAGGCTCGCCAGCCATCCAACTCCCTTCGATCAGCTTCGCGATTTCGATGAAGAACAACACCCCACCCAATATTCGCGTCACTCTCCAAAAAACCAAGGATCGGTTCGTCTGGTCCTAGCACGGGCACATTCTTTTGCAGCGTGTTTGCATTCGTAGTAGTTGTTGACGGCGGCGGCGGACCGGTCGACGCTGGGGGCAAAGATGAACCAATAGCCATGGCGGTGCCCTGAGGTACCGTTGTGCTGCTTACCATTGTTGGGTTTGGTGTAACAGCCTCCGAGGAAGGAGACTCTGCCTCAACAGGTACAGACGGGGTACGTGCCTGAGATGACACAACCTGAGTTGCTTGAGGCTTTGCCCTACCATCAACACCTTGCGATGATTTGTCAGGTTCCTTTTCGGGCAATCCCTCTTCAGCCGATTCTGTTCCAAGACCAGGCTGAATCTGGCTCTGATCCATTTTTGGCTTTGCATCATTATTTTCAAACACAAGATCAGAGGGCACTGGTGACTGGGCTGCTTGCTGCTGAACTTGGGTGCCTCCAAATGTGCGAAGTAGTTGGACTCCAAACGCACTCACAAGAAGAAGGAGCAGCACTATTGCCACGACAATGGCAAGTGGGGCAAAAAGCGGCTTCTTTCTAGACTCCGATACGACATCTGCTGAGTCTTTGCCACGGGAATCAAGGGCTAGAGAATCAAGCTCTGCTCGAACAGCACGTGCATTTTCCATGTCTACCGCATGGCCCACTTGGCCCGTTAACAACGAAGCCTTTCTTGATGTCAACTCAACCAGTTTGTGACTTTCTTCATCAGTTAGTTCTGCCATCAACTCATGCTGCCCAAGCATTTCCGAAAGGAACTGATGGCACTCAGCTGCTTCACATAACTGAACGTCAGACTCGATGCAATTTGACTCAAAGGAACCAAGGCATTCTTCGGGCAATGCATTATCGAGAAATTCAGCCATACTATTCGCGCTGGCAGATAAGCCTGCAGCATCCACTCGTGGCGATGGCAGGTCAAGATTTCCAAGCACTCGCTCAATCCGCTGCTCAATTTCTTGAGCAGCATCGTGAGATAAAACTTTTTCATCTAGATCGCGTTGGTCTTCTTTAGAGAGCACGCGATCTCGCCACGCCAACAGAGTTCTGACAGTCAGTCGCATTTGTAATTCCTTAAATCCACGAATTGACATGCACGCGATTCCGCGCAATACCGCAGGAATGCTGCGTCCGCCTATCACTCCCGCTACTTCTATATGTGTCACGTTCCAGCCAAATCCGTACCAAAAATCGGCTTGGCGTTCATACAGACTGTATTCAGGGCTGTTTTTAAGCGTAAACCGAACTTTCTTATGCTCAACGCCGTAAAAACAGGACGCTTCCTCTCCGTAAAACTCCCTTGGTTTCTAAAATGAATGGGCTAGTGACTCGCTCGATTCGAGGTTCTGAGATGTCCATATCTCTCAAAAACATGATTTCGCTTAAAAACGTACGGCAGTCTGCCTTGCTGAGACAGGCGTCTGGCTACATTGAACTTGCCGAGTTCAACATGACACCTAACCAAGAAATTTCAAAACCGGCTCAAAAGCTTTTAATCACTGCTATTCAGTTGCTAGACAGACTTTCTGAGACAGAACGATCAAATGGCAATGCCATCGTATTACGAGCCGAGGCACTTCGAGCGCTTGGTCAGTTTTCAGATGCCCTACCCTATTTTCAACGTGCCGTTGCCAACACCCCCCAGTCTATGACGAGTTGGCTCGGTTTCGGATGGTGCCTAAAGCGTTTGGGAAAACTCCAAGAGGCAATTACCGTACTGACCCAGGGTATTGATATTTGTGGTGATGATCCAATTCTTGCGTATAACCTCTCCTGCTACCACTCCCTCGCCGGAAATGTCCCTGCTGCAATTGAATCTCTGACCAAGGCGATTACCTCAGACGACCGTTTCAGGTCGCTGACAAGTGGCGAAAGCGACTTTGATCCGATTCGTGATGATCCACGATTTGTAGCAGTGATTGGGCAGCCTGTATAACGTGAATACTATTTTGATCGAGCCGTCATTGGTTTCGAGCACACACGTTTCATTAATCATTCAGTGAAAGAAAGCACGGTACTGAATGCCATGATAAACCCGGCCCTGCAGGAAGTCATCGCTGTTCTCGGTCACCCGGCTGCCGGTAATCCTGCGCAATTCCTTTTCGAGAGAGTTGTCGCTCACGACTCACTTGATTGGAGATTTCTGACACTAGAGGTGGCACCGGCTCGTCTCGCTGACGCGCTTGCCGGTGTTTCTGCCTTAGGATTTGGTGGATGCATGCTTGCTGGTCCTTTACAAGAAACTGCTGTTGGCTTCACCACATCTGTAAGCCCGGCTGCACAGTTCGCCGGAGGCTGTAACTTATTGGAACGGAATAAGGACGGGCAGCTCGTTGCTCACCTCACACTTGGTCGGGGTGTGCTTGATTCGATTCGGCTCCATGTAGACCCTTCAACAACACGTTCACTTATTCTCGGAACGAATCTTCTCGCTCGTTCTCTCGCGCTTGAGTTAACGCTTGCCGGTACTCCGGGAATCACCATTGTGGACCCTTGGGACAATCAGGCATCCACTTTGGCAAAAGCAATAAATGCGGTTGAGGGGGGAAAAGCATCGGCTGCTGGAAACGAGGTGGCTCCAGCGAATGAAGACATCGGCATTGTTATTGCTACTGAAGACAATCGACCTATCCCTGACAATTTTCAGCTCCCTGAATTTCGAGAAGATCTTGTTGTTGTCGACACCTCACTTGATCCAAAAGCATCGGTGACACTCAAGGCAGCAACGAATGCCAACTCCTGCCGAATTGATGGCCTTGAAGTAACTGCATGTATTATGGCAATCAATTTCCGAAACCTTACTGGCATTGAAACTGATACCGAAGCACTTCGAGAAGCTCTTGATGAATTTCTTGATTACTGATTCATCAAGACCATACTGACAGCCGTGCCGAAGGCTTATCCTGATATCCGGTCAATCTTCTTGATAACGGCAATCGCGCTACTTCGAATTTCGGCAACCGGGTCTTGCTGCAACCCTTTTATTAGCTTGATTATACCTGTTGGTGGGGCCTCGTTTGTTGTATCCACCAGCATCGTAACGCCGCGCAATGCATTCACCACTACGAGTGCCCGCTTGTACCGCTCTGACTGCGTCTTGTCATCGAGCACTTTCTCGTCCAAGTGAATATCTTCTAAAGAAAGCATCTCCGACAGTGTTTCGTAGGCGTCTGTTTGCCCAAGTCTTGCTAAGCCAAGCGCGGCGTTTGACCGAACATCAGTTGATGGATCTCCCATTAACCTCAAAAGACCGTCGATGCTCTTTTCACCCCCAAGCACCCCAAGCGTGAATCCACATGCATCCCTCACTCGCGAATTTGTTGAAGTCGTTGTAGCTAACACCGCGGCCACAACATCGTCTTGATTCTCAAACGATCTGCTGGCGTTCTGAAGATTAGTTGCTAGAACCGCCAGCGCCTCAATTGCTGCCTGGGTTGTAGGATCATCGTCATTTTCGTTGACACGACGAACAAGTGCTGGCGCTGCCTCCGGAACAGTAAACTCTCCAAGAGCCCGACACAAATAAAGCCGCAACGTCTCTGATTGCTCACCAGTTCGGCCACTGCCAACTTCATCATCGAGGATGCTACCTAATTCGGAGGCTAGTTTGACATCGGCTTTCAGCCCAGAACCATTTGGGCCACGCAGATCATTCGCGAGGTTTAAAGCTGCTTGCCAACGACCTTCATTGGCGCGACGAAGCGTACGAACGTAGGCCTGTGGATCATTCCCAAGATGTGCTAACCAATGGAAGGCCAACCAAACACAAACAATAATTGCGACGATGATTCCTGGAACAAGAAACAACTGAACAAGGAATGCCGCACTGGGTGGTTCAACTGGCGGGAGACTGTCATCCGGATTCATTGGTTGATTTGACGAAGTAGCCATGAATTGTGATTTCAGAGGAAGTTACAAAAACCCAGGTCGTACATCAGCTGACTTCCGCCAGCTCATTTTTAACATGATAGACTTTCCAGCTAAAAGGTGATGTATTGTGACAAAAACAACTGGACGTGACGCTCAGTGGCTTGATGAATCAGCTCTTCCGCCGCTGATTACAGCTGCGGAACAACTCGCTATTGATGAAGCCATTTTAGATGAAGCAGAGTCGGGTCTGCTCAAAAACCAAGTGGTTCGTACATGGCAAGCAGCCGCACCTGTGGTGGTCCTTGGTTCATCAAGTGAGCTTCTCAGAGAAGTGAACTGTGACGCTTGCGAACGACTCAACATCCCCGTTTTACGACGCCCAAGTGGTGGCGCAACGGTTATCCTTGGGCCGGGTTGTGTCATGTGGTCGGTCATAACTCCTTTTCAAAATGTACCCCCACTTGAAGCCATACATGCCTCCATGCTTGATCCTCTTGCTGCAGCTCTTTCCGCAGCAGGACGAGAAGTGATACGAGAAGGCACTTCTGATTTAGTTGTCAAAGGAGCCGGCAGGGCAAAAAAGATTTCTGGAAATGCCCTTCGGGTGCGTCGTCAGAGCGTGCTCTATCATGGGACTCTTCTCGATGAATACCCACTTGAACTTGTTGGACAGTTACTACGACATCCCCCGCGGGAGCCAGAATACCGACACCAACGGAATCATAGTGAATTTTTGACGAACCTGTCTTTAGGTCGTGAACAGATTGACAAAGCGGTGCGAAATGCTTTCTCTGCCGACGGCAATAGAACAACATGGCCCCAACGTCAGACACAACAATTTGTAGAATCGCGATATGGAAAGACTTCTTGGACAGAACGGCTGTAGGCCAGATGAATGAATTTACGTCCAACCCACAGACGTTTTCCGTAAATGTTTAAACTACCCCTATTTTCTAGCTCCTCATCACTGCTGGAAGACTGGGTTGAGATGGGGGATCAGGGCGAATATTCAGGCTTTCTCCTCAGGCATGATTTGGTTTGAGTCGCTTTGCCGATTTTCTTCTTGGCGGAGAAAGCGGGAGGATGGTCAAAAACTAGCCTTCCGCCGTGGCAGGGAAGAACGCTACGGTTCCTCTCTTCCACGAATGACATGAGGTCGTCCGGAATATTTCGCAACAGGAGGTTGCAGCAATGCATTTACATTTGAATGCCGCGGACGTGCGCGACATGGTTACCCGCTTATTTGTTGACTTAGGCGCTGAAACTGATGACGCAGCCGATCTGCAAGAAAATATTCGTATTGATCGAGGTCGCTGCGTTGCTCGTTGTTATCGAGTAACTGAAATGTTTGCAATGTGGCTCATCGACTGCGGCGTTGTTCAATTCTACAACGCTGATGGCGAGATGCTTCATACCGTCAATCTTTTCAACGACCTGCAACCGCAGCGAGTTGCCGCATAGTGCGGTTCTTCTGATCCTTACGGGATACGGCCAGCATGCCGACCACTACGGCAACACCTCCGCGGCTATCGATCGTCATCCCAGCACCTGGGAACGAGGAAACTCTCGAGGAAACACTCGTGAGCGTACTTGAGAATCGGCCAGAGGACTCTGAAATTGTCGTCGTTCTTGGCTTCGGTTATCACGACCCGTGGAGTGTTGGTGCAGAGGTTCGATTCATTCAGGCACCCATTGGATCCAATCGTGTTGCATGCATCAATCTTGGGCTTGCCGCGAGCACTGGGCGTATCGTGCATGTCCTGGCAGCAGGATGGCGGGCAACGCCATTCTGGACGGACGTAGCAGTCGAGCATTTCAATAATGAGCAGGTTGCTGCGGTTGTTCCACTTGAGGTCGCCTCTGATGACAGCGACCGAATTGTAGCGACCGGCATAGAAGTAAGCCGTGGTGGCAGACGTATCATGTTACGACCATGGGGTGATGCCTCACGAGTACAGGGTTTTCATACGGGTGATTTTCCCTCGCCATCTGGGCCAACACTTGAGGCGGGCTTTTGGAGCCGCCAGATGATTGATCGGTTAACTTTTGGATTCTGTCCTGCATGTGGTGACGAGTACGCCGACGCTGATATGGCTGTCTCATTACAGGCAACTGGCGGACGTGTCGTGTTTGAGCCCGCCTCAAAAATTATTGCGGCACCAGAACGCCATCGTCCGCAGCCAGCGTTCAAAGCAGGACTCTATGGAGAACGGCTCTTCTGGCGATCTATTGCCGCAGAACCACTACTACAAAGTCTCGTTTTACATGTTGTTGAAATTCTTCGTCATGCAGTCGTGCGAGCACCACTTGGAACTCTTCCAGTATTAGCTGGCAGGTTGGTAGCACTACTGCAGTTCGGAATGTACGTCCCTCGGTTTCGTGAGCTATCCGCACTCATGCGAGGTCAAACAACTAGAGGAAAACACTCAACAAATCAGAGTGCAGCTGGCCCTGCCCACCTGCTTCGATATGACGAGGGTCACACTCGTCTTGGACGCCCACATCGTCGGCGTAAATTGCCACTTAAACGCAGTGCATAAGTAATGTGAGTGCTTGTCCCATCTGGCCTGTTGGCTCCCACGCTCAAAGAGTGCTCAGATTGAAAACTCTTGTTCGCAACAAGTATCGATTAAGTCATGCGTTTCGGGGGTACCACCCTCGTAACTCGACTGAAGAGAGTGATAGCTTCGGAAGCCAGCGTATTCTAGTCAGGTTGCCGCCCTGTTCCTCTCACTGCATGTGTAGATCGTTATCCGCAGAATGGATTATTCCATTTGGGGATTAAGAGGATGATCTAAAGGAAGCTTTTTCCAACACAGCTCTATCTTTTTGACCTTATCCCAACATCCTCGAGGAAAATACCACAAGTTCTCGGATTCCGCATTTTCCTCTGGACCTAAATTGGTCACCACAAATCCTCCTTCAAGATCAGTTAGTTCATTTTGAAATGGACAGTGAGCCTTAAAATCTAAAATGCCAAACTTTTCCTTCCGTGAATTATTTATGACTCTGTAGTGAACATATACGCGAACCGAATTTGATGGGTTTGATTTTGTCTTTACTCCAAGGCATTGAACAATAATTTCTGGATCCCCAGAAGTCACTGACACTGGCTTTGTTGCATTCGTTTCTTTACCAAAACCGACTGATGGCCCAGCAACAAGGACCATGCATCCAAACAATAATATCCGTAATTTCATAAGCCACTGTTTTTATTAGGTATGGCATTCATTCTTGTGTAGCAACCTCGCCTCGAAGTGAATACTCACCTTGAGGCGACGTCAATCTTGCCTGTTATGAACAGCCTAGACCGACCACTACTTACTCTCACTATTATTCGTAGTTGGTTTTTCAATCCCAAGAGTTTCGAGCAGTTTGCCATGACCCTGAATTGCTTTTTCTATCGACACCTGCATCTTTTCAACCGTTGACTTTGCAGCCTTTGATTCAATTGGTTTTTGGATCGTGATTTTATTCAAATCTGCTTGATGCAGCCGTGCATTCTGTACGTGATCCTCTACCTCTGAAATAGCCTTCACGGCGTCAGCATTTTTGTGCACTGCGGCCTGGTTCTTCATTTGGCCAAGATGCTGCTGAGTCTTAGCTAAATGGTTACCAATAGAATCATGCGCCATGCGAGCAACAGACGGATCCACTGTCTCGGCAGTCGAAAGGTACTTGCTGTAATGCGAGACATGGTTTTGGGCGCTGTAAAGATGGCTGTGTGAACTGTGGCCATGGTATTCCGAGTAGTACCCGGCAGCTTTTGAACCAGCATTTTTCCACGACTGAGCAACGGCAGGAACTGCTACTGCCGCCACTGCCGCGACGCACAAACCAAGTGTGATGAAATGCAAACGGCGAATCATTGCGAGTCTCCTAATTTTTAGTTTTCAAATCAGAATTACATACTGTTGTTGGACAAAGAACTTAATTCCCTTTATTGTACCGGACAAAATATGATTCATCCAGTTTTTGCTTGATTGTGAACCACGATGTTCGGACAAGCGTTTGAATCTGAGCAACTGGACATTTCCCTTGCACCTCAAAGATGTGACAATTAGAGAAGAAAAGGTGATGCCGTAATGAAGATGCCTTATTATTTGAAAAGTTCGCTTTTGATTGCCGCAGTCAGCATCTTTTTCTCTCATTCACTTGTTGCACTAGGTAGTCACCCCAACATTGTCGTCATCATGGCAGATGACCTCGGGCTTGGTGACATAAGCTTTCATGTCCGATCAATTCAGCAGGAAGCACCTGTCGTTGAAACTCCTACACTCGATGACCTTGCGTCTCATTCGCTTTGGTTTACTGACGGCCATTCGGCTACAGCCCTCTGTGCTCCTACTCGCTACGCCGTCATGAGTGGTAACAACAACTACCGTTCCTATGCACCATGGGGCGTGTGGAGCACTTTTGGGGAGACGGCGTTCCAGCCTGGCCATGCCACACTCGGAACTGTTGTTCGTGACGCAGGGTACCAAACGGGATTTATTGGGAAATGGCACTTAGGTGGTGACTTTTATATCCCTGGAAGTAAATCTTTTTATCGTGGACCAAAAAATGGTGATCTTACTGACAAAGTTGATATGACGCGGTTCGTCTCCGGTGGTCCGAGAGATTGTGGATTCGAGTATGAATTCACCGCACCATGCGGAATCCAAGGTCCAATTTATTTGCTTTATGAAAATCAGGTGTGGAGCCCGATAGCCGATAACTCGCAAATCATTTTCCTCAACGAGGACACTGCAGTTCACCCCAAGGACATGAGCGACAAGGGACCTGGATTAGGTGATTCACACTGGGACTCCCGTGAAATAGGCCAGCGTCTTTCAGAGAAAGCGGTTGACTTCATAACGCATGCCGCAACAGACAACAAACCCTTTTTCCTGTACTACTGCTCACCAATGGTTCATCTACCACATTGCCCTCCTGATATTTTTGATGGAAAAAAAATAAAAGGGCAAACGCCGACCAACCACCTCGACATGCTTCTTGACCTTGACATGCAAGTGAAACGAATTGTCACTGCTCTTAAAGCCACTAATCAGTACGACAACACTCTGTTGATTGTCACCTCTGATAACGGTGGTCTCGCTGATCGGCCAGCAGAAAAAGAAGGGCACCGATCAAACGGTGGATGGAAAGGCAACAAGAATTCTCCACTGGAAGGAGGCCACCGGGTTCCATTCTTTGCAGTATGGCCGGGCCGAATTACTCCTGGTATTACAGAAGAACTTGCCAGCAATCAGGACATTCTAGCAACACTTGCAGCCCTGGTTGGCACGCAGATTCCAATCAATCAGGCGATGGACTCAAACAACCTGCTGCCGTTGTTTACAGGAGACGGAACGTTCCAGAAAAGAGATATCTTCCTTCAACAAGCTGGTTCGCAGTGCGAAGTCATGGTTCGCAAAATGCCCTACAAACTGATCATGCAAAGTGACCAGAAACGCTCTCACTTCACGCCTACAAAACTCTTTAACCTCCACACCGACCCACACGAAGATATAAACCTTCTTGAACAATCAAGCTATCAACCCATAGCACAGTCGCTCTTATCAGCATATAAAAACCTCATTAAGTCGAAGCGATCGACCGTTCCGGGCCTTTTATAAAAAGCGTACAAAGCAAGGATTTCTCGTGTATAGGCACCGAACCTTTTCACTACATCTCCGAATTCAAGGCCCAACAATTCACATGACTTCTGGAATACTAATGCCGTCGTCATATTAAATTTACTTCTTCATTCAATTAAACCAGAGAACCTGATTATGGAAACTGTCTTTTTTCGAACTGTCATAGTGTGTGTTGCATTTTGCGCCTGCCTTTTGAGTCCATCCTTGAATATCAAAGCAGAACTTTACGAAGTCCGTAGCTATATCCTTGATGAGGACAGTGACGAAGATGCAGTTGACGAGTACGTAGCACATGCCCTCATCCCGGCTCTCAATCGCCATGGTATTGGACCAGTTGGTGCTTTCACGAATGCTCCGAATGATGAGACTGGGGCAAAAACCATATTTGTGATCATTCCTCATGAAGGCCCCTCGGAAATGGCACATGATCGTGAAGTAATTCAATCTGATCAGCAGTACCAAGGTGACGCAGCAGCTTTTTTTGCGCGTGGCAATCGGGACAAAAGTTACCAACGGATATCAAGTGAGCTTTTGGTTGCAATGGAGTGTTGGCCTAAGGTAAAAGTTCCAACAGCAGCCACTCTCAACAAGAATCGTGTCTATGAACTACGAACATATGAAAGTGCGCATGAAAAACTGGGGCAACTTAAGGTAGATATGTTCAATAACGGTGAGGTGCCAATTTTTCTTGACTGCGGAATCACTCCGATATTTATAGGGCAAGCTGTCATTGGTCCGTACACCCCAAACCTTACCTATCTGACAATGTACCCCAGCGAAGAATCACGGCTTCAGGCTTGGAAATCGTTTCGAGAACATCCTGCCTGGAAAGTGCTTAGTAAAGTACAAAAGTACAAAGGAACGGTCAGTAAAATTCATAAGTACGTTCTTGTACCGAAAGCTTATTCAGAAATGTAGCGAAATAAGCCAAATTTAGTCTGGCTGCATCAATCGGCTTTGTCGGGGTTAGTAAGTTTGTCCAAAAGCTCTTGCTCTTCTTCAAACACTTTGAGGAAAGGAGTATAGATCGTTTCATCAGCAGACCAGCGTTTTGGCTCTGGATCAGGATTTTCAAGCTTTCCGGAGGGATAGTCCCGTCCACGTATGCTTTCATCAATTGACTGAGAAAACTGTGCGTACTCACGCATCAACTTCTGGAAGATGGCTGGCCTTTCCTGAGCAATACTTTTTGACTCAGTAGGATCGGCTACAAGATCAAATAGTTCCTGAGACTCTTTTTCCTGCTTGCCTTTTTTCTTATTTTTTAAGTTGTTTAAAACAACCAACTTATATCGCCCATTAATCCAAGCACCACCGCCGTTCCAGCGAAAACCCATTGGCTTATTGCGATTATTCGACTCACCATCAAAGAGCTGACACAAACTGATACCGTCATGTACCGGCAGCATGGTTTCTTCTGGAAGCCCAACAACTTCGAGAATCGTTGGGAAAATATCGACTGCACCGGCCTGAAACTGTGAGACTTTTGGCTCAATTCGTGACGGCCATTCGACAATCGACGGAACACGCACCCCCCCCTCGTAAAGTGTTCCCTTTGAACCACGTAATGGGACCATACCATCAATCGCTTTATTCAGTTGACCAACCGTTGGCTGAAAATCTTTATTTGGCAAGCCCCCATTATCTGATGAAAACCAAAGCAATGTGTTGTCTGCAATGCCGAGCTCTTGAAGTCCACTACGCAGCGCACCGATGCTTCTGTCCATTGCTACAAGTTCACCATAGTGTCGCTGTGCCTGAAATGACAATTGGGGAAACTGCTGGCTATCTGATTCCAGAGACGCCCAGGGAGAATGTGGCGTTCCAAACCAGATAACTGTAAATGTAAGTACGTCAGGGTTCTTATTGATTTGTTCTTTCAAAAAATGGATTGCCTCCATCACAACTACTTCGGATGAGTCACCCCTCTTCTTTTCAAAATCACCAGCTGGTTTTCCATATCGCCCCATGAGTGGATGCATATCAAAAAAATTTGTTACTGAAAGCCAGTGACTAAACCCAAAGGCATCGGGGCGCCGGTCATCGTTTGGTAAAATTGGAATACCAGCTCCCCGAATCCCATTCAAATGCCACTTACCAAAATGACTCGTTACGTAGCCGACTTCAGCAAGTGCCTGAGGAATAGTTTTTTCTTGTAACCGTAAAGGATATCCGTGCGACATCACGCCAGTACGCTCGTGTGTTCGCCCGGTAAGCACCGTTGCCCGAGTAGGGGAACACACCGGACCACCCGCATAAAACCGATCAAGCCGAAGACCATGTGCTGCCATATCATCAAGATGTGGCGTCTTAAGGAATGGGTGTCCGTAATATCCTGTTTGTCCCCACCCCTGGTCATCTGCCATCACAAGCACAATGTGGGGGCGATTCTCACTACCCTGACGTGCATCACAATCTGAACAGAAGACAAAACAGACGGCCATAAGAGAAATAATGGCAAGTCCTCTTTGATTCAATACTTTCATTACTCGACTCATTTGATTTTGGTTTCTAAAAAAGTGCCTTCCAAAAATATTCATAGAACACATGGAAGTCGTTTATTGCTCTGCCGGTTGCCTCGTATAGCCTTCATCTCCCGCAGCAGTTCGTGCCTGCTCAAGAAGAAATCCAACAACAGGACTGTATTCTGGATCATCAAGAAGGTTTTCACTCTCCATTAAATCATCTGTGAGGTTGTACAGTTCCTGAGGAAACATTTCCTGTTGCCAAGCGTAACGATGATCAAGAAAAAGCTTCCACTGCCCAACAAGTGGTGTTGCGTTCGACCGTACCGCAACCCAGGCCCTTTTGTCTGACGTGGTTTTTGACGCCTCCTTGTGATCATTCGGAAAGATTGCTGCGCGTGGGTCAGTCAGGACTCCTTTCATTGCCGCGAGTTGACTGATACTGTCTTCTGCTCCATACGAATGACCCTGAAGTGGTGGAAGCGGCTTCCCAATAGCTTCTGCCACTGTGGCAAACATATCGTTGAGGGCACACAGCCTTGCACACTCACGGGCTGGAGTTTCCACCTGTCCATCTCCTACGCCTCCATGTGGCCAACAGGCAAGAAAAGGCACCCGATGCCCTCCTTCATACACTGATCCCTTATGACTCCGAAGCGGCCCTGTACAAACTTTTGATGATCGCTCAGCACCGTTGTCACTCGAAAAGACGAACAATGTATTGGCCCGCAACATATGACCAGGTCGACGAGGATCGGGAGTTCTATCTAGGAAGTCAAGTAATCGCGCGATATGAACATCATTTTGGTACACAAAGTCGAGCCTCTCGCTGTTTGTCGACTTACCACTTTTGAACGTGCTTGCACCAACAACAGGATCTTCTCCCAATGCGTCTGATGGCGTATACGGACTGTGATTCGAAGGAGAAGCAAAATAAAGGAAGAACGGCTGTGTTTCAGATGCAGCCTGCTTCAAAAAGTTAAGGGCTTTTTTGTCAAGCGTTCGTCCAACCTCATCAAGCTGATACGAACCATCCAGTTTTTTCCCGTCACCCGTCGCACCAAGAATCGATCGCCCTTCGATCCAGCCCGGGCCAATCCGTTGCACCGGGGTGTTTTTCTTCTGTCCATCTGGACCAGAAGTTTTATGACTTCGGGACACACCAAAAAATGTATCGAACCCATGATCGAGAGGACCATCAGCAAGCGGTTTGGTGAGATCAGCATCGCCCCATCCCTCGGCTGCATTTCCCTCTTTGTTGCGGTAGGTCAGACCAAGGTGCCACTTTCCAAACATTGCTGTCTGATAGCCAGCAGCCTGTAAAAACTCTGGAAATGTAATTCGTTCCCGCTCAATCAGTGGCGGACAATGAACTCCAAATAAAACCCAATGTTTGAGTCGAGTCCTCCAACAGTATCGCCCTGTCAGCAGAGCATATCGTGTTGGAGAACATCGACTTGATGGTGAGTGTGCATCCGTAAAGCGAACACCTTGCTTTGCAAGACGTTCAATCGCCGGCGTTGAAAGCTGCAATGAATCTGGATTCTGTGTCCAATCCTGATACGCACTTGTATCTCCAAGGCCCATATCATCAGCTAGAAAGATAATGACATTGGGTGGCTGCTCAACGGTCCAAGGTTCCGCGAAACAAAGACAAGGAATTGATAAAGAAATGACAAACAAACCGTAGTTTTTCATAATGCATAAACTTTCTTATCAAACCACACGGCACTGAGGCCTCATCTCATAACAGAATCTACAAACGTAAAAGTCCCATGATTGTGCAATCAACATACACCAAAGTCACAAACACTTGCCTCCTTATACTTTTCTTTTGCATGACAGAAGACACTTCTTTTGGGCAAAATCGTATAGCTCGTGTTTCAGTCATATCGAGCGACAGCATCGTTGTACAGCAAAAACCAGTAACGCTGACAGCTACTGTCGAAAACAAATTGGACGAGCTTGTTACTGGAACACTTATATGGACTGTCCGATCGGTTTTCTTCGATTCACCTCCACCAACTGAACAACCTATTTCTCTCAATGGACGGAAAAGTATTTCTTGCGACTACTCGTTCTCAATGCCCTGCCCTGGGTTTGCAGACATCGAATGTAAGTTCCTGACATCCAAAAGTGACTCTCCTATAACGACAAAATATCGCATCGGATCAGACGTAGAAAGCATCGTGAGCCCTCTCACAGCACAAAAAGATTTCTTTGTTTTCTGGGAGCAATCCCTGACTCAACTTGCCGAGGTGCTACCTCTGTTTCAGATGACACCTCGGCCGAACAAAGCACGATCAGAAGTACGACTCTACGAAGTTTCCATGGAGAGCTTTGGTGACGTAACTGTCCGGGGTTGGCTTGAGACACCAAACAGGCCTGGAGTCTTTCCCGCCGTTCTTCGACTGCCTGGCTACGGACAAGCCATGAAGCCTGTTGGTGACCAAGAAAACCTGATCGTATTTTCATTCAACCCAAGAGGACATGGAAACAGCCAAGATGATGTACCTGGCACACCACAAGACTATTGGGTACGAGGGCTTGATGACCGAGACGCATACTTCTATCGCGGCGCTTACCTTGACTGTATTCGAGCCATCGATTTCATCTGTTCTCTCGATAACGTTGACCAAGAACGGATTGCAGTATGGGGAGCCAGCCAAGGTGGAGGCCTTGCATTCGCAACGGCATCGCTTGATAACCGAGTCGATCTCTGCGTTGCAGACATACCCTTTCTCTGCGATTGGACAAATTACTTCAAGCTCACGCAGTGGGACGAAATGGATAAATGGTTAGAACAAAAAAAACATCGCTCTTGGTCACAAGCGTTAAGAACAATGAGCTACTTTGACACGATGAATCTCTGTGAACGAGTTACATGCCCAACTATTATGAGCATCGGACTACAAGATCAGATTTGTCCCCCAACAACAAGCTTTGCAGCTTTCAATAGAATTCGTGGAACCAAAACTCATGTGATTTATCCCACGCGTGGACATGGCCTCGGCAGAGAACACCGGCAGCATACGTGGAGACAGATCAAAGAACTATTTTTCATGACAACGGCAGGAAAACAGTAGGGCATTCGCGTAGGAGTACGTCAAAGCTTCATCACTGAACTGGGTTTTATGGACACTAGAGCCAAAACAACAAACAGTTCGTATCGCACTACCGTTGCTCTCAATGCAACTGTTATGACGACCAATTTTTCGTGACCTCAATCGTGGAACTTCGCTCTCTCCTTATGGCAATTAATGAGAGCCACGCCGCTGAATCCTTTCGCTGTTTCATAACTATCAATCAGTCAGTTGTTGCATGCGCGGTGCCGTCGGATTTATTTATCATTATTTCAACATGCGTTGCTCCCCGCCCGGCATCAAATTCTGCCACGAAAAGCTGCCCCGACTCGGACTTTGCTGAGAATTTATAACGACCTTGGAAACCATTGAAAACACACTCGCCATTCTGATCCGTTTGACCGGCCACGCGAGTGATCAATTTGTGATTCAAGAGACTATTCAGTGCATCATATTGCTCAGTTGGATTTCCATCTTCACCAAAAAGGCGATTTCCTGTGAATTTATCGTAATTTGCCCACAGGTTGAGCACTTGCACTGACGGGTGACTGAAAGCGGTAACAGCTACTTGGACGAAGTACTCTGCAAGTGTTGCATCATCCCAATCACCTAAACGATAGCCCCCTTCTATCTCTCCTTTGATAATCCCGAATTCAGTAATGTGAATCTTTATGTCACTGTCTTTGTACTGATCAAATGTATCGAACATTTCTTTTGGACTTGCCCACAAGCGACGTGGTTTATGCGCGTGCATCGAAACAAAGTTAATTCCAGGGTAACGCAACGTTAATTCGTTAACGCCGGGCAAACGATTTTCTTTATTGAACGACCAACAATCACACACACCGAGTTCGACTTCCGAAAACTCTTTTCGAAGTGTTTTGAAAAGTTCCGTCTGGTCACAAAAAACTTTTGCCCTTTGAATATGTGTGTGCCAGTCTTCATTGAAAACCTGAAAGAAGTTCACGGTATTCTGATACCGATTGAGAACGGTCCGGCAATTTTCCAGTTGACACGATGCCTTTTCAGCATCTGATTGTACGGAAGTGAACCATTCTGGATGATATCCAGAGAGAAAATGCCACTCGACACTGATTTCATTGGCAGCACAATACTCAACCATCGAATCAATTTTTGAGAAGTCATAGACTCCTGGTTTGGGTGCATAGCTCTTCCATTTCGTGAGATTCTCTGGACAGGTAAAGTGAAAAAGAGTACTCAACAGATGTCGATTTCTTGGACTTTTTTCTGTTGCCAGATTGCAATGACCGAAAAGAAATTCGTGTTTCTGCAATTCAGCAGAAACGTGACATCTTTGTAGCGGAGTGCCATCACTCGCGACAATCTTTACATGCACTTTGCTCTTACGCGATCTCTCCATACTGGGAATGACAACCTCACGGATAAACCCGTCATCATTATTAAAAAAAGCAGTGACTGCCGGGTGTAGTGGGCCACTTTTTGGCAATGCCAAAAGTTCATTTCCCCCTTGGGCGAGGCAGGTAAGAGACGAATACAAAGCGAGCAGGACGAAACATCTGACACGGCATGAATAAAACATTTGACTCATTAAAAACATCATGGCTAAAGGTCTTCAAAATTTCCTGAAAAACTCAGAGACTCCCGTTTTCAACAACAGCAATCGCATCGGTCTACAGAATTTTAAATCTAACGAAGGGTAATCCCCAATTATGCTTTATTTTGATATCAGACAGGGCATACAAAAACACAGCATATAAGCAGAGAGCCACTTACTGAAACTGCGTGCTACCGACCAGAAAGCTTCTCAACAAGAAATGCAGTTGTATCCGCATGAAGAATATCTGGTGCGCCGGGATACACGAGTTCACAAGGAACCTCATTTTCTTGACAGTGATCTTTCAGTTTCACCCCAAAATTTGAAGTGTGCGTAGGATCCCGCTGGTCTTGCCCTAAAGAAGGCGAGGCAGAATAAATGAGATAAACTGGAGGATCACCTTTTGTAACGAGACTGTAGGGGCTGTATTCGGCTAAAAGTGGCAGAATGGTATCACGGCTTTTGAGAAATGTCTTAAAATCCAAGAACCCAAATGCATGGCCACCATACTTGCTATTCGGGGTCCAGTCTTTCATCTGCTTTGGATCAAGAGACGTCTGGGCACCTTTGACTGCAGCGCAACAAAGACGTGTGGATTGGCGAGCAACTGGATCATCACTTGTGGGTTCACAAAGATCGTCATGAAAAGCCAACC